>Ga0207683_10003795_pt1 | contig 13091 bp, 13 predicted proteins | sample KBSM73metaG_FD_184333 | JGI IMG/M metagenome (GOLD analysis project Ga0207683, IMG submission 184333) | Miscanthus rhizosphere microbial communities from Kellogg Biological Station, Michigan, USA - KBS M7-3 metaG (SPAdes) (version 2) | ecosystem: Host-associated > Plants > Roots > Rhizosphere >...
TCTTTCGAGAAGGACGCGGGGGACCTCATGGCGCGCGATCGAGTCAATCCAAGCCGCCCGTAGTCGATTTGCGGCGGCAGACAGATGAGATCGAAGATCGCGTCGCTATTCAGCCGGATTTCCTTCAGGGATCGACTTCGGACTTTTTCAACAGAATCGGCCCTGAGCGGCGGTTCTTGAATGTCTGCTTTTTGCACCACTGTTGGCGGGGATTCTTCCAACAATTTCCCGTCCGGCGGTCAGCGCGACATCATCCACGACTTCGACGCCGCTGAGGACAAGTTCGTGTTCGATCACATCGCCGGCGCAACGAGCGTGGGGTGGGTCGAGATCAATTCCGGCAGCACCGACATTGTTCTTGTCGACCTGAACCACGACGGCAGCACCGACGGGATGGGTAACTACTTCGGCTACGAGATGGCGATCCAACTTGAGAACCATGTCGGTACGCTGACAACCGCCAATTTCGAACTGCTGGTGTAACTGCCCCGCGAGCAGGCGATAAAGTTAGAGCCCGGCAGCGACGCCGCCGGGCTCCTTTGCTAGAACCGAATGACCGGCTGCTGACGCAGTGCCAAGCTCAGGCGAGCCACGCGCATCTGCAAAAGAGTACTGCAGGCAGGGCTGCCGGACGCCTCTGTATCTGCAATTGGCCCTGAGCGGCGGTTTTTGAATGTCTGCTTTTTGCGCCACTGTTGGCGGATAAGCGGACGTCGGCCGGAGAAACCAAGCTCCATTATGAGTACGCGCCTAATGCCTTCCTTCGTATAGGTCCCGGCCCTGCACCAGCGCGCGGATCTTGCCGTCCGCGATGCCGCGCTTGAGCATCCAGAAGCCGCAGTCCGGATGGATGTATTTGACGCGACCTTCCCCGAGCACCTTGTCCGCATGCTCGATCGCGCGCGCGATCGCGTCCGCCGACTCGACTTCCGTGCGCTTGATGTCGACCACGCCGAGACCGAAGCCGATCTCCGGCCGCAGCGCCTTGAACACCTCGAGCTCCTCGGCCGGCCGGTGCGCATTCTCCATCACGATGTGATCGACGTGCAGCGCGTTGAGATAATTCATCAGCTGGCCCCAGTTGCCTTTCTGCACCGATTGCCCGCCATAGTTTCCGAAGCACAGATGCACCGCCGACGTGGTACGCACCGCGCGCAGCACGCGGTTGATCGCCTCCGCGGCCCATTCCCATTCGTGTGGCGCGCCCGGCAGGTTCGCCTCGTCGACCTGCACCACCGCGGCGTCGATGTGCTTCACCTGCTCGGCCAGCACGTCGGCGATCGCCATACAGAGCGCGGCCTTGTCGCGATAATGGCTGTCGAGCAACATTTTCGTCAGCATGTGCGGCCCGGTGAGCGTGAACTTCAGCGGCCGCGTGGTCAGTTTCTTGGCGCGTTCGCACGCCGCCGGCAGATCGAGCGATCCCGGTCCGATCGGCGCTTCGACCACCGCGGGCGGGCGCGCGCGGAATTTGTGATCCGGCGAATTCTTGAAGTCGAGCCAGTCTTTGAGCCCGATCTCGTTGCGAACGCCCGAGAGCGGACGCACGAAATATTCGATCATCCCGTTGGTCTCGGGATGGTTGATGTCGAAGCGATAGAGCTCGCCGTCGCACACCAGATCGATCCCGGCTTGCTGCTGCGTGTCGATGACCACGCGCGTTGCGTCGACCAGCGCCTGCTCCGACGGCGCGGCGATCAGCCAGTCCGGCACCGGATAGGATCCAACCGTGGTTGTCAGAATGCTGGCGGCGCTCATGGCCTCCTCCTTCTTGGTTCTGTCTGTTTGGTCGAGTTCAGCCCGACGCCGCGCCTCAGTCCATGGCGAGGACGCCCTTGGACTTGAAGATATCGCGGATGTGGCCGGCGTAGTCGTTGAAGGCCTGCGGCAGCTTGTCGAGGCGGCGCGGGCGCGCCAGATCGATCTTGATGATCTCGACGATGCGGCCCGGGCGCGGGCCCATCACCACGACGCGGTCGGCGAGCAGCACCGCCTCCGGAATACTGTGCGTGATGTGCAACGCGGTCTTGCGCGTCTCCATCCACAGTTTCTGGATATCCATCGCGATCTGCTCGCGCGTGAGCGCGTCGAGCGCGCCGAACGGCTCGTCCATCATCAGCATGCCGGGATCGTGCACCAGCGCGCGGCAGATCGAGACGCGCTGGCGCATGCCGCCGGACAGTTCGTACGGTTTCTTGCGCTCGAAGCCCTCGAGACCGGTTGCCTTGAGCAGGTTCATCGCGACCGGTTCGTATTTCGCGCGGTCCATCCTGCGGATGTCGACCTGGATCATGACGTTCGCCAGAACGTCACGCCAGTCGAGCATGATCGAATCCTGGAACACGATGCCGACATCAGTCTGGGGTTTGTCGACTCGCTTGCCGCCGATCGCGATCGTGCCGGCGGTGTAGGGCGTCAGGCCCGCGACCATCTTGAGAATGGTGGTCTTGCCGCAGCCGCTCGGACCGACGATGGCGACGAACTCCGATTGCGCGATATCGAGGTTGATGTCGCTGCAGGCCTCGACCACGCCGTTCTTGGTCTTGTATGTCTTGGCGACGCCCTGCAGGCGGATATGCGGTTCAGTCATTGGGTCTCAATGTGAGAATGCGCGGCCGCCTTTCCGCGGCAGCAGGACTGCCGTTGGAAAGACGGGCTGTTATTGATGGAGCATGATCCACTTTTCGGGATCATGATCTGGCTTACTTCTTCGGCAGGTAAGGCGGCTCGGCGAGATACTCGTTGGTATAATACGTGCTGAGGTCCGCCTGCGGCTTCAGCTTGGCGAACGTCTCGAGCAGCACCTGCGTATCCTTCCAGTCCTGCTCCGCCGACCAGGCCAGCGGCTTGCCCTCGCTTGCCTTGGTGCGCAGGATCGTCATCGTGCCGTCGATCTCGAGCAGCGAGATCTCCTTGTTGAAGGCCGGCGCGTTCTTCATGAAGATCTCGGCTGCCTCGTCGCGGTTGTCGAAGGTGTACTGCCAGCCGCGCTGCGAGGCGCGCAGGAAGCGGCGCAGCAGGTCTGCGTTCTTCCCTTCCTTGACCCAGGCGTTGTTCACGATGATCGCGCTGCTCAAAGTCGAGATGCCCGACAGGTCGGTGAGACGCGTCCAGCCCATCTTCACGCCGGTCTGCAGCTGCATGCGCGGACCTTGATCCATGAAGTAGCCGAGCAGCGCGTCGGCCTGCTTGTTCAGCACGGCTTGTTCCTTCGACTGCGGGTTGGCGACCGTGATCAGCTTCACGTCGTCCACCGACATGCCGAGCTTGCCCATGAACGCCGTGAAGATCGCGAGGCTTGCGTCGCCCGCCGTCATCGCAATGCGGCTGCCCTTGATCTCCTCGATCTTGGTCGGGCGCGCCGCATCGGCGCGATAGATGAAGGACATCGGGCTTTGCTGCAGCGTGACGCCGACCGCCCGGATCGGCATTCCGGCGCCGATCCCGCGCATCATCGTGGCGGCATCGACATAGGCGACCGGGCTTGTCTGGTTGGCGACGAGTTGCGCAACGGTGGTCGAGCCGCTGCCTTCCGCGATTTCGACGTCGAGCCCTTCTTCCTTGTAGAAGCCCTTGTCACGCGCGACGAAAAACGGCGCGTGCTCGCCGTAAAGCGTCCAGTTTAGCCGGAACGGAAATTTCTCCAGCCCCTGTGCGCTGGCCGGAACCGCCAATGCCGCGAGCGCGGTGAGTGCGGTGAGTGCGGTAAAACCTGAACAGACAAGCCTGCGTGTCGTCATCATTGTTCCTCCCTGAAACGACGGCGCTCTTCCGACGCCGCCTTGTTGCGACTTAAGGTGCGAACTTCACATCGTGGCCGATTCCTCGCGCGTGCGATGGGTGACGTGCCACGGAATGAGCAGCGATTCGACGAACTCGACCAGATAGAAGAACGCGAGGCCGATGATGGTCAGCGCGACGATGGTCGCGAACATCAGCGAGGTTTCCATGTTGGAGTTGGTGGTCAGCAGCAGGTAGCCGAGGCCCTTGTCGGCCCCGACGAATTCGCCGACGACCGCGCCCGCGATTGCCAAGGTCGCGGCGACCTTGAGCCCGCTGAACAGATACGGCAGGCTGGTCGGCAGGCGGAACTGGGCGAAGACCTGCATCCGGCTCGCCCCCATGGAGCGCGCAAGGTCGTTCATTTCCGGCGACATCGAGCGCAATCCCACGGCGGCATCGATCACGATCGGAAAGAAGGAGATCAGGAAGGCGACCAGCACCTTCGGCGTCGTGCCGACGCCGAACCAGACGAGGAACAGCGGCGCGATCGCGACCTTCGGCACCACCTGGAAGAACAGCATCGTCGGCATCACGAATTCGTCGAAACGTTTGGACGACGTAATAGCGATGGCGAGCGGAATGGCGATCGCGACCGCCAGCGCGTAACCGCCCAGCATCTCGTAGGTCGTGATCCACCCGTGACGCAGCAGGCGGGGAAATTCGTCGACGAAGGTTTGCGCGATCATCGTCGGCGGCGGCAGCAGATACGCCGGCACCTGGTAAACCACGACGCCGATCTGCCAGATCGCGAGGAAGACAGCGATCCCGGCGATAGGCGTCAGCCTTCTCAAAAAAGCCACGCCGGCGTTCGGCCGGTCCGTCGCATCCACGTCGGAAGCAATCGTTGTCGTCATGCGTTCCCAGGCTCCGCTCGCAGCCTACCAGATGCTTCGCCGGACGGCACAATTACTCCGCCGCGAGGCGCAACACCTTTTCAACCTCCGGATCGAGTGCGATGCCGAGCCCAGGCCCGGTGGGCACGCGCAACAAGTCGCCGTCGGGGCGGAACGCCGGATCAGTCGAGCCCCTGCCGGCAATGTATTGCGGACCATTGAGTGCAGCCGGAACGCTCAAGCCCGCCGAAGCGAACAGATGGCAGGACGCGGCGAGCGACAGGTCGGGATCGGTCAGCCCCGACGCGAACAAGAGCAGATCGTTTTCGGCAAGCAGGCTCACGATGCGCGACGCGCTGGTCAGCCCGCCACAGCGCGCCACCTTCATCGCGATGCCGTCGAACATTTTCAGCGCGATGAACTCCTCGACCTCGACCGGCGAGACGATCCCCTCGTCCATCAGGATCGGCAGCGCACCCTGCCTTCGCAAGGCCTGATAATCGCGGATGCGGTTCGGCAGAAGCGGCGATTCCAGCGCCCTGATGCCGGCATCCGCGAGCTTCGGCGCCATCGCCATCGCGGTCTCCAGATCGTAGCTGGTGTTCGCATCGGTCCAGTGGAATCCGTCCGGCGCGAAGCGGCAGACGGTCTGCACGAGCGCGATGTCGTATTGCGGTGTCTGCGGATAGCCGAGTTTGACGTTGAAGCTGTCGTAGCCTTGCGCGCGGCCGAGCGCGAGCTGCTGTTCGGCGCTGTCGAGCGTCGGCGCCTGCACGGTCCAGCTCAGCTTCACGCTGTCGCGCTTCGCGCCGCCGAGCAGCTCGCTCGCGCTGCGGCCGCTCTGCCGTCCCCACAGGTCATAGCACGCGAGATCGATGGCCGCCTTGCACAACGGCTGGCCCACCGAGAAGGACGGCCTGATGACGCGCTCCATGCGCGCATGAACGGCGGCAAGATCCGCAGGATCGACGCCCACGATCGCCGGCGCGATGTAATGCCGCAGAGTGGTTTCCACGCTTTCGACCGTCTCGTACGTCCATGTCTCGACCGGGACGGCTTGCCCAAAGCCTTTTAGGCCGTTGTCGTCGGTCAAGCGAACCACGACGGTCGGCCTCACGCCATTCCGGAAGAACTTGAAGTCGCCGACCAGGCCGTAGTCGAACCTGCCAACCTCCACGCGCGCGATAGCGGCCATCGTCGAGCTGTTTCCCTCTCAGGCGCGGTGTTGGAATTTAGCGGCAGGCGAGGCGCACATGCTAGCCGACCCGCGACGGGTTGTCCCGCGCGATCGGGCGCGCCGTCTTGAGTCGGTAGTAGCCGTACGCATGGCGTGGCGCATGCGCGAACGGACAGGCTTAACCAGTCCTTAACCCGGGCATCCGCATTCTGCAGGTCAGCCGATCGGAGCGCCGATGTCCGCAATTCCGCAAGAAGAAGAATGCCCGGTTCCGGATTCCCTGCTCGGAGACCTTTATCGCGCATCGCCCGAAGGGCTGCATGCTCTGGTGGACAGCATTCCGCCGCGGACGCGCGCGCTTTTGGCGCTCTACTGCTACCGACGCTCGCATATGTCCGGGCTGGCGCTTGCGATCGCGTCGACATGCGAGAAGAGCGACATGATCGGCGCCGGCGGCGCTCTCGGCGCCGCGGTGTTCGAGCAATCACGGCAGGCACCGAAAGCCGTCGAGGAGAAGCGTCGCAAGGTCACGCTCTCGAACGGCGCCTTCATGAAGCTCATCGTGGCGCAGGATCTGCTCTAAGCGACCCGGTTCTCAAGCACGCGTATCGTATGAGCAGGAGATGGATCCCGAGCGCTCGACAAATATTTGATCGAGCGGGAGGCTCGTGAGCTTGGCAACAAGCGTGATGCACGTTCTCGGCTAGGACGCTACCTGCTGAAGGACGACCTTGCCGGCAGGGATCTGCACGGCCCGGTCGAGCTGGATCTGATCGATTGGCGCAAGCAGCCGCCGGGCACGTTGGCGACGACGATTCGGCGGCTAGTCAAATGACTTCAAGGCTGCACTGAATAGCGCTCTGCGCTTGCAACGAACCCGAGTACCGTCGCACTTATCCGCTGTAGTCAGTAACGGGTTGGCTTTCGTCGACCGTGCGGCGCCCAAGTCGCGACGGTCACAAATCCATCCTGACGATAAAGTGCGCGAGATCATCGAAGCTCATCACGTAGACGCCACTCGCGGAGCGATCTTTTTCGCCTGGTCGTGCTGCTCGCGCCACTGGCGTCCGGTTTTCGCAGGTCGCGCGTTTTATGGTGAGCGATATACAGAAGGGCGCTCTATTGATTCCGACTTCTCGGAAAGGTCGGACGCTGAAGCGTAGGAAGCGAGTTGCCGGAAGAGTTGATAACGTGCTGAAGGCTCTGGCTCCGGTGGTCGTTGGTCGCGGCAAGGACGATCCATTGTTTGAGCGGTGGCAGTTGAAGCAATTTGAGCCGTCAAAATGGGTGAAACAAACGCAGGCAGCGAGTGAGCAGACAATGCCTGGAAGCTAATCCGGGAGGCTGCCAATTTACCGGAGCAAGTTGTGTCTTACGCACTGCGCGACTCCTCGATCTTCCGTTGCCTGCGGGCCGGACTTCCAGTTCGCGACGCGGCAGGTCTCCACGACTAGTGGTCCAGAGTTGAAATCTCTCTTTTTTACCAACACTTAGCTCAAATCTGATACCCCGAATATGCCTTGGGGTATCGCTGGGGTACCAAAGGAAAACCCGGCCACAGGGGAGCGGCCGGGTTTGAGTTTTGGGTGGTTTCGTCGAACTCTGATTTCAGCGCGGGCCGTGCGAGGCGTCAAGGGACTCACCGTCGACGAAAGCGCATGTACGCGCCGCGCTGAGTCACGGCGGGCCTGCGTGGTGCGCCGGCCCCCCTTGGAACCGTGGGTGACGTTTTGCATTTTGGAGAAGACCGCGTGTGCCGACCGGGCGCGCGGTCGCATGCCAAAACTGGCCGCCGAGTAATAGTGAGTTTGGCGGCCTCTTTTTTTTCCCGACCCAGCGGAGGAAAAAGCCAATGACCGTGAAGAAGGTAGATCTTGGGGATGCAGGGAAAAGCTTCGACCGGGCTGAGTCTCACTTGATGCGCAATGCTATCAATCACGCAGACCCTCTCTACAACTTCTCGGCGGCTGTTCAGAACTACTTTGGAGGCTTGGCGATAACGCAAGTGAAGATAGCCGAGGGCCTGAATGATATTTTGGAACGCCTCGAGCGCATCGAGAACGCGATAAAGGGAACTTCCGGCCAGCGACGCCCGTGACCCGGAGGCATCGCGACGAACATCCGAGCATCAGGGGATGTCGCAGCGTGTTGAACACACCTTAGGCGACGCGATACGCCGCCAACCGCTTCTGCTTGTGCGCCTTGTCGAGGCGCCTGAACCCGCGCTCTAGCAGGCTGTTGTAGAAGTCAGGCGCGGACGCATACGAAGCCTGAATCGTCGCCGTTGTGGATGTAGAAGTGGCCGACCAAGCGTCCTGCGGTGCCAAGGACAACCCATCCACGACCGCATGCTGGATCGTTCTCATCGTAGCCTTCCCACGAAAACTCTGCGCAGGCCGAGCCGTCGCGGGCGCCGTAGCGAACATCGAGGAAGCCCTTCAGTGCGCCGAAGACGATTTCGCCGTCCGCCGTGCCTTTGAGTGTCAGATGCGCCTCTTCGACGAGATCGAGGAAGTCATTGTCCCAGACATCCATCTCGGCGATGCGCCAGCGGCCCACAAAAGCCTTGGCGCAGGCGGGAACCTTGGCCATCAGCCGGTCTCCGCGATGAGCTTCGGCAGCCGCACCAGATTGTAGGCGGCGGCAGCGAAGACGAAGGCCCATCCGACGCGGTCACGGCCGCGCAACCTGGTCTTGTCCTGCCCGGCGATTGTCTTGATCCAGCCGAACGCCTCTTCGATGCGCTTTCTGATGCGCTGACTAACGGCATAGCCGCCGTGCCGGGTCGTGCGGCGATCAATCGCCGAACGGCGGCCGCTCATGTTCTGCGCCACGTGCGGCGTAACCCTCATCGAACGCAACTCGTTGATGAAGTCCTCCGCGTCATAGGCCTTGTCGGCGCCGAGCGTGATCGCCTGCGGCCGGTCAGCGTGAGGTTCGATCATGTGCAGTGCGGCCACCCGCTCGGCATGCCCGTCGGCCAGCGTCAGACAGGCGTCGATCAGCAGGCCATGGCGGTTCTCCATCAGCCCGTGGCCCATGAAGCAGAGCTTCGCCTCCTTTCCCTGCCCCTTGCGATAGAGCCTGGCGTCGGGATCAGTGGTCGAAGCATGCGTCTCGTTCGACCGCTTCTGGCCATGGAAGTCCGCTTCCGCGTTGCGCCCGCCGCCACCTTCTGCCGGCGGCTCGTCCGAGCCGTCCCTCGGCTTGACGCTCTTCATGGACGCCCACGCTTCGATCAGCGTGCCGTCGACCGAGAAGTGATCGCCAGACAGAAGCTTCGTCACCTTGGGCTGCGCCAGCACTGCGCTCAGGAACTTCGCGGCGATATCGCCCTCCAGAAGCCGGTCGCGGTTCTTCGAGAACACCGAATGGTCCCAAACCGCATCGTCGACGCCGATGCCGACGAACCAGCGGAACAGAAGGTCGTATTCCAACCGCTCCATCAACAGCCGCTCCGAGCGGATCGAGTAGAACGCCTGCAGCAGCATTGCCCGCAGCAGCTTCTCCGGCGGGATCGACGGGCGCCCGATCGGCGAATACAGCGCTGCGAACTCACGCTCCAGCGCCGACAAGGCTTCGTTCACGATCGACCGGATCGCGCGCAGCGGATGATCGCGCCGAACCCGCGCCTCAAGATCCACGTAGCTGAACAGTTCGCCACTCCGATCGTCACCGCCGCGCACGGCTCACCTCCGAATCTCTTCGGAGCAAATGAATCACGCTGACAAAGTCTCGGCGAGCGACTTCTTCAACACCCTGCTAGGCTCCTTTCTGTTCGCTCAAGTCGTACTGGCTCAAGTCGTACATCTGCCGATGCGTGGTGTCCGGAGATTTGGGCGAGGCCTCATAAGTGATGTTACTGAAGTTGAGCGAGAAGCTTTCCATTGGCCCCGAGGACGTGTCGCCGCCGTGGCCGCTGACACTATAGGACGAAATCAGCGTGTTCTGCAGCACGAGCTTCATGTAGGTCGTTCCGTCCTCCTTCGCGAAGACGATCACGATGAGCCGTCCCTTACCGTGGAGAGATTCCCTGAAGAGAGCGGTCGAGGCGTCGTCCTGAGATTTGGTGATCACGATCTCCTGGACGGCTGGCTGCGACGCCTCTCGATTGCTACCCCGGCCGGTCTGGCTCGTGATGTGCCGATTTACGCCGATCTGGGCGCTCTGCAGCTGGATCCAGCCTTCGAAGCCTTTGGCCTTGACACCGCCTCTGAAGTTCTTGTCCAGCACGTTCGGCTTGTCAAAGATTCCCATGTAGATCGGCATCGCGCTCTCCTTGAAGGGCAAACTGTCTCAATGAGCATGTTCTAGCGCGTGCTGGCGTCCGCCGCTTTGACCCCACCTTTAGACTGTCCTGATTCTGCTGCAGATTTGCTGGAGATTGCACGCCTAAAGAAAAAGCCCCGGCGCGAACCGGGGCGAAAAGCAAACCCCGGCATTTGACTGCCGGGGCTACTCGACCTCACAAACACGCCTTGGCTGACCAGTACAGCCAATGTAACGGATGCCCGTTAAGAAGCCGTTGCTTGGCGCAGCCGCCGAAGATCATCCCGCAGGCTCGCAAGAACTACCCGTGGCACTGGAGCATCAGCCCGTCGAACGACGAGATGCGGGTCGATTGGGGACACTATCGATAAGCCTCACGAAAATCCGCAGCCGCGAGCGCACCCGCGAGGTCCACCGCGAAGTAGCCGTAGGAATCGGCATTAGTGAGGGTTTCAAACACTTCGAATGCTTCCTGCTCTCCCCGCTTAGGACCGGGCTTCATGCCGGGCTTAATGCCCTTCCAACCATATCGCTTGTCCTCCGCGCCAAGCTCCTTGTGCGCCAGCTCGTGAATGATCGTCTTAGCGGCATGCCACAATTTAGGCATGCTGCCGTCGCGGTTCTGTTTGGCCAACTCCAGATACGGCTTCGAGATGTAAATCACCCGCATCTTTTCATGCCCTTCGTAATGGGTCGCCGCATAAGGGTCGCGCTTGCGGTTCGTGCGCTCGATGGGATCGTCAGCGAAGATAATGCGTGTGTCGTTGCAGGCGCTCGAAATTAACTTGAACTGGCCCATCAGGGTTTTGCAAAAATGATCTAGGTCGAGATCGCTATCGTTCTCGCTTAAGAACCAGCGCTTCGCCACTTTTTTGGTAAGCTCGTCGGGCGCGCTCAGCTTGGTGTAGGCGTCCATGCTCCACTTCCTGGCGAGCGAGAGCGCATCGGAAAAGAGCTTGCGTCCACTCTCGCCGAACACTTCATTGTTTTGTTTGCATGCGTCTGCGATCGATCGCTCGGTCTTCCCCTTGAACAGATCATAGGTGTACTTGCTGTAAGCGCTTGGGCTGTCGGCGACCCAGACCACTTGGCCTCCGGCGCGCGAGACGAAGTAAAAGTGCTTGAGCATCTTGAGGAAAGCGGCGCGGTCGTCAAACCCCTTGGTGGGGTCTTCCTGCGAGAGCTTGGCATAGCGGATCACCAGGTTGGCGAGGTCCTCGGCGGTCGGGGGCTTTGGTGCGGGTTGGTTGCGCAGCTTGATGGCGGAGGGCGGCTGCCGCGATAGCGTATCGCGAAGCTCGTTAAGAACCTCGGATTGACCTTCGGCCGGCCCGCCATCGGCGAACAGCGCTTCGAGCTTCGACTGGTAATGGTCGGACCATTTCTTGAAGCACTTGGCCGCGAGCAACTGCCGAGAAAGGTCGTACACTTGGCTGAACTTGTACATCCCACATTCCTTAAATGCGGTCTGAACGCCTGCTGACCGCGCCGGCAAGTTTAAGCACCGCGGCGCCCTTCAGGTCGCCGTCTCGCCCGGCCGCCGCTCCGATTGCACAAGCCGCTTCAGGTGGAGCCGGATCGGTGCGATCTGTTTCTCGTCCTTCTCGTCCCGGAGGAGCTTCGCAAGCAATAGCGGTCCAAAAGTCGGCCAAGGCGGGCGCGAGGTATGACATCTAGCGCCGCTACAATATCTGCGCCGCCCTGAGGGTCAAGACTTGACCCGTGGCCGCTGTGACGGGCGCGCCATTGTCAGGCACAGCGTCCAGCACCGACGCAATCAATCCCAACGAGATAACCGTCATCGATGGCGACACTATCCGGGCTCGCGGGCGAACCGTGCGCCTCGTCGGTTTCGATGCGCTGGAATCCGGCACGCTTGCGTCCTACAGAATTCCGCAGACAATCGCTGTGATGAACAGCAGCGCCGTCGCGCTTGGGCTCAACTCCACTCTTCCTCACGCTCGCGCTGCACGGCCTCGCTCTTCGGGTTCTTTTCAGCCACGTCTTGCACGGTCCGCTGCGATACGGCGCGTCGATGCGCTTCGAGACGATGCCCTCCAGGCCCATGTGGCACGCGTGCGCGAATACTAGAGCAAAATCCGAGCGATTTGAATCGCTTCAGGATTCCCAAGGGCGCGGAAATCTGATTCAGGCTGCGTGCTGGATGAGGAGGCCAGCACGGATGGCGAAGCCCTTGTCTGAAGACTTGCGGGTGCAAGTGATCCGATGGCGGCATGTCACGGCGGGCGGCGGCGTCACGTAAAAGCGGCCTCCGTTGTATCGCGCCATGCGTTAGGGCGAGGGCGGATGCTGCTTGTCCCACTCGGCGAGCAGGGCGTCCGGCCCGTTCATGTGCCCGGTCGACGGATCGCGTCGATAGACCAGCTCCCATGGCCCCTTGAAGGAAGCAGCCGACCGATCCGGCGCGCCCAACACGACGACGAGCTGAAGCCGGCTGCGTTCGCCCTTCGTCAGGTCATTGATGATGTGATAGACGTTATAGCCGCCGGCCGAGAACCCGTAGAGCGCGCCGATGGTCTGGTCGCGTCGATACTCTTTCAGCGCCGCCAGGTGCTGCGGACTGCCCTTGTAGGCCTTCCCCGGCATAGGGAGCACTGTTCCGTCGTAGCCGCGGCGCGTTGCGTAATCGAGCGCCGGTTGCTCGTGCAAGGCTCCGTCCGGCCAGTCCGTGTCGTCATAGTAGCCGGCCTTGCCCCGCAGGATCAGCATCTTCATTCGAATCGTCCTCCCTAGCGGCAGAGGCGGCAGCCAAAGGTTAGTCAGGGCCGCGCGCGGTGCGGTTCTGCCAGTCTAGACAGCGTCGATGAAAAAAGCCCGGCGCAAACCGGGCTAGGACCCGGCCTCACGGGGCGGCTTCCTTGCGCCCCATCGCCTTCGTCTATTACGCCGAGGCGAACCGCAGCCCCTACTTCAACAATCCGAAAATGATGAAGGACGACGCGCGCAGGATCGCACATGCGATCGCGCGGATACCGGAGCTATTGGAGATAGAGAAGCGGGCGTGATCG
>Ga0207683_10003797_pt1 | contig 13083 bp, 11 predicted proteins | sample KBSM73metaG_FD_184333 | JGI IMG/M metagenome (GOLD analysis project Ga0207683, IMG submission 184333) | Miscanthus rhizosphere microbial communities from Kellogg Biological Station, Michigan, USA - KBS M7-3 metaG (SPAdes) (version 2) | ecosystem: Host-associated > Plants > Roots > Rhizosphere >...
ATGCGGAGCCTGCACGGTCCATATCGACGGGGTTGCGATGCGCTCTTGCGGCGTCCTGGTCAGCGAGGCTGCCGGCAAACAGATCACCACGATCGAAGGCCTCGCCACCAATGGCGCACTGCACAAGGTGCAGCAGGCTTGGGTCGCCAACGACGTTCCACAATGCGGCTATTGCCAGAGCGGCATGATCATGGCCGTGGCGGCGCTTCTCAAGGAGAAGCCGAAGCCGACCGATGCGGATATCGACGAGGCCATCACCAATATTTGCCGATGCGGAACCTTCCAGCAGGTTCGCGAGGCAATCCACTCCGCCGCGAACGCGTGAGGGGGATGCCATGAACAAGCACGTCATGCCCCAACTCAATCGCCGCGCCTTCGTGATCGGCACGGCCGCCATCGGCGCCGGGCTTTCACTCGGACTCGATATTCCCTTCGGTGGACCGACCGTGGTTCGTGCCGCCGACGGGTCGCCTGAGATCAATGCCTGGGTGGTGATCCGCCCCGACGACACCGTGGTCATCCGCATCGCCCGCTCCGAAATGGGTCAGGGCTCCCTCACCGGCCTCGCGCAACTCGTTGCCGAGGAGCTCGAATGCGACTGGTCCAAGGTCACCACCGAATATCCGACGCCGGGTCAAAGTGTCGCTCGCAAGCGCGCGTGGGGCGATTTCTCGACGGGCGGCAGCCGCGGCATCCGCGCCAGCCAGGAATACGTCCGCAAGGGCGGCGCCACGGCACGCGTGATGCTGGTCCAGGCCGCGGCCAACGAATGGAAGGTGCCGGCATCGGAATGCACGGCAGCCAATAGCGTCATCACACATACGCCGTCGGGCAAAACCACGACCTACGGCAAGGTGGCGGAAGCCGCGGCCAAGATCGAACCTCCCGCCGACGTCAAGCTGAAGGACCCCAAGGACTGGAAGATCGCCGGCAAGGGCGTCAAGCGGCTCGACACGACAGACAAGACCACCGGCAAGATGATCTACGGCATCGACGTCAAGCTGCCGGGCATGCTCAACGCCGCGATCAAGGACTGTCCCGTAACCGGCGGCAAACTGAAGAGCTACGACGAAGCCAAGATCGCCAAGATGAAGGGCGTCCAGAAAGTGGTGCAGGTCGGCGACACCGCCGTCGCCGTTGTCGCCGACACTTGGTGGCACGCCAAGACCGCGCTCGACGCCCTGCCAATCGTCTGGGACGAAGGCGAGAACGCCAAGGTCTCCAGCGAATCGATCGCAAAATGGCTCGCCGAGGGTCTCGATTCCGGCCCCGCCTTTGTCGGCAATGAGAATGGCGACGTCAAAGCTGCGTTCGCCGGCGCCGCCAAGAAGATCGAGGCGGTGTACAGCTATCCCTATCAAAACCACGCCACGATCGAACCCATGAATGCGACGGCGCTCTACACCGCCGACAAATGCGAGGTCTGGTGCGGAACACAAAACGGCGAAGCCGTGTTCGCGGCAACGCTGGAAGCATCCGGCCTGCCGGCCGACAAGTGTGACGTTCACAAACAGATGGTCGGCAGCGGTTTTGGAAGGCGTGGCCAGACCGACTATGTCCGGCAGGCCGTCCTCATCGCCAAGCAGATGCCGGGTACACCGATCAAGCTGATATGGTCGCGCGAAGAGGACATGACGCACGGACGCTATCATCCGATCACACAGTGCAAGATGACCGGCGCTTTCGATGCCGACAACAACCTGACCGGGCTTCACATGCGGATATCCGGGCAATCCATCCAGTTCACCCTGCGCCCGGCAGGCCTGGTCGACGGCAAGGATCCCTCCACCTTCGCGGGCCTCAACCCGAGCGGAGAAGCCGCGTTCGGATATTCCGTTCCCAATCTCCTGATCGATCATTCGATGCGCAATCCGCACATCATTCCGGGCTTCTGGCGCGGCGTGAACGTCAATCACAATGCGATCTACGTCGAATGCTTCATGGATGAGCTGGCCCATGCCGCGGGACAAGATCCGCTCGAGTTCCGGCGCAAGCTGATGGCCAAGCATCCAAAGAACCTTGCCGTACTCAATGCAGTCGCAGCGAAAATCGGCTGGGACAAACCGGCACCGCAAGGCGTTTACCGCGGCCTCGCGCAACTCCATGCCTATGCCAGTTACGTGGCGGGCGCGGCCGAAATCTCCGTCACCGGCGGTAACAAGATCAAGGTGCTTCGTATCGTTGCTGCGACCGATCCCGGCTACGCCGTCAATCCGGCGCAGATCGAGCGGCAGATCGCGGGCTCCTTTGTCTACGGCCTGTCCGGCCTGTTCTACGGCGGCTGCACGGTGAAGAACGGCGCCATCGAGCAGACCAACTTCGACACCTACAATTCGATGCGAATTGCCGAGATGCCGAAGGTCGAGTCCATCGTGATGCCGAGCGGCGGATTCTGGGGCGGCGTCGGCGAACCGACGATCGGGGTCGCGGCGCCAGCGGTGCTCAATGCCTATTTCGCGGCAACGGGCAAACGCATCCGTTCGGTGCCGCTGAGGGACCAAAACATCACCTTTGCCTGAGATCGCGAGCGGTGGCCTAATGGCCGCCGCTCCTTTTCCGGATTATGCTCATGGACGTCACGCGCCCGCTGACGCGCAGAGATGCCGCTCGTGGCATCGCAATGTCCGTCGCGGCTACGACGCTGCCGTGGCCTTCGTTCGCGCAATCGGCGGCGCGAATTGTCGTGATTGGCGGCGGCTTTGGCGGCGCAAGCTGTGCGCGGACGTTGCGGCGGCTCGATCCAAAGCTGCAGGTGACGCTGATCGAGCCGAACCGCATCTTTACCGCCTGTCCGTTCAGCAACGAGGTGATCGCGGGCCTGAGGGAGTTGCAGGCTCAGCAGTTCACCTACGACAAGATTGCCGCAGAAGGCGTTACGGTCATTCCTCAAGCGGCAGCAAAGGTCGATCCGCAGGCGCGCACCGTCGGCCTCGCCGACGGCAATGCGATTCCCTACGACCGCCTGGTGCTGGCGCCCGGCATCGACCTGCGCTTCGACGCCCTGCCCGGCTATGACGAACCCGCATCGCTGAAAATGCCGCATGCCTGGAAGGCCGGCGAGCAGACCACATTGTTGCGCAAGCAAATCGAGGCCATGGAGGATGGCGGCGTGGTAGTGTTGGCGGTGCCGGCGGCTCCCTTGCGCTGCCCGCCCGCACCTTACGAGCGCGCCAGCCTGATCGCGCATTATCTCAAGAGCAAAAAGCCGCGTTCGAAAATCCTGATCCTCGATGCCAAGGACGGCTTTTCCCAGCAAAAACTGTTCGAGGCCGCGTGGAAGGAATTGTATCCCGGCATGATCGAGCGGGTCGCGCTGTCGCAGGGTGGACGGGTGACATCGGTCGATCCTGCGACCAACACCATCGTCACCGACTTCGGCAATTACACCGCGCAGGTCGCGAGTGTCATCCCGCCGCAGAAAGCCGGCCGGATCGCCGAGATCGCCGGTGTTGCCGACAACACCGGCTGGTGTCCGATCGACCCCGTCAGTTTTGTATCAAAGCTCGTGCCCAATGTTCACGTCATTGGCGATGCCTGCATTGCCGGGCAAATTCCCAAATCCGCATCAGCAGCAAACGCACAAGGCAAGGCCTGTGCCGCCGCGATCATCAGTCTGATCTCCGGCAAATCGCCCGACATGCCCAGGCTGACCGGCGCCTGCTACAACACGGTCGCACCGGGCTATGCGTTCTCGCTCTCAGGCGTCTATCAACCCAAGGACGGTCAATTCGCCGAAGTCGAAGGCGCGACGAGCCCGGTCAATGCGCCGCGCGAACTTCGCCAGCGCGAAGCTGAGAGTGCGGCAAACTGGTTCAAGACAGTCACGGTGGATAGTTTTGGCTAGGATTGTCACATCATCAGTGAGCGTATGGCTCGCCGCAGTGGCGTTCGCCCTGCCCGGCCCGGCAGGTAGCCAGGCCTTGCGCCCCTATGCCGTCGTCGGCGACGCCATTCCGGATTCGCTCACGAATGCGCGAGGCGACGCGATGCGCGGCCGCGCGCTCGTTGTCGAACGATCGAGCACTTGCATCCTCTGCCACAACGGCCCATTTCCCGAACAGAAGTTTCAGGGCGATCTGGCGCCGAACCTCGCCGGTTCCGGCAGCCGATGGTCGGAAGGCCAGCTACGGCTGCGGCTGGTGGACGCCTCCCGCCTCAATGCTGGGACGATCATGCCGTCCTATTATCGCACGGATGGCCTCGCCCGCGTGGGACCGGCCTGGCGCGGCAAGCCGATCCTTAACGCCGAACAGATCGAGGATATTGTAACGTATCTCGCAAGCTTGCGTGAATAGGAAGGTACGATGCACAAGCCAAACGACAAGACACGCCGACATTTCCTCGGCCTCGCCGGTGGCGCGGCGGTAGTCGGCGCGGTCCCGATCGTCACGTTGCGGCCCGCCGAGGCGACGCCCGCAATGCTCGCCTCCGCCATCCGTAATGTCGTCGGCGAAGCCGCGGTGCGAACCGGCAAGGTCAACCTCGATGTGCCGCCGCTGGTCGAGAACGGCAACACGGTACCAATGACGGTCAGCGTCACCAGCCCGATGACCCCGGGGGATTTCGTCAAGAGCATTCACGTCTTCAACGAGAAGAACCCTCAGCCCAACATCGGCAATTTCTATCTCGGCCCGCATGCTGGCCGCGCCCAGATCTCGACCCGCATTCGCCTCGCCGACACCCAGAAAGTCGTCGCCATCGCGCGGCTGTCGGACGACACGTTCTGGTCGGCCAGCGTCGATGTCGTGGTCACGCTCGCCGCCTGCACGGAGGAGGTAATCTGATGGCCTCCGCCCTGATCAACGTTCCCAAGACTGCTCAACGCGGCGATATCATCGAGATCAAGACGCTGATGTCCCACATCATGGAAACCGGCTATCGCCATACGGCCACTGGTGAAGTCGTGCCGCGCGATATCATCACAAGCTTCACCTGCCGCTTTAACGGCACCGAGATTTTCCGCGCCGATTTGTTCCCGGCGATTGCCGCAAACCCGTTCATCACCTTTTTTACGCGAGCGACCGATAGCGGCAAGTTCGAGTTCGAATGGATCGGCGACCAGGGTTTTTCCGAAACCGCTTCCGCCTCGATCATCGTCGAATGAGGTTTGGCTTCGTCATATTGATGACCGGTATACTGCTGGCGGGCGCAGCCCCCGCCGCCGAAATCGCGCAGGCCGAACGCCGTTCCGGCTACAGCTTCATGACGCCGGACACCAAGGCGATGCAGGACGACGATACCGCCAATCCCGGCATGCTCTGGGTACTCGATGGCGAAGCGCTGTGGAAACGCAAGCAAGGCGCCGCGAACAAGGCCTGCGCCGACTGCCATAACGACGCGAGCGCCAGCATGAAGGGTGTCGCGGCGCATTATCCTGCCTTCGACAAGGCGCTCGACCGGCCCGTCGACCTGGAGCAGCGCATCAATCTCTGTCGTATAAGCCATCAGCAGGCCACACCATTACCCTATGAGAGCCGCGACCTGCTGGCGCTGACCGCCTTCGTCGCGCAGCAATCGCGTGGAGCCGCGATCGAGACCGGGAGCGATCCGCAGCTCGAGCCGTTCATCGCGAAGGGACGCGCGCTGTTCACGCAACGGCAGGGCCAACTCAATCTCGGCTGCGCCAATTGTCACGACGACAATTGGGACAAGCGGCTGGCGGGATCGGCGATCACGCAGGCGCATCCGACGGGTTACCCGCTCTACCGGCTGGAGTGGCAATCGCTGGGATCGCTGCAGCGGCGCTTGCGCGCCTGCATCACCGGCATCCGGGCGCAGGCTTACGATTACGGCGCGCCGGAACTGGTCGAGCTCGAACTCTATCTGATGTCGCGCGCACGCGGCATGCCGGTCGAAACGCCGGCGGTGCGGCCGTAGCCGGCCGCACCACGCGCCGTCACGCGCGATATGCAGTCTTGTCGGTGCCGCGATAGAGCACCCGCAATTGCTCTTCCGTTACCGCCTTGTGGAAGGCCAAAGCTTCCGGCTCGAGGTCTTTCTTCGGCACATGTTCGGGCTGGAAATGTCCGTAGGTGTCCTTGCCGCGCACCAGCGTTGCCCAGTCCCTTTGTCCGACCGCCTGCTTGAGATGCGTCGGGATGTAGCGAACCGCAAGGCCTATGCGCCGGTCGTCCGAGCGGTTCGGTTCCGATCCGTGGAACAGCAGCACGTGGTGCAGCGAGGCCTGGCCCGGCTTCAGTTCCACATAGACGGCTTTATCCTCGTCGACCTCCACCGCAATCTCCTGACCGCGGGTCAGAAGGTTGTTCTGGTCAAACGTGTCTTCATGCCTCACCTGCTGCTTATGGGTACCGGCGACGAACTTCATGCACCCCGAAACTTTGTTCGCCGGCGACATGGCAATCCAGGCCGTCGCAACATCGGACGAGCTGAGGCCCCAATAGGTGGCATCCTGATGCCAGGAGACGAAGCCGGGGTCGTGCGGCTCCTTGATGAAGAAGCTGGTGTTCCAGCACAGGATGTTCGGACCGAGCAGATCCTCGATCGAGTCGAGGATTTTCGGGTGGCGGATCATCTCGTTGATCCACGTGAAAAGAACATGGCTGCGATGGCGCATCTCGCCTTTGATCGGGCCCCCACTTGCGGCTTCATAGTCCTCGAGCTTCTGGCGAAAGCTGGTCACTTCGCTTGCGCTTAACGCATCGACCGGGAAGTGGTAGCCGCGCTCGCGATAGGCCGAGACCTCATTGTCGCTCAGTAATTTCGACATCGGTTTCCTCCAGGACTTTTGTTCTTTTGGGGGCGCCAATAGAGCTTCGTCCGAAAAGTGACCCTCCCTTTTGGCGGAGTCAAGAAGCGCCGGCAGGAGGGATCGGTTGCGGCGCCCGCAGGGCTCAGGCTCCTAACCCGTCGAGGAATTTACCAATCGCCCGATCGATCTCTGCGAGTTGTGGCGAGGTGTCGGCCGCAACCGCGTGACCGGAATTGCCGCCCAACCGCACCAGCTCCGCGTGCGGAATCAGCGCTGCCGCTTCCACGGCATCCTCGACCGGGTTGTAGAGATCGAGCTCCGGCACAAGCAGCAGCGTCGGCGCCAGGATCGTTCGCAACGCCGCCGCGGTGTCGCCTCCGAAGTTCGCCGTCGCCCCGACATCATGCGCATCATAGGCAAAGCTCTGATAAGTCCAATCGACCGGATCCGGGCCCATCCTGTGTGATGCGGCAACGGCATCCGCAACAAGTCCCGGTACGGCGTTCGCCGCTATGCTCTCAAATGCACCGGGCGTGCGATTGGTGATGACCCGCGTCTGTGCCGCCCAGGCATCGTAGCCTTTGCCAAAGGGGCCGGACGGCCAGCCCGGATCAGCCATGAGGATGCGGCGAGCGACCTCGTTCATCGCCACCGACCAGGGACGGGTCCGCGCCATCGGCACCAGCGCAACGATACCACGCATATGATCGCGATGGCTGACGCCCCACTGCAGCGCCTGCATGCCGCCCATTGAAGCACCGACGACGGCGACAAGCCGGCGAATCCCCAGCGCATCGAGCAACCGGCGCTGGCTCGCAATCATGTCGCGGATTGTGAATCGTGGGAAAGCCAGATCGGGCTGGGAGCGACTGTTGCTCGGCGAAGTCGTCAGCCCGTTGCCGATCGCGTCCACGCAGACGACGAAGTAGTGGTCGGTATTGAGCGGCCGATTGGGCCCGATCAGAAAGTCCAACCGATGATGCGTCGAGCCGATCGCCGTCAGGACAAGGATGACGTTGTCGTCGGCCGGAGTGCGCGCTCCATGCGTCACATAGCTGATTTCGAAATCGCGGATGACTTCGCCGCTTTCGAGCGGCAGGTCGCCAAATTCCAGCCTTTGATGCGGGCGATCGATCCAGCCCGGTTGCAGCGCCGGATGCTGCCAGCGGTTTGTTCGTTGCGAATTCATGGCGCCATTTCGACATTCCCCCGGCGGGTGCACAAACGGATCGACGCAAAACTATAGAATGCGAACGCGAGAAGTCGAAGTTTGATCTGCGGCCGGCGTCTTCGCTCACCTCCCTGCGAATGCTGCGTCGCAGCAGCTAGCAACGCGCGAATTCGGAACCGCTTGCACGCGCAAGCGGAGCGTTGCCGTGTCTTCTTCCTCGCCAGCATCAATCTCTTATGTCAGACTTATTCTCATTCTCAGGGAGAGCCGCGATCAAAAAAGGCGGCGAAACGGGGGAAGGACAAACTATGACAGAGCTGGGGGTAGGCATTGGGCTGCTGATTGCGTTTCTGGCAGTCGTCGTATTGATCGTCCGCGGGCAGAGCCCGATCATCATGCTGTTGCTGCTTGCCGTCGCCTGGGCCGTCATCGCCGGCATCGGCATCGACGATATCCAGAAAAAGATCATCCAGGGCGGCGGCGTTGCATATGCAAGCGCCGTCATCATCATCGTCTTCGGCGCCTGGTTTGCGCAGGTGCTGATTCAAACCGGCATCGCGGAAAGCGTGATCCGCTCGGCGGTCGAACTCGCGGGCGACCGGCCGCTGGTCACCGCGATGACCGTCACGCTGGTCACAGCGCTGTTGTTCTCGTCGATGTACGGTGTCGGCGCCGCGATCGCGATCGGCGTCATCGCGATACCGATCATGCTGGGCCAGGGCATTCCGCCTTACGTCGCCGCGCCCGCATTCACGATGGGAATCGGCGCCGGCACGTTCGTCAACCTCGTTCAATTCGGAACGTTTCAGAAATTGTTTCCCGGCCTCAAATATGAGGCGCCCTATTTGACCTACTGGGCGGTCGGGATGGGCGTCTATATTCTGGCGGCATGGCTTTTGGAAGCGTTCTATCTGGGGAACGGTGGCGTACGCCGGATGGCATCCGTCGATGTTGCCGGAACCAGCGAAGCGCCGGTGCGCAAGCGGACGCCCTACTACACCTATATCGTGCCGATCGTTCCCGTCCTCATGATCATGATCCTGAAGTGGGACATTATCCCAACCTTCATCGTCTCGATCGTGCTCGCACTGGTGCTGACCGGCCGCGATCGCACGCTTCAGGGCCACGTCAATCTGTTCAACAAGACATTCACCGATGCGTTTCCGGATATCGCAACGATTGCCGCGCTGTGGACGATCTGCGGCATGATCATCGTAGCCGGGCAAACGCCAGAGGTTGCGGGCGCCCTGAAGCCGATCTTCGCGCCGATCCTTCCGCACACGCCGTTGCAGGCCGCCATATTCTTTGGCGTGCTTGGAGGCATCGGGAGCATCTATCGAGGCCCGCTGGTGTGCATCGGAACCGGCGCGGCGTTGCTCGCCATCATCCTCGCCAACAAGGACATCCCAATTCCTTACCTCTATTCGATCTGGCTGGCGCCGACGGTGTTGCAGGGAAGCATGGACCCGACCAACTCGTGGACGCTGTGGACGATCGGACACACCAAGGTCAGCCACGGCCAGTTCCTGAAGACGGCGCTGCCCTTCGGTTGCCTGATGGTCGCCGTCAATTCGCTGATCTGCTATCTGATGCTGGGATCGCTCAACTAGAGCTTTAAACCGGCATCCACTTCGCTCGAACGCTTTAGGAGAAACCGCGACGTTGACCGAACCATCCCTGCCGGCCCGCGCCTATCGCATCGGTATCGATGTCGGCGGGACCTTCACCAAGGCTGTCCTTATCGACAATGCGACCCATGAGGTGGTTGGCCGTTATTCGGTGCTGACCACCCACTCCGATCCGCGCGGAGTAGCCAAGGGCGTGGTCGAGGTCTTCCGCAACGTGCTCGATCGCTCCGGCGTCGATCCGAAGGAGGTCATCTTCCTCGCCCATTCGACCACGCAGGCCACCAATGCGTTGCTCGAAGGCGACGTCGCCAGCGTCGGCGTCATCGGCATGGCGACCCGCGTGGAATCGCTTCTTGCCAAGGGCCAGAGCGCGATGAAGCCGATCGAACTCGCGCCCGGACGCCACCTGAAACCGCTGAACCGGTTCATCACCAAGGAAACCCTGACCGACGAAGCCGGCCGCAAGGTGATCGAGGAACTCAAGGCCGAGGGCGCTCAGGTCATTGTTGCCAGTTCGGCCTTCGGCGTCGACGACACCGAAGCCGAAGAAACGGTGCGCAGGCTCGTGATCGACGCCGGGCTCCCCGCCACCTGCGGGCACGAAATCACCAAGCTCTATGGCCTCACGACCCGGACCCGCACCGCCGTCATCAATGCCAGCATCCTGCCGAAGATGATCGATACTGCCGTCATGACCGAAGCCAGCGTTCGCGAAGCCGGAATTCAGGCGCCGCTGATGATCATGCGCGGCGATGGCGGCGTGATGGATATCGCGGAGATGCGCCGCCGCCCGGCTATGACGATGCTCTCGGGTCCGGCAGCCAGCGTTGCCGGCGCCCTGATGCATTTGCGGGTGACGGATGGCATCTACTTCGAGGTCGGCGGCACCAGCACCAACATCGGCGTCATCCGCAATGGCCGTCCCACGGTGAAATATGCGCGGGTCGGCGGCCACGAGACTTACGTCAGTTCGCTCGACGTGCGCGTGATCGGTATCGCCGGCGGCAGCATGGTGCGAGTAAGAGACGGCAAGCTCGTCGACGTCGGACCGCGCAGCGCCCATATCGCAGGCCTGCCCTATGCCGCCTTTGCGGCGCCCGCCGACATTGTCGATCCCACCATCGAACTGTTTCAGCCACGCTCCGATGATCCCGGCGACTACGTCGCGGTGCGCTCGGCCAACGGCACCCGCTATGCCATCACCAACACCTGCGCTGCCAATGTGCTGGGTTACGCGAAGCCGGGATTGCATGCCTATGGCAATCCTGAGTCGGCGCAGCGCGCGATGGCGGCACTCGCCGGCATGATCGGCAAATCGATCGAAGACACCGCCCGCGCCATCCTCGATATCGCCACCGACAAGGTCATTCCGGTGGTCGACGCCCTCATCACCGAATACAAACTGGATCGTGATCAGGCGGTTCTGGTTGGTGAAGGCGGCGGCGCGGCGGCGCTGATCCCGCATGCCTCGAACCGTACCGGCCTTCATCACGTGATTTCGAAAGATGCCGAGGTGATTTCCTCGATCGGCGTCGCGCTGGCGCTGGTCCGTGACGTGGTGGAACGCGTGATACCCAATCCGACGCCTGAAGATCTGCGGCGCATTCGCCGCGAGGCGTTCGAAGCGGTGGTCAAGCTAGGCGCGGCTCCGGAAAACGTCGAAGTAACCGTCGAGGTCGACCAGCATACTCATCGCGTGCGCGCTACCGCGATGGGCGCCTCAGAGATGCGCGCCCGCCAGCGGAACGACGAAGTCGGCGAGATCGAGGCCAGGGAGATCGCCGCCAAAGCCATGGGCGTTGAGCTGGAGCGCGTGACGCTCGCCGCTGCCACGCCGCGCATGCGCGTATTCCAGGGCGAAGTGGAGGAGCGATCCTGGAGAATATTCAAGAAGCGCCGCAGCCCGGTTCGAGCGGTCGATCTTGACGGCGTGATCCGGGTGCAACGCAGCCACAGCGTAGTGCGCTCGGCATCGGCAGGAACCGGCTTCGCCGACGTTCGCCGGTTGTGGGAAGACACGACGATCTACAATGGCGATAGCACCATCACGCCGGATATCTTCATCATCATCGGCAGCCAGATCATCGATCTGTCCGGCGTCAACTCGATCGACCAGGCGCTGGCCATCACCCGTAGCGAGTTTGACGGGCTGATCGCGAGCGATCCGATTGCGCTGATCAGCATTCCACCGTCACGCGGGCTGTAGAGTGATGCTCACGGCGACATCGCCGCCGTGGCTGGCCGAGATCGCGGCGGCGTCGCCCGAAACCCTCGGGCTGGTCATGCTGGAGGATGATCGGCACGGCCGGCGTCTGGATCGCAGCGCACAGGTCGCCGCGGTCCGCGATGCCCTCGCCGATGGCGCGGCGGCCGCAAATACCCAGCGAGAGCGCTTCCCTGAACTGACGCCGACGGAGATCGCACAACAACTCGCCGTGCCGGTCGAGGCAATCGACGACGATCCGATGGCAGGCTCGCTATGGCGATTTGCCGAATACCGGCAACGGCCGCCGCGCATTGTGCTGTACCACCGCGGGCTTGCGTTAGTCGATCGCACAGCTATCGGCCCCCTGGCGACGCGATTGCTTGGGCAGGCAACAGTGCAAGACGTCTTTGTAGCGCACGAGCTGTTCCATCACATCGAAGTTGTCCGATCGGACATCCCGATCGCACGGCGCCATCAGCCGACATTATTCCGGATCGGCAATTGGCATTGGCGAACCGGCATTGCGGCGCTTGCCGAAATCGCCGCCGGCGCATTTGCGCAGTCGCTCCTGAATCTCCCCTGCCACCCGAGAGTGCTGGACCTGGTCGCCCTGGACGCCATTTCCACCGATGCCACGGCGGCACGGATCGCCGCCCGAATCATCGCGATCGGCCGGTAAAACCGGCCAAGCCGCTCCTTTGCTACCGCGGGACGGCAAGCCGCGCCAGGCTCGAGACATCCGCACTGGTGTCGAGTGCCCAGATCGCATCGATCAGCGGCGCGGTGTCGTAATGTGGGTTCCAGCCATGGGCGGTGGTTCGCAGTTTATCCTCCAGGTCCGTATCGCTCATCGGATTAACGTCGCTACCGCGCGCAGCCGATTGCGACAATTGGTGAATTTTTCCATCAGCGGTGGTGATGTCGACGGCAGCAGCGATAGTGGAAAGCGCGCTATCGCGCGTCACCTCGATCTTGCTTCGCAGCGCCAGCACACCGGGATCGCGCACGCAGGCATCGGTGAATTGATCCAGCCCGGCCTTGCCGGTCACTAGTGCGGCAGCGACGGCGTGCTGCACACTGACCTGGGATTCGCGTCCCGTTGAGACATCCGGCCGGTCGGTGCGGACAGCGAGCAACGGGTTGCCACGCACCACGACGCGCGTGACTTCGGCGTTTGGATGGCTGCGCCGCCAATCCAGCACGCAATCGAGCACCGGATGGATTACGAAGCCGCACGGATAGGGCTTGTAGGACGTCGCCATGAATTCCCAGTCCTCGCCGAGGCCTGCGGTGATGACCGACAAATCGGGCGTTTCGGCCAAAGCACGGTAAAAGCCTTGCATGCCCGCCAGCGGTTCGGCCGGCC
>Ga0207683_10003800_pt1 | contig 13079 bp, 15 predicted proteins | sample KBSM73metaG_FD_184333 | JGI IMG/M metagenome (GOLD analysis project Ga0207683, IMG submission 184333) | Miscanthus rhizosphere microbial communities from Kellogg Biological Station, Michigan, USA - KBS M7-3 metaG (SPAdes) (version 2) | ecosystem: Host-associated > Plants > Roots > Rhizosphere >...
CGTCTTTAAACCGGTCCGTCATAGCCACGACGCTCGCCATCGTCGGATTGACTTTGCCTCTTGCCAATGACGCTAACAAGCCAATCGGCGGCAGAGCAAACTCTTCTTCTTTCACAAAATGAGGGTGGAGGACCTTCGCGACGGCTTTTGCCGCCTGTGCTGTTTTGCCGCCGGCCTTGGTCGCACGCACGAGATCAGCGTGCAGCTCTTCATGCTCCAACTTCAACGATTCAGGAATTTTCGGCGTCATATCGCAGCTCCTTGATCTATTTTTTTCGCGCAGGAATGTTACTCCTTGTGCGAAGCTGTTTGAGGTTCAGCATAATGGCCTTCTGCAGGATTCTTCGCAGCCTCGTAGATTCTCTCGACATAATGAATGAACTCCACATAACTTTTCACATATTCCTGCCCAGCGCTCACGTCATCTCTACCGAACTTCTTTTTGGCCGTCACCTGTTTGAACTGCTCCCGGACCTCGCTTTTCATTCCATCCGTTAAGAGTTTCAATAGGGGTTCGATCTTGCCGTTTTCAAGCGCTTTATCGGCGGCTTGAATCGCGGACCCGAGATCGCGCCCCGCAGGTTTTAGACCCGTGTAGGGTGCCCCTTCTCCAGCTCGATGAATGCGAACAAGGGTCTCGAAGAAATACGTATCTGCAAGCTCCTTGGCTTGCGGGTTTAATTTCCGAACCGCAAGGGTCTTTTGAAACGCTTTTTTTACTTCGTCTTCATCCGTCTTTTGTACCCATATGAGAACGAGGTTTACGTTTCCCATCTCCAGCGCCTTCTGGGCAGCTTTGACAACCGGGCCATCGATCCCGTCACAATGGGCAATCGCCTGTTGAGTTTGGAAAAGACCAATTGCGAATAGAACAACAAAAAAGGGTACTGGGACGATAGATAATTTGATGATCATATATCCTCCTATCGTCGCCGAGGATTCGATGGCCTGGTCTCGTACATATTTTGCCTCGTTAGAGTTTCAACTAAGAGGCGATGACACGCTTAGTTATGCGACATCGCAAATGTAAGCAAAATGGCGCAGTCGGTATGTGCTTTTGCCGTGTGAGCAACCCCGGGCCCGAGCGCTATCAAAGTGCCCGCGGTAACATCCCTATCTTCTGTGTCTGTGCTTAGCCTCAGACATCCACGGATGGTCTGGATACTGACGGGACCCGCCACTCGATGGGATGGGAGGACGGTTCCCTTCTTCAAAGCCACAAATGTAATTCGCAGCGAGTCTTCCTTGACCAGAGTCTTACCTGCACGGCCGGTCTTAGAGTCATCGGCAAATTCTCGTAACGCGTCGTCTTCGGCGCCTAGCAGGAAAGTCAGAACTTTGCCCGAAAGCCGACGAGCGCGAAGAACTGAGGATTTCTTTTCTTTCATTGTTCTCTTACGAATTCGATTGAATTCCCCGTCACTGAATGCGGCGCATGCCTTGTGTACATCAGCTTTTAGGCCGACTACTCTTCTTTGTTGCAGCATGGAGAGTAGAAACAAGGGGCAAGGAATATGCCGCGATGCTGTCTCTCTAAACATGCGGGACTCGTAGATTGCCGCGACTTGCTTTCCTATCGTTGAAGAAAAATCAATCTTCATTTCGCATCAATGCGAAGGGAGACGCCCATGATATCCAGAGCGGTCATGGCTTGGGCTTTCCGTGTTAACTATCGAGTAGATTTTGTGATGCGTAGAGACACCACTATGATGGCCGATATAGGCAGGTTATATGCGAGAGAGCTCGTAGGCGAAGCTGCAGACGCAACTCGAGTATTTAGCTCATGACTGGTGCAGGTGAAGGCAACTGGTTGGCGCAGCGCATCAAAATAAGCGCGGTTCTTCTTAGAAAGTCAGCCCCTGTCTCGATGACCGTTATAAGGATTATCGGATTCTAGGATTCGCCCAAGGACACGGGCATGGCGGAAGCCTGCTCCGCAATAGCCGATCCGTCTAGCGGCACTAAAATATAGGTAAACATCGTCCCCTCCTAATCTACAAAACACCCTAAACTTGGACAGTGATTCGCAGGAGCTTCGACTCAAAAGCGGTACCCTATGGCAATTTAAACGGTATAGAGCCGGATCGCACCACTAATACATCGCATTGGGCCTCCCGCATCACGTGTTCGGCGACACTGCCGAGTAAGATATAGGGAATTCCTGTGCGACCAGCCGTTCCAACCGCCACGAGATCGGCACGCAAGCCCCTGGCAATCTTGGTGATTTCCCGACGCGCCTGTCCGTTCCACACTTCTCTACTGATCGGTTTACTGCCCCGATCGATAGTGTGCAAGAACACATTCATTTGTTGGCGCGCATCCTTCGCCACCTCACGCTGGTAGCGTAGAATCCCCTCATCTGTGACACCGGCTCCCCTGAGCATTCCTTCAGACCCTAAATAAACGTGCACGGCGTGAAATTCTGCCTGCGGCGCGAGCCGCAGAGCCAATTCCAGCGCATGTCGAGAATTGTCGGAGAAATCCACCCCCACTACCACCCTGCGGTACGAACTTTGAGTCGCCTGCTTGACTACTAGTACCGAACGGTCTCCTTTACGGACGATTTTCTCTGCGGTCGTACCGAGCAGCAGGTCCTTCATAAAATCTTTTCCGTGCGCGCCGACAACAATAAGATCGGCTGCTTCCTCACGGCCTTGGCGGATAATCTCCACAAATGGCGTACCGGAAAGAACGCGAACAGACGCCAAGACGATCCTTTTGAGAGAAAGTGCCTCAAGTTTGCGGCGTAGATCTTTCTCGATCAGCGAAGCGATCTGCGGGCGCTCCGTTTCATGTCCCGACGCTCCCGTCAATATATGTAAAACTGAAAGTGCGCCGCTGTGCTCCTCGGCCAACTGCACCGCACGCGCTATTGCCTTCTCGGCGCGTGACGAGAGATCGGTCGCGACCAACAGCCGCTTTAGCCCCAATGTCTTCCGGCGCTTTGTCAGTCTTGCCATCCGAGTTCGGTCGGGTTCGGTCTATTCGCGTACCCCGGCAGTTAACCCTGCAATTGATTGTCAGGTGAGAAGCAGTTTATCTCTGCTGGCCGAAAGCTATGGATCCGTGCCATCGAACGGACTTTTTGCGCGTATCCGTGCAAAACACCTCAGCGTGAACCGAGTCCCACAACGGTTTTTATCCGGGCCTAAACTTTATCCCTCGAGCACTTAAGGCGATATCGTAAAGATAAACTGATGCTCGCGAAGGTTTTATTTTGCAACGATGACTTTGGCCTCATTTACCTCCCATCAGCCTGCTCGAGATGCAGCTGCGATTCATCCGTTCAGCTCGCATCTCATTTCTGCGCCTTTTGCGCACCAATAGAAAGAACAGGACATGGGGCGGTTTGCACGATACTCTGAGTTACGCTTCCGAGTGACATCCGAAGGCCGCTTTTACCGTGCGTAGACATCACGATCAGATCGTATCCTTCGGACTGTGCCAGCTGCACAATGCTCGTCTCAGGAGTGCCTAAGTCGACTTTCTCGCGAATATTGACCGATGGAATGACACAATCGATCAGGAATTCGGATAACGCCTTTTGATACCGGTCCAAAAACTGCTCATCGGGCGGTTGAAAATGTGACGCGGCCGTCGACCTTTGGCCGTATCGGGTGAGAGTATCGTAGTCGACGACGTGATAGACTGTTACCTCAGCTCCGCTACCCTTAGCTAATTGGAGCGCGTACCGCACCCCTATCTTGGAGAGTTCTGAAAGGTCGGTTGGAGCGAGGATTTTTTTGATCTGTTCCATAATATTTCCTGTCCCAATAGACTCGACGCCCGTCTCAATTTTGTTAGGTTCAATGTCATGTATCGGCAGTGCAGATAGCCGGCTATGAGCGCCGCTTCACCCGTATACGCCCAATACCGTATAGCCTTTGGCTTCTAGCGCATCAGCAAATCTTCCGGGGTCGGTGGCGCGCAGGTGTAAGTAGCACACACGGTTCTCTTCCCATTTGTCCTTATGGGTTCCGACTCCGAGCACTTCTCCTCCTCGTTCCGCGATCGTCTGACTCGCCAGCACGAGATCATGCTTTTCATCAAGCACGAAATCGATACGAAAAGATCCTTCTTCCGAAGCCCCCAACATTTCGAGAAACGCCTGCAAAATGTCACTTGACGTTATAATTCCGACCAAGTTACCGGCATCGGTGACGGGCAGGCCGCTGATCTTGTGACTGAGCATTAGCTTCGTAGCCTGTTCGACAGTCGCGCGGGGGGTGACTGTCATCAGATCTTTGGTCATTGCCGAGCTAACCTTCGTTCGCTCCAGGAGGCCCGCGTGTTCGCGTAGGTCGCGATCGGTGATAATTCCAATGAGTTTGTCGTCCTTGACTATCGGCAAACGGCGAAATCCACCTTTCTGCATTTTACCCAGTCCACTGGTCAGAAACTCGTCGGGTGAAATCGTTTCTGGATTGTTTGTCATTCGGTTTTGCACTAGCATGTTTATCTCCTCCGAAACCTGTTTTTGTGACCATCAACACCAATCATTAGCGAAGCTCCGCCAGCCTTCCATTAATCAGCGTGTCTAGCACTAACGCCTAAGCTCGCGCGGGTCTCACTCGGGCAAAGTGTATCGGCCTTCAACGAAGCTCCGGATGAGATTTCGGGTGTCAGCCGGTTGCAAGTCGTGTCTTTGCTCGATGCGCTCCGCCTGATCGGCCAGGTACGGGTCCTTCACGGCATGGCGAAACCAGCGCGAGTAGTCCCCTCGTCGGAGGTGAAACAGCCACGTTTCTTCATCGATGCCCTCGGCTATCTGGCAGAAAGCTGCCAGATTGTGAGCCTTGAGATTGTGCCGGTGTGCCGGGCCGCGGAAGTAGAAGCTCCGATTCCGCATATTGCCCTCGGCGTATTTCCGGAGATGGCGCAGCCGATCAACACGGCCTGATAATATTCGCATCGAGAACGGTGCTTTTCCGCTGCGCGGGAACCACACGACTGCGTGACCGCTTTGGTGCGATAAGCCGTCAGGCCATGTCAATGTCTTTCCTGTCACATCGGCAAACGCTTTCAAGGTAACTGCCGGCGAGCCGCCCACTGCGATCACGATATCGACCAGCGATAAAGCTCGGGGCGAGACATGTTCAGGGTGGACGGTCACCAAGATCATCTCGCCGAACCTCTGCGGTAGTAGGCTGTCGAGTTCGCCCCCGCCGGCCGGGATCATGTGATGCGCTTCATCGAGAATGATCCAGTGCGGACGGCCGCTTCGGGTGCGCATCCCTTGAAGACTCGGAACTAGATGCCTGAAGTATTCCGGCCGATCGGGGAGTGATATCCCGAGCAGGTTCAGATTCAGATTCATCGCGGGATCTTCAAGAACCGAAAGCGCCTGATTCACAGGTACAGGATAATGCGGGCCTCCAAGCGTGAGCACTTCCGGCAACGTTCCATAATCGCCCTCAGGATCGATAATGCAGACTTGATAACTGTCCTCGATGAGCCGCTCGACGATGCCTGCTGCGACGGTGGATTTGCCGCTCCCGGAAGTGCCGGCGATCAGGATATTGAGACCGTACGGAGCGATCGTGACCGGCTTCGCGTCCGGACCTAGTCCGATCGTCAGGAGGTTTTTTTTGAGCCGTCCATGCGTCCTCGAAAGATCGTCTGCAATCAGCTCTTCGATGAGCTCCGTAACGCCGCGACCAGCCTCGCCGCTCGTTGTAAAAGCGGCGAGCAGGCGAATAGACGGCAGGGCATTGGCTACGGCAACGGCGCATTCGCAACGTTCGAGAAACGAGTGATCATTCTGGGCGTCACCGATTCCGACCGCTTCGTGCCGCGACAAACCAAGCTTGCGTAGGGCATATTCGAGACCGCTCGCCTTGTTGATGCCCGACGGCAATACCATGACTGCTTCCTTATTGAAGATAATCTGAAGCTCCTGACCTGTTTCCTGAATGGCCTGGAGCACCGCAATATGATGAGGTAGCCAGGTGCTGACAACCACCTTGCCGAGCGCAACCGAGTCGCCGGTCAGCTCGCGCAAACGATGAAGAAATTCTTCCGATGGCAATTTCCCGAGGTACGTTTGTTCGTGAGTTCGCGGCTCGTAGAGCACCGCCCCGTTCTCGGCCACAACATAATCGAACAAGCGAGTGCGTGGAAAAACGGTTAACAGATCATCCAGATGTCTGCCCGTCAGCAATATCGCGCGGCGACCGGACATCCGCAGCCGTTCAATTGCCGAGAGCGCGCCAGCGTCCGCCTGCCCATGGCTCGCCAATGTGCCGTCATAGTCTGTGGCCAAAGCCAAGTAGCGCATCGCCGCGAAGCTTTTTGAGGACGAGATCGGAAACCGTTAGTTAGCCGCGCATAACTGCACGGATCTCGGACTGTCAAAAAGACGATGCCACAAGGAACCGCGCCGAAAGCCGCTTCTCGAAACTATCTGTGATAATCTCCCGCCGCTTCTGGCTGATACACGATTTGTTCGACTTTGAAGCGTTTGCGCCCGGCCGGCACCTCCCACTCGATCATATCGCCGATTTTGTATCCGAGCACCGCAGTGCCGATGGGAGCGAGGATTGAAATTTTACCCCTTGCAGAATCCGCATCTCCGGGAAACACCAGCGTGTAGACAGTCTCTTGATCTGTATCGACATCTCGCAGTCGAAATGTCGAATTCATGGTAATGACGTCATCAGGAATTTCCTGTGGCTTCATTGCTTCCGCCCGATCCAGCTCTTCGTCTAGTTCCTCCAGATATCGGACAACTCTTTTGTCGCCAAACTCTTCGGCGACTTTGATCAACTCCTTCAGCCGCTTCAGATCGAATTCGGTGATATAGATCTTGCCTTTGTCCGGCATAGCGCCTCCCCTTTTCACGTGTTGGACTGCAAATCCTCGGCAAACGAGTCCGCTCAAAACCGATAGATCGCCGCAATTCCCGTGCGCGTGGGCATGCGCTCGGCTGGAACGATCACGATTTCGCCGCCTTTCTTGACCACCAGCTCGCCGAGATCGTCGAGCAGATCGTCGATTTCTGGATGCGCGAGATCGCCATACTCGATCTGTCCCGACGCTCCGTCAATCCGTCCGGCAACACGGCGATCGGCATCCACCAGCAGTGTCGCGATGCGCCCGTTAACGGCGGCTTGCGCGACAGGCGCGAGTTCATCCGAGCCGAGTCCTTTCGATTTTGCTCTGCCGAATTCTTCAACCAGACGGCCTAATCGCGCAAGGTATTGAGGCTCAACAACCCGCCACGCTCGTTCTCGAAGCGCATCGGCACGCAGGGCATCAGGATGAATATCGATTCCTTCAGCCAGCAGAAACGGGTTCTGGGTGATTTGACGGAACAGATTGTGATACTCGGGCAAAGCCGCCAAAATCAGCGGCAGGCCTGAGGGTCGCGAGTGGTGCTCCAGGACCGCGCGGTCAACGGCGCGAAAGAATCGCTCCGCGTCGATATCCACTTCGTCCTGCTTTGAGCCGTAGCCATGGCGTATCGCCGGCCTGCCAGCGCTCGGACTGAAGGCCGTGAGCGTCGGCGACTCCGTCAACTCCTCACCCAACGCATCGCTGATGGTCCGCGGAACTCCATCGGCAGGCTCGATTTCATCCAGGGCGTCGCGATTACCCTCGAACAATTTCATTTCTCGTCTGTTAAGACCGAGGACCTGGTAACGATCGGCCGACTGAAGAATCCGCATCAGAGGCTTGATATGAAAGCTGTCCGCCACAATCACCACCTCGGGGACCGGCCTCTGAACCCGGTAGACACGGAACAATCCTGGCGCACCGAGGATCGCCAAGCCGTCGAGCGCATGGTTCCAAAAATCGCGGTCATCGGCGAGAACCTGAAACGGCTCGATGAGCGGTCCGATATGCCGGTTCGTGTACTTTTGCTGCAACGATTCCTCCATCGACTTGATTAGATTCCGATAGCGGATCGGGTCCTGCAAATTGTCCGGATGATGGCGATGGGTGGGTTGGTAGAGCGACAGGCAGGGTGCTTCGTGCGAGGTCAAAAGCCCGGCCGCGTAATCATTGGCGAGTGAATGCATACTTCCTCCTAAAACTGCATTTACTCCTGCCTCAATGGCAATCTGTCTCGGATGAGAAGAGGCAATTCGCTAGAATGAAAACAGTTCGACAGAGCTGTTTCAAGCATGCGTCAATTGCGCATCAGTCGTAAACGAAGTTGACGGTTATATCGGGGGAAATTCCGGCTGCATACCGACTGAGCGAACTGCGACGGAACACTTTCCGGCGAAAGGCGAGATACGCCGAAAAAATTCGGTTTTAACGATTCCGTCTTCCTTCGGCTTTTCTTTTTACCTTTCGCCGGAATTGATTTCAGGCAGCGTTCACATACGATCCAAAGCGTCGACCATAGTCTTACATCAGCCCTTTCGGCACATAGTCGAATGACGCCTTCACTCATTCGGATTTTCCGCCTCTTCGAACTCGCCGACTCACAGAACATCTGTGACCCCTCGATCCCAGTGTCCTTCGGCACGAAATTTTCGGTTCACGATCCTAAAGGCTGGATCATTTTTCGAATGTAAATTCCGAGTTTTCAGCCCTTGGAAACGGAACACCAAGCTTGTACAACGGGCTGCGCTGGAGTGTCTTGCCGGACTTCTGTACACGAAAGCTGAGATAATACTCGTTCGACAATCCGTGCATGGGAAGCCTTCCCGCGAGCATCATTCGCTGGTCACAAAAGAACGCGATTCTCGGAGGCACTGCGACTAATAACCCCGTTTTTCGATTGACTTCCACGGAATATGTCGTCCAATGCGTCGATCGCAGGCTGACGGGTACGAAATATTTTCTGTTTATCTCTATGTTCGCTGTTTTGTGTGGACCATCCTCGGTCTCCCAACATAGGTCGACTTCGCTGACGATTGTGCCTACCCCGCCGCCGTGTATGTAAGCGGAAATGGCACAATCGCCAATCAACTTCCTTTGAAAAAACCGCGGCTTGATTTCAACCGAAAGATGCCACCATGTGAGAAATTCTTGATCTGAAAGATCTTTCGGGCGTCCAAAAAAAATCACTGGAATCCTGAACCAGAAAAAACCTACGAGGATTGCAAGGAGCGCGACCAGTGCGCCGATAATTTCCCATGCAAATTCAGGACTCATGTAGCTACATATTTGCTCTTAGAATGCGCGACGGCAAGACACAACACGCAGCCGATGACCGTTGGTCCCAGACACGGGGCGACCGAAGCGCCTAAAGTTGCTATCCTGCAGGCTTGCTTTGTTCTACGTGTGCGGGCAGACATTGTTTGTGCTATTCGTATTGATGGCTGCGACTCGAGAAAATGGCTAAACTTCCCGGCGATCTCATTCGAGACTGTCGAACAACGGTCTTATGGAAAACCATGCCGCACGAAATTTTTTAAGGAGAGTATTGAATTCGCTTCGTGCCTATCTCAATTCTGATGATCGGTGGCGTGTTCTTGAAATGTTATCCGAGGAATATACTGAGAAATCGGAAAACGTGCTCAAGCTAACAGACTATGCAGCGCACATGGTGTATCCGCAGTTCCGGGATAAGCTGCTTGGCATTGCCGCCGAAGAGCAAGGCTATATCCGTTGGCTCGCGGAACATATCACGGCATTAGGTGGACAGATTCCGCAGGTCCGTTTTTCCCCGAGAGCCGGCAAAAACGGTTGGGAACGTTTGCTCACTGTGCTGGAAAAAAAGAAGCGCCACAGTTCAGACCGAATAGAACGTTTGCTGCAGTTGGAGCGGATAGCCCCAAAAGTTGCACAAGAACTGCGACGCATGCGACAGGAGGAAGCAATCCATCAACGGGAAATCCAGGCGATGGTGATGAGGAGCGATCCGCAGGCTGGAATTAATTCGGAGAAGTTGTCCTCGTGAAGTTGGAAAAACGTCGGTTCATAAATCTCTACGGGAACGGGTAAACAGTACCTGGATTTGGAGTAAACAATTTTGACGCGGGCATTCTCATCGTAACTGGCGAGTTTTTCCGCGCTTTTCCATTTCCTGGTTTGCAAAAGGGTATACCTATCTTTCTTCTATATTGCACTTCTGATTTTACCTTCGCGCAAGTGAATAGCGCTACGAGTAGCTATGGCCGCTGAGGCTGTTCTCTATCGCGATCTCGCATACGTGTTTGTCGCCGCTGTTTTGGGTGGCCTAATCGCCAAGCGACTGGGGCAACCGCTAATCATGGGGTACGTGATCGGCGGAATCTTGATCGGCCCCTTCACACCTGGGCCTACCCTTTCGGACATCCATGTTCTTGAGCTCTTCGCCGAGATCGGCGTCATTCTGCTCATGTACTCCATTGGAATCGAGTTCTCCTTTCGCGACCTCCTTCGGGTGAAATGGGTTGCCCTGATCGGTGGACCGGTCGGACTCCTGGTTGTCATCGCTCTGGCAGTACTAGTCGGTCGGCTACTGGGCTGGAATATCTTAGAAAGTCTCACGATCGGCGCAGTTACATCCCTGGCTAGCACGATGGTGCTTTCTCAGTTGCTGATTGATCGAGGAGAACTCCACTCTGAACACGGCCGAGTGATGATTGGTATCACCTTGGTCGATGATTTGGCATTTGTCATCATGATTGTGCTGGTTCCGGTATTGACAACGGCGAGTGGGAGCGAGTTCTTGAGCATCGGAGCCGGGTTCGGCGAGGCTCTGCTGATTTTGGTCCCCGTTATCTTTATAGCCGCCAAACTGGTTCCTCCCTTGATGGCGCGGATTCCGGACACTACAAACCAGGAACTCCGTATTTTGATAGCCTTGGCTTTGGGATTTGCAACCGCAGCGGTGACGCAAGCCCTAGGCTTATCGCTTGCCCTGGGTGCTTTTTTGGCTGGAATGATAGTTAGTGAATCTGAGGTCGGGCACGAGATCCTCGCGGAGTTGCTTCCGCTCAGGAATGCTTTTGTAGCTCTGTTCTTTGTTACAATTGGGACGCTTATAGATCCCAAAGCCCTCATTTTATATCCAGCTCTCCTCGCAGCCATCGTTGCAGTCATCACCCTCGGCAAGTTTGTAATCTGGACTTCCGTTGTGAAACTGTTTCGTTATCCTCTCAGGACCGCGGTACTGGTAGGCGTGGGATTGACCCAGATCGGCGAGTTCTCCTATGTTCTCGTACGGGTTGCCAGAGATGCCGGTCTGGTGGAACCCCATCTTTACAGTGCGACACTTGCCGCATCGCTTTTGACGATTCTACTCAATGCCGTCTTGATGCGCGTCGCGCCACAATTTTTAAACCGATTCTCCCTTACCAGAACACAGCCGGCGGATGCCGAAAGACAAATGGAAGCTGCGCGAGTAGGAGAGGGATCGCGATGAGCCCCACAGGAAACTTTCGTATTAGCGTGTCCGGCCGGTCCTTTTCGTGAACCGCTACAGGGATGTTTTCGACAACCTGAATCCTGACAATTCTGGTGCTGATTTTGATTCAATCTGAAAGCCGCCGCGAAGCCGAAATCAACCGGTTAAAGCCGAGATCGTCAATCTACACGCAGTCGTTTAAAAATAATCCACCACGAAGCGCGAAACTTTGTCGACGATTCCTATTTGGGCAGCGTACAGCGGTCAGTTATGCGTGATAATTGCCCTTAGCCTCCGGCTGATAGACGATCTTTTTGACCTTGAGCCTTTTCCGCCCTGCGGGTGCCTCGCACTCGACGGTATCTCCGACCCGATATCCCAACACAGCGGTTCCCAGCGGAGCAAGAATTGAAATTTTTCCGCTCGCCGAATCAGCCCTTGCAGGAAAGACCAGCGTGTAAACGAAGTCTTCTCCACTATCCAAGTCATGCACGCGAAAAGTCGAATTCATTGTAATCACATCGGTCGGGATCTCTTCGGGCTTGGCTATATTCGCCCGGTCGAGCTCTTCTTCAAGTTCCTTGAGATACTGTAAAACACTTTTGTCCCAGCGCTCCTGGGCAAATTTGATGAGCCCTTTTAGCCGCTTCAGGTCAAATTCAGTGATGTAGATCTTGTTTTTTAACGACATAACCAAACGCCTGACTTTGTACCGAGGGCAAATTCGCTCAGCCAAATCCCCGAATTGGTGATATTTGCCTTTAACTGCACGCGAATCGATAGAATGTTCTGGGCACGGAAAGAAGGTTATCTGTCTAAAAATTGAATTCAAGGTTAGCTCGCTGTAACAGAGCGCCGGACCCGTCGTCGAGCGGCCGTGCAGCAGCAGAATGTTTTTCAGTTCTTCTTTCCTGGCCAGGAGTGGCTTGGACGTAAGATCGCGGCCCGCCTAAGGTGCAGCAAACCAAAATGTAGTAAACCAAATTCGCCGAGCTGTTTTGTTTCAAACTGTTTTATAAGAGCTGAAAGTCGTTGACCCCGTTGGCATCCAGCACCATGATCTTCGCCTCTAACTGATGCGGCGACAATTCTTCTGCAGCCTTCACCAATCCACTAAAGCGATGCGTCCATTCTTGCGCCTCACGCGTTAGGAAACGCGCCTCTCCATTCTCAACCCGACACAATATTCGGTAGCCATGCTTGGAATACGACACCATTAGCGTGGACGCCTGCAGATGTTTCAACAGTCGCAGCGATCGAGGTATATCCGGCGGCGACTTTGGTCGCCCACCGAATCCGCTCGACTAGTTCAAAAAGCGGGATCAGACTGACGAGTGCCGTAGGATTCTCCTAGGCATTGCGGGCCGAGCTTACAACTGGTGAGTCGGTGCCGATGTTACTGGCCTGCCACGAGCGAGCGGTTTTTGCGAGTCGATTGGTGGAGGCGGGGGGAATTGAACCCCCGTCCGAAGGTCTTCCGCCAGATATGACTACATGCTTAGCCGCCGTTTTAGTCTCGCTCCTCGAACCCCCGACGGCTGGATTTCTCGGAGCTATCCGGTTTGGATCTCGGCCTCATCCCCTCCGGCAGGAGAATCAGCCCATCCCACTGAATGACGTCCTATCCAACCCCGTGGGAGAAAGCCGGTAGGACGCTAACTGCGATTAGGCAGCTAGGGCGTATTCAAAATTATCTGCGTTTAAATTTGCAGAACTGTTTGTTTAACGGGATAACAGCACCCCGGCATGCCACTCTGACTTCCCACCCCCGTCGAACCCACATCGCCCCCAT
>Ga0207683_10003809_pt1 | contig 13067 bp, 12 predicted proteins | sample KBSM73metaG_FD_184333 | JGI IMG/M metagenome (GOLD analysis project Ga0207683, IMG submission 184333) | Miscanthus rhizosphere microbial communities from Kellogg Biological Station, Michigan, USA - KBS M7-3 metaG (SPAdes) (version 2) | ecosystem: Host-associated > Plants > Roots > Rhizosphere >...
GTCGTCGGTGGCGTACCGGCGCCCGCCCCACAGGTGCGAGAGCGAGTTGATGGTGAACGTGCCGTGCCAGCACAGCACCTGGCACACCGCGAAGCCCCACACGAGCGCGAAGAACCCGCCGGCGAGGAACGTCAGCGTGCCTGCCACGACAGGCGGCACCATCCAGTACCGATCGAGCCAGCGCAGCTCGGGGTAGCGCGCGAGATCCTTCACGCGTGAACCTTCGGTGCCTTCGAGGTCGCGCGACAGGATCCAGCCCATGTGCGCCCACCAGAACCCGGACTGCTTCACGCTGTGGAGGTCACCGGGCGCGTCGCTGAGCTTGTGGTGCACGCGGTGATGCGCGGCCCACCACAGCACGCCCTTCTGCGCGGTCATCGTGGCGCCGAGCGCGAGCACGAACTGGAACCAGCGCGAGGTCTTGTAGCTGCGATGCGAGAAGTAGCGGTGATACGCGCCGGTCACGAAGAACATGCGCGGCAGGTACAGCGCGAAGCACAGCGCCGCGCCGAACCACGACCAGCCGAGCCGTGCGAGCCCGATGATCGCGAGGATGTGAACGCCCCAGAACGGGAGCGTGAGGAGGTTGAAGTACGTATGGCGCCAGCCTCTGGCCTGCGCCGCTTCGACGGCCGTCACGCGCTCACCCTAGCCGGTGGACGGTCAGGATTCCGTCACGATACGGTGCGCCGCATGAAATACCGGAATCTCGGAGCCTCGGGCGTCAAGGTCTCGACCCTGTGCCTCGGCGGCATGACATTCGGCGAGGCCGACGAGAAGTCGTTCATGCACAAGGTCGGGTCCGACGAGGCGACCGCCCACGCCGTGCTCGATCGAGCGCTCGCCGCCGGTATCAACTTCATCGACACCGCGGACGTCTACGGCCAGGACGGCCTCTCCGAGCGCGTGCTCGGCAGCTGGCTCACCGCGCGCGGCAACCGCGACAAGATCGTGCTCGCCACGAAGTTCCGCTTCACGATGGGCGAGGGTGCGAACCGCAGCGGCGCGTCGCGCTACCGGATCGTCAAGTGCTGCGAGGACTCGCTGCGCCGGATGAAGACCGATCGCATCGACCTCTACCAGATCCACATGCAGGACATCACGGTGCCCGAGGAGGAGACGCTGCGCGCGCTCGACGACCTCGTCTCCGCGGGCAAGATCCTCTACATCGGCTGCTCGAACTACGCGGCGTACCGGCTGATGAATTCGCTGTGGCTGTCGAAGACGAACAGCTGGGCGAAGTTCGTCACGCTGCAGGCGCAGTACAGCCTCGTCGTGCGCGACCTCGAGCGCGAGCACATCCCGCTGTGCCGCACCGAAGGCCTCGGCATCTTGCCGTGGTCGCCGCTCGCGGGAGGCTTTCTCACCGGCAAGTTCGAGCGTGGCAAGCAGCCGCCAGGCGATGCGCGGCTCGGTGCCAAGCCCGAGCGGTTCGCGCGCTACGACAGCGAGCGCAACTGGAAGATCATCGACGCCGTGCGCGCGGTGGCGAGCGAGCTGCACTCGACGCCCGCCGCCGTCTCGCTCGCGTGGCTACTCGCCAGGCCGCAGGTGACGAGCGTCATCTTCGGCGCGCGCAGCGTCGCGCAGCTCGATCAGAACCTCGCCGGTGCGGAGCTCGAGCTCGGCGCGCGGCATGTCGAGATCCTCGACGCGGCGAGTACGTTCGACCTCGGCTATCCCTACGAGTTCATCAAGAACACGCAGGCGAGCTGGTAGCGCCCAGTCCGACGTTAGCCCTTGAGGGGGATGCCGCCGATGAAGTCGCGCTTGCCGAGCTCGACGCCGTTGTGGCGCAGGATCTCGTAGGCGAGCGTCGTGTGGAAGTAGAAGTTCGGCAGCGCGAACTGGATCGCGTACTCGGTGCCGGTCATCCACTTGCCCTCGGTCCACGGCAGCGTGATGTGGCGCTCGGCAGCGCCGTCGAAGTCGGCCGCCTTGAACGTCTCGAGGTAGCTCTGGGTCGCGGCGATGCGCGCGTGGAGCTGCTCGACCGTGGTCTCGGTGTCCTCGTGCTTCGGCCACTCCTTGCCCGTCAGACGGCCGGGCATGAACTTCGCGTTGTCGCATGCCGTCTGGATCTGGCGCGTGAAGTGGAACTGATCGGGCGCCAGGCGCGCAGTGAGCAAATTCTCCACGGCGAACTTCTTCGCGGTGGCGTGCTTCTCGGCGGCGGCGAGCCACGCGTCGATGTTCTTGAGCGTCTTCTGGAGCTGGGGGACGGTGAGATCGAACAGATTCATGGGCGCCAGCCTACGCGAACGCGGGCGCGCGGTCAGGCTTGGTCATGTGCAGATGGTTCGCAATTGTCGTGGCAGCCGGGGCGTGTGGCGCTCCGCCGCAGCGCGCCGCGCAACCTGTTGCGGTGCCTGCGGAACATCGGGTCGCGCACTATCGCAACCCGCAGTACAAGCTCGGCGCGGTCATCGATCTCGCTGACGCCGAGCACCCGGTGATCAAGCTCGATGGCGATCCCGCGGCCGAGCGGCTCGATCGACGGGGGCCGCACTACGTCGATGGCACGGGCCGGCCGATCCTGCAGCTGCTCGATCCCGACTCAGTCGTCGTGTTCGTTCACGGCGGCAACGTCGGCGTCGCGATGGGCCGCGACCGCGATTTCTAGACCTCGAAGATCGTGATCTCGTCGAGCGTTCGGCCGTCGATCAGACCGGCCGCGAGCGCGGGTAGGTCCTTCGCCTCGTCGTAGCGCTGCACTACCAGCTCGGGATCGATCGTCACCGGCGCGAGCGCATTGATGTGCGTGCCGCGGCGGAGCTGGCCGACCGCGATCGAGAGCGGCTCGTGGACACACACGATGTCGGCGGTCAGCGCCTCGGCGAGCGGGACCTGGCGCGTGCCGGGCAGGCCGGTGGTCGAGCGCAGGTCCTTCGGCATGAACCACGTCGAGTGCGCTTCGATGGAGAGCGGGCCGTCGCCGATCACCGCGAGCGAGCGCGGCGTGCCCACGGCGAGGTAGCGCGACGCCACGGCGCCGGCGGCGGCGAGCTTCTGCTCGGCGGAGAGCCCGAGCAGCGTCGGGACCGCCTGCTTCATCGCGATCGCCACGTACGCGCGCTCGGCCGCGAAGACCCAATCGCTCAAAATTCCGCCTGCCGCGGCGCGCGCGGGAACGGAATCACGTCGCGGATGTTCTCCATGCCCGTCGCGTAGATGATCGCGCGCTCGAAGCCGAGGCCGAAGCCGGCGTGCGGCACGGTGCCGTAGCGACGCAGGTCGCGGTACCACCAGTAGTCGGCGGCGTGGAGGTTCATCTCGGCGATGCGGCGATCGAGCACCTCGAGGCGCTCCTCGCGCTGGCTGCCGCCGATGATCTCGCCGATGCCGGGCGCGAGCACGTCCATTGCGGCGACGGTCTTCCCGTCGTCGTTCTGGCGCATGTAGAACGCCTTGATGTCCTTCGGGTAGTTGATGACCGCGACCGGGCCCTTCACGATCTTCTCGGTCAGGAACTTCTCGTGCTCGCTCTGCATGTCCATTCCCCACGCCACGGGGAACTCGAACTTCTCGCCGGCCTTCACGGCCTTCTCGAGCTCGGCGACCGCGTCGGTGTAGGTGATGCGCGCGAACTTCGACTCGACGAGCGCACCGAGCCGGTTGACGCAGTCCTTGTCGACGAACTTCTCGAAGAACGCCATGTCGTCTTTGCGTTCGGCGAGCAGCGACTTGAAGATGTACTTGAGGAACAGCTCCGCGAGGTCGGCATCGGCGGCGAGGTCGGCGAACGCGATCTCTGGCTCGATCATCCAGAACTCGGCGAGGTGCCGCCGCGTGTTCGAGTTCTCGGCGCGGAACGTCGGGCCGAACGTGTACACGCGGGAGAGCGCCATGCAGTACGTCTCGACGTTGAGCTGGCCCGAGACCGTGAGCCGCGCTTCCTTGCCGAAGAAGTCCTTGTCGTAGTCGATCTTGCCGTCGGGCGTGCGCGGCAGGTTCGCGAAGTCCAGGGTCGACACCTTGAACATCTGGCCGGCGCCCTCGGCGTCGCTCGCCGTGATGATCGGCGTGTGGATCCAGAAGAAGCCGTGCTCGTGGAAGAACCGGTGCACCGCCATCGCGAGCGTGTGGCGAACGCGGGTGACCGCGCCGATCAGGTTCGTGCGCGGGCGCAGGTGCGCGACCTCGCGCAGGTACTCGACCGTGTGGCGCTTCGGCTGCATCGGGTACGTGTCGGGATCGTCGACCCAACCGACGACCTCGACCGACTCGGCGCGCACTTCCACGGACTGGCCCTTGCCCTGCGAGCTCACGAGATCGCCGGTCGCGCGTACGGCGCAGCCGGTCGTGATGCGCACCACGTCGGAGGTGTAGTTCGACAGCTCCTGTGGCGCGATGACCTGGAGCGCGTCGTGGCAGCTGCCGTCATGGATCGCGAGGAACGACAGACCCGCCTTCGAATCGCGGCGCGTCCGGATCCAGCCTTCGACGGTGATCTTCGTACCGACCGGGACCTCGCCGGCCAGTACCTGGGCGATGCGTGTGCTGGTCATGTGACCAGCGTTTTACACGACCTAGCGCTCGGCGTCCTTGCTACCGACTACGGTCAGGTTCATGCCGATCTGGACCGAAACCGCCTTGCCGTCGATCGACACGACGGTCTTGCCGTTCATGTACCAGCCGAAGCTCCCGGTCGAGAACTGCTTCACCTCGGCGAGCATCTCCTGGCCGTTGATCACGACCTTGAGCGGCTCGGCCTTCTCCATGAAGTGCGTCAGGGACACGGGACAAGAAGTCTTCGGCGGCATGGCCCGGATGCTACACTCTCAAGCCGTGCGGGGTGTGCTTCTGCTTCTGTTAGTCGGCTGCGGTCCGCATCACGGCGGGGGTGTCGACGCGCCCGGCGCCGGTGGCGACGGGGCCGGCGGTGACGGCACGGGGAGCGCGACCTCGGACGCGCAGAACTGTGGCTCGCTCACGGCGACCCTGCGCGACTTCCAGTCGAGTCATCCGGACTTCGAGAAGACGATCGGCGACGACCGCGGTGTCATCGCGACGATGCTCGGCACCGATCACAAGCCGGTCTACACGCCCGCGGGCCCGAGCCCCGGCGGCACGATCAGCGGGCCGACCTCGTACAACCAGTGGTATCGCGACGTGCCGGGCACGAACATGACGTTCACCCAGCAGCTGCCGCTCACCGAGAATCCGCCGGGCACGTTCGTCTACGACAACCAGGCGTTCTTCCCGCTCGATGGCATGGGCTTCCCCGAGACGTTCGACGGGCACAACTTCCACTTCACGACCGAGATCCACACCTCGTTCGTCTATCGCGGCGGCGAGCAGTTCACGTTCACCGGCGACGACGACGTGTGGGTGTTCGTCAACGATCGCCTCGCGCTCGACCTCGGTGGCGTGCACGGCGCCGAGTCCGCGACGATCGACTTCGACGCGATGGCGGGTGCGCTCGCGATCGCGCCGGGCGGCACGTATCACCTCGACGTCTTCCACGCCGAGCGCCACACGACCGAGTCCCACTTCCGCGCGGCGACGACGATCGACTGCTTCGTGATCGAGTAGCGATCAGGGCAGGTGGTGGCGGAACGCGAGGTGGCCGAACGCCACGATGACCAGCGCGTGCTCGACCTCGCCGCGCACGAGCCGCTCGGTTAGCTCGGTCAGCGGGACCGTGAACACCTCGAGGATCTCGTCGCCCTCGGGCTTCGGGTCCTCGAGCTTCTCGACGTCGGTGACGAGGATCGTGTGCAGCCAGTTGTTCTGGATCGCCGGGTTCGGCGCGCAGGTGCCGAGGAGCTCGGCCTTGCCGCCTCCGTAGCCGGTCTCCTCGCGCAGCTCGCGGATCGCCGCGGTCATCGGATCCTCCCCGGGATCGATCATGCCGCCGGGGATCTCGAGGCAGACGCGATCGATGCCGGGGCGATACTGGCGGAGCAGCACGACGTGGCGATCGGCGGTCAGCGCGAGCACGTTGACCCAGTCGACTGCCTCGATCAGCGAGAACCTCTTCGTGTGGTCGACACGCGGGTGGGTCGCCTCCACGAAGCCGGTCTTGAAGATCTTGTAGTCGTGACCGGGCAGGCGAGCGCCGAGGCGCCAGCGGAGATCGTCGTCGGACACGCAGGCAGTGTACGATCGCCACGTGCTCGTCGCGACCAGCGAGGTCCGGATCGGTACGGCGGGGGTCCGCTCGGCGCTGCTGCTCGAGCGCGCGGTGCGCGGCACGGTGATCGTGCGAGATGGCCTGAACTTCGACACGCGGTTCGCGGCGGCGGCGGCCGGCAAGCCGGAACCGGTCGCGCACGTGTTCCTGCTGCTCGAGGGCCGGTTCGTCCACGAGGGTGGCGTGCATGCGGCACCTGTCGCGTTCGTGCTCGCCGATGACGAGGTCGAGCGGGTGAGCCCGAAGTCGCGATCGTTTCGCACCGATGGCCCGCGCGTCGTCGTGATCCAGCTGCGCGTCGAGAAGCAGCGCCTCGAGGCGCCGATCGGGCTGGTGAACGGGCCCATCGTCGTGACTGCGTGGGACGCGGCGCGTGCGCTCGTCGCCTCGCCGACCTCGCCGGGCGCGCTGGCCGCGCTGCTCGCCGCGCTCGGCAACGTGCTGGCGCCGATCGCGATCGTCGAGGAGGAGCCCGAGCGGATGCGCCGGTTCTGGAGCACGATCGAGCCGCTGTACGCGCAGTACGGCGCGACGATGTCGATCAAGCAGATCGCGAATGCCCTCGGGCTGTCGTTGCGCCAGATCGGGCGCGATGCGAAGGAGCTGTCGTCGACGTTCGGGCTCGGCGATGGCTATCGCGACGCCCTGCTCGTGCTGCGCCTGCGGATGGCGGCGCTGCTGCTGTCGGCGCGCGACGGTACGGTGGCCGAGGTCGCCCGGCTCGTCGGCTACGGCAGCCCGATCGCGATGGCTCGCGCCTTTCGCGACGCGAAGTTGCCGGCGCCGAGCGTCGTCGCCGCCGCCCTGCAAGGCGAATAGATCGAGACATTTCCAGGCGAATAGATTGCGACACCGGGTCGATCGTCGTGGACCGCGGGCGCCGGATCGCTACTCTGCGCTCGTGACCAGAGGTGTTGTTGCGCTGATGCTGCTCGCCGGTGGCGTCGCGCGCGCGGGCGGGTTCGGCATCCCCGAGATCGGCACGCGGCGCACCGCGATGGGCGCCGTGATCGGCCGCCCCGACGACGGCAGCTCGCTCTATCACAACCCCGCGGGCCTCGTGCTCGAGGACGGCTGGCACATCTACATCTCGACGGGGCTGTCGCTGCTGAACACGCAGTTCTCGCTGCGCCCGTGGGATCAGAGCGACCGGTTCCTCGGCGCGAGCGCGGGCAGCGACGGCTACTACGCGCCGGTCAAGCCGAGCCGCGCGTTCGGCGTGATCCCGATGCTCGCGGTGACCGGCCACGTGCGGCCGCACCTGTGGATGGGCGCGGCGGTGTTCGTCGGCAACGCGACCGGCGCGGCGTTCGACGAGCACGCGGTCACTCGCTACCACCTGATCGACGGCTACGTGATCGCGCCACAGGCCGTGCTCGGCGCGGCGTATCGCATCAACGACGACCTCGCCGTGGGGGCAACGGCGGGCGTCGTCAACATCCGCGTGCACGGCGAGCGCGACGTGTTCCCGATCGTGGGGGGCGCCGACATCTCGTCGCTCACCGGTACGTCGCCGCGGCTCGTCCTCGACGGCAGCGGCTGGGCGCCCACGTGGAGCCTCGGCGCGTTCGGCTCGCCGCATCCGCGCGTGACGTGGGGTGCCGCGGTGGTCGGGCGCGTCGATGCGACGCTGAAGGGCCCGCTCACCGTGACCTACAGCGACGACGCGAAGGTCCCGGGCGACAAGCTCGAGGGCTCGCAGACGACGAACCAGCTGCTGCCGTGGACGTTCCAGGCCGGCGCGAACATCGACATCTCGCCGAACCTCGAGCTCGGCGGCGAGGTCCGGTACTGGCTGTATCGCCAGTACCAGCGCCAGCACACCGACGTCGTCGGCATCTTCATCGTGCGCGCGCTCGACACCGAGAAGGACTATCACGACTCGTGGGAGACCAGCGGCGGGCTGCGCGTGCACGACCTCGCCGCCGCACCGGGGCTCGATCTCATGGCCGGCGCCCAGTACGACCACTCGCCGGCGCCGCCGAGCACCGTCACGCTGGACCAGCCGTCGTTCAGCCACATCGGGCTGCACTCGGGCGCGCGCTACTCGTTCGGGCGCTACCGCGTCGGCGCGAGTTACATCCACTACTGGTACGAGATTCCGGTGATCGACGACTCGATCACCGCGCCGCCATCGAACATCAAGGGCCACGGCACGAACAACATCATCACGCTCTCGCTGGAGGTCGCGCTATGAGGATTCCACAGACGGGCCGCGCGCCGGACGACGTGCTCGGCGACCTGCGCGCGCGCCACGACACCGATGTCGACTGGCGGCGAGGCCGTGTGTTCTCGCTCGTCTATCACGCGAGCGATGCACACGAGCACCTGGTGAAGCAGGCGCACGCCGAGTACGGCAGCGCGAATCTGCTCAACCCGATGGCGTTCAAGAGCCTCAAGCAGCTCGAGAAGGAGCTCGTCGAGATGGCGGGCGGGCTGATGAACGGCCGCGACGTCGTCGGGACCGTCACCTCGGGCGGCACCGAGTCGATCCTGTGTGCGGTCGCCGCCTATCGCGATCGCGCACGCCACGGAGGCCCCTCGCGGCGGTGGTGGCCGGAGCTCGTCGTGCCGCGCACGATCCATCCCGCGTTCGACAAGGCCGCGCACTACTTCGGCGTGCGGCTCGTGAAGGTCGACGTGCGCGATGACCTGCGCGTCGATGCGCGCGCGATGGCGAAGAAGATCTCGCGGCGCACGATCGGGCTGGTCGCGAGCGCGCCGCAGTATCCGCACGGCGTCGTCGATCCGATCGCGGAGCTCGGCGCGGTCGCGCAGCGCCACGGGCTGCCGCTGCACGTCGATGCGTGCGTCGGCGGGTTCCTGCTGCCGTGGCTCGAGAAGCTCGGCCGGCCGGTGCCGGTGTGGGACTTCCGCGTGCCCGGCGTGACGTCGATCAGCGCCGACCTCCACAAGTTCGGCTACGCGGGGAAGGGCGCATCGCTTCTGCTGTGGCGCTCGCTCGCGGACCTCAAGCACCAGATCTTCGTCGCGACCGACTTCCCGGGCGGCATCTACGCCTCGCCGACGATGCTCGGCACGCGGCCCGGCGGACCGATCGCCGCGGCGTGGGCGGCGCTCCAGGCGCAGGGCGAGGATGGTTACCTCGCGCTCGCGAAGGCGGCAGCCGAGGCGGCCGACCGGCTGCGCACGGGCATCCGCGCGCTCGGCCTGCGCGTGCTGCCGAGTGACTCGACGATCGTCAGCTTCGCGGGCCGCGAGGTCTTCGCGCTCGCCGACCGGCTCGAGGCGCGCGGGTGGTCGGTCGACCGCATGCACCGCCCCGAGGCGATCCATCTCACCGTCACCGCGAACCACGCCACGATCGTCGACGAGTACCTCGCGGATCTCGCGTCCGCGCTCGCCGAGGTCCGCGCCGATCCGTCGCTCGCGAAGCAGGGGACCGCGCCGATGTACGGCATGGCCGGCAAGCTTCCCGTGCGGCGGCTCGTCGCGCGCAACGTTCGCAAGATGATCGCGGAGATGTACGCGCCATGAAGCGGATCGCATTCGCACGCATCAACCAGGAGACCAACGCGCTATCGCCGGTCTCGACGACACTCCACGACTTCGAGTCCGGGCACTACCTCGCCGGCGAGCCGCTGCTGCGCGCCGCCGCCGACGGTCCCGAGGTCAAAGGCTTCTTCAAGCGCGCCGAGCTCGCCGGGTTCGTGCGCGCGGTGCGCGGCCGCGCCGAGCCGGTGCCCGTGCTGTCGGCGTGGGCCTCGTCGGGCGGCCCGCTGACCGCCGAGTGCTTCGAGGCGCTCGAGGCGCGGCTCGTCGATGGGCTGCGCGCGGCCGGCCGGCTCGATGCCCTGTACCTGTGCCTGCACGGCGCGATGGGCGCGCGCGGCATCGCCGATCCGGAGACACGGCTGATCAAGGCCGCCCGCCGCGTGGTCCAGGGACCTGTCGTCGTGTCGCACGACCTGCACGGCAACCTGACGCGCGCGCGTGTCGAGGCGGCGGACGCGATCGTCGGCTACCAGACGAACCCGCATCGCGATCACGTGCGCGTCGGACGCAAGTCGGGCGAGCTGCTGCTGCGCATGCTCGACGGAGAATTCCCCAAGATCGCGTGGCGCACGCTGCCGATGATCCTCGGTGGCGGCAAGACGATCGACTTCCTGTCGCCGATGCGCGCGGTGTTCCGCCGCATGCGGGCGGCCGAGAAGGGCGAGGTGCTCTCGGCCTCGACGTTCATGGTGCACCCGTGGAACGACGATCCGGCGCTCGGCTGGTCGACCTACGCGGTCGGTGACGACGCGGAGCGTGTAGTCGAGGAGCTTGCCGACATGTGCTGGGAGCGCCGGCACGAGCAACCGCCCGCGTTTCCGTCGGCGAGCGAAGCGATCGCCTCGGCCCGGCGCGCGCGTGTGCGCCGCAAGCTCGGCTGCGTGACGATGGCCGATGCGAGCGACGTCGTCACCGCCGGCGCGCCCGGAGACTCGACGCACCTGCTGCGCGCGCTGATCGAGCAAGGCAGCGGCATGCTGTCATACGCGGCGGTCCGCGATCCGGACGCCATCGCGAAGCTGTGGCCGCGCGCGCCCGGCGACGTCGTCGCGATGTCGATCGGCGGCACGCTCGATCCTGCGCACTCGTCGCCGCTGCCGGTGCGGGGCACGCTCGTCAGCAAGCACGATCGCGCGGGCTTCGGCCGCACGGTGGTGCTCGCCGTCGAGCACGTGCGCATCGTGATCACCGAGGGGCCCGCGATGGTGATGCGGCCTAGCTTCTACACCGAGGTCGGGCTCGATCCGTGGCACGCCGACATCGTGATGGTGAAGAACTTCTTCCCGTTCCTGATGTTCTTCCTGCCCTACAACCGCAAGACGATCTTCGTGCGCACGCACGGCGCGACCGACTTCGATGCCGCGTTCACGCTGCCGTTCGACGGGCCGGTCCATCCGCGCGATGCGATCGACGACTGGCGGCCGCGCGATCAGCTGCGGCGTTACGGCGCGAGTCCGGACGGCGCGACCGTGAACTGCTCGACCGTGGCGTGAGTCTGGTAGTCGTACGACGTCACCTGCAGCGTCGAGTCGGGCTGGCGCGCGACCATCACGTAGCCGTAGTTCTGGCTGCTCGTCAGCGGCGCGCCGCCATTGCCGACGATGATCTCGCGATATGCGGGCACGTGGCCGTAGCTATGGGTGTGGCCGGTGATCAGCATCGTCAGCGGGTGCAACGCGAGGATCGTCGTCGACGGATCGACGCCCGGCGCGGTGTTCGAGTAGTGGGGCTCGTGGCGCACCGCGAACGTGTACGTCGTCGGTTCGGAGAGCACCTTGTCGAGCCAGTTCGCCTGGTTCTCGTTCCACGCGTTGCCGGCGATGAACACGAACTTCGCGGTCCAGCTGCCGTCGAGCGCGGCGAAGTACTCGACGTAGTACGGGTCGGTCACGCCGAGCGGCCCGAGCAGCTTCGAGAGGAAGCCCGTGTAGTTCGGCGTGAAGCCATCCTTGCCGCCGATGCCGCAGTTCGACGTCGTGTAGCCGGTGCACTCGTGATTGCCCATCGTCGGGTACGCCATCCCGGAGAACGATGCGCGCGCGCCGAGGTAGAGGTCGAGCTGCGCATCGACGTTGGCGGCCGTCGAGGCGAACATGTAGTCGCCGGTCATGACCGCGAACGGCGGCCCTTCGGCTTCGACCTCGGTCCAGATCTGGCGGACGATGTCGGTCGGGTAGTTCGCGGTGTCGTCGAGGTTCGCGGGCCGCGTGTCGCCGACCACCGCGAAGCGCAGCTCCGGCAGCTGGATCACCATCGGCGCCGCATCGGCCATCGCGGCATCCGGTGCGGCAGACGAACCGCAGCCCCACGCTGCGACGATGACAAGCAGCACGTGGCGCATCTCGACCGTCCACGATCGTATCAATCTGCACGTGCCGATACCAGCTTGCCGAGGCACGCCGAATGAGGGAGATACGCGGAATGGCCCTCTCGTTTGCCGAGGCCCAGGAGCTGCTCGCGCAGGTTCCTGCCGCGCAGGGCTTCCTTGCGGTCGAGACCGAGCGTGGGGCGCGCACGTATCTGCTCGGCCCGCGGACTGCGACCGAGGTCACTCCGCCGATGCTCGACTGGCGAACCGCCCCGCTCGGCGAGGCATTCTTCCGCGCCGCGCCCGGCGAGCCGTACGAGGTCGAGGCCGGCGAGCGCACGCAGGAGGGCACGGTGCGCGAGCGCTGGCTGCTCGGGCGGCAGCGGCTGGTCGGTGATACCGAGGTCGTAACCGCCGAGGGGCTCGAGACGCGGTCGCGCCCGGCTCCCAGGCGCGGCCCGGCGCCCATGCGAGAGGCGCTGGTCGTGCTCGATCCCGAGCAGCAGCGGGCCGTGGACCTGGCGGCCGACACGTCGCTCGTCGTCGACGGCGAGGCCGGCGTCGGCAAGACGCTCGTGGCGCTGTATCGCGTGGCCTCGCTCGCGCGGCGCGCGCGTCAGCACTCGCGGCGGTTCCGCGCGCTCGTGCTGGTACCGACCGAAGGCCTGCGCCGCCTGTGCCGGCTGCTCGCGGATCGGCTGCTGCCCGAGATGGAGCGAGACGGGCTTAGCCCGGCTCGCGGGGACATCAAGCTCGAGGTCGCGGTGATCGATCGGTGGCTCGTCGAGCGGGCCAAGCTCGCGTTCCCCGGCTTGCCTTCGCGCACGAGCGAGGGCGCGACCGCGCAGACGATCGCCCTGAAGCGCCACCCGGCGGTGCGCGGGGTCCTCGACGACTTCATCGGCTGGAAGGCGCCGAAGGATGCGCTCGATGAGGTCGACAAGCTGCCGCGCTCGCGCATGCGCCTTCTGCACCTGTGGGGTGACCAGCCGCGCCTGCAGCGGATCCTCGACGCGAGCGGCCTGCCTGCGCGCGCGATCACCGAGACGATGAAGCACACGCGGATCCAGTTCGAGACGACGACCGAGAAGCAGTTCAAGCACGTCG
>Ga0207683_10003810_pt1 | contig 13064 bp, 12 predicted proteins | sample KBSM73metaG_FD_184333 | JGI IMG/M metagenome (GOLD analysis project Ga0207683, IMG submission 184333) | Miscanthus rhizosphere microbial communities from Kellogg Biological Station, Michigan, USA - KBS M7-3 metaG (SPAdes) (version 2) | ecosystem: Host-associated > Plants > Roots > Rhizosphere >...
GGCTGGTCTGCCATCATTGCGGATTTGCCATGCCGCCTCCGGTGGAGTGCTCGAATTGTCACGCCACCGACAGCTTTGCTGCGGTTGGGCCTGGCGTTGAGCGACTTGAGCAGGAAGCCGGCGAGCTTTTTCCGCAAGCCCGCATTCTGGTGCTGTCGAGCGATCTGGTCGAGTCTGTCGAACGTCTGCGCCAGGAACTCGACGACGTGGCGGAAGGCCGGTTCGATCTCATCATCGGCACACAGCTTGTGGCAAAAGGGCACCATTTTCCGAAGCTTAACCTGGTCGGCATCGTCGACGCCGATCTCGGTCTGGGCAACGGAGATCCGCGCGCGCCCGAGCGCACGTTCCAGTTATTGCACCAGGTGGTCGGCCGCGCGGGTCGTGAGGAAGGCCGCGGCGTCGGTTATCTACAGACCCATCAACCCGAGCATCCGGTGATGCGAGCGCTGATCTCCGGCGACCGTGAGGCATTCTACAAAAACGAGATCGAGCAGCGCGAGCGCACCGGCTATCCGCCGTTCGGCCGGCTGGCCAGCCTTGTCATCACGGCCAACGACAGGCACACGGCAGAAGCCTACGGTCGTACACTCGCCAATGCAGCGCCGAAGGACGAGCATGTGCGCGTGCTCGGGCCCGCCGAGGCACCGGTTGCAGTGGTACGCGGCCGGCATCGGTTCCGGCTTCTGGTGAAATCACCGCGGCCATTTGATCTTTCGGCCTATTTGCGCGGATGGCTCACCAGTGCACCCAAGCCGCGCGGCAATGTGCGTCTGGAAGTGGACGTCGATCCGCAGAGCTTTTACTAGCCCGCTTTGCTTGTCAGCGTTGCGCCGTTCGCGCCATCGAGCAATGCCATCAGCCCCTTTAAAAGCTCGCCCGGCGATGGTGGACACCCTCGAATGTGGAGATCAACGGGCACGACGTCTCTTACGCCGCCGGCCACAGCGTAGCTGCCTCCAAAAATTCCACCGTCCACGGCACAGGCACCGACAGCGACCACCCATTTAGGATCGGGGGTCGCGTTATAGGTGCGCAGCAGCGCCTCGCGCATATTCTTGGTTACGGGGCCGGTTACCATCAACACATCGGCATGGCGTGGCGAAGCAACAAAGCGCAGGCCAAGGCGCTCGAGATCGTAAAACGCATTATTGAGCGCATGGATTTCCAGCTCGCAACCATTGCAGGAACCGGCATCGATCTGGCGAATGGACAGCGAACGACCAAGCCTGGCGCGAGCGGTGCGGTCGACGGTTTTGGCAAGCTCAGCGAGTGCAGCTTCATCGGGAGCGGGCGCTGGCTCGGTGAGCGGGCCGTGTGTGAGGCTCTCCAGCAGGGTCTTGCGCATTATGAGTCCTACAGATCGTGCCCGGAATAGGAGCAGTTGAAAGATTTGTTGCAGAGCGGGAAGTCGGCGACGATGTTGCCCTCGATCGCGGCTTCCAGCAGCGGCCACTGGAACCATGAGGCGTCGCGCAGATGGCACCGCGCGACGCAACCCTTGTTATCGAGCTTGAGCCACACCAGCACGTCGCCACGGAAGGCTTCCGCTAGCCCTAAGCCCTCACAAACCTTGTTGTTGCCTGTCGCGGTCTTGATCTCCCCCTTCGGCAACGCATTCAAAATCTGTTCGATTAACGACAGGCTCTGCTCAACCTCACGAATGCGTATCCAGACTCGCGCATTGACATCACCGGCGTCGAGCACCGGCACCTCAAAGGAGAGCCTGTCGTAGGGGGCATATGCGAAGACACGGCGCGCATCGAAAGCACGGCGAGAGGCGCGTCCAACATAACCGCCGGCGCCGAACTGGCGTGCCAGTTCCTGGGTTACGATTCCGGTGGTGACTGTACGATCTTGCAGCGAGGCGGTGTTGTCGTAGAGTTCAATGAGGCGCGGAAATACGTGCCGCACCTCGCCGAGCAAGTCTTTGACCTGAGCTGCGCCTTCCGGCGCAAGCTCGCGCGAGACGCCGCCCGGGACGATGATATCCATCATCAGCCGGTGCCCGAAACAGGCGTCGGCCGCGCGCAGTGTGCGTTCGCGCAGAATTCCGCATTGCGCATACATCAGCGAGAACGAAGCGTCGTTGCAAATGGCGCCAATGTCGCCGAAATGATTGGCCAGCCGCTCCAACTCGGCCATCAGCGCGCGCAAGTAAGCCGCGCGCGTCGGCACCTTCACCTGCATCGCGGCTTCTGCCGCCTGCGCGAAGGCATAGGCATAGGCCACCGTGCTGTCGCCGGAAGCGCGCGAGGCAAGCTTTGCCGCCTCCACAAGTGTCGCGCCGTTCATCAAAGACTCGATGCCTTTGTGCACCCAGCCGAGCCGTTGCTCCAGCCGCACCACATGTTCGCCGTTGGCGGTGAACCGGAAATGTCCCGGCTCGATAATACCGGCATGCACCGGCCCGACCGGAATCTGGTGCAGCCCCTCTCCTTCAGCCGGCAGGAATTTGTACGGGGTAGGCTTGCGTGCCGGACCCTTGTTGCCGAGCGGATGCCGCACATTCCAGAATCCAAGATCAAGCCAGGGCCGCGGATCGGGCGTATCCACCGCTTTGAGACCGAACAGATCGCAAATTGCGCGCTCCAGCCGGATTGCGGGGGGATGGCGCGCGGCAACGCTTGGATACCTGCCAGCTTTGCAGGAAAGGCTGATGACGGCGACGTCGCCGGATGTCTCATCCAACAACGCCATGTGAACTTCCGGTGCGTCTCCCCACAGGCCAAGCAGTGAGCAATGGCCGTCCGCAAGTAAGTCAATCGCTTGCCGCCAGCCATCGTCAGCCACAATCACGCGCGGCCAAGGCCGATGCGCTTTGACCGTCTCGCTATGCGTGATGCCGTCGAGCAGGGCCATGGCGCTATCCCAACAGCCGGGCGACGTTCTGGAAACCGGTGACTATCGCCGGCGGCATGTAGATGCCGGCCATGAACACAATGCCGAGATGGGCGAACATCGGAACGTAGGAGGCCTCGGCTGGCGCGGTCGGTCCGCACGGCTCACCAAATGCAATTGTGTTGAGCCGCAGGAACAGGCCTCCGAGCGCCACCAGAATACCGAGCGCTAAAATCGTTGCCAGCCACGGCTCGCGGGCGAAGGTCGAACTCACCACCAGGAATTCGCTCATGAAAATGCCGAGCGGCGGCAGGCCAGCGATTGCTACGACGCCGAGCACCAAGCCCCAGCCGAGTACAGGATTCGTAACCGTCAATCCACCCATGTCGGCGATCTTCTGCGTGCCCTTGACTTGGGCGATATGACCGACTGCGAAAAAAATTGCCGATTTGGTCAGCGAATGCATCGTCATGTGTAGCAAGCCGGCGAAATTCGCGAGCGCGCCGCCCATGCCAAAAGCGAAGACGATGATGCCCATGTGCTCGATCGAGGAATAAGCGAACATGCGCTTAATGTCGCGCCGACGGTACAGCATGAAGGCCGCGAAGACGCAGGAGATCAGGCCCATGGTCACCATCAATGGGCCAGGCGCGATCGCCGCCGGATTGAGCGCGAGCAGCATCTTGAACCGCAATAACGCATAGAGCGCGACGTTGAGCAGCAAACCCGACAGTACCGCCGAGATAGGTGTCGGGCCTTCCGCGTGTGCATCGGGTAGCCATGCGTGAAGGGGCGCGAGGCCGACCTTGGTGCCGTAGCCGAGCAGCAGGAATACGAAAGCGACGTTGAGCAAAGCGGGATCGAATTTTGCGGCACGCGTCACCAGCACGGTCCACACCATCGCTTCGAGCCCCTCGCCGATCACCGGTCGCGCTGCCATGTACACAAGGATTGTGCCGAACAACGCCAGAGCGATACCAACACTGCCCAGGATGAAATACTTCCACGCGGCCTCCAGCGCCTCATGGGTGCGGTAGATGCCAACCATCAGCACGGTGGTCAGCGTCGCAAGTTCGATCGCGACCCACATCAAGCCAATGTTGTTGGCGACCAACGCAAGGTTCATGGCGAACATCAGCGTCTGGTACATCGCGTGGTAGAAGCGCACAAAAGTCGGCGTGAGGCGGCCGATCTCGATCTCATGGCCGATATAGCTCGCGCTGAAGACGCTGGTGGTGAAGCCGACAAAGGTAGTCAAAACGATGAAAACCTTATTGAGGTCGTCCACCAGCAGATAGGGGCCGGACCTTGGCTCGACGATGAAAAGCGATGCGGCGGTCAGGAACGTAAATAGCGCAGCCAGCACATTGAGCCGCGCCGTCAGCCGGTAGCCGGGCAGCGTCGCAAGCAGCGCGGCAGCGACCGCCGGAATAACGAGAACACCAGCGAGTGCGTCGATCATCGCCGCTCTCCGCGGAAACGGTCGAGCGCCTGCACGTCGACTGTGTCGAATCTCTCGCGAATGCGGAATAGGAAGATGCCGATGACAATGAAAGCGATCAGCACCGAGAACGCGACGCTGATCTCGACCACCAGGGGCATACCCTTGGCTCCAGTCGCCGCCAGCACCAGGCCATTCTCGAGCGACATGAAGCCGACTACCTGGCTGACTGCGTTACGTCGTGTAACCATCATCAGCAGTCCAAGCAGCACCACCGACAACGCGAAGGCGAGATCCTCGCGCGCCAGCGGATCAGCTTCGCTGGTGACTCGCAGCATCACGACCATGGAAAGCGCGACCAAGCCCATGCCGAGCAGCATCGTGGGGCCGACGCCGCCGACGGTCTCGATCTCGCGGTGGATGCCGAGCCGTACGATGATGCGATGGAGCGCTGCCGGGATAACGATGGCCTTGAACACCAGCGCGATCATCGCAGTGAGGTAGAGGTGCGGTGCATTCTGTATGAAGGCCTGCCAGGCAACCGACCCTGCCAGCACCAGGGCATGCAGAGCGTAAATATTGAGCAGGGCGTAAAGGCGGTCCTGGTAAAGCTGCATGAAGCTCACCAGCACCAGAGAGCCGGCCAGCAGATGAGCTACGTCGAAGGACAGATGGCCGCGCATCACAGGCTCCCTGAAACAAACAGCAATAGGGTCGCCAGCAGGCCGAGCATCAACGCCGCGCCGAGAAATGCCGGCACACGGAACACGCGCATTTTGGCGATGGAGGTTTCGAACACGGCCAGCAGCACACCGCCGATCACGAGCTTGCCAAGATACGCGGCGAAACAAACGGCAATTGCCTGTGGGCTCGCGTCGGGCGGCGCAATTCCCCAAGGCACAAAAAGGCAGGCGATCACAGAGAGATAAAGGAGTAGTTTGAGTTCCGACGACAGGTCGATCAACGCCAAATGGCGGCCGGAATATTCCAGCACCATAGCCTCATGCACCATTGTGAGTTCGAGATGGGTCGCAGGATTGTCGATCGGAATGCGTGCATTTTCAGCAATGGCCACCATGATGAGGGCGAGCAGCGCAAGGCCGAGCGAAACTCTCAAACCAACTTCGCCTGACACCATGTAGGCTGCCATGATCGACAATTGCGTTGAACCGGCGATCAGTGCCAGCGTGAACACAATCATCAACATCGCTGGCTCGGCAAGCGAAGCGATCATCATCTCGCGGCTCGAGCCGATGCCACCGAACGAAGTGCCGACGTCGAGGCCGGCGAGCGCAAGGAAGAAGCGCGCGCTCCCGAGCAAGGCGATGAGCGCAATCAGGTCAGCCGACCAGGAAAACAAGAGACCGCCGCGGAAAGTTGGTACCAAAGAGGCCGCGACCCAAGTTCCGGCGAACACGATGTAGGGAATGACGCGGAATAACCAGGACGCGTTTTCCGCCAACACGACCTCCTTGCGCATCAGCCGGACAAGATCTCGATAGGGCTGCAACAGCGGCGGCCCCTGCCGCCGTAGGAGATACGCCTTCGCCTTACGTACGAAGCCGGTCAGTAGTGGCGACAGCACCAGCACTAGCAGCATCTGCGCGCCTTGGAAGGCGAAGTCGCGGATCATTGCCATATTGCGAGCACCAGCAGGAGCAGCACCAAGACGGAAAATACCAAAGTGAGATAACGGCGGATGGTGAGGAATTGCAGGACATTGAGCCGGTCGGCGGCGTAACCAATGAAAGTGGCTATCGGTTCGTAGGCCGCGTCCCAGATCAAATCACGCAGCTCCACAGTAAGGCGCGCCGGTCTGGTCGACCCCGGTGGTGGCATTTCGCCGATTTCGCGCGCGTGGAACACAGCGGTGCCGTACACCCGGCGGATCGGCTGGGCGAAGCTCGAGGCCGTGTATTGCGTCACCGCGCTCAGATCCGGATAACCGCAATCCCAGGCAGGTCCCCGTCGCAATTTGTCGGAGGCTAACCGATGAATCGCAAAGGCGGAGATCGAGCCGGACAATGTCACGAAGACAAAGACAAGCAATCCGTTGTAGGAGCTGCGGCTTTCCGCAATCGGCACAATGGTCAACCAGTCGAGACCTGTCTGGTGCGGCATGCTCACGCCGACCAGCGCATTGGTTACCGGAGCCAGTGCATCGATGAAAATGCCGGGCAGGATGCCGGCGACAAGGCACAATGCAGACAGAAAGAACATCGCAGCGAGTGAATTATTGTCGGTCTCCCGCGCATTCGCCGCAGCCGGTGTGCGCGGGCGCCCCAGGAAGCTCACGCCGAAGGCTTTCACAAAACAGGCAGCGGCAAGCGCCGCCGACAGTGCCAGCAACGCACCCACCGCAGGCACCAGAAATTTCAAGCCCCAGGACGGTAGTTGTGGGCTTAGCAGGATCGCCTGAAACGTCATCCACTCCGATACGAAGCCGTTCAGTGGAGGCAATGCCGAAATCGCGACGCAGCCGACGAGAAACACGAACGCGGTTTGCGGCATCCGGTGAATAAGTCCGCCAAGATGCTCCATGTCGCGCTCGCCGGTCGAATTGAGTACGGCGCCGGCGCCGAAGAACAGCAAGCTCTTGAAGATGGAGTGGTTGAAGACGTGGAACAGGCCGGCGGTGAGCGCTAGCGCTGAGGCGGCCGGCATGCCGTACGCCTTGAAGGCGAGCGCTAGACCAAGCCCGATATAGATGATGCCGATGTTTTCGACGGTGTGATAAGCGAGCAGCCGCTTGAGATCGTGCTGCATGAGTGCGTAGAGCACGCCCATTACCGCAGTGATGCCGCCAACCGTGAGCACCGGCATGCTCCACCACCAGGCGGGCTCTCCGAGCAGATCGAACGCGATGCGCACGAAGCCGTAAACCGCGACCTTGGTCATTACCCCGCTCATCAACGCGGATACGTGGCTTGGTGCTGCCGGATGCGCGAGCGGCAGCCAGGCATGCAAGGGGACGATGCCGGCCTTCGAACCAGCGCCGACGAGAGTGAGGATCAGCACGAGAGCCGCCAGTGCGGCAGACGGGTGCGATGCGCGGATGGCATCGAATGCATAGTTGCCGTGCGCGCCCGCAAGCAAACCGAAGGCCAGCAGCAGCGCCAGCGTGCCAAAGCTTGCCATCAACAGATAGACGTAACCCGCCCGGAGGTTTTCACGTTCCCGGTAATGCGAGACGACCAGCGCCCACGACGAGAGCGACATGAATTCCCACGACACCAGGAAACTGAAGGCATCATCAGCGAGCACCACCAGGTTCATGGCGGCGAGATAGGCCGGGTAGAACGGCAGTACCCGTTGCGGTGTTTCTTCGTGGCGGCCGTAGCCAAGCGCGAACAGGCTAGCGGCTGCGCTGCCAAGGTTGACGATGATGACGAAGAACGCCGATAGCGCGTCTATACGGAAATGTGCACCAAGCCAGGGCAGACCGAGCGGTAGTGTCGCATTGGAAACTGTCCGCCCGAAGAGGCATACGAGCCCGATTACGCCCAGCAGCATCGTAACGACCAAACACGCGCCATAGATGATATTGCTGGCGCGCGGCGATGCCGCCAGAACGACCGCGATTGGCGTAAGTACCAGCAGCGCCGCCACGCCATAAAGCGCGTAGATCGCCATCAGCACCTCCGCTCCGGTCGCGCGCTGATCGCTATGGCTCGATCGCTCATTTGAGCCGCACTCCGCGGCCGCCGGTGCTTGAGGTGGCGCCCTCGCTGATCAGTTCGATTCCATTGGCGGCAAGGGCATCGACCAGCTTCATGAGCGAGTCCACGTTGCCGCGGACCACGCCATCGCTTGCTTCCATCCGCTGAATGGTTGGCAGAGAGAGACCAGAACGCCGGGCCAACTCGCGCTGGTCAATGCCCAGCAGAGCGCGTGCGGCCCGCATTTGCCCCGCGGTGATCATAATGACTTCAGCTACTCAAAATCGGATTTATAATGTTTTATAGCGCTATAGTGATGTGTCAAGTATCATCGTCGCGCGGAGGTTATTCCGGCATTTCGTCGTGACGCACGTTCGGCTGCAGCAGCACGCACGCCGCCGCTGCAAAGATCATCGCGAAGCCGATTATGTCAGGCACCGTCAGCCGTTCTCCAAGGACCACCGCCGACGCGCTGACGCCAATGACCGGTACCAGCAACGAGCCGAGGGACGCCGTAATCGTCGGAAGCCGCCCGACGATCGACCACCACAGGAAATGCGCAAGGCCGACGCCGAACAGCCCGATAAAGAGCACCGCCATGATTGTTTCATTTCGCATCGGCCAGAGATGGGGATAGCCCTCGACGATGAAGCTGCCTGCAATGATGAAACCCAGACCGAACAGCAGCTGCCAGGCGGCGTTGGCCAAAGGCTCAACCGTGACTTTGGCCCATTTGATGTAGACGGTGGCGACGGCCCAGCTCCACGCGCAGCCGAGCGAATAAAAGACGAAGGGCGGCAACCCATCGTCGAATAGCGGCCAAACCAGAATCGTCACGCCCACAACGCAAAGCACGAACGCAAGCCAGCGTACCGTGTTCAACCGTTCGCCGAGAAAAAGCCGGCTCAGCACCGTTGTCCAGATCGGCATCGAATAGGTAATGATGATGGCGCGTGTCGTCGCGCCGCTGAGCTGTGCGAAGCTCGAGAGGATTTGGAAGCTGGCGACATTCAAAAATCCGGCGACCATAATGTGGATATATTCGCCGCGCGGAACTTTTAGGTTATGGCCAGTGATGATGGCGGCCAGGAACAAGGTTGCGGCGCCAATTCCCGAGCCCGCGACGCGCAGGCTCCAGGGCGACATCTCACGCAACGCGACGGCCGCAGCAATCCAGTTGAGGCCCCAGGCAAAGGCAAGCAGCACAACCAGCAGCTTAGCCGTAGTGTCGGCGCCGCCCTTCGTTCTCGAATTTGGCATTTCCTGGAAATCCGGCGGGCGCGCTTGCGTGTTCGATTTGGCCGATCACGCTATAGCGCGCACCCTTGCAAGGCGAAACACCCTGTGATGCAGATTTATCTGCTGGTGTGCGGCGGTATACGCGTCTGCGTGCGGCAAACCCGCCGCCGTGTTGCACCGCCAATCCCGCTGTGTTAGCTAGCCCCTCGATTTCAGGGCGTTTCTGCGGGCTTCCGCGACGTCCTCGGAGATCGGAATTCCCGCTTGGATTCCAATAGTTTGCGCCGCCATTCCGCGGCGGCTGCAAACGAAGTAAAGCAACGAGCGTCCTCAGTGGCAGGCGAAGATCCAATCATCTCCGGTATGGCTGGCCGTTACGCCACCGCCCTGTTCGAGCTTGCACGCGACAATAAGGCCGTCGACGCCGTCAAAAAGGATCTCGATCAATTTGACGCGCTTGCTAACGGCAGCGCTGATCTCAATCGCCTGGTGCGCAGTCCGGTGTTCGGCGTCGACGAGCAGCTTAAGGCGCTCTCGGCAATTCTCACCAAGGCCGGCATCACAGGGCTTGCCGCAAACTTCCTGCGCGTCATCACCACCAATCGTCGCCTTTTCGCGGTGCGCGACATGATCCGCGCCTACCGTGCGCTGGTTGCCCGGCACAAGGGTGAGGTGACTGCTCAGGTGACCGTCGCCGAGAAGCTCAACGACAAGAATCTCGATGCGCTCAAAAGCGCACTGAAATCCGTGACCGGCGGAAAGGACATTGATCTCGAAGTTGAGGTCGACCCCGCCATTATTGGCGGGCTGATCGTCAAGGTCGGCAGCCGTATGGTCGACAGTTCGCTCCGCACTAAACTCAATTCGATCAAGTTTGCGATGAAAGAGGCCCGCTGATGGATATCCGCGCCGCAGAAATCTCCGCCATTCTGAAAGAGCAAATCAAGAACTTCGGCCAGGAGGCCGAAGTCTCCGAGGTCGGGCAGGTGCTCTCCGTCGGTGACGGCATTGCCCGCGTCTATGGTCTCGACAATGTGCAGGCTGGCGAATTGGTCGAGTTCGAGAACGGCGTGCGCGGCATGGCCCTCAACCTCGAAAATGACAATGTCGGCATCGTGATTTTCGGCAATGACCGCGAGATCAAGGAAGGTCAAACTGTAAAGCGCACCGGCGCCATCGTCGACGTGCCCATCGGCAAAGGTCTGCTCGGACGCGTGGTTGATGCTCTTGGCAATCCGATCGATGGAAAGGGCCCGATCAAAGCCGACAAACGTGCACGCGTCGACGTCAAGGCGCCGGGCATTATTCCACGCAAGTCGGTACATGAGCCCATGGCGACCGGCCTCAAGGCGATCGACTCGTTGATCCCGATCGGCCGCGGTCAGCGCGAGCTGATCATCGGCGATCGTCAGACCGGGAAGACCGCGATCGCGCTCGACACAATCCTCAATCAGAAACCGCTCAACGCGCAGCCGGATGAAAAAATCAAGCTCTACTGCGTCTATGTCGCCGTTGGGCAGAAGCGCTCTACCGTCGCCCAATTCGTGAAGGTGCTCGAGGAGCAGGGCGCACTCGACTATTCCATTATTGTCGCCGCCACTGCTTCCGATCCGGCGCCGATGCAATACCTGGCGCCGTTCAGCGGCTGCACCATGGGCGAATATTTCCGCGACAACGGCATGCATGCCGTCATCATTTATGACGACTTATCCAAGCAGGCCGTCGCCTATCGCCAGATGTCGCTGCTGCTGCGCCGACCGCCCGGCCGCGAAGCTTATCCGGGCGACGTGTTCTATCTGCATTCGCGACTGCTTGAGCGCGCCGCGAAGATGAACGATGACAACAAGGGCGGGTCTTTGACCGCCCTGCCGATCATCGAAACGCAGGCCAATGACGTCTCGGCCTACATTCCAACCAACGTGATTTCGATTACGGATGGCCAAATCTTCCTGGAAACCGACCTGTTCTATCAAGGCATCCGTCCGGCGGTGAACGTGGGTCTCTCGGTGTCGCGCGTCGGCTCCGCCGCACAGACCAAGGCGATGAAGAAGGTCGCCGGTCGCATCAAGGGCGAGCTCGCGCAATACCGCGAAATGGCTGCTTTCGCGCAATTTGGCTCCGATCTCGATGCCACGACCCAGCGCCTGCTCAACCGCGGAGCGCGCCTGACCGAGCTTCTCAAGCAGCCGCAGTTCTCGCCGCTCAAGATGGAAGAACAGGTCTGCGTGGTCTATGCGGGCGTCAACGGCTATCTCGATCCGATGCCGGTGGACCGCGTGCGCGCCTTCGAAAGCGGGCTGCTGACGCTACTGCGCACCAAGCACGCCGATTTGCTCGACAGCATTGGCAAGAGCGGCGACCTTTCGGATGCCGATGCCGGCAAGCTGAAGGCCGTCGTCGGCGGCTATGCCAAGACGTTTGCTTAATGACGACGGCAGAAAACCGACGGTTTTATTAAGAGCGACTGAAGAATGGCCAGCCTCAAGGATATGCGTGTCCGCATCGCCGCCACCAAGGCGACGCAGAAAATTACCAAGGCCATGCAAATGGTTGCGGCTTCCAAGCTGCGTCGCGCCCAGGCGGCGGCGGAAGCCGCGCGCCCGTATGCCGAGCGTATGAGCAAGGTGCTGGCTTCGATCGCTTCCGCCGTTGCCGGCAGCGATTCGGCGCCCAAGTTGCTGGCTGGCACCGGCAGCGACAAAGTGCATCTCCTGGTGGTTTGCACCGCCGAGCGTGGACTATGCGGGCCGTTCAATTCGTCGATCGTGCGGCTCGCCCGCGATAGAGCTAATGCACTGTTAGGCGACGGCAAAGAAGTGAAGATCCTCTGCGTCGGCCGGAAGGGTCAGGAGCAGCTGCGCCGCCTCTATGGCAGGCTGATTATTGAGACGATCGAGTTGCGCAGCGTGCGTACTATCGGGTACGAGCAGGCGGACATGATCGCTGGGAAGATCGTTGCGCTGTTCGACCAGGGCGCTTTCGATGTCGCGACGTTGTTTTTCTCGCGCTTCAAATCGGTGGTTGCGCAGGTTCCGACGGCGCAGCAGATCATTCCACCGGTCTTCGAAAAGGATACAGAGACGGGCCCCGCTGCGTCCTACGAATATGAGCCGGAAGAGGAAGAAATCCTTGCCGAGCTGCTGCCGCGCAACCTGTCGGTCCAGGTATTCCGCGCGCTCCTCGAAAATGCCGCATCCGAGCAAGGCGCGCGCATGGGCGCGATGGACAACGCCACCCGTAACGCCGGTGAGATGATCCGCAAGCAGACACTTACGTATAACCGCACCCGCCAGGCGATGATCACCAAGGAGCTGATCGAGATCATCTCCGGCGCCGAGGCGCTTTAATTCCGTAACGAGGACGAAATGGCCACACCCAACGCAGTCGGAAAAATCACCCAGGTCATCGGCGCCGTCGTCGACGTGCAATTCGAAACGCACCTGCCGGCGATCTTGAACGCACTCGAGACCACCAACGGCGGCAACCGCCTGGTGCTCGAAGTCGCGCAACATCTCGGAGAGTCGACGGTGCGTACCGTCGCCATGGACTCCTCGGAAGGTCTGGTCCGCGGGCAAGAGGTGACCGACACCGGTGCGCCGATTTCCGTGCCGGTCGGACCGGGACTGCTCGGCCGCATCATCAACGTGATCGGCGATCCGGTCGATGAAGCCGGGCCGGTCAAAGGTGAGACCAGGCGTGCAATTCATCAGGATGCGCCCGCCTATACCGATCAATCGACCGAAGCGCAGATTCTCATCACCGGCATCAAGGTGGTGGATCTGCTCGCGCCTTACGCCAAGGGCGGCAAAATCGGCCTGTTCGGCGGTGCCGGCGTCGGCAAGACTGTGTTGATCATGGAATTGATCAACAACGTCGCCAAGGCG
>Ga0207683_10003811_pt1 | contig 13063 bp, 11 predicted proteins | sample KBSM73metaG_FD_184333 | JGI IMG/M metagenome (GOLD analysis project Ga0207683, IMG submission 184333) | Miscanthus rhizosphere microbial communities from Kellogg Biological Station, Michigan, USA - KBS M7-3 metaG (SPAdes) (version 2) | ecosystem: Host-associated > Plants > Roots > Rhizosphere >...
TGCAGCCCGACTTCGACCACCGGACGGTCCATGGTTCCGCCCGCGGTGGCGAGGACGTTGACGTCGTCGACGCTGTTCGTGCCATACGCGATGGCTCCGCCGATCACCTGGGCGCGCCCGGCGATCGACTTGGTGCCGAGATTGGCGGTGCCTTCGGCGGTGACGGTGGCATGGCCCTTCATGTTCGCGCCGACCTTCGGGAGGCGCGACAGATCGGAAACGTTCGACGTGAGCCTTCCCTGGACGATCTGGCTCTTGCCGACCGTCGTGAGGTTGGCTTCGAAATCGGCGGTGGCTCGCGAGTCGTCCACGTGACCGACGGCGTGGGCCGTGTCCTTCGTGAAGTCGGCATTCACGTGGACGATCGGCAGCGCCACGCCGGCGGCGGTGCCGGGCAGCGTGTCGACCTGGACGTCGCCGGTCATCGCGCCGCTCTTGGCGATGGCGACGTTCGCGCGGGTGTCGAGACCGACGTCCGTGACCGGCGCGCTCGACACGACCGCGTGCGCGTCGACGTGGCGAACCGCGAGCCGCGCGACCGCCTTCGTTCCGTCGCTGAGGTCGACGTTCGCGTCGAGGTCGGCGGTGCCGCGGCCGAGAGCGACGTGCGCCTTGGCTGCGACCTTCGGCAGCTCACCGTGCGCTTCGGCGTGGAGCGAGACCTCCTGCTGGATGCCGACCTCGCCGAACGTGGCGCGCATTCCCTCGCCGGTCGCGTCGTGGCCGTCGAGGACGGCGTCGATCTTCTGGCCGTCCATGTGACCTTGGAGCGAGGTCGGAATGCCGGCGATGGCACCGTCGAACGCGGCCTCTACGCCCATGTTCTGGCCGGTGGCGGACGGCATCGAGAGATGCGCAGCGACGCGGCCCTTGGGATCGACGCTGCGCTGGAGGCCGCGCGTGACGAGATCGACGCGATCGAGATCGGCCTTCGTGAGCTTGGCGTCGTAGTGCGCGTGCGCCTGGAGATCGTCGAGATCGGCGTCGAGCGTCGGCGCGCCTGGCGCTGCGCCGTGGACCCACGCATGCTTGAGCGTCACGTTCGGCGCATCGACGCGGACTCCTCGTGCGTTCGGATCCTTCGGCTTCGGCGGCGTGGGCGTGCGCTCCGCGAACGCGTTGGCGAGGCGGAGGTTGCCCGCCGCGTCGCCGTCGATGGCCGCGTCGACGGCGTCGATCGAGACCGCGTCGACGGGAACGGCGATGTCGCCCTTGCCGAAGAGGAACGAGCGCGCCGACTCGAGCGCGCGGATCCGGACGCGCGCGCCGTCGACGTAGAGCACTTGCATGCCGGTCGGATCCTTGACGCGCACGCGCACGCCGTCCACGCCGTGCAGGCCGAGGCTACCGATGCGCTCGATCGCGACGTCGCCGGCGAACTGCTCGTGGAGGATCCCGTTGACCTGCGTGGCGACGAGCCGTCGCGTGGGCGCCGCGTCGAGGTGCGCGACCGCCGCGACCGCAGTTGCGGTCACGAACGTGACGGTGGTGCCGACGACCGCTCCGATCACGCCCAGGACTCGACGGGCGCGGCTTCTCCTCCCCGGGCGGCGGGCTTCAGCGGGCATCAGTAGGCTTCTCCAATGCCGATGTGCACTGCGATTGGGATGCCAAACAGCGTGTCCGGCTCACGCTCGTCGGGCGTAAGGCCCCCGAGCACTTGCAGCCCCGGCAGGCGATACCCCACGTCGAGGCGAATGGGGCCGGCCGGCGTGTCGTAGCGTCCTCCCCCACCGCACGACAGGTGAGGGTGATCGAAGCGGAAATTGTTCGGTCGTGGCGAAACGTCACTCGAGTCGCAGAACGCCGCTACCGAGAGCGGGCCGGAGACGACGTAGCGGAACTCCGCCGACGCCTCCCACAGCGTGAAGCCGCCGGTCGGTGAACGGCAGCGATCGTCGACGACGATCGGCCCCTGCGCGGTCGTTCCGGGGATGACGCACTCCGCGTTGACCTGACCGGCCGCGGTCTGCGGCGTGAGGAACGGCACGATGTCGTAAGGGCCGACGCCGCGGATCGGATAGCCGCGATTCTGGTTCGGACCGCCGGAGAAGAAGCCGCGGAAGAACGAGAGCTGGTAGTCCTTCGTCGCCGCCTTGGGATCGGGACCGAGGTCGCCGTTGTGCGGACCGCTCTCGATCTGGCTGCCGTAGTTCGGCGATTCGAGGAGACCCGCCGCTCCACGCAGCGCGAAGACGAGCTTCTTCTTGTAGAGCGGGATGTAACCGCGTGCCTCGGGCTCGATCCTGACGTCCTTCGCGTTTCCGCCGACACCTGCGACTTGCAGCTTGTTGCCGAGGTAGATGCCCTTCGTGGGATGGACCTTGTCGTCGCGGAAATCGAACGTCGTGAAGAGCTCCGGATAGGCGATGACGATGAGGCTGAGGTTTGGATCCTTGTCGTTGACGTAGGCGAACGGATACGCGATCTGCGTGTTGTAGGAGAGCGAGCCGAAGAACTTCCAGATCGTGCGCTCGACGCCGATCGCGCCACGGAGCTCGCCGTAGCCGATGACCCGCGCGTCCGGCAGCGGGTCCGGGTTGATGAGCACCGGGTAGATGTTGAACTCGGGACGGATGAAGCCCTTGAGGCGCGCCTCGAGGAAGCTCGGCTGAGCGAAGTCGATACGGAGTCGCTCTTCCGGAAGGAGCTTGTTCGGCGCGACGAAGTTGTTCACGCGCGTCGGATAGAGAACGACGCCGGGCCGGAACTCGATCGAGAAGGTGCGGAGGCCGCCGAAGAAATTCTTGCTCTCCCAACCGATCAGGCCGTGGAGATCGGTCTTGAGCGCGTCGAACTCGATACCGCCGCCGGCGCGGATGGTGTGGAGGCGCGACGGCTCCAGCTTCACGAGCACGGGGACGATCGGCGGTGCGGGAGGCTGGGGCGGACCTTGCTGACCGGGGCTGCCGCTGCCTTTGCCTTGTTCGCCCTTCTCGTTCTTGTCGCCGATCTTCTCGTCCGCGCCTTTCCCCGGCTCGTTCGGCGGCGGCTCGGGCGTACCGGGAATGTCGGGCTTGAGCTCGACGGACGCGAAGACGCCGAGATCGAGCAGCGCCTGCTGCGCGTCGTCGAGCTCCTTCTCCGAGTAATCCTTGCCCGGCGTGATGTCGATGGTGCGGCGGATCTGATACTCGGGCAGCGGTCCGAGCCCCTCGATGCGTACCTCACCGAAGACGCACTTCGGACCCGGCGTGATGGTCATCACGACATCCACGCGATGCGTGACGATATCGACGGCGGCATCGCTCTTGACCTTCGCGTAGGCGTAGCCGCGATCGCTGAGCGCGCGGCGTACGTTGCCTTCGGTCTTCTTGAACTCGTCGTTCGCGAACGGCTTCTCGAGCGGCAATCCGTCGGATGCCGCCTTGCGTGCGGCGTCGACGATCGCCTGCGGCATGCCCTCGAGCCCGTCGAGGTGCATGGTGTGCACGACCACGGGCTGCCCTTCCTCGACGACGACCTCGACGCGAACGTGCTTGTCGTCGAGCTGGAAGACGCGGCCGGCCCGGGCGTGCACGTCGTAGTAGCCCTTCGAACGATAGAAGGCCTCGACGCGCGCGAGATCGCGCTGGAAGACGAAGCGATCGAAGATCGAATACTCGAAGAGGATGCCGCGAAAGAGCATCAGGAACTTCGAGCTCTCGGTGGTCGCGATCTTGTCGCGAACGTCGTCGTCGTCGACCTTGTCGGTCCCGCGGACGGTCACCTCGTTCACCGCCGAGTGCCCCTCGGGGATCGACTTGCAGCCTCCGAGCGCCGAGATCGCAGCGACAAAGACGAGCAGAGAGACCGCGTCCCAGAGACGCGACGAGCGTGGAGGAAGCGCGAGGCGAACCATTGGCGGTCCGAGACCGCTTAGCAAGGTCGACACCAGAGCCTTCTGCGGCACCGCGCCTGTTCCACGACGACAAACCTGCGGCGCACGCGTGCCGCGGGTGTCCCTATGCCGACGAAGATGCTCGATTCTGCCTCGGGCCTCGAACGTAGCGTGGCGCAATGGATCAGCTGACGCGGCGCGATCGCGATGCGGACCGGCGAGACGTCGCGCAGTGCGCTCGCTTCGTCGTGAAAGCCCTCGTGGTATGGACCGTGCTCGACGCGCGCACAATGCAGAGGCGAATGCTGGCCGCGGGGGTGTCGCTATCGATCGCGGGCATCCTGCTCGCGTGCGGCGCGCCGCGTCTGCCGGCGCCGACGTATGTCGGGCAGCCGACGAGCGCGCTCCAGGAAGCGGCCTATCCTCCGCCGCCCGCGCGCGTCGAGTTCATCCCCGACTTGCCGAAGGACAAGCCAGGCGCGGTGTGGATCGACGGCGAGTGGACGTGGCAGGGACGAAGGTGGGCCTGGAAGCAGGGACGCTGGGTCGTGCCGCCGAGCAGCGGACGTTTCTCTCCGTGGACCTCGACGCGCGACAAGACCGGGCTCTTCTACGTCGCCGAGGGAAAGTGGCGCGACGCGCAGGGCCACGAGCTTCCCGACCCGACGCCCGTCGCGCTCGGTCGTACGCGTGGCGGCCCGGTGACGGACCCGGAGGGAGACACGGTGCAGCCGACGCCGAACGTCGCGCCGGGCACCGCATCCGGCTCGGGGAAGACCGACGCCGACGCCGGCGACGGCCGCCCCGAGACGCCGACCGGCGCGACGCCCACCGGCACCGAGCCGAAGACGGGCCACGACGCGACGCCGCCGCCCGGCGGAGTCGAGGCGGTGGACGGCGGCCTCGTCGACGCGGGCAGCGACTCTTCGGCCACTTCGCCTAGGATGGTCCCGAAGTGAAGGACCTGATCGTCGTCGCAACGCTCGTGATCTCGCTCGCGTTGTTCATCACGGCGCACGTGACGATCACGTACGGGCTCGCGGTCCGCCATCCGCGATGGCGCGCGCTGGTCGCGTTCTTCGTGCCGCCGCTCGCCGTGTTCTGGGCGTGGCGCGAACGGATGCGCGTGCGTGCCGGCATCTGGGCCACGGCGCTCGTCCTCTACGTAGTGGCCACGCTCATCGCGCGCTTCTGATCGCCCGAGCTCGAGGCGCGCGCGCCGAGCGCAACCGAAATAGGCGCGTGCCATGCATCGCGGGCGCTCACGGAGGCGATCGATGAACCTCGAAGACATTCGTTCGAGTAGCGATGGGCTGCGTGGCACCTCATCCTTGAAGGCGCTCGCGACCGGCGCAGCGGGCGCGGCAACCGTGACCCTCGCGCACGAGGTCGTCCGCCAGCTCGTCCCGCATCCGCCGCGCATGGATCGGCTGGGAATGGCGGCGCTGAGGCGCGTCCTGCATGCCGCAGGCGCGTCGGTACCGCGTCGCGGGAAGCTTCGTGGCTACACGCTGCTCGGGGATCTCGCGGGCAACGCGCTCTTCTACGCGCCGCTCGCGATGCGCGGAAAACGACCCGTGCTGCGCGGGCTCGCTCTCGGCATCGCGGCCGGGCTCGGCGCGGTGGCTCTGACGCCGGTGCTCGGACTCCCGCGCCGGTATCGCGGCATCACGTTGCGCACGCAAGCAATGACGGTCGCGCTGTACGCGCTCGGCGGTCTCGCGGCTGGAGCGATGGCAGCGATGCTCGATCGCCCCAACCGCGCGCGTGCGCTCGGTGACGAACGAAGCACGAGTGAGCCGTCGCTCGGCACGGGCTCGGGCGTCGAGCCGCAGACAGGAGAATGGTGATGACTGAACCAAGGGCCGATCCTCGCGACGCGCCGTACCGCACGCGCCGTCGTGTAACGCTGCCGATCCTCGTGGCGGTCACGGCGCTCGTGGGCGGCGCGGTGGCCCAGGCAGCGATCCCGAGCGCCGTCGCCGAAGGGCGAGCGCAACGCACGCAGATGCCGATCCCGGGACCGACGCCGTTCCCGACCCCGAGCCCGTATCCGACGCCGTCGCCAACCCCGACGCCGCCACCGGCGCCGACCCCGACACCGACGCCGCCGCCGGCGCCGACGCCGATGCCGAGCGCAGCGGACGCGGGGCGCTGAGCGTCTGAGCGGCGAGCGGCGAGCGGCGAGCGAGCGTGCGAACGAACGACGAGCGGCGAGCGGCGAACGAACAGCCTCAGCGGCCGCGCTTCGTGGAGAGGCGCTTGCGCAGCGCGATCGCCCCCGCGCGCGCGGCGCGGCGCTTCTCCTGGAGCTGCGCGAAGACGTCCTGTCGCCCTTTCCGTTCGCTGAGCTCGCGTTCGAGCTTCTGCCACGAAGCGACGCGTGCGGCGTCGAGCGTGCCCGCTTCGACGGCGCCGCGGATCGCGCAGCCTGGCTCTTCCGCGTGACGGCAGTCGGTGTACTTGCACGACGCCGCGAGCGCGGCGACGTCGGCGAACGCGCTCTCGACGTCGTCGTCCGGCGACTCTCCCGCCTGCCAAGGCTTCAGCTCGCGCATCCCGGGCGTGTCGACGAGGAGGCCGCCTCCCGGCACCGCGAAGAGCGAGCGCTTCGTCGTCGTGTGCCGGCCGCGCTTGTCGTATTCGCGCACGGCGCCTTCGTGCTGCGCCGAGCGGCCGAGGAGCGCGTTGACGAGCGCGGACTTGCCGACGCCGGACGATCCGACCATCGCCGCGGTGGTGCCGCGCGGGATCTGCGCACGGAGCTCGTCGAGCCCGAGCCCCGAGCGGGCGCTCGTGAGGAGCACCGGCGCGAGCTTCGCCGCCTCGGCCACGACCTCGTTCGCCTCGGCGATCAGGTCCGCCTTCGCGAGGACGATGATGCCCTCGGCTCCGCTCGTCGCGACCGCGACGAGGTAGCGCTCGAGGCGCCGAGCGTTGAAGTCGCCTTCCACGGACGTGACGACGAGCACGCGATCGACGTTCGCTGCGATGGCTTGAGGCTCGGAGCGCTCGCCCGCCGCCTGCCGCACGAATGCGGTGCGACGTGGAAGGATGCGCTCCACGACGACGTCCTCCGAGCCCGCGCCCTCCGATGCCGGTCCGACGAGCGCCCAGTCGCCGACGGCGACGCCGCCCTCGGGGGCGTCGCGCATGGCGCGGCCGCGCAGCGAGACCATGCGCGGCGACGACGTATCGCCGAGCCACACGTCGACGTGTGCACTATACACAGATGCGACGCGTGCCGGCCGGAGCGCCGCCTCGGCCTCCGTGACGTGGCTCGCGAGCGCGCCCGTCCAGCCGAGCTCTTCGAGGGAGAGCGCCGGGGGTGGATCGGACGGCTGAACAGAACCGGACATTCGCGAGCGGAGCGTGCCATCCGGCCCGGTCACCTGCAAGCGCGGGAGAACACCGGGGAAATCGGGGCATGATCGAACCGATCGGGATGGTGTCTACATGTGGGTACGGATTGGATCGCAGCGCTCGTCATTCCCCCTGATCCACGCCCTTATTGGCGGTCTTTGTGCAGCGTGGACGAGGCGGCACGCGGGCTGCAGCTGGGGTCATCAGCGCCATGAAGCTCCTTCCCTCCGCGAGCCAGATCCCGACCCGCTCCGTCTTCGTCGCACGTGACGGTGAGTACTTCACGATTTCGGGCGGACCTCGCATCGATCTCAGCACCAAAGGTCCGCTCCGTCGGATCTTCCGCGCCATCGTCACCGCGCATCGAACGTCGCCGCGCCGTGGCCTCAGCGTGAACGATGTCTTCGACGCGGGCTGGTTCGGCGAGCGCGCCGAGCCCGACGCTCTTGCGGGACGCGTCTATTCCGCCATCTCGAAGCTCAAGCGCCTGGGCCTCGGCGACGTGCTCGTGCGAACCGATGCCGGTTATCTGCTCGACCCGCGATGCTGTGTCATCGAAGAGCGGCCGATCCTGCTCCGCCGCGAGCCGACGACGATCATCCACAGCGTCGTCGTTCCGGCGCGCATGGCGTCTTGAGGTCGTAGCTCGCGCACGCGCGGTCGCGTCGGACGACGCGTCAGGCGTCCGGCGGCGATCCGGGCAGGACGCGCAGCTGCGGGCCGTCCTCTTCCCAGGTGCAGAACTGCGCTTCGGGTCGCTCGTTGCGGACGTGAATGACAAGATGCGTGCGGGCGGCGCGGTAGGCGAGCGCTGACGAATGCTCGCCGTCGGCCGCCCTGTCGGCGTCCTCTTCCTCGGCCCACGATCCGACGTTGATGTACGTCGCCGCGCCAGCCGGCACGGCCACGGGGATGTGCGTGTGCCCCATGACTACGAACGCCGCGGGGAAGAGCTTCGCGAGATGAGCCGCGCGCTCCACCATCTGCTCGGCCGGATCGATGGTGCGCTGCCGCGAGAAGTAGACGTGCAGCGAGATCCACGCGATGACGACGCCGGCCGCCGCCCATGTCGCGAAGGCGGATAGGCCGTGCGACGAGTGAAAGACGCCGAGCAGCGCCAGGACGCCGAGCGTGAGCATCGCGACGAGCGCGACCGCGAGGCGATCGAGGAGAACGCCGCGCATGATCCCGGGCACGGTCCGCGTGATGGGCGGAGTCTGCAGCGACAAGAGCGCGCGGAGGCGCTCGACACCGAGCCGCGTGGCACCTGCGAGCCGCGCGACCAGGACGTCGTGCTCGGCGCGGAGCGCCTTCGCGGCATCGGAGAGGTGAGCGCGCCTCAAGCGGAACATCTCGGCGACGGCCTTCGCGAAGGCGATGCCGAGCTTCACCATGCCCTGGAAGCCGAGCTGCGCGCCGAAGGCGAGGTAGTGGCCGAGCCCGCCGGTCTCGTGTCCGTGCTCCTTCATGCCGCGCGTCGTTCGGACGACGAAGCGAAGGAGCGTGTCGCAGAACCCGCGCGCAACGCGGCGAGGATCGAGCGGCGAGAGCGGCGCCATGATGTGCTCGGTGGCGCAGAACGGATCGTACTGGTGACCGTGCTCGATGTACGCGACCCCGTCGCGGTAGAAGAACCAGGGATTGAACTCGATGCGCGCGAGGAACGCATCGCGCTCGATCGCTCCGCGCGGAGGCGGCGTACCCAGCGCGCTCCCGAGAGCGTGCTCGAGCAAGAAGGCGCGGAAGTCGTTCTTCACAGCGTCCCAGTGGAACTCGATGTCGTGGTTGCCGTGGACGAGCGACAGCGCATGACCGTCGGCCACGAACGCGGCGAGCTCTGCGAACACGTCGGCGTGACGTTCGGCCACGCGCGCCAGCTTGAGCCTCGCGTGCTCCGAGCTGTTGCCGACGCCGTGGTCCCTCTCCTCCTCCGTGAGGTCCTCGTGGATCGCGCCGGCCTCGGGCACCACCGTCATGCCGATGAAGTCGATGAAGTCGCCGGCGATGACGATGCGCCAGCGATCGGCGGGCGGCTTCTGCGAGCGGTAGTGCGCGAGCAGACGAACGAGGTCGCGGTCGACCGACCGGGATCGGCGCGCCTTGTTGACGGTCTCGTCCTGGATGTCGCTGCCGAGGTGGACATCCGAGAAGACGAGCAGGCTTTCGCTGGGAGATGCAGACACGACCCTTGGATCGTGGGCGCAACGCGAGCGCCCCACCGTCATCCTTGCGTCACGTCCTGGTCATGCGCCGGAGCCGCCGACATCCTGCGAGCTGTAGTAAGGGTGGACGATGCTCACGATGCTCAACCGAGGGAAATCGCGCTGCGTCTTCGCGCCCGTCGCGCTCGTCTCGATCACGATCGCGCTGTTTGCGGCGGCGTGCGACGACAAGGCGAAGACTGGTGCGACCGCCGACGTGCCGAGCGCGGTCGCAAGCGGGATGGGAACATCGTCCGCGTCGGGCCCCGCGGCGTCCGCGTCGGGAGCGAGCGCTGCCAGCGCGGCCAGCCCGTCCGTAGCGACGGCATCGGCGCCGCTGATGGTTCCCGATGCGATCGCCGCGCAGCACGTGCTCGTTGCGTACAAAGGAGCCGAAAAAGCGCCCAAGGGCATCACGCGCAGCAAGGCGGAGGCGAAGAAGCGCGCCGAGGAGGTCGCCGCGAAGGCGAAGGCCGGCACCGACTTCAGCGCGCTCGTCGCCGAGTACTCCGACGACCCCGCCGCCAAGGAGAGGCAGGGCAGCGTGGGGAAGTTCACGCGCGAGAAGATGGCGAAGCCGTTCAGCGACGCGGCGTTCGCGCTCGCCGTCGGCGAGACGAGCGGCCCGGTGGAGACGCCGTTCGGGTTCCACGTCATCAAGCGAAACCAGTAGGGCGCGTACGCGCGTGATGGCTGCCTGCGCAGGACAACCGCGCGGGTTGTGCTAAGGGCGGGCGATGCGTTGTTCTTTCCTTCGTCGTCTTCCTCGTCACGCTTTCGGCTTCGGTCTGGTCGCCGGCTCGATCTGCCTCGCTGCTGCGTGCAGCAGCTCCACGAACGACAGTGCAGCGGTGCCCGATACGAGCGCGGGGACCGACGCGGGCACGGGAGCGCCCGACGCGCCGACGTCGAGCACGCAGGACTCCTCCACGTCTTCGCCAGACGGCGCCTCATCGCAGGATGCAGCCACCGATGCCGACCAGCCGCTCACCGTGGCGACCGAGGTCGAGCCGAACGGTGGAACGCCGGCGACGGCGGTCGGCACGATGGTCCTTCCCGGAACCATGAACGGCACGATCGATCCCGCGAACGATGCCGACCTCTTCACGATCCAGCTCGCGCCGGGCGAATTCTGGGACTGGACGGCGACGCCGAAGACCGCCGATCTCGCGCCTCACGTCATCATCTTCGACACGGACCCGGCGGGAAAGAACCCGAACGAGGCGGGGTTCGCCGCGGCGGGCGCGACCGCGAAGGTGCAGCACTTCGTGCTCAGCACGGGCACGTTCGTGGTGGGCGTGCGCGACGCACGCAACGTCCCGACCGCAACCGGCAAAGGCGGGCCGACGTACGGCTACGCGCTCACCGGCAAGCGTGCGACGCCGGCGCCGATCGCGATCACCTTCCCCGCCACCAAGATGGGCAAGCTCGCGTCCGTGGGGTCGGTCGACCTCTACACGTTCACCGGCACGAACGGACAGGGCTTCGACGTCTCCGTTCGCGGCGCGAGCGCGTCGTCGACCATCGACTCGCGCCTGTCGATCTTCGACATCCCGGCGAAGAACGTGATCGGCACCAACGACGACGACGGGTCGACGCCCGATACGCGCGACACCAAGCTGGGAAGCGCCAGCCCCGCGCCGAGCACGTACATGGTGATCGTCGAGAACGAAGGCACCGACGCGACGGATCTCTCGTACGAGATCCAGTTCAGCCTGCGCTGATCGCGATCAGAGCTTTCGGCCCTTCAGCAGATCCGCGAACGTGCCGAGCGATGCGGGCACGTTCGCCTTGCCGCGCGCGGCCTCGTAGTCGGCGCGCTCCTCCGCGTCTTTTGCGCCCTTGATCGAGAGGCGAAGCTTGCCCTCTCCGGTCTCGAGGACCTTCGCCGTGACCTTGGTGCCTTCGGGGAAGGCCTTGCGGAGATCGGTCCCGCGCGGAACGCCGAGCTCGGCCTGCGGCACGAGCCCACGACCGGCGCGCCCCTTGGTGCCGTCGATCTGTACGAAGATCCCGTACGTCTCGATGCGCTCGACGACGCCGGTGACGACCGCGTTCACCTTCACCGACGGCGATACGCCGGTGGAGACGGTCGATCCCACGTCCGCGCCTTCGGGCGCGGGGATGAGCGAGATCTTCTTGGCCGCCTTGTCGATCTTCTTCACGACGACGAGCAGCTCTTCGCCCTCGTCGCCGCTGATGCCCGGCGCGCCGTTCTTGCCGAGCTCGGAGATGTGGAGGAGGCCTTCGACGGCGGGTGCGAGGCGGATGAAGCGACCGAACTCGGTGAGACGAACCACCGTACCCTTGATGACGCGTCCCTCCGCGATGTCGAGATCGGCCCACGGGTCGGCGGCGAGCGCCTTCAGCGACAGCGTGATCTTCTTCGTGGGCTGACCGGGACGCGGCGCCTCGACGTCCTTCACCTCGCGGACCTGGACCTCGACGGTGTCACCGGGCTTGAGCGAGTCTCCGACCGACGCGCTGCGGTCGTGCGAGACCTCCGAGCGAGGGATGAGCCCTTCGATGCCGCCGAGATCGACGAAGGCTCCGAAGTCTCGGATGCTCGTGACCGTGCCGCGGAGGACGGCGCCAGGGACGACGTCGCTCATGGCGCGCGTCGCGCTCTCGCTCGCTTCACGCGCGAGCAGGGCACGTCGTGAGAGCACGACGCTCTTTCCGCCCTCACGCACGTCGGTGACCATGAACTTGAGGACCTGGCCGATCATCGCCTTCGCGTCTTCTTCTTCGATACGCCGCGCGTCCACCTGCGACATCGGACAGAAGGCGCGCGTGCCGCCGAGCTCGACCTCGAGGCCTCCCTTGTTGACGCCCGTGACCTTGCCTTCGACGCCGAGGCCGGAGACCTTGGCCTGCTCGAGCGCCGCGACGCTGCCCGGCTTTCCGAGCGAGCGACCGAGACGAACGACGCCTTGCTCGTCGTTCACCTCGACGACGTGCGCGGTCAGCTTGTCGCCGACCTTCACGGACATCGTGCCGTCGTCGTCGCGGAGCTCCGCGGCCTCGAGGAAGGCTTGCTGCTTTCCATCGAGCTCGACGAACACGGCGTCTCGTCCGACCTGGACGACGACGGCGTCGAGCCTGTCGCCCACGCGGATCGCCCGGCGCTTGCGGGGCGCGACAGGCTGCTGCTCGAACATCGCGGCGAAGGAGTCCTCTTTTTCGGTCGGCATCGGGGTGAGGTGTCTAGCACGGAGAGGCCCGGCACGGACCCTACTCCTACAATGTGTGCGGATCAGCGACACGACGCGTTCGTGCGAGCAAGAGTGCTGCGGAATATGCGGGGAATGACGGCGTCGCTGCCATCATGAGGAGCATGAGCCGGTCCGCGATCCTCGCGACGCTGTCGGTCGCGCTCGCTGGTTGCAGTCGCCTGAGTGGCAGCGAGGCTTCGCCCTCCCCTCCTCCGCCGCCGCTCTCGACCACCGCGCAGGCCGCTCCGACCGGAGCGACGTCGAACGTCGGCGACGCGGCCGCCGACGGCGCGGCTCCGCGCACAGCTCTCCATCACGTCCTCGGTACCGGCCAGAGCCTTGCGAACGGCACGCTCGGCTCGCCGGCGCTGTCCACTTCGCAGCCGTACTCGAACCGCATGTTCGATACCGGCGTGGTCGCAGGCGCTCCGAGGGTCACGACGTTCGTTCCGCTGATCGAGCAG
>Ga0207683_10003812_pt1 | contig 13062 bp, 14 predicted proteins | sample KBSM73metaG_FD_184333 | JGI IMG/M metagenome (GOLD analysis project Ga0207683, IMG submission 184333) | Miscanthus rhizosphere microbial communities from Kellogg Biological Station, Michigan, USA - KBS M7-3 metaG (SPAdes) (version 2) | ecosystem: Host-associated > Plants > Roots > Rhizosphere >...
TTGCCCGGCAGCGAAGATAGGCCCAGACCGCGCTTATCCGACCCGACTCGTGGGGCGCGCGAGGTGTTGGTGGACGAACTGCACGGCCATCGACCCCTCGCCCACGGCCGTGGCGCAACGCTTGCTGGAGCCGGACCGGACGTCGCCGGCGGCGAAGATGCCGGGCACGCTCGTCTCGAGCAGGTTGTCGGCGCCGGCCGCGGCGCCGGTGAGGATGAAGCCGTCGCCAGCGCGCGCGACGGCGTCGTCGAGCCACTCCGTACACGGTTGCGCGCCGAGGAAGAAGAAGACGGCCGTGAACGGCAGCTGTTCGCCGCTCTTGAGGGTGACGGCCTCGAGTTGCCCGTTCTCTCCGTGGAGTGCGGCGATCTCGCTGCGGTCGCGGACAGCGACGCCGAAGCGATCCAGCTCGTGGATGAGGTAGGCGGACATCGTCTCGGCAAGATCGGCCCGGCGGTGGAGCAGGGTCACGAGCGCACCGCCGCGCGCGAGCCAGACCGCGGCCTGTCCGGCGGAGTTGCCGCCGCCCACGATCGCGACGCGGGAGGCGCCGCACAGCTGCGCCTCGGGCGGCCCTGCCGCGTAGAACGCGCTCACGCCCTCGTACTCCGCGAGCTCGTCCAGCGGGAGTCGCCGGTAAGCGGCCCCGGTCGCCAGCACCACGGCCCTTGCCGCGATCTCGTGCTCCTCTTCGAGGCGGACGACGTGCCGTCCGTTGCCGGGCTCGAGCGCGACCGCGCGGAAGGGAGTGGCGGGACGTGCGCCGAACTTGCGCGCCTGGCTGACGGCGCGGCTGGTGAGCTCGTTGCCGCTGATCCCGGCGGGGAAGCCGAGGTAGTTCTCGATTCGGCGCGACGAGCCGGCCTGGCCGCCCAAGGCGGTGCTCTCGACGATCAGCGTGTCGAGGCCCTCCGAGGCCCCGTACACCGCGGCGGCGAGGCCGGCGGGCCCGGCGCCGACGACGAGCAGGTCGACTTCCTCCCGTGGCGCGAGCTCGCGGCCGACGCCGAGCGCGCGGAGCACCTCGCCTCGCGACGGGTGCTGGAGCTCGATGCCGCCGGGGAGCCGAACGACCGGGGGCGCTGCTCCATCCGGCGGCTCGGTGTCCTGCCAGCTGAACGGCAGCCGGTTGGCGCGGACGAAATCCAGCATCTGCATGGTCGACTCGGACGAACGAGGACCGACGACCTCGAGGCCGAGGCCTTGGACTGTCTGGAGCGCCTCGCGTCGAGCGATGAAGGTCGAGAGGACGAGGTCGCTCAGCGGCCCGTCGTCGAACAGCACGTCGCGCAGGGCGTCGCGTTCGACCGCGATGTAGCGCAGCGGCTTGGTCACGAGAGCGGTCACGAAGACCGTTTGTCCCGAGAGGAGGTTCAGCTCGCCGAGAAAGCTCGAAGCGCCATGGCGGACGATCTCGTTCCCGGCGGCATCCAGGATCGCCACCTCGCCCTCCTGGATCGCGATGAAGGGATAGGTCGCATCTCCGACCCGGTAGAGCACGTCGCCGGCATCGGCGGTTCGCTCTTCGCCCAGTGCCGCCAGCGTCGCCATCTGCGAAGCGGACAGTGAGGGGATGGCGGGGACTGCCATCGGCCGAGGGTAGCCGTCCGCCGGCGGCACACGGCGGGCGCCGTTCCCGTGTCGGCCACGGGTGTGACTCGGAACCGCCAGAGTTCCGCCCGTGACGATCGCGCTCCAGGTGGTGATCTCAGGCCTCGCCGCGGGCGGGGTCTACGGGCTCTTCGCGGTCGGGCACTCGCTCGTGTACCGGCTGACCGGGATCGTCAACTTCGCCTTCGGCGACCTCGTCGGGCTCGGCGTCTTCACCACGCTGCTCGTGCTGGCGGGGACGTCGCCGGTCAGCCAGAGCGGCGCGCACGAGCCGCGCTTCCTGCTCGCCCTGGTCGTCGGGCTCGTGGTGTGCGTGGCCGCGGGCGCGCTCACCTACGTCGGGCTCGTGCAGCCGTACCTGAGCCGCGGCTCGACGATCGGCTGGGTCGCCGGCACCGCGGCGGTGGCGTTCGCGATCCGCGCCGCGATCGGCGCCGTCTTCCAACGCTCGAGCTACGTGTTCCCGGATCCGCTCCCGTTCCACGACGTCGGCACCGCCGGCTTCGTCCACGTCGGCGGCGCGCAGGTGCAGGCCCGGGCCTTCTTCGTCGCGGGCCTGGCGATCGCGCTCGCGCTCGGGTCGGCGTGGTTCCTCGACCGAACGCGGCACGGCCAGGCGCTGCGGGCGGTTGCGGACGACCAGGAAGGCGCGCGCTTCGTCGGCGTGCCGGTCGACCTCGCGATCACGCTGGCGTTCGCGGGGGTCGGCGCGGTCGCGATGGTGGCCGCGCTCGCGGCCGCGCCCGGTGAGGCGGTCAACGCGAACACCGGGACGCTCCTCGGCCTGCAAGGGCTGGTGGCGGCCCTCGCGGTGCGGTTCGGACCGCCGCTGCGAGCGTTCGCCGCAGGGCTCGTGCTCGGCGTCGTCGAGGCGGCGATCGCGAACGTCCACCTCGGCGGCTGGCAGCTCGGGCCGTCGTACAGCCAGGTGCTGCCGATCGCCTTCGTCCTCCTGCTCATCTCGCTGCGCCCGTCGCAGGGAGCCCTTGAGGAACGGGAGTGAGCGCGCTCTCGCAGACAGCAGTCGAGCTGCGCCGCGCGGCGGTCGAGGCGCGCTCGCGCTGGAGCAGCTCGGCGTGGCTGTCACTGGGCGCCCTCGTCGTGGCGGCGGTCGTACCGTTCCTGTCCCTGCCGGGCGTGCGGGTTGACGCGCTCGCGAACACGGCCTACCTGGCGCTCGCCGCGACGGCGCTCGGGCTGATCGTCGGGCCGGGCGGCCTGCCCTCGCTCGGCACCGGCGCGTTCATGGCGATCGGCGCGTTCACGTCGGGGCTGCTCGTCGCGCGGTCGGGCTGGCCGCTCGAGCCGGCGGCGCTGGCCGGTGCGGCGGCAGCACTCGTTGCGGGGCTGCTCACCGGCGGGGTGGTGCGGCTGCGACCGGCGTTCGTCGCCGTCAGCACCTGGCTGCTCGCGTGGCTCGTCTGGCTCTTCCTGCTCGCGTTCCCCTCGGTCTCCGGTGGTGCGCAGGGACTGATCCTGCCGCCGAAGTCGCTGCTCGGCATGAACGCCACGCCGACCGTCCACTTCGAGGTCGCGCTCGGCCTGACGGCGCTGATCGCGCTGGCGGTCTACGCCCTGCGACGAGGAGCGCCCGGGCTCGAGCTCTCGGCGCTGCGGCAAGCGCCGGCGCTCGCGGTCTCGCTCGGCGTCCGGCTCGAACGCCGACGGCTGGCCGCGCTCGCCTTCTCGGCCGCGGTCGCCGGGCTCGCGGGTGGGCTCTCCGTGCAGCTCCAGGCGGTCGCCGACCCCAACGCCTACGACCCGTTCCTGTCGTTCAAGCTGCTCGTCGCGGTGCTGCTCGGCGGAGCGGCCGCGACGCTCGGGCCCGCTGTCGGCGTTGCGCTGCTCGGGCTGATCGGGCTGGTCTCCGGGCCGCTCGCGCGCTTGCTGCAGCTGCCGCTCGAGCGCTTCGACGCCGCCGTCGCCGCGCTGCTCTTGGTGTTCGTGCTCGCGTTCGGCGGCGAGGGCCTGCTGCCGTGGGCGCTGCGGTACGTTCGGCGCCCCAAGCCGTGGACACGGAGGGCCGTCGCGGCGCCTGCGCGGACCGCGCCCGGCCCGAACGACCCGGTCCTGGCGGCACACGGCTTGCGAAAGGCGTTCGGCGGGGTGGTCGCCGTCGACGGCTTCGAGCTCGAGCTGCGGCGCGGCGAGACGGCCGCGCTGATCGGGCCCAACGGCTCCGGCAAGACCACGGCGCTACGGCTGATCGCCGGGGCGATCCCGCCCGATGCCGGAGGGATCGAGCTCGACGGCGCCGACGTCACGGCCGCCGGCGCGGCTGACCGCGTCGCGCTCGGGATTGCCCGCACGCTGCAGACGATGTCGGCGTTCCCGGAGCTGACGGCGCTCCAGAACGTGCTCGTCGGCCGCGCGCCGCGCCGCCACGCCGGCGGCCTCGTCCGCACCGGTCTCGCCACCCCCCGCGCCCGCCGCGAGCTACAGGCCTCCGCGACGGCGGCGTTCGAGGCGCTCGCACTCGTCGGCCTGGACCAGGTCGCCGGAGCGCCGACGCTCGAGCTGACCACGTCGCAGCGGCGGCTCGTCGCCCTTGCCGCTGCAATCGCAACCGAGCCACAGGTGCTGCTCGTGGACGAGCTTGCCGCAGGCGCCGGGCCCGACGAGCTCGAAACGCTTGCCGAGGCGGTCGAGCGGATCCGGGAGCGCGGGGTAGCCGTGCTCGTCGTCGAGCACAACCTCAGACTCGTGCGGCGCGTGGCCGACCGCGTCCTCGTGCTCCGCGCTGGCGCGATCGTGGCGGAAGGCTCCGCCGCCGAGGTCGCCGCGAGCAGCGTCGTCCAGGAGGCCTACCTCGGAAAAGCGCGACTGTAGGCTGCCGGTCGTGCGCCGGCTCGTGATCTTTCTTGCCGGCGTCGCCTTGCTCGCCGCCGGTTGCGGCGGCTCGAGCACAAGCAGCAGCCCGAAGAACCTGGTCATCGCGGTCGACGTGCCCGTCACGGGCAGCCCGTACATCGCGCAGACGATCCGCCAGGGTGTCGAGCTTGCGACCTCGAACCTGAACGGCGGCGGCGGCGTGCGCGTGGGCAAACAGAGCTACATGCTCCGCGTGAAGCCTTACGACAACCACCTCTCGGCGCGGCAGGCGGTCGAGGACACGCGGCGGGCGCTCGACGCTGGCGCGGTCACGATCGTCACCGACGGAACGGGCGTCGACGCGACGTGGCAGCTGGCGAGGCAGAAGGGCGTCTCGATCTCCATCACCTACGACGGCGGCTCGGGCCTCGTCGACGCCGAGAAGCGGCCGAACGTCTTCCGGATCGCACCGACGAACCACGGGATCGCGTTCCGCTACGCGGAGTACCTGATTCCCAAGAAGCTGAAGGTCGGGCTGCTTTCGGACGACAGCGCGTACGGGCGCGAGGGCGCCTCCGACGTCGCCAAGGCATTCTCGGAGAACCCCGAGTCCGTCGCCCTGAAGCTGACGCTGCCGGCGGGGCAGCCGGACCTGAGCGCGCAGATCCTGCGGGCCAGGCGCTCCGGCGCTACGGCCCTGCTCGTGTGGGGCCAGCCGCCGACGATTGCGGCAGTGCTCTCGGCGGCCCGCAGCATCGGCTGGCAGGTGCCCGTCTACACACCGCCGACGGGCGCCGACCCGTTCATCCGCCAGCAGCTCGCCGACCACCCGAAGTGGGTCGACGGACTCACGTTCGCGTCCGGCCGGCTGACCGCGGAGGTCGGCACGGGACCCTTCACCAACTTCCAGTCGCAGTACGAGGCCGCTTACGGCCCGGACCCGGTCGGCGTGAAGACCTCGAACGGCCAGAAGGTCGTGCAGCCGCCCGAGTTCGGGATGTACTCGTACGACTTCATCCACGTGCTGGTCGCGGCGATCACGCACGCCGGGTCGGTCGAGCCGGCCAAGGTCACCTCGGCCCTGAACCAGGTCACGGCCCAGGGGGCGAACGGCGACGCGCGCGGCTTCAACGAGCACAACCACGACGGCGTCGTGGACGACGACATCTACTTCGCCCGGTTCCACGACATGACGTACCAGCCGGTCCAGGACGACCCGCTCTCGGCGACGCTGCCGCCGATCGCCCAGACGCGGTGAGGCGCGCGCTCGCGGCGGCCGCGCTCGCGGCGGCGGCCGCGCCGGCCGCAGCGCTCGCCGACACGCAGCAGGTGCTCCTGCCGGGCCCGACGCCGTACCCCACGCCGAGCCCGCCGCTCGCGACCGTGACGCCGCCGGTCGGCGCGACGCTGACGTTCCGGATCCACGCGAGCTCCGACCAGCGGGTAACTGCCGGCGTTGACGCGGCGGGCCGCCTCGTCCGCATTCGCGCCTTGCAGAACCTGCACCTGACGGGGACGGGCGACTATCTGATCGTCGTGCCCGCGCCTGTGCTCGACGTGCAGGCGGGGCCGGGCTCGCAGTCGCAGCCGGGCCAGCGCCGCGGGCAGATCCTGTGGGCCGGGTTCGCGGCGAAGCGCAAGCTGCTCTCGGCGGACGCGCTGCTGCGCCCGGGGCCGGTCGCGCCGTTCCTACCGTTGCGGCTGCGGGCGGCACGCGACGGCGACCGCTACACGCTGACGCTGGCGAACGCGACCGAGGTCACCCAGGTCGCGTTCCAGGGCACGGCGTCGAAGCCCGAGCTCGTCTCGCTGCTCGACCAGACGCGCCGGCAGTCGCTCGCACACGAGCGCCTGAGCCCCGTCTACGTGACGATCGCCGGGCTCGTCTCGCAGCGTCCCCAGAAGGCCCGGATCGTGGCGCCGCTGCTCGTCAGCGGCGAGCTGCGCTTCCCCCAGGCGCCCACGTCGGCGGCCGGCGGCGTGGTGGACGGCCGCTCGGTGCGCTTCTCGTTCGTGCTCGGCGACGAGCAGCCGCTGACGCGGCGCCTCGAGGTCACGGGTGGCGGCGGCGAGCCGCGGGTTCGCGTCGAAGTGACTCCGACGGCTGTCGTGCGCGGGCTGCGTCCGCCCGGCGGCGGTGCCAGCTGGCGCTCGTCACGGCTTCCGGCGGACGCGCTGCTGCGCCGCCTGATCGACACGCGCATGGAGCTCGTGCGCTCCGACCAGTACCAGGGCTTTCTCGCCAACCCGGACTCCCTCGGTCTCAACTCGACGAGCTACGTCTACGAAACCGCATCGGCGCGCCGCGCAGCACCGGTCACCACGTCGTCGAGCGGCGAGAGCAGTGGCACGCTCGTGGTGCTGCTCGCGATCGGCGGCGCGATCGTCGCCGCAGCTGTCGGCCTGGTCGCCTGGGCGCACAGCTAGAGGAACGTCCTTGGCGTCACCGAATCGGCGAGCGTGGCCGATCAGCCCGACGGCATCGTCCTACGCCGGCACCGTGACCTCGAGGGGCGCTTCTGGGGCCCCTGGCTGCGGCGTGCGCTCCTCGCGCTGGTCGCGCTGGTCGCGGTCCTTGCGCTCGTCGGCGTCTTCGGCCAGCCGCCGTCGACCACCAGCGCCGAGGCCGCGCCGGCGAGGATGGCGATCTCGGCACCCGGTGCGGTGCGCGGCGGCCTGCTCTACCAGGCTCGCTTCGAGATCCGCGCGAACGATGCGCTGAACGACGCGACACTCGTCCTCAACCCGGCCTGGCTCGACGGCATGACGGTGAACACGATCGAGCCGAGCCCGGTCAGCCAGGCGAGCCGCAACGGCAGCCTCGCGCTCAGCCTGGGTCACCTGCCCGCCGGCGCCAGGTACGTCCTCTTCATGGAGTTCCAGGTCAACCCGACGACGGTCGGCTCGCGCACGCTGCGGGCCGAGTTGGATGACGGCGAGCAGTCCGTCCTGACCATCAGCCGGCGTCTGAGGATTTTCCCCTAGTGGACATCGTCGTCCGAGCGGCCTTCGCCTTCGCGTTCGTCTTCTTCCTGACGCGGATCGTCGGCCGCCGCGAGCTCTCCTCGCTCGAGCCGTTCGACCTGATCATGCTGATCGTGCTCGGCGACCTCGTGCAGCAGGGCGTGACGCAGAGCGACTACTCGGTGACCGGACTCGTCCTCGCCGCGGGCACGATTGCGCTCCTGCAAGTGGCCGTCTCGTACCTCAACTACCGCTTCCGCCGCGTGCGGCAGGTGCTCGCCGGCGAGCCGATCGTGCTGATCGAGGACGGCCGCGTGCTCGAGGCGAACCTCGCGCGCGAGCGGCTGACCCGCGGGGAGCTCGAGGAGGGGGCCCGCCAGAGCCAGCTCGACTCGCTCGAGAAGGTGCGCTGGGCGGTGCTCGAGAGCAGCGGCCAGATCAGCTTCATCCCCAAGCAGTAGCCAGTAGCCTCGGGCCGTGCCGCTGTACCTGACCGAGGCGGAGGTCGCCGAGCTGCTCAGCCCGGCTGACGCGCTGGAGGCGGTCGAAGCCTGCTTCCGGCGGCTGGCGGCGGGGGAGGTCGAGAACGTCCCACGGCAGCGGACGCGCTTCGAGGACGGCGCGCTCGCGGTGATGTGGGCGGCCGACCACGAGCTCGGGCTGGCCGGCGTCAAGACGTACGCGTCCGGCGCTGCGAACTCGACCTTCGTCGTCGTGCTCTTCGAGACCGAGACGCAGACGGCGGTCGCGGTGATCGAGGCCGACAAGCTCGGCCAGCTGCGGACCGGCGCGGCGAGTGGGGTCGCTGCGAAGTACCTCGCGCGCGAGGGTGCCACCTCGCTCGGCGTCATCGGCTGCGGCTGGCAGGCGCGAAGCCAGGTCGCCGCGATCCGCGAGGCGCTGCCGGGAATCGAGACGATCGTCGCCTACTGCCGTACCGAGGCGAGCCTGGGGGAGTTCTGCCGCGAGGTCGGAGCCGAGCCCGGCGAGAGTCACCGCGATCCGGCACAGCAGGACGTCGTCGTGACGGTGACGACGTCGAAGGACCCGGTGCTCCGCGGAGAGTGGCTGGCGCCGGGCGCGCTCGTCTGCGCGGTCGGCGCGAACCACCCTCGCCGCCGAGAGCTCGACAACGTCGTGCTCGAGCGGGCCGCCTTCGTCTGCTGCGACTCGGTCGAGGACGCGAAGCGTGAGTCGGGCGACCTGATCGAGCCGGTCGAGGTCGGCGTGCTGGACTGGCTCGAGGTGCACGAGCTGCAGGAGGTCGTCGCCGGGGAGCTGCCCGGGCGGCAGGCCGACGACGACGTCGTCGTCTTCAAGTCGAACGGCCTCGCGGCGTGGGACGTCGCGATCGGCGCAGTGGCTGTCGAGCGCGCCCGTGAGCGCGGCGTCGGGCGCGAGCTCTAGCTTTCGCCGAGGCGCTGCTGCTGCGCCGCGACCCTGGTCTCGCCGAGGGCGTGGATCACGTCGGGCCGGTCGAGCAGCCGTGCGACCTGCTGCGGCGTCGCGCGGTTGCGCACGTACGGGTCGTCGAGCACCTCGTTGAGAGAACGCCCGCGATCGTGCTCGCGGATCACGTACGCCGCAAGCCGGTCTTCTTGCGATGACCGCGCGAAGAGAAACGAGAACGGGTTGCGCACGAATTCTCCGAGCCTGCTCGCCATCGATTCGATCCTAGCTGGGCGTAGAGTTCGCTTTGTGAGAAAGCCGTCGTCCGCCCGCTTTGCCGAGCGTGAGGTGCACGGGGTGGACGACACGGGAGAGGCGGAGCGGATCGTGATCTGGATCGAGCGGCTCCCGGGCGCGCTCTGGGCCGTCGGGCGGGCGGTCAACCCGCAGTACCGGCGCAGCGACGAGGCGCGACGCGACGACTATGTCTTCCAGGGCTACGAGCTTCCCGACGCGCTGCTCGCCGCGAACGAGACGCTCGAGGACGACGCCGTCGTCTCGGAGCAGGACGGGCACACGGAGAAGATCAAGCCGTTCGTGCGCGAGGAGCTGATCGGCCCGCTCGAGCGGTGGTTCTTCGGGCGCTAGACGTCCGGCGCGAGCTCGTCGAGACGCTCCGGGCGATGGCCGCGGGAGGGCTCGTGCGGGAAACCGAGGGGAACGCGAGCGCCCGCGCGGGTGAGCTGATCGCGGTCTCGCCGAGCTCGCTTCCCTACGAGACGCTGCGGCCCGAAGACGTCTGTCTCGTTACGCCCGACGGTCGGCTCGTCGCTGGGCCGAAGCCGAGCGTCGAGCTGCCGATGCACCTCGCGGTCTATGCCGCGCGACCGGACGTCGGCGCGGTCGTCCACACGCACTCGCCGCGTGCAACCGCCAATCCGCCCGCGCCGCTGGCCGAGGGCGTCTCCGGCACGCCGGAGCTCGGTGCCTCGGTGGTCGGCGCCGCGGGCGACGGTCACGCGGTCGTGATGCGAGACCACGGCCCGGTCTGCTTCGGCGCCGACCTCGCCGAAGCGCTAGCCCGCGCGTTCGAGCTCGAGACGCTCGCGGGTCAGAAACGGACATGACCCAGGGACAGTCCCTCGGCCGTGCCCGTTTCGGACAAGCGATCTCCGTGGAAAGCCGAAAACTCGAGCTCGAAGCCGGAACCCGGGGACTGTCCCTGGGTCGTGGCTATTTGGGCCACTTCAGGTCGGCGGTCGGGATCGGGTCGCCGTGCGGGTCGTGCGTCGGGTAGCCGAGCGCGCTGTCGATCTTCGCTTCGAGCTCCTCCGAGATCACGTGCTCCAGCCGGTCGGCCTCTTCGTGCACGGCGTCGACGTGCAGGCCGAGCGTGCGCGCGAGGTAGAGCTCGAGCAGCCGATGGTGCCGGATCACCTCGACCGCGACCTTCTCCCCGGCCCGCGTCAGGCGTACACCGCGGTACGGCGCGTGTTCGACGAGGTCGAGCGCGGCGAGCTTCTTCACCATCGCGCTCGCCGAGGCCGGCGAGACCTTCTGCTCGCGCGCGAGCGCCGTCACGGAGACGCGTCCATCGGCGTCGGCCTGGAGGTGGTAGATCTCCTTCAGGTAGTCCTGAATCGCGTCGCTGAGCGCCGGTTTCGCCACCCGTCCAGTGTACGGCGCAGTTGCTGTAGCCTCCTGCGCTCGATGCTGATCCGTCTCGGCCACAGCCCGGACCCCGACGACGCGTTCATGTTCTGGGGCCTCGCCTCCGGCGAGACCGACCCGCGCCGCTTCGAGTTCGAGCACGTCCTGCAGGACATCCAGACGCTGAACACCTGGGCACTCGACGGGAAGCTCGAGGTCTCGGCCATCTCGCTGGCGGCGTACCCACTGGTGCAGGACCAGTACGTGCTGCTGCCGCACGGCGCGTCGATGGGCTCGGGCTACGGCCCGATCCTCGTTGCGCGCGAGCAGCTCTCGACGGCCGACGCAAAGGACGTCGAGATCGCCGTCCCCGGCGAGCTGACGACCGCGTTCCTCGTCCTGCGCATGTGCTTCGGGCAGTTCCGCTACCGCGCCGTGCCGTTCGACCAGATCATCGACGAGGTCAAGTCCGGCCGCGCCGACGCGGGTCTGCTGATCCACGAGGGCCAGCTCACCTACGAGGCCGAGGGCCTGAAGAAGGTCGTCGACCTGGGCGAGTGGTGGCTGCTCGAGACGGGCCTGCCGCTGCCGCTCGGCGCGAACGTCGCTCGCCGCGATGTCGGCGCCGAGAATCTGTTCGAGCTCTCGGACGTCCTGCGCGCGTCGATCCAGGCCGGCCTCGACAACCGCGACGAGGCGATGGAGTACGCGCTCCAGTTCGGTCGCGGCCTCGACACCGAGCTGGCCGACCGCTTCGTCGGCATGTACGTGAACGAGCTGACGTGCGACTACGGCGACGAAGGCCGCCAGGCCGTGCGCGAGCTGCTCGAGCGCGCCGAGGCGCTTGGCACGTACGAGCGCCCCGTTCGGGTCGAGTTCGTTAGTTAGCGTTGGCGCGGTGTCCCGCGCTGTCGTCCTCTCTGCTGTTCGCACGCCCGTAGGGCGCTACGGCGGCGCGCTCGCCGGCGAGCGGCCGGACGACCTCGCTGCGCTCGTGATCGGCGAGGCGGTCTCGCGCGCCGGCGTGCCGGCCGAGCAGATCGAAGACGTCTGGTTCGGCGCGGCCAACCAGGCCGGTGAGGACAACCGCAACGTCGCGCGCATGGCCGCGCTGCTGGCGGGGCTGCCGGAGTCGGTCGCCGGCGTGACCGTGAACCGGCTCTGCGCCTCGGGCCTGAGCGCGGTCATCGGCGCCTGCCACGCGGTCGCGGCCGGCGACGGCGACCTCTTCGTCGCGGGCGGCGTCGAGTCGATGTCGCGCGCGCCGCTCGTGATGGCGAAGCCGGAGCACGCGTTCCCGCGCGGGAACGCGACGGCCTGGGACACGACGCTCGGCTGGCGCTTCCCGAACCCGCGTCTGGAGGAGATGTTCCCGCTCGAGTCGATGGGCGAGACGGGCGAGAACGTCGCCGAGCGCTACGGCGTCACGCGCGAGGAGCAGGACGCGTTCGCCCTGCAGTCGCAGCAGCGCTGGGCCGCGGCGGACGCGGAGGGGCGCTTCGCAGACGAGCTCGTCCCCGTTGGCGACGTCGCGCGCGACGAGCACCCGCGGCCCGACACCTCGGCGGAGAAGCTGGCGACGCTGAAGCCCGCCTTCCGGGAGGGCGGCACCGTCACGGCCGGGAATTCGAGCGGGATCAACGACGGTGCAGCGGCGCTCGTGATCGCGTCGGAGGAGAAGGCGCAGGAGCTCGGCGTCGAGCCGCTCGGCGCCTTCGCCGGTTCCGCGGTCGCAGGCGTCGACCCGCGCGTGATGGGCATCGGCCCCGTGCCGGCGGTGCGGAGGCTGCTCGAGCGGGCCGGCATGGACGTGCACGAGATCGACCTCGTCGAGCTGAACGAGGCGTTCGCCTCGCAGAGCCTGGTCGTGATCCGCGAGCTCGGGCTCGACCCCGAGCGCGTGAACGTGAACGGCGGCGCGATCGCGCTCGGCCACCCGCTCGGGATGAGCGGCGCGCGCCTCGTCGTCTCGCTTCTCCACGAGCTGGGGCGCCGCGGTGGCCATTACGGCCTCGCGACACTGTGTGTCGGCGTCGGCCAGGGCCAGGCGGCGTTGTTCAGCCGGGCGGCTTAGCCGAGGCGAGCATCGCGGCGATCGGCCAGGCGGCCGAGCACCAGGAACGGAGCGCACCCGGCGACTCTGCAAGGCTTGCGTCCGTGGACGACCGCACCGAGCGCTATCTCGAGCTGGCCCTGCGGCTCGGCAAGCACGACGCCGACCTCGTCGACAGCTTCTACGGCTCGGAGGAGCTCGCGGCGCGCGTCGACGCCGAGGAGCCCCGCGACCCCGTTGCGCTCGCCGACGAGGCGCAGGGCTTGCTCGCAGAGCTCGACGACGACCCCTGGCTCGCGGCCCAGGTCCAGGCGCTCGAGACCAACGCGCGTAAGTTCGGCGGCGAGCGCTTCGACTACGTCCAGGAGGGCCGGCTCGTCTACGGCATCGAGCCGCGCTGGCGCGACGAGGCGACCTTCGAGCAAGCGGCCACGGGCCTCGACGAGGCGCTGCCGGGCACGGGCGATGTGCACGTCCGCTACGCAGCCTGGCTGGAGGAGACGGCGATCCCGGCGGAGATCCTCGAACAGGCCCTGCTCGACGTCGCCGCCGAGCTGCGCCGCCTCACAGCCGAGCTCATCGGA
>Ga0207683_10003813_pt1 | contig 13061 bp, 16 predicted proteins | sample KBSM73metaG_FD_184333 | JGI IMG/M metagenome (GOLD analysis project Ga0207683, IMG submission 184333) | Miscanthus rhizosphere microbial communities from Kellogg Biological Station, Michigan, USA - KBS M7-3 metaG (SPAdes) (version 2) | ecosystem: Host-associated > Plants > Roots > Rhizosphere >...
TCGATCTCGAGCTCGAGCCACGAGCCGCGGGACGGCATCAGGTTGGCGGTGAAGAGCTGCTTGGCAGCGTCCTTCGGCTCCAGGATGTAGGCGCCGGGCGAACGCACGAGCTGCGTCACGACGACGCGCTCGGTGCCGTTGATGATGAAGGTGCCCCACTCGGTCATGAGCGGGAAGTCGCCCATGAAGACCCGCTGCTCGCGGATCTCGCCGGTGGACTTGTTGATGAAGCGAACGGTCACCGAGAGCGGTGCCGAGTACGTGAGATCCTTCTCCCGACACTCCCGAATGGAGACGGGCGGGGGGTCGAACGCGTACTCGCCGAACTCGACGGCCAGGGTGCCCGTGTAGTCCTCGATCGGCGAGATGTCGTCAATGACCTCTCGCAATCCCTCCTCCATGAAGCGCCGGAACGACGCGACCTGGATGTCGATCAAGTTCGGAACGTCGATGACTCGTCGGAGACGAGCGTACGATCGACGCTGCCGCGGTGCACGGGACGGGGCAATGGCTGCCACGACGGCAATCCCTCCTCGCAGGGATCGAAAGCGGACGGCGACGCGCGCACGCGCGTCTGCAGGCATGCAGATGCGCGGCGCGAACGTGCAGCATAGCAACGCGCAAGGACATAGCGCAACCGGTGGTTGCACGACAAGCGCAGCGGGGCTGTCCGGAGGGCCGCGACGGTACCAGCTTGTGCCCGTGCGCGCAAGCCGATTGTGGATAACCAGCCTGTTTACGTGGAGAACTTGCCCCCGAGCGGACGAACCATGCGCAGCGCGCGCACGTAGTCTCCTTAACGCAGCGTTCACGCCGGCTGCTGCAAACTGGCGTGAACACGACGCTACAGTTCAGCGAGGTACACCCGACGCTACTGGGGGTCGCGCGGCGCGCGACGCCTTCTCAGGATGGAGCAGCCGATGGAGCAGCCGACCACACCGGCAGAACCCGCCCCCGAGCAGCGGAACGCGAGCAGCGCCGTCGTGGCCGCGCCGGGCAAGTCCGCCCGCCACTCCGGCGGGTTCATCACGCGCGGCTCCGGCGTGGGCCTCGCCCTGCAGTGGCGCACGTTCAACCGCGTCGCGAACCTGGTCGCGATCATCGCGATCCCCGCCGTCTGGATGCTGTACCGCGACGATGCCGGGCTCTCGCAGCTGCACGCCGGGCTTGCCACGTGGGGCACGCTCGCGGCCGCGCGCGGCACCTTCGACCTCATCGCCCACCGCTTCATCCCATGGCCGAGCCTGTTCGGGGCCGACAAGTCGTTCCTCAAGGAAGACACGTCGCTGCGCCGGCGCATCGCGTTCTGGCGCTTCGTCTGGCGCTTCACGATCGGCTACCTGACGCTGTTCGGCCTCATCCCGTACCTGCTCGACGTGCTGCGCGGCGATCCCGCGAACCTCGTGGACAGCATCGTCTGGGGCCTCAACCGGGTGACCACGGTCGGGAGCTTCTGGAACGGGCAGACGGCGTCCGACCGCGCACAGTTGCTCTTCATCCTCCTGATCAACCTCATGATCGGCGCGATCTTCATCGTGCCGATGGTGCTGATGGCCGTCCGTCAGATGAAGTCGTACGAGCCGGGCGACGCCAGCTGGGGCGTCGAGATCGACCACGTGCGCGGCCAGGCGGACGTCAAGGAAGAGGTCCGCAAGATCATCGAGCTGTGGCAGGCCGGCGACCAGTTCAAGCTGTCCGGCGGCAAGCCCGAGCGCGGCCTGCTCTTCATCGGGCCGCCCGGCACCGGCAAGACGATGCTCGCCAAGGCGATCGCCACCGGCTTCAACGCGCCGTTCATGGCGGTGCCCGGATCCGGCTTCGCCCAGACCTTCATCGGCATGGACGTCGTCGCCGTGCAGTGGATGGGCCACAAGGCCAAGAAGCTGGCCCGCAAGTGGGGCGGCCACTGCATCGTCTTCATCGACGAGATCGACGCGGTCGGCATGCGCCGCGCCGCTCTGGGTGGCGCGAGCGCGCAGCCCCTGCACACCGAGATGCCGATGTTCGGCCCGCGTGGGACGCGCACGGCCTCCGGCGACGTCATCATCGAGTCGCGCGAGTGGCGCGACTACATCGGCCAGCAGATGGTCGACGCCGACCGCCCGGTCGTCCGGCGCGGCCCGCTCAGCACGATCGCGCGCGCGGTGGTGCCGGGCATGTTCGGCAGCCAGGGCAGTGGCGCGCTCAACCAGCTCCTCGTCGTGATGGACGGCGTCGACAACCCGCCCTTCATCCGGCGGATCACGACGCGCTTCGCCAACACGCTCCTCGACGCCTCCTACGTCGTGCCCCAGAAGATCTGGAAGGTCGGGATGCGCCTGCCGAGGCCGAAGCCGCGCAACGACCAGGTGTTCTTCATCGGCGCGACCAACGTCCCGCTGGACGTGCTCGATCCGGCGCTCACGCGCGCAGGGCGCATGGGCCGCCAGGTGCAGTTCCGCATCCCCAACAAGATCGACCGCGCCGACGTCCTCGACTTCTACCTCGCCAAGGTCGCGCACACGCCCGACCTGGACGCGGAGAAGCCGCGCGACGAGCTCGCGCGCATGACGGCCGGCTACTCGCCGGCGATGATCGAGCAGGTCTGCTCGATCGCGCTGATGGCCGCCCACCACGACGGCCGCGAGGCCTTCGACCGCACCGACATCCTCACCGCCATGGGCACCGTGGAGTCGGGCACCGTCGTCGACTTCGAGTACACCCCCGACGAGCTCCGCCAGATCGCGGTGCACGAGGCCGGTCACGCGACCGTCGGCCACGTCTACATGGGCGACACGCACGAGGCCTCGCGGCTCACGATCCGCATGCGCTCGGACGGCTCGGGCGGTCACTGGATGGCGCGCGAGAAGGACGACCGCTTCGTCCACTTCCGCTCCGAGTACTTCAAGAGCATGCTCACGACGATGGCCGCGCTGGCCGCCGAGCACGTCTTCTACGGCGAGAACACGAGCGGCGTCGGCGGCGACATGTCGAGCGTGGCCCACCAGGCCGCGATCATGGTCGGCCACGCCGCGATGCCGCCCGAGCGCGTGCCGATGCCCGCCACGATGACGCGGAGCGAGGAGGAGGCGGCGCGCAAGAAGCTCGACGACTACTTCCTCGACACGGGCGGGAAGCTGCTCGCGGTCGCGTCCCTCAGCGACCACTACGCCGAGGCGCTGACGCGCCCCGACAAGCGGCAGCTCGCCGCGCGCATCGTCGGCCACGCCTATCTCGTGGCCTACAAGTTCGCCGAGCAGAACAAGGACGCGATCTCTCGCGTCGCGGACGAGCTCGTGGAGCGCCGCGAGCTCAACGGCGACGAGATCACGCAGCTCATGGACTCGCTGCACCTGAAGCCCGCCGTCGTCGACTACCTGGAGGAGCGCACGTGGCCACGCCTGTGACCCCCGCAGCTCCCGAGGCCGCGCCGGTGCCGAAGGTGCACCGCCGCCGCTTCGCGTTGCTCTACGTCGGCCTCGCCGCGCTGCTCGTCGTGGGCGGCGCCATCGGCATTCATCTCGCCACCCGCACGATCGTCAAGCCCAAGCCGTGGGCGAGCTGGGCGCCGCTCGAGACCTCGCCCGAGGCCAAGGTGCGCGAGATCGCGAACCACGTCCAGAACCTCTACGTGCAGCCGGGCGGCAAGGAGCTCGCGACCGTGCGCGGCGGGCCGCTCTCGGTCGGCAGCGACCCGGCGGTGCTCGTCAAGCCGGACGCAAGCCAGACCGCCACCGGCGGCTACAAGTTCTTCGACGGCCCCTCCGTCGAGTACCAGCTCTGCGGCAACACGACCAAGGGCAACTGCGCGATCGACCAGAAGAAGATCACGCCGAACGCCTCCGGCGCGCTGACGCGGCGCATGGCCTACGAGCTCGCGCTGATGACCTTCCACTACGTGCCCGAGGTCAAGAACGTGGCCGTCCTCCTGCCCGCAGTCGTCAAGGGGCAGAAGGCGCGCATGCTCGTGATCGAGCGCTCCGACTTCAAGGAGCCGAAGTCGCTCGCCGCCGGGCTCGTCCCCATCAAGGAGCGCAAGGACGGCAGGAACATCGGGCTGCCGAACGACGTTCAGGCCACCCTGATCGCCAAGGTCACCGACCCGCTGATCTTCCACTACGAGGTGACGGCGACCAGCGACAACCAGCCGGTCTACCTGATCACGCCGCTCCTGATCTCGGACACCGCAGGCAAGGCCAAGGGCCTCTCGGGCTAAGAGCGCCCGGCTCCGGCCGACTGCTCGACGGCGCGACGCGCCTCGAGCTCATAGGAGTTGCTCGCGTACCCCCGCAGGTATGACAGCGGCATGCCCAGCGGATGGTGCTGCATCTGCCAGACGTGGCACAGCTCGTGCGTGACGAGATCGTCGTCGTCCCGATGCGCCGGCTCGCGCAGAAAGATCACGAGGTGCGTCGCGTAGCCGTCGAAGCGGCGCAGCCACGGCAGGCGGAAGAGCCAGGGCGCCACCACGAGACGCACCCCGCGCAGCCGCACGGCGCGCGGGTAGAACTCGAGCCGGTCGAGCCGCGCCTTGGCGCGGACGAGCGCGGGATGTGGCGAGCGCGCCATCGGCTCATGCAACGTTCGGGGTCTGGCCCTTGACATTGCAGCGTGCAATGTCAAGGGCCAGACCCCGAGCGCTGCATGGTCTTACTTGACCTCGACGGTCGCTCCGGCCTCTTCCAGCTCGCCCTTGAGCTTGTCGGCCTCGTCGCGCGGGACACCGGACTTGATCGGCTGCGGTGCGCCGTCGACCAGATCCTTGGCCTCCTTGAGGCCCAGGCCCGTGGCCGCCTTGACGACCTTGATCACCTGGATCTTGGAGGATCCGGCTGCCGTCAGCACGACGTCGAACTCGGACTTCTCCTCCTCGGCCGCGGCATCGCCGCCGCCACCGCCGCCGGCGGGACCGGCGACCACGACCGGGGCCGCAGCAGCCGAGACGCCGAACTCCTCTTCCAGCGCCTTCACCAGGTTGGAGAGGTCGAGGACGCTCATGCCCTTGATCTCTTCGATCCACTTCTCGACGGTCATCGTCGCCATCGTTCGTTCCTTTCACGAGCGGCGCGCGTGCGCCGCGATTCATCTGAGTGCAATGCCGCCGTTCAGGCGGCGGCTTCCTTCTGCTGCCGTACCTGGTCGAGTGCGACCACGAGGCTGCGGGGCAACTGCGCCAGCACGTTGGCGAGCCCGCTGATCGGCGAGACCATGCTGCTGACGAGCTGCGTCAGGAGCTGTTCGCGCGAGGGCAGCGTGGCCAGCTGCTTGACGCTGTCGGCGCCGAACGCGACACCGTCCAGGTATGCGCCGCGCAGTTCGAGCTTGCGCGACGTGCGACCGAAGTCGGACAGGGTCTTGGCCGCTGCTGCCGGATCGCCGGGGACGAGCGTGATGGCCGTCGGACCGACGAGCAACTCGACGAGCGCCTCGCGACCGGCCTCGCGCGCTGCGATGCGCGCGAGCGTGTTCTTGGCCACGCGGAACTCGGCGCCGCTCGGGCGCAGGCGGTTCCGCAGGTCCTTCATCTCGGCCACGCTGAGGCCGGTCGGGTCGGCGACGATCATCGCCGTCACGCCGCCGAGCTCCTCGGTCAGCGCGCTGACGATCTCTTCCTTGCGTTGCTTGAGCATTTCCACCTCCTCTTGCTCGTCTCGTGCCCACCTGGCGAACGGTGGACGGCGACGAGCGAAGGCAGGCTCCGCAACGTGCTCTCTCCACCTCGGCCGGGCTTCTGTCCTCGAGGGACTGCCGGCTGTCTACGGCGTGGGGCTTTGGATCTTCATCCGGCAGGGTAGCCGGTTCAGACGAACGCGGGCTCCGTCTCGCGCTCCTCGAGCAGGTCGCGAGTGCGGCTCGGGTCGACCTTGATGCCGGGCCCCATCGTGGTGGCCAGAGCGATCGAGTGAATGTAGCGGCCCTTGGCGGAGGCCGGCTTGACGCGCAGGATCTCCTCCAGCACGACCGCGTAGTTCTCGACCAGCTCGTTCACCTCGAACGACTTGCGGCCGATCACGACGTGCACGAGGCCCGCCCGGTTCTCGGTGCGGTACTCGATCTTGCCGGCCTTGATCTCCTCGACGGCCTTCGCGATCTCGAACGTGATCGTGCCGCTGCGCGGGTTGGGCATCTTGCCCTGCGGCCCGAGCACGCGGCCCAGCCGGCCCACGACGGCCATCATGTCCGGCGTCGCGAGCGCGACGTCGAAGTCGGTCCAGCCCTCCTGCACGCGCGTGGCGAGATCGTCCGCGCCCACGTAGTCGGCGCCGGCCTCCTCGGCGGCGCGCGCGTGCTCGCCCTGGGCGAAGACGGCGACCGTCTTCGTGCGGCCCGTGCCGTGCGGCAGCATCAGCGACCCGCGCAGCTGCTGATCGGCGTGGCGCACGTTGAGGCCGAGCCGGAAGTGCGCCTCGACGGCCTCGTCGAACTTCGCCGTCTCGAAGGACTTGAGCAGGCGCACCGCGTCGAGCGGCTGGTACAGCCGCTCGCGATCGACCTGGGCCTTGGCGGCCTTGAGCTTCTTGCCGGCCATCAGGCTTCCACCTCCACGCCCATCGAACGGGCGGTGCCCGCGATGATCTTCATGGCCGCCTCGACGTCGTTGGCGTTGAGGTCGGGCATCTTCGTCTCGGCGATCTCGCGCAACTGGGACTGCGTCAGCTTGCCGACCTTGTTGCGGTTCGGCTCGCCGGAGCCCTTCTCGAGGTTGATCTGCTCCTTGATCAGCACGGCCGCCGGCGGCGTCTTCGTGATGAACGTGAACGAGCGATCCTCGAAGATCGTGATCTCGACGGGCGTGATGCGCCCGGGGATGGACTGGGAGGTCTGGGCGTTGAACGCCTTGCAGAACTCCATGATGTTGACGCCGTGCTGACCCAGGGCCGGTCCGACGGGCGGTGCAGGGTTCGCCTGCCCGGCGGGGATCTGGAGCTTCACGATCGTCATGACCTTCTTGGCCATGTCCCACTTCCTTCCGTGGTCAGGCGCCCGCGGCGCGGGCTCCCACAGGCGTCGCGCGGGTTACGCGGCGCGGTCGTGCCGGCGGCTCAGTCGAGCCGCTTCACCTGGTCGAACGTCAGGTCCACCGGGACGCTGCGCTCGAAGATCGAGACGGCCACCTTGAGGCGGCCGGCCTCGGCATTGACTTCGATGATCTCGCCGTCGAAATCGGCGAGGGGGCCGGAGATGACCTTGACGGTCTCCCCGAGCGAGAACTCGGCGGTCGGGCGCGGCTTCTGCTCGAGCGTCGCGACGTGCAGGATGCGGTCGACCTCGCCCTTGGAGAGCGCGACCGGCTTCTGCGCGCCGACGAAGCCCGTCACGCCGGGCGTGTTCTTGACGACGTGCCAGGAGTCGTCGTCGAGCTCCATGTGCACGAGCACGTAGCCGGGCAGCGTGCGCTTCTCGACCTGGACCTTCTGACCGTCCTTGGTCTCGACGACCTGCTCGGTCGGCACGACGACCCGGCGGATCTTCTGCTGCTGGCCCATCGTCTCGACGCGGTGCAGCAGGTTCTGGCGGACCTTGTTCTCATGGCCCGAATACGTGTTTATGACATACCAGTGGAACATCAGAGGCTCTCAGCGATCATCTCAGTGGGCGGCGTACTGGTCGATGAGCCAGCGCGACGCGCGGAAAAGCACGGCGTCGAGAGCGGCGATGTAGACGCCGATCACGATGCAGACGATGATGACGACACCCGTCGCCTGCCAGAGCTGGGGCCTGGTCGGCCATTGCACCTTGCGCAGCTCGGCGATGCACTCTCGCACGAATTGCCCGAGGCCGGAGCGGGCAGCGCGCTCGCCGCCCTGACTCTTGGGCGGAGCCTTCTGCGAGCGAGCTGCCGCGACACGCTCGCGACGCGACGCGCGGCGCGATTGCGCCGGCGTTCGCGAGCGTTCGCCGGACCGCTCATCCTTGCGATCCCCGTCAGCCACAGCGACTAGCGGGTCTCGCGGTGCGCGGTGTGCTGGCCGCACCAGCGGCAGTACTTGCGCAGCTCGATCCGCTCGGGATCGTTGCGCTTGGACTTGTTGCTCTGATAGTTGCGCCGCTTGCACTCGGTGCAAGCGAGCGTGACTGCAATTCGTACGTCGGAGGCCATGCTTCCTCGCTGGAGAAGTTCGGTCAAGCCGCCATGAGGCGGTGATAGCGGCGGTAGGACTCGAACCTACGACACGCGGATTATGATTCCGCTGCTCTAACCAACTGAGCTACGCCGCCTCGAGAGCGTGCTCGTTCAGGCGTCCAAGGCGGCGCCCGCGGGCTGAGCATAGCAGCGTCGCGGGGCGTGCTGCACCGATCCGGTCGCGCACGTGGGCGGTCTGCCGGACATACCCTTGACGGGGGCTTCCCAGGCGTATTGCATACGCACTCCGGTACCCCAGGAGTGGGAGGTGTCATGGCAGTAGCTTCGGTCGACGACCGAGAGCTGATCAAGGCGATGAGCTGGTTCGACGGCTTCGTCGTCGCGTTGGCCAACCCGAGCTTCCTGCTCACGGCTCTCGGTGGTTCCGTGCTCAGCCTCGGCGGCTGGGGCGCGACCATCGTCTGGACCTTTTCCGTCATCATCGGTGCTCTCCACAACAACATCTATGCCGAGGTCGCGACGATGTTCCCGAAGCTCTCGGGCGGCGTCGCGGTCTACGCGCATGAAGCCTGGAAGCGCTACACGTCGTTCGTCGGCCCGATCGCGGCCGTCGGCTACTGGCTCGGCTGGTCGGTCGTGCTGTCGCTCAACGGCGCGATCGTCGGCTTCCTCCTCCAGGCTCGCTTCTTCCCGCACAGCACGTTCGGCAACGCCAACAAGGACTGGGGGATCGTCAACTTCTACTCCAGCCCGGCGATCCTCATCGGGGCGGTCGCCATCCTGGTGATCTGGGGAGCCAATGTCTGGGGTGTGCGCCCGGCGGTCTGGACCGGCTACGTGACCGGAGGCCTGCTGCTGTTCCCGCTGTTCGTGCTGATCGTCGTGCCGTACATCACGGGCGACTGGAGCTCGAGCAACCTCCATAACCTCATCGACTTCGGCAATACCAGCACTGCGCAGACGACAGGCTCGGGGGACTCGCTCGTCTACAACAACGGCTGGCGGCTCATCATCACGTGGCTCTATCTCATGTGCTGGTCGTCGTATGGCTTCGAGTGCTGCGCGTCGTTCGCTCCCGAGTACCACGATCCCGAGCGCGACACGGCCAAGGCATTGCGCGCGGCCGCGGTCTTCGGGGTCTTCGTGTACGCGCTGCTCCCGATCGGCGCCCTGGGCACGTTCGGCGACCAGAACATCACGATCAACAACACGCTGACCTTCTACGGCGACACGTTCGAGATTCTCGTGGGCAACACCGCGGCCGACATTCTCGTGATCATGCTGTGCGCCGGCATCGTGCTCTCGATGAACACGGCGACGATGGACGGGTCACGCGCCCTGTACGGGATATCCCAGGACGGCATGACGATCCGCTGGCTGGGCAAGCTCAATCGCAACAACGTGCCCGGCAACGCCATGACGCTGGACGCAGGGCTCAACCTCATACTGCTGTTCATCGCGATCGGGGCGCTGGCAGGGGGCGGCTATCTCAAGATCCTGGCCGTCTCGAACTTCGGCTACGTGATCGCGCACATCTTCGCGATCTCGGGATTCCTGCTGTTGCGCAAGGACCGGCCGGGCTGGCCGAGGCCGATCCGGCTGAGTCCGATCTGGACCGCGCTCGCGGTGCTCTGCCTCGTGCTCGACATCATCTACCTGGTGATCGGCTCGATCTCGTTCAACCTGACGGGCTACTCGGGCGGCAGCGAGGTGTTCGTGTGGGGCCTGATCGTGCTCGTGGTCGCGATCGCGCTCTACATCTACCGCGTCGTGGTCGAGGACAAGGCGCCCCTGCGCTGGAGCCTCGACGCGCCGGCGACACCCGCCGAGGAGCCGGTCGCCCCGGCGAGCTGAAAAGGAGCCTGACGGGCCGGCGGTGCCACATGCCCGCCGGCCTGTCAGGATGCAATCACCGTGCGCTCCTCCCCCAAGATCACGATCACGTGCGACTGCGGCGAGCAGCGCAAGCTCGACTACGGCGAGTCGTACACGTGCGCGTGCGGGAAATCGTGGTCGACGAAGCAGGTGCCGGCCGCCGACTACGAGGCCATCAAGCAGCTCGACCGGCGCTACCGGCGCATGGGCTGGATCGCCTTCGGGGCGTTCGGCCTGATCTGCGTCGCGGTCGGCCTCACGCGCCCGATCTCACTGCTCTTCCTGATCCCCGCAGGCATGATGACCTGGTTCACGCTCTTCCGCCCGATGGTGCGCCGCCGTCACTGGCGAGCGATCCAGGCGCTCACGCGGCGCTGGACGCTGCGCGCGGAGTAGCGCTCAGGCGAGCGCGGCGTCGAGGGTGATCTCGACGTTGCCCTTGAGCGCACGCGAGACCGGGCAGCCTTCCTTGGCGGCCGCGGCCGCAGCCTCGAAGCCGGCCTCGTCGATCCCGGAGGCGCCGCCGCGCACCGTCAGCGCGCTGCGTGTGACCGTCGGCGCACCGTCGACGAGCTCGAACGTGACGGTGACGGAGACATCGAGGTTCTCCGGGGTCGCTCCGGCCTCGGCGAGCTCGTGCGAGAGCGCCATCGCGTAGCAACTGGCGTGCGCAGCGGCGATCAGCTCCTCGGGGCTGGTCGTTCCGGCCGTGCGCTCCGTGCGCCCCGCCCAGCTCACGCCGAGCGGACTCGTGACTCCGCTGCCGAGGCTCGTGGTGCCCGATCCACGGGCCAGTGTTCCCTGCCAGGACGTCCGTGCAGTGCTCTCCGCGTGCATGGTGGTTACCCCCCGATCGCCGACGAGATCGAGCCCGATGCTAGCGCCTGCCCGAATCAGAGGTTCGGAGGGATCATCTAGGGTTCGCATGTGAGCATGGAGTCGCCCGCCGAGGAGACGCCGGACGCACCCGTGATCGACGCCCCGGACGAGGAGCCGGTGAGCGAGGAGCCGGTCGCCGTCGAGGAGCCGATCGCCGCCGAGGAAGCTGTCGCCGATGAGGTGGCCGTTTCCGACGGACCTGCCGACGATCCCGCGGACGAGCCGCCGGCAGTTGCGGAGGTAGCCGAAGCGCCCGCCGAGGCACCGGCCGAGGTGCCCGCCGACGCGCCCGTAGAGGCGCTCGCCGACGCGCCGGCAGACCCGCCCGCGGCGGAGCCCGTTGCTGTCGAGGAGCCGGCCGCCGTCGACCAGACCCCTGCTGTCGACGAGATCGCTGCTGTCGAGGAGCCGGCGGCTGCTGTCGAGGAGCCAGCGGCTGTCGAGGAGGCCGCTGCTGTAGAAGAGCCCGGTGCTGTAGAAGAGCCCGCTGCTGTAGAAGAGCCCGCTGCTATCGAAGAGACGGCTGCGGTCGAAGAGCCCGCCACGGCAGAGGAGCCCGCCGCCCTCGTCGAGGACGTCGATGCGGAGGCGAGCGCGCCCGAGGACGCGCCGGCAGCGGACGCCGGGCCCGACGTTGCTCCGGCGGATGACGAGACCGCCGGCGAGGAAGCGCCCTCGACCGAGATGCCCGAGCAGGTCGTGCTCTCCGGCGAGGACGAGCGCGCCCTGGCCGAGGTCCTGCGCACCGCGATCGCCGAGGAGGCCGAGCGGCTGGCAGCGTCCACGCGCTATGCCGAATCGGCGCAGGGCTTCCGCGACCTGCTCGAGCGCTGGAAGTCCGCTCCGTCGGCCGGCCAGATGCGAGACCGCGAGCTCTGGCGCCGCTTCGCCGCAGCCCGTGAGGCGTTCTACGAGCAGCGCAACCGGGCCTACGCCGAGCGAGCGCGCGAGCGCGCCGCGACCGTCGAGCGCAAGGAGGCGCTGATCGCCGAGAGCGAGGCGCTGGCGACCTCCGAGGACGGCCGTGCCATCGGCGACGCGCTGGAGCGGCTCATGACCGAGTGGAAGGCCGCCGGGCATGCCGGGCGCGATCAGGAGCAGGCGCTCTGGGAGCGCTTCTCGGCCAGCCGCCGCGCAGCCTTCGACCGCCGTCGTTCGATGGCGGCCGAGCGCGATCGCGCACGCGGCGGGGCGCGGGCGGCCAAGCGCGCGCTGATCGAGCAGGCCCAGGCGCTCGTGGAGCCGTTCGACGCAGCAGTCGCCGAGCCCGCGCTGGCCACGCAGATGGAGCAATGGCGCGCCGCGGGCAGCGCAGGGCGCGCCGACGACGAGGAGCTCTGGCAGGCGTTCCGAGCCGCCCGCGACCAGGTGCTCGCGCAGTTGCGCGCAGCACGACCGCCGCGCCGCCGCGAAGGCGCTGCGCCCGGAGGCCGCCGCGAGCGTGGCGAGGGCTCGCGCTCGGCCTCGAGCGCGCCCCAGCAGCCACCTCAGCCTCCGGTGAGCCCGCTCACGGTTGCCCTGCGCAAGCACGAGGAGCGCGTGGCCGAGGTCGAGCAGCGACTCGCCGAGGCCCGCGTCGGAGGTCGGTCGCGGGCAGCCGAGGCCCGCGCGCTCGAGCGCAAGCTCGCCGACGAGCAGGGCGCGCTCGATCGCGCGCGTGCGCTGCTCGCCTTCGCCGGCTGACCCCAAGACTTCGGCGTGAGTGGTCGGGGGGCTCGAAGCGAGCGGGGGCGGCTCACGGCTCGCATGGTCATGCTCAGCATTTTCAAGAGCCGGGAGCCGCCCCCGCGAAGCCCCTTGAGCCGCTCGGCTCTCTGAGCAGTGCAAGGGTCGCCGGAGGGCTGGTGCTCGGCCGCGGAGCGCCCCGAGTACCAGCCCGAAGGCGATTCGAGACCCCCGAACGCCACGCCGCTAGATGTCCGCGTCGTGCGTGCCCACGCGGTCCAGCTCGACCGCGTCGCCCTCGAGGCGCCAGAAGTGCAGGCGGCGCGCGGAAGGCGAATGCACCTGGAGCGCGCAGCGCCAGGCACGCGCCCCGTCGGCACGCTGACGCTGCTCCGTGCCCCCCGCTCCCGCGCGCAGCGGGTGCAGCTCGAGCCCTGCGATCTCGGAGGCGCGGCCTGTCGCCACGTGCACGCAGGTGTCGAGCACGCGGTGCAACGAGACACCCTGCAACTCGCGGAGAGAGTCGAGGAAGTCGGGGCCGACGACCACGCGGCGCAGCGGATAGCGCTAGCGCTCG
>Ga0207683_10003814_pt1 | contig 13061 bp, 13 predicted proteins | sample KBSM73metaG_FD_184333 | JGI IMG/M metagenome (GOLD analysis project Ga0207683, IMG submission 184333) | Miscanthus rhizosphere microbial communities from Kellogg Biological Station, Michigan, USA - KBS M7-3 metaG (SPAdes) (version 2) | ecosystem: Host-associated > Plants > Roots > Rhizosphere >...
GAACTCGAGGCGATACCCGATGATTCCGGGGGTCAGGACGCCGTCGATGAAGACCTGAAAGCTCTGCTCCCGTGGATCGGGGCCCGTCTGCGCGAAGAGCGCGGGGGCGGCGAGCAGGGCGACAGCGACGAGAAGGGCGCGCGTGCGCGATTGGATACCGAGCATTGTTCCTCCGTGTGCCGAAAGCCTAACATTACCCCCGGCAACCGCTTCTGACTCCGGGTTCGGCGCCCTCGTCGAGGGGCTTGAAACCGATGCCCACGCGGGGAACAATATTGCCATCCCGCAATTCCCATTGCGGACTTCGATTCGACGAGGAGGAGGTGGCATGACCACGAAGACCAAGGTTTCCATCGTCGCCGCGCTCGTTGCCGGTATCGCCATCGTGGGGGCCGGGAGCACCCGCGCCGTGAAGGCGGCCACGGGGAAGGCCGGCACCTACGACGTCACGGTCGACACCATCGAGGGTTGCTCCTGCCCGCTGTTCTGCACGTGTTACTTCGGCCCGTCCGCCGACGAGCACAAGTGCGAAGCCAACAACGTCTACAAGTTCCGCAAGGGAAGCCACTACGGGGACGTGGACCTCTCGGATGCGATCGTATGGATCAACCTGGATCTCGGGGGAGAGTGGCACCACCACCCCGGACCGGGCATGCCGACGAACTGGGCGGAGATCACGTTCGACAAGAAGACGACGGCGCCGCAGCGCGAGGCGATCGGCAAGATCATCAACACCGTGTTTCCCGTCAAGTGGAAGAAGGTCACCACCCGCGAGGACACGATCTCGTGGGAGGACGACGCGAAGTCGTCGCACGCCAGGATGGCCAGCGGACTGGCCGAGATCTCGCTCGACAAGACCGCGACGAACCGGCCCGACAAGAGCACTCCGGTCGTGATCAAGAACCTGCAGTACTGGTTTTCGACCTCGAACGAGGGATTCGTCCTCGCCCCCTCGAAGCACCACTTCGACGGCGCCGACGGAAACCCGAAGTACTCCTACGAGAACCGCAACGGCTTCACGATCACGTGGACGGCGAAGGGGGACATCAAGCCCGAGGCCGGTAAGGCCTCCTGAGAGAGAGGCCGGCAAGGCCTCCTGAGAGGACGTGGGGCGGCATCGTCGGCCGCCCCCTCACCCCTGCCCTCTCCCCCCGCTGGCGCGTGGGGAGAGGGGGTTTTCTTCACCCCGCATCGCACCGTCTGGCTCGAGCGGAGATCTCCTTGACGCGGGCGGGCGGCCTCCCGCCTAATGCGCACCATGACGCCTGACGACATCGCGCCCGAGTTTCGCTCGCAGGCCAAGGACTACTCCCGTCCCGCACCCATCGACGGCGTCAAGACGATGCGTCTCCGGCGTTTCACCGACGACCGGGGCTTCTTCCTCGAGATCTTCCGGACCAAGGCGGATCATCCGGAGAGCCGCGAGCTCGCCGGGTTCTTCCAGAACGTTCCGATCGAGCAGATGAACTTCTCGATCGTGGACGCGGAGGGCCACATCAAGGGCCTCCACTACCACCTGCACCAGGACGACATCTGGTTCGTGCCGCCGCCGTCGAAGGCGAAGTTCGTCCTGTTCGACGTCCGCCAGCAGTCGCCGACCTTCGGCAAGACCCAGGTCATCGTCGCCGGCGGCGGGCAGGACGTTCTCGTGCGGATCCCGGCGGGCGTCGCGCACGGCTATCGGCCGCTGACGAACCCGTGCGCCCTGCTCTACTTCGTGACGAAGAGCTTCGACGCCGCGGCACCCGACGAGCTGCGGATCCCCTGGGACCACCCGGCGGTGAAGAACCTGTGGGACGTCCCGAACGGCTGACGCCGCCGGACGCTTTCGTCGCCCGACGACCCTTAGACCGATTCGCCCGCCAGCCTCCGCATCGAGTCTCCCTTCAGCTCGTAACGCAACCAGCCCTGCTGCTCCGCGCCACCGATGCGTCGGTAGAAGCGGATCGCGTCCTCGTTCCATCCGAGAACGTGCCACTCGACCCTCACGACTCCGCGGCGGACTCCCTCCCGCGCGAGAGCCCGCATGAGGGCCTCACCGATCCTCCCCGAGCGGGCGGCCTCCGAGACGACGAGGTCCTCCAGGAAGAGGAAAGGCCGCGCCCGAAACGAGGACCCGAGCCCCTCCCAGAAGATCGCGATTCCCTCGATGACGCCGTTCCGTTCCGCGACGAGGGCCTCGATCGAGCCGCCGCCGAAGATCATCTCGCCGAGTCGCGCCGCCTCCTCGTCGTTCGGCTCCGGCAGCTTCTCGAAGCGGGCGAGCTGACGCTCCAGCTCGACCATCCTCGGCCAGTCCTCGCGCCGCGCGGGGCGGACGTGGACGGCGGCGCGATCGCTCTCCCCCGCTTCGGGGCGCGTCATCGAGTCGCCGCGATACGGGGGAAGTCGACCTGGGCGAGAAGCTTGAGCGCGTCTTCGCGCTCGATGTTGGCGCCCTGGGCGAGGACCAGCCGCGAGGGCAGGACGACGACCGTCACGAGGGTCGTCGGGTTGCCGCCCGATCGGTCCGTGACCGCGAACGCCGTCAGCCCGGCCACCTTGACCTCCTTCGCCTCGACGCTCGGCGCCTTCGCCGACTCGGCGACCGCCTTCCGGATGTCGGACTCGAGATCCTTCTCCTTGCCGTAGTCCTGCACCACGAGGCGGAACTGCCGGGTCACCGTGGGGCTCTCGATCCTCTGGTAGAAGCGCGACACCTCCGTGAACACCCCCATGTCGTTCTCGTCGGTGTCGGGAAGCGGGTCCGTCGGCGCCGCGGTGTAGCCGGGCAGCTCCTTCGGGAGCCCGTCCCGGAGGGACAGGGGCCAGGAGGTCTTGCGCTCCGCCTGCTGAGAGAAAGCGGGAAGCGCGACGATGGAGATGAGCAGAGACGCGATCGCCGCCCGCATCGCGACGAGGATAGCGCAACTCCTTGTGGGGGGCGCGCCTCACGGCGCTGATGAGCGCGCCCTGCGCGCCTGTGGGGGGCGCGCCTCACGGCGCTGATGACGATCGACGCGCGATAGACTCTTTGCAGCGACACGGGAAGAATGAGCGAGACCGGTCCGCCGCGGATTCGCGTCTACCTGAACGACCCCGCCGGTCGGGGCGAGCGGCTGGTCTCCATCCCGCCGCCGAGCGATACGGAGAAGGGACCGTGGGGCTTCCGCGTCTCCGGCCGCGCCCCCGAGCCGCGCGCTTACGACACGGACACGCCGGAGTTCCTCTACTGGCAGATCGCCGCGTCTCTCGACCGCGGCCGCCGCTTCTGGTCGCGCAAGCGGCCCTCGCCCGGCGCGTGGATCCCGGGGCCCGTTCTGCCCGCGATCCCGGCGGAAGGCACCGACCTGAACGCCTACTACGACCGCGAGGCGCTCCGCTTCTTCCGCGACCGCGACGACAAGACGGGCGAGGTCGTGCAGTCCGGCGACAGTCCGGACATCGTGACGCACGAGCAGGGTCACGCCATCCTCGACGCGCTCCGCCCGGACCTCTGGGACGCGCCCCACTTCGAGGTCGCGGCGTTTCACGAGGCCTTCGGCGATCTGGCCGCGATCTCGATCGCCCTGGCGGAGCCGGCGCTCGACGCGCGCGTCGACGAGGAGACCGGCGGCAACGTCGCGAAGTCGAATCTCGTCTCGCGCCTCGCGGAAGAGCTCGGACGCGCCGTGCGCGACCGCTACGGGCCCGAGGCCGCGTCCGCGGGCGCCCTGCGCGACGCGGTGAACGCCTTTCGCTACGTGGATCCGACGAAGCTGCCCGACTCCGCGCCCGACTCGCGCCTCTCGGCCGAGCCGCATTCGTTCTGCCGCGTGATGACGGGCGCCGGCTGGGACGTCCTCGTCGCGCTGTTCCAGGCGCGGCCCGACGCCGATCGCGCCGCGGCGCTGGCCGCCGCCGCCGACGAGCTGTCGACGCTCGTGGTGGCTGCCGCGGAGACGGCGCCGACCGGCGCGGACTTCTTCGGACGCGTCGCGCGCCGAATCGCCCGCGAGGCGGCGGTCGGCGAGCACCCCGACACGGCGCCCCGCCTCGCCCGCGTGTTCTTCGACCGACGGATGATTGTGAGCCCGGAGGTTCCGCCGGAGCTCTCCCCGGACGAGGACGAGGGGGTCCCGGCGCCGCGCCCGGAGGAGCCGCCGCCCGAGCCGCTCGTCCGCGCCATCCAGGCGCGCCTCGGGCCGGAGCTGCCCGGGGACGTCGTCTCGCTCGCGCTCCCGTCGGCGTCGCACGCTCCGCGCGTCGTCCGCGGACGGAGGCGGCGCGACCTCTTCCTCCACGGGCCCGAGTACGGCCCGGCGGACGGCGCGGCCGTCGAGATCGCGGACGCGTTCGCGCTGGCGTTCGGCGAGGAGGGGTTTCTTCGCGCCTCGCGGGTGCATCGCGCCGGTGCGCCGGACGAGGACGACGCGCGCGCCTTCGTCCGGTTCCTCGCGAGACAGAACCGGATCGCCGGCGAGAGCGGCGCCGAGCCCGACCCGGCCGCGCTCGTCCGCGCCGGCCACAGCCATGCGGTGGTGCTCGGCCCCGACGGGATTCGGCGGCTGCGCCGCGTCTGGATCTCCCATCGAAAGGAGCAGCGATGAATCGCCGGACTCTCTCCGCGGCGTTGGCCGCTCTTCTGCTCGCGCTCTGCCGCTGCGCGAGCACTTCCACGGCGCCCGCCCCCTCCGCGGAGCCGGTGACGCCCGCGGATCTCGTCGCGTCGATCGCGGACGTGGCGACGGGGCGCAACGCGGCGATGGCGGAGGCCGGCCTGATCCTGAAGCGGATCGAGTTTCGCCTCGCCGTCGGCAGCGAGGTCCGCGGCGGCGGCTCGATCGAGATCCTGCTGCTGGATGCCGAGGCCGCCCGCTCGAGCGAGACGTCGTTCGTCCAGGAGCTCACCCTGGAGATTCCGGCGGCCGGCCGACGCGGCCTCGCCGCGCGTCCGCTCGTGCCGGGAGTCCGCGAGTTCGTGGACGCGGCGATGAACACCGCGCGCGATCTCGCGCGCGCCGCGACGGACGCCGGGCTGCCTCAACGGCTCAAGAGCGTGGAGCTCACCGCGAAGATCACGCGCTCGAAGAAGTACGGCGCGGGGATCACGGCGACGATCCCGGCGTGGGTCAAGCCATCGATCGGCGTGGAGGCGGGGATGTCGCACCAGGACGACAACACCATCCGAATGGTGTTCGAGGAGAAGCCAGCCGCCTCTCCCTGAGGAACGTCGCCCCCCCTCACCCCGTCCCTCTCCCCCCGCTCACGCGTGGGGAGAGGGGGTTTCTAGAGATGCGTTCGGGCAGCTACGAATTCCTGGGAGAGGATCCGTCCGAGACTTCCCCTCTCATTTCCAAGGTCCGCGCAGCGGACCGCTAGAGGTCCGAGAGGTTCGCGGTGCGGGAGCAGAAGCGAGCGACGGAGGCAGGCTGCGTGAAAGATGCTCTATGTAGAGCGAGCGTACGCGACGGAAATAGAAAGCGGCCCCTCTCGGGACCGCTTCTTTCTTTCCACCGGGGCGGGGTACGCTACTTCTTGACTCCCAGGATCGCGTCCTTCGCCTTCTTCGAAACACGGAACTTCACGACACGCTTGGCGGGAATCTTGATCTCCTCGCCGGTGGCGGGATTGCGGCCCATGCGCGCCTTGCGATTGACGAGAACGAGCTTTCCGACGCCGGGGATCGTGAAGCTGTTCTTCGCCTCCTTGTAGGCCAGCGCCGTCAGGTCATCGAGGAACTGCGTCGCGACCCGCTTCGTCGATGCCGTGGACTTGGCGAGGTGATCCGCGATCTGGGACTTCGAAAGCGCCCTGGAGTCCTTTGCCATATGCACTACCCCTTTTCTAAGTGGAATCGCCCCGGAGGGCGGTCAAACTGGGGCCGTATTCTAGACCTCTCTCCGCACGCGCAAGCAAGAATTTTTCGCTGTGGGCCGAGTGATTTTCATCGTCGCCACCGGATCGATCTTCACGAGAACGCTTCGGATAAGATCGCGACGCGGATGCAGGTGCGGCTCCTCCCCAGGTCGATCCCTCGCTTCCATCGAGATCGATCGGGTGCCCGCCGGTCACTCTCTCTCGCCGCGCTGGCGCTCGCCTCGAGTATCGCCGTGTGCACAGCGGGATGCGGCGGAGGCGCGTCCGGAATGGCGTCGCGAGTCCTCGCACGGTACCAGAAGGTCTCCGGCGCGAAGCCTCTGCCGTCGAGCGGGATGATTCGCCTGCGCCTCGAGACCGTCGACGGCCATGCTCCCGCGGCCGGCATGGCCGAAATCGAGTGGGCGACGCCGTACCGCTACCGCGAGACCGTGTCCTCGGCCGGGCTGAGGACGATTCGAGGGGTCGAATCGGGCAAGGCGTACTTCACGGACGAGGACGGCGTCACGCGCGTCGCCTCGGATCCGGTGCTCCGCGAGCTCGTCACGCGGTCCTATTTCTGGCGACGCGCCTGGCTCTTCGACGATCGCGACCGCGCGCTGGTCTCCCTCGGCCCGGCGGACGACGGCACGACCTCGGTCGTCTTCCGGCTGGCGAACGGCAACCCGCTCACGCTCCGCTTCTCCCGCCGCGACGGCGGCCTCCTCGAGGCGTCGTCTCCGCGGTTCCAGCTGCGCTTCCGCTCCCCGAGCTCCTTCGAGGACCGTTCCGACTCCGAGAAGCCGTTCGCCGGCACCATCGCCTGGACCGGCCTCCCGACGGGGGAGATCCCGCACGCCGAGATCGGCGGCGGACGGGCGCGGTTCGGCGCGGGAGCCGCCGGCACGGCCTGGGTCCGGACGGGCGGCGCGCTGATCGTTCCGGCGCGAGTCGGCGGTGTCGACGTCCGGCTCGCGGTCGACGCGGCCGCGGACGGCCCCCTCCGTCTCTCGCCGGAGCTGGCGGCGAGGCTTCCCCTGCGCTTCGTGGACGACGTGTTCGGCCGCCGAGTCACGACCGGCGCGGCGCTCGAGGTCGCGTCCGTCGCCTATCCGTCGCTCGCCGCGGTCGTCCGCGACGCTCTCCCCGGCGGAGCGGACGCCGCCGCCGGCGGCTGCCTCTACCGCGAGGCCGTCGTGGAGCTCGACCCCTCCGGCGGCGAGCTCACCCTGCACGATCCCGCGAAGTGGGCGCCTCCCGACGGCTACTTCAAAGCGGTCATCGACGACGACGGCGACCGGCCGGTCGCGATCATCCGCAACGGCAGCCGCGAGCTGAGGCTCGCCGAGGGAAGCGACACGGGATCGGCCGCTCTGCGGCTCTCCGCGGCGAGCGCCGAACGGGCGGGGCTCGGCGCGGCGGGGACCGCGGCGGGCCTGAACTGGGGACCGCAGGATCTCCCGCCGCTGCGCGTCGAAACGGTTCGGGGCGGTTTCGCGCCGGAGTGGGGCGACGACGGCCGCATGGGCTACGACGCGCTCGCGCCGCTCCACGTCTTCATCGACATGGGAAGACGGTGGACGTACCTCAGGCCCGCGACCCGCAAGCCGTAGGCTTCAAGTTCTGCCGCCGGCCGGCGCCTCGAGCTGCGGCCCTAGCCGGTCTTCGCGCCGAGCGTGATCTCCGTCTCGCAGGACGCGCACATCACCTGCGCCGATCCCTCGATGCCGTCCGCGTCGAGCCGAAGCTCTCCGGCGCAGGTCGGGCACTGCAGCGCGATCACTCGGGATTGGAACACTCCGAGCTTGTCGGGTGCGCCGCGGCGGGCCATGCCTCCGCGGCGGGCGAGGTCGAAGGGGAGAACGTTGTTGTTCACCGTCGTTCCTCCTGTCCGAAATGCCGTTCTGTGTCCGAAACGGCGGGCTCGTTGTTGGAGCCGGCGAGCGTCAGCCGCGCCGGAGCTTCTTTTTTCGTCTTTCGGATCGCCAGCAGCGCGAGGCCCCAGAAGAAGAGCAGCCCGCCGGTCGTGAGCAGGCTCGCGAACGCCGCCCGCACGGGCCTCGGCGCCTGCGCCAGGTCGCGCCCGCCGGCTCCGACCACGACGCCGCCGAGGAACAGGCAGAGGATGGAGACCAGCAGCACGGTGCGCGGGCGATCGTCCGAACGGCGGGCGGGCTGAGACCAGACGAGTCTCACGAGGATCTCCGAGGAAGCCCGCGCGGGCCGGATCGGCGCCGCACGGCGGCGTTCGGAGCGAGGTCGAAAACCAATCGGCCCTCCGAAGCGTCCGGGGCGAGATCGCGCGAGCGCGAAGCGCGCGCCCGGAATGTTGTCCAAGCTCATTCTACTCGCGCGAGCACGCACCGGCAAACGAATTATGCTTCCCGCGCCGTTCGAAAAGGAAAAACGATGCAACGACTCTCGTCGGCGCTCTTCGCGTTCGCGTTTCTCGGCGCCGCGTCACCGGTCACGCCGCCGCCACGCGGATTCTTCACCTCCGGAGTCGCCGAGCAGCTGAGGATCGAGCGCGAGTTTCGCGCGCTGCCCGATCCCGCAGTCGCCCGCGAGACGATCCGGCATCTCGCGGCGGCCCCGCACCACGTCGGATCCGCTCAGGGCGGGAAGAACGCGGAGTGGATCCTGGCCCGCTTTCACGAGTATGGGCTCGACGCGAGCATCGAGACGTTCCAGGTGCTCTTCCCGATGCCGCGCGAGCGCGTCATCGAGCTCGTCGCGCCGACCCGCTTCCGCGCCTCTCTCTCCGAGACGCCGCTCGCCGACGATCCGACGACGGCCCAGACGGACCTGCAGCTTCCGACCTACAACGCGTACTCCGCCGACGGCGACGTCACCGCACCGCTGGTCTACGTCAACTTCGGCGTTCCGGACGACTACGAGCGGCTCGAGCGGCTCGGCGTCGACGTCAAGGGCAAGATCGTGATCGCCCGCTACGGCGGCGGCTGGCGCGGCATCAAGCCGAAGGTCGCGGCCGAGAAGGGCGCGGTCGGCTGCATCATCTACTCGGACCCGCGGGACGACGGCTATTCTCAGGGCGAGGTCTACCCCGCCGGCCCGTTTCGTCCGCCGCAGGGCGTCCAGCGCGGGAGCGTCGCGGACATGCCCCTCTACTCCGGCGATCCGCTCACGCCGGGGGTCGGCGCCACCGAGGGCGCGAAGCGGCTCGACCGCTCCGAGGCCGCCACGATCACGAAGATCCCGGTGCTGCCGATCTCCTACGCGGACGCACGCCCGCTGCTCGCCGCTCTCCGCGGTCCGACGGCGCCCGAGGCGTGGCGCGGCACGCTGCCGATCACGTACCGCGTCGGGCCCGGCCCCGCGACCGTCCATCTCAAGGCGATGTTCGACTGGCGGCTCGTCCCGGCCCGCGACGTCGTCGCGCGGATTCCGGGAGCGGTCTGGCCCGACGAGTGGATCGTCCGCGGAAACCACCACGACGCGTGGGTGAACGGCGCCGAGGACCCGACCAGCGGGCTCGCCGCCATGCTGGAGGAGGCGCGCGCGTACGGCACGATGCTGAAGAAGGGCTGGCGGCCGAAGCGCACGATCGTCCTCTGCGCCTGGGACGGAGAGGAGGAGGGCCTCCTCGGCTCGACCGAGTGGGCGGAGACCCACGCCGACGAGCTGCGCGACAAGGCGGTCGTCTACATCAACACCGACGGCAACGACCGCGGCTTCCTGGACGCGGGAGGGTCGCACACCCTGGAGCCGCTCGTCGCGGCTTCCGCGGCGGAGGTCGAGGATCCGCAGAAGAAGATCACGGTGCTCGCCCGGGCCCGGCTGAAGCAGATCGCCGACGCGTCGAAGCCGGAGGACCGGCAGAAGGCGCGCGACCGCACGGGCCTTCGCATCGAGGCGCTCGGATCGGGCTCGGACTTCACGCCGTTTCTCCAGCACGTCGGGATCGCGTCGTTGAACCTCGGCTTCGCCGGCGAGTCGAACGGCGGCGTGTACCACTCGATCTACGACGACTTCCGCTGGTACAGCCTCTACTCCGACACCGACTTCGTCTACGCGCGCGCCCTCGCCCAGACCGCCGGGACGATCTCCCTGCGCCTCGCGAACGCCGACGTCCTGCCCTTCGACTTCGCCGCGGCCGCCGAGGCGGTCACCCGCTACGTCAAGGAGGTGTCGGAGCTGGCCGAAGCGAAGCGCAAGGAGGCCGAGGAGACCAACCGGCAGCTCGAGGAGAACCTGCCCTGGGCGGTCTCGGATCCTCGCCAGCCGTTCGTCGCGCCGAAGACTCAGACGGTGCCGCCCCACTTCGACTTCGCGCCTCTGCAGAACGGCTCGGACGCGCTCACCGCGGCGGCGGGCGCGTACTCTCGCGCGTTCGACCAGGCGTTCGCCGAGGGCGCCGCCGCGCCGGACCCCGAGCGGCTCAAAGCGGTCAACGCGCTCGTCCGGGGATTCGAGAGGACCCTGACCTCGGAGAAGGGGCTTCCCGGCCGGCCGTGGTACCGCCACCTCGTCTACGCGCCCGGCGCCTACACGGGCTACGGCGTGAAGACCCTGCCCGGTGTTCGCGAGGCGCTCGAGCAGAAGCGCTGGGACGACGTCAATCCGGCGGCGGAGGAAGCCGGCAAGGTCCTCGAGCAGGCCGCCGCGCAGGTGAGGTCCGCGGCGCAGGCGCTGACGCGCTGACCACGCTGACCACGCTGACCACGCGATGATCCGCCACGAGGCGAAGAATCCGGACTACGAACGCGTCGTCCGCGAGAGCTTCGCGCGGCAGTCGTTCATGGCGACCCTCGGCGCGGTCCTCGAGCGCGTCGAGCCCGGCGCGGTGGACATCGCCGTCCCCTTCTCGGAGACGCTCTGCCAGCAGAACGGGTTCCTGCACGCCGGCGTCCTGGCCAGCGTCGCCGACTCGGCGTGCGGGTACGCGGCCCTGACGCTGGCGGCCCCCGGACAGGACGTCCTGGCCGTGGAGTTCAAGATCAACCTCCTGCGTCCGGCCCGCGCCGCGCGGTTCACCGCGAGGGCTCACGTCCTGCGCGCCGGGCGGACGCTCACGGTCTCGCGTGCCGACGTGGTCGGCGACGAAGGGGATCTCGTCGCGACGATGCTGTCGACGGTGATCGGACGCCCGGCGGGAGCGGAACATATTAGCTCTCGCTAATATGTTCTTCGGGCGCTCGCGCTACGGCGCCACGCCCCCGCCGCGCATCCGCTCGTAGATCTCCTGGCCGTCCGCCTTGCCGAGCGCGATGGCGCACGTGCCGTCGCAGCGGGCGCTGACGCGTCCGTCGCCGTCGAAGATCTCCGCCGACGCGAAGATCAGGTTCATGCCGCCGCGCACGAGCCGCGCCTCCGCGGCGATGCGCTCGCCGCGCGTCGGCCGGAAGAACGACATCGCGAGGTTCACGGTGGCCGAGCGCGTGTCGGGCCGCGTCAGCCAGCCGACGGTGCCGATCACGAGGTCGAAGAGCCCGGCGAGGACGACGCCGTTGACCGCCTCGGTCCCCATCCCGCCGCGATGCACGGGCAGCACGGGGTCGATCACGGCGCGCACGCGATCCACGCGCTCGAACTCCAGGCGCGCGCCGAAGTGCTGCATCGAGGGCGACGCGTTCCACATGTTCGCGAGCGCGCGCAGCGACTCGACCGTGGGATAAGCGGGCGAGAAGGGCGGACCCTCGGAGCTCATCGGCGAAAGGAATCCTTTCGGGATCGGAAGGGGCGCCGGGGTCGGACCCCGCGATTACTTTAAGCCCTCGACGACGAACAGGTCCGACAGCAGGCGCGTGTAGCAGTACGCGTAGCCCTTGCCGTCCGGCGTCACGAGGACGTTCGAGATCCGCTCGACGCCCGCCGGATCCGCGGGAATCAGGCTCTTGAACGGCTCCCGGCGTCCGCTCTCGACGTCGAGGCGCGTGACGACGGCCGGCACGTCGCCCCGCTTCCACAGGTAGAGCCCCTTGCCGTCGGACGAGAAGCGCAGCGGGAACTCTCCGGGCTCGACGCCGGAAAAGGCCCGCGGCGCTCCACCGTCGATCGGAAAGAGCGCGCCCTTCCGGTCGGACTGGATCGCCGCGACCCACTTGCCGTCCGGCGACACGGCGAAGCCCGGCAGAGCGACGACGATCCCTTCCGGAGAGATCGGCCGGGGCTTGCCGCCCTCGATCGGCTGAACGAACAGGCGCGTTCGATGTCCGGTCTCCTGGGCCGCATAGACGACGCTCGCGCTGTCCGGCAGCCACGTCGCCGCCTGCTCCGGGCCGAGTCCCGTCGTCGTGATCGTCTTGTGCTCGCCGGTCCCCGTGGGCAGCAGGACGAACGGAGAGTTCGGCGCCGGCGACATCGAGAGCGCCCACTTCCCGTCGGGCGAAATCGCCATCGCGTTGCCCTCGCCGAGACGCACCACCGGTGAGTGGTCCGCCTTGCGGACGAAGACGGTGTAGTTCGCGCCCCCGGCTTCCCCCTCCTCGTCGAACAGGAGGACGCTCGCGTCCGGCGCGATGTCGGCTGCAAAGGAGTAGTCGAGGAAAGACATGTCGTGCTCGCGCGCGTCGCCCTGCAGCATGCCGAGGATCCCGACGCGCGGGCTCTCGCGGGTCAGCAGGACGCGCCCGCTTCGGGCCACGTCGTGCAGCTTGAGGCCTCCGGGCACGCGCGTGACGACGCGCATCTTGCCGCTGAGATCGACCGCGTAGAGCGAGCGGTTCGCGCCGGCCTCCGTCGCGGTGAACCACACCTCGTCGCCCTTCGGCGACCACGACAGCCCCCCCTCGCTCGCCCACTTGCCGGTCAGGGTCGTCTTCTTGCCGGCCAGGTCGATCACGGCGACCGTGCCCGCGTCGTCGAGCGCGAAGGGATGATCCAGGAACGCGATCCGGTCCGCCTTCGGCGAGAGCCGCGCGTAGCTGATGTGCCCGGACGTCTCGTACAGGACCTTGCCGAGCGGGAACTCCAGCCGCGCCTTGCCGCCGACGTCGCGCACGACCATCATGGACGCGCCGTCGGGCGCCCAGTCCGCCTCCTGGATCCCCTCCGCGACGTCGCGCGGCGCGCCTCCCGTCAGCGCGGCGCGGGCGAGCCTTCCGGCGCAGACGCCGGGATGGGTCGAGCGGCAGTCGGTCGCGATCGCCATCTCGCCGGACGGCGAAATCGAGAGGAGGTTCGCGCTCGGGAGCTCGAGCGGCAGCGAGTCGGGGCTCGACGGGTGCTTGAGCGACAGCTTCAGCGGAGTGCCGTCCCAGCTCGCGCTGTAGATGATCGTCTGG
>Ga0207683_10003815_pt1 | contig 13059 bp, 11 predicted proteins | sample KBSM73metaG_FD_184333 | JGI IMG/M metagenome (GOLD analysis project Ga0207683, IMG submission 184333) | Miscanthus rhizosphere microbial communities from Kellogg Biological Station, Michigan, USA - KBS M7-3 metaG (SPAdes) (version 2) | ecosystem: Host-associated > Plants > Roots > Rhizosphere >...
CGTCGAGCGCATCAAGTCGGCAGGCCACTTCACGGTGCTGCAAGGCCCCGAGCTGCGCACGATCTTCCTCGGCATGGACCAGAAGCGTGACGAGCTGCTGTTCTCGAGCGTCAAGGGCAAGAACCCGTTCAAGGACGTGCGCGTGCGCCGCGCCTTCTACCAGGCGATCGACGAGGAGACGATCAAGGGCCGGGTGATGCGAGGCGCCGCCTTGCCGACCGCCGAGATGGTCGGCGCTGCGGTCCGGGGCTTCCAGCCCGACATGAACAAGCGCCTGCCCTACGACGTCGAGGCGGCCAAGAAGCTGCTCGCCGAAGCCGGCTATCCGAACGGCTTCGAAGTGACGATGAACTGCCCGAACGACCGCTACGTCAACGACTCGGCGATCTGCCAGGCGGTGGCGGCGAACCTGGCGCGCATCGGCGTCAAGATCAACCTGCAGGCCGAGACCAAGGTCAGCTACTTCCCGAAGATCCTGCGTCGCGACACCAGCTTCTACCTGCTCGGCTGGACCCCGAGCACCGTCGACGCGCACGACGTGCTTTCCTCGATCATGGCGACGCCGAACGACAAGGGCCAGGGCACCTTCAACCTGGGCGCCTACAGCAACCCGAAGCTCGACGAGCTGACGCTGAAGATCCAGTCGGAGACCGACCAGAAAAAGCGCAACGACATGATCCGGGAGGCGTTCAAGATCCACCAGGACGACGTCGGCCACATCCCGCTGCACCAGCAGGCGCTGGCCTGGGCGCACAGCGACAAGGTGAGCCTGGTCCAGCTGCCGAACAACTACATGTACTTCAAGTGGATCACGCTCAAGTCGAAGTAGTCCAGGCGGGGCTGCCCGGCGGGCCGCCGGCGGCCCGCCGCGACCTGCCCGGACCGGCGGCACCCGTCGGCCCGGCGCCGGGCCGCTGGGCGCGCTTCCTCGACGGCGACTTCTGGCATTCCTTCCGCGGCTCGCCGATGGCGATCGGCTCGGCCGCAGTGGCGCTGGCCTGCATCTTCTGCGCCGTCTTCGCCGGCGTCGTCGCGCCGCACAACCCCACCGACCTCGCGACGCTCGAGCTCAGCGACTCGATGCTGCCGCCCGCGTGGATGGAAGGCGGCTCCGCGAAGTACCTGCTCGGCACCGACGAGCAGGGGCGCGACGTGCTCTCCGCGCTCATGTACGGCGCGCGGATCTCGCTCTTCGTCGGCGGCGCCTCGGTGCTGCTCTCGATGCTCATCGGCGTCAGCCTCGGCCTGGTCTCGGGCTATGTGGGCGGCCGGATCGACGCGCTGATCATGCGCATCTGCGACGTGATGCTCTCGTTTCCGTCGATCCTGATCGCGCTCCTGATCGCCGGCGTCGGCCACGCTCTTTTTCCCGGCGCCCACGACACGCTCGCCTTCGGCGTGCTGATCATCGCCATCGCCCTGCCGGGCTGGGTGCAGTACGCCCGCGCCGTGCGCGGCTCGACCATGGTGGAGCGGCACAAGGAGTACGTCCAGGCGGCGCGGGTCATCGGCGTCCCGTCGCTCAGGATCATGATGAAGCACGTGCTGCCCAACGTCATGGGGCCGGTGCTCGTGCTCTCGACGATCCAGGTCGCCACCGCGATCCTGGCCGAGGCGACGCTTTCCTTTCTCGGTGTCGGCGTCTCGCCGACCTCGCCCTCGCTCGGCACCTTCATCAACGAGGGCAACAAGCAACTTTTCAGCGGCGCCTGGTGGCTTGTCATCTTTCCGGGCACGATGCTCGTTCTGATTGCACTGAGCATCAACCTGTTCGGTGACTGGCTGCGCGACGCGCTGAACCCGCGGCTGCGCTGACGGTATATACCGTATCCGCCTTCGAGGAGCCGATCATGCCTTTCTTCCCCTTGCTGCGTCCTCTCGCGATCGTCGCGGTCGCCGGGTCCCTCGCCGCGTGTGCGAGCACCGACTATCACTATTCGCAGCTTACCGGCGCCCGATACTCTCAGACAGCGATGGACACCTACCCGGTCTCGATCCTCCTCGTCGACGACAAGAGCGTCATCAACGGCGCCGCCGGGCTGGTCGTCAACGATCGCTCGACACCGAATCCGACCAAGTTCGCGCTCGTCGACCCCGGTCCGCGCCAGATCACCGTCCAAGGCCCGCCGGGCGGCACCGGCAGCGTCGGCGAGACGCTCACTTTCCCCCTCGACGTGGCGCCGTGCACCCGCTATTACCTGGTCGCCGTGAAGAGCAGCCGCCTGGCCACCGACTTCACGGTCCGGGTCGACCATCAAGAGCCGGTGAGCGGCTGCACGCCCTCCTGACCGGCTCGACGCCGCATGTCCGACCCGCTGCTTGACGTTCGCCATCTCCGGGTCGAGTTCCCCACGCGCCGCGGGACGCTGGTCGCGCTCGACGACATCTCGTTCTCGATCGCGCCCGGCGAGATCCTGGGCGTGGTCGGCGAGTCGGGCGCCGGCAAGTCGCTGACCGGCGCGGCCATCATCGGCCTGCTCGACCCGCCCGGGCGCATCGCCGCCGGCGAGATCCGCTTCGACGGCCGGCGCATCGACAACCTGCCCTACGAGGAAATGCGCCGGGTGCGCGGCCGCTCGATCGGCGCCATCTTCCAGGACCCGCTGACCTCGCTCGATCCGCTCTACACCGTCGGCCAGCAGCTGATCGAGACGATCCAGACGCATCTGCCGGTCGGCGCCGCCGAGGCGCGGCGGCGCGCGGTGCGGCTGCTCCAGGAGACCGGCATCCCCGCCGCCGAGGAGCGGCTCGACCAGTACCCGCACCAGTTCTCGGGCGGCATGCGGCAGCGGGTCGTGATCGCCCTGGCGCTGGCCGGCGAGCCCAAGCTGATCGTCGCCGACGAGCCGACCACGGCGCTCGACGTCTCGATCCAGGCGCAGATCATTTTCCTGCTGAAGCGCCTGTGCAAGGAGCACGGCGCAGCCGTCATGCTCGTCACCCACGACATGGGCGTGATCGCCGAGACCTGCGACCGCGTCGCCGTGATGTACGCCGGCCGGGTGGTCGAGATCGGTCCGGTCGATGCCGTCATCCATTCGCCCGCCCACCCCTACACCGTCGGCCTCATGGGTTCGATCCCGGCGATGGACGAGGACCGGCCGCGCCTGCTGCAGATCGACGGCGCCATGCCGCGGCTGACGGCCATCCCCAGCGGCTGCGCCTTCAATCCGCGCTGTCCACGGGCCTTCGATCGCTGCCTGGTCGAGCGGCCCGATCTGCTGCCCGCCGGCGCCACCCGGGCGGCCTGCTGGCTGCATGCCGCGCCATGGCGGGCGGCGGCATGAGCCGCCGGGCCGCGCCCAAGGCGAATGCCGCAGCGCGCAGCGCGAAGGCTTGTCGATGAGCGCGGTCCTGGAGGCGAAGGTCTCGCCGCTGGTCGAGGTCGAAGGCCTGGCGAAGACCTTCGACGTCTCCGCGCCCTGGCTCAACCGGATGGTCGAGCGCAAGCCGCGGCAGTTCGTCCACGCGGTCGACGACGTCGCCTTCGCCATCGCCCGCGGCACCACCCTGGCGCTGGTGGGCGAATCGGGCTGCGGCAAGAGCACGGTGGCGCGCCTTCTGGTCGGGCTGTACGAGCCGACGCGCGGCCGGGTCGTCTTCGACGGCCTCGATACCGCTGGCAAGGGCCGGCCGAACTCGGTGCGTCGGCGGATGCAGATGATCTTCCAGGACCCGTACGCGAGCCTCAATCCGCGCTGGAAGGTGCAGGACATCGTCGCCGAGCCCTTGCGCGAGCACGGCTTCGCCGAAGGCCGCTCGGGCGCGGAGAACGAGCGCCGGCTGACCGAGCGGGTGGCCGAGTTGCTCAGCTCGGTCGGGCTGGCCGCTGCCGATGCGGAAAAGTTCCCGCACCAGTTCTCGGGCGGGCAAAGGCAGCGGATCTCGATCGCCCGGGCGCTCGCCACCGAGCCCGAGTTCCTGGTCTGCGACGAGCCGACCTCGGCCCTCGACGTCTCGGTGCAAGCACAGGTGCTCAACATCATGAAGGACCTGCAGGCGCGGCAGGGCCTCACCTATCTCTTCATCTCGCACAACCTCGCCGTCGTCCGCCACGTGAGCGACCAGGTCGGTGTGATGTACCTCGGCCGCATCGTCGAGATCGCGGCCAAGGCGGACTTGTTCTCGGCGCCGCGCCACCCCTACACGCGGATGCTGCTCGACGCGATTCCCGACATCCACATGAGCGGCCGGGCGCGCACGCCGGTGCAGGGCGAGGTGCCGAATCCGCTGAATCCGCCCGCGGGCTGCACCTTCAACCCGCGCTGCCCGCACGCCAACGACCGCTGCCGTGTCGAGCGGCCGATGCTGCTGCCTTCGGGCGCGACCCGGGTCGCCTGCCACGCGGTGGAGGAAGGGCGGATCTAGGTCGGCGGCCGCCGGGCCGCCGCCGCGGTTCAGTCCTCCGGCAGGAGGTGCTCGCCGCGGATCTGGTCGGCGGTGCTTTCGCGCTCGCGGACCAGCCAGGCCTTTTCGCCGCTGACCAGCACCTCGGCAGCGCGGCCGCGGGTGTTGTAGTTGCTGGACATGCTCATCGCGTAGGCGCCGGCCGAGAGGATCGCGATGTGCGCGCCCGGACGCACTGCGAGCGCCCGGTCGCGGCCCAGCCAGTCGCCGGACTCGCAGATCGGGCCGACCACATCGAACATCTGCGGCTCGCCCTGGCCGCGCTCGCATTCGACGATCCGCATCCAGGCGTTGTACATCGCCGGTCGGGCGAGGTCGTTCATCGCCGCGTCGACGATGCAGAAGTTCTTGGTCTCGCCCCGCTTGACGTACACCACCTCGCTGACCAGGACGCCGGCGTTGCCCACCAGCGAGCGGCCGGGCTCGAACAGGAGCTTGCGAGCGCCGTGGCCGCGCGCGTCGATGCGCTCGAGCAGGCGGCGGATCAGGTCCTCGGCATCGGGCGGCGTCTCGGCGTCGTAGGCGATGCCGAGGCCGCCGCCGAGGTCGAGGTGGGGAATGGCGATGCCTTCGGCCTCGAGCGTCTCGATCAGGTCGAGCAGGCGGTCGAGCGCCTCGAGATAGGGTGCGCTCTCGGTGATCTGCGAGCCGATGTGACAGTCGATACCGACCACCGCGATGCCCGGAAGCCTGGCGGCGCGGCGGTAGGCGGCCAGCGCCTCGGTGTGGGCGATGCCGAACTTGTTGTCGCGCAGGCCGGTCGAGATGTAGGGATGGGTCTTGGCGTCGACGTCGGGATTGACGCGCAGGCTCACCCGCGCCGTGCGGCCGGCCGCATCGGCGACGGCCGAGAGCGACTCCAGCTCGCCGACGCTCTCGACGTTGAAGCAGAGCACGCCGGCATCGAGCGCCCTGGCCATCTCTGCGCGGGTCTTGCCGACCCCGGAGAAGACGATTCGGGCCGGGTCGCCGCCGGCCGCCAGCACCCGCTCGAGCTCGCCGCCGGACACGATGTCGAAGCCGCAGCCCTGGCGGGCGAACCATTGCAGCACCGCCAGGTTCGAGTTCGCCTTGACGGCATAGCAGATCAGATGGTCGCGGCCGGCGAGCGCCCGCTGGTAGGCAGACAGGGCGCGCCCCATCGACGCCATGGAATAGGCATAGAGCGGCGTGCCGAAGCGGCGCGCCAGATCGCCCAGGGCCAGACCCTCGAGGTGAAGCGAATCGCCTTGGTAGGCGACCTCGGGCGCGCCAGGCAGGCGCATCACCGGGGCGGGGCCGACGAAGCCGCGATCGCCGCGGCGCTGGCCGCCGCTGCCGGCTGCGCCTGGACCAGCGCGCCTTTGAGGCCGCAGGCGCCGAGAAGGCCCAACGCCGCGAGGGCGAAAGCCACGTGCGTCGCGTCCCTGGCCTTGCCCACTACACTCGACCGACGCTGCTGCATGCGGCGATTTTATCGGCCATGACCATGGAGCCCGACCGCCTTTCCGACGTCGACTACGACAGCCGCGCCCGCGCCACCCTGGCGTCGGTCGAGGCGACGGTCGACCGCCTGCTGCAGGACGACGTGATCGACATCGACGCGAGCCGCACCGGCGGCCTGCTCGAGCTGCGCTTTCCCGCGGGCGGCACGATCGTCATCAACACCCAGCCGCCGCTGCACGAGCTCTGGCTCGCGGCGCCTTCGGGCGGCTATCACTTCAAGGCGTCGGCCGGGCGCTGGATCGACGGCCGCGACGGCGGCGAGTTCTTCGCCGTGCTCTCGGCCTGCGCCAGCGAACTCGGCGGCAAGGCGCTGCGCTTCGAGCCCTGAGCCCGGTGGCGGCGCGGGCACCTCAGCGCGGCTTGTTGCGGAAGAGGTCGAGGATCGAGTTGCGCTCTTCCTCGCTCGGCGCGGTCGGCGACTTCTCGTCGAGGCCGACGCTGCTCACGCCGGAACCGCGCGCGTATTCCTCGTAGAACCATTCGCCGCCGACGTTGACCACGCCTTCCGGTGGCGCCGGCTCCTGCACCGGAACGCCCTTGAGCACCGTGCTCATGTAGTCGATCCAGATCGGCAGCGAGAGCCCGCCGCCCGTCTCGCGGTCGCCGAGCTTTCTCGGCTGGTCGTAGCCCATCCAGACGACGCCGACGATGTTCTTCTGCCAGCCGGCGAACCAGGCGTCGTTCGAATCGTTGGTGGTGCCGGTCTTGCCGTAGACGTCGACGCGCTTGAGCGCGGCCTGCGCCTTCGCGGCGGTGCCGGAGCGGGTCACTTCCTGGAGCAGGCTCGTCATCACGAAGGCGTTGCGGGCGTCGAGGGTGCGCATCGATTCGTCGAGCACCGGCACGCGCGCCTCGTTGATCACGTGGCCCTTGGTGTCGGTGATGCGGCTGATCAGCATCGGGTTGACGCGGTAGCCGCCGTTGGCGAACACGCTGTAGGCCGAGGCCATCTGCAGCGGCGTCACCGAGCCGGCGCCGAGGGCCATCGTCAGGTAGGCCGGATGCTTCTCCGCGTCGAAGCCGAAGCGCGTGATCCACTGCTGCGCAAACGCCGGACCGATGGATTTCAGGATCCGGATCGAGATCATGTTCTTCGACTTGGCCAGGCCGCGGCGCATCGTCATCGGCCCCTCGAAGGTGCCGTCGTAGTTCTTCGGCTCCCAGGGCTGGCTGCCGGTGGCGCCGGCATCGAAGAACAGCGGCGCGTCGTTGATGACGGTCGCCGGCGTGAAGCCCTTCTCCAGCGACGCCGAGTAGATGAACGGCTTGAAGCTCGAGCCCGGCTGCCGCCACGCCTGCGTGACGTGGTTGAACTTGCTCTTCGAGTAGTCGAAGCCGCCGACCATGGCGCGGACGGCGCCGGTGCGCGGGTCGAGCGCGACGAAGGCGCCCTCGACCTCCGGCAGCTGGGTGATCGTCCAGTCGCCCTTGGGGCCGCGGACGATGCGGACGACGGCGCCGGGCCGGATCTGCGTCTTCGGATTGGGCTTGGCGACGAGCGCCGAGGTCGCCGGCTTCAGTCCCTCGCCGGTGATCGTGATCGCCTGGCCGTTCTGCAGCACCGCCACGACCTTCTTCGCCGACGCCTCGGTCACGACCGCCGCCTTCAGCTCGTCGTTGTCCGGGAAGTCCTGGAGCGCGTCGGCGATCCGCGCATCCATCTCCTTCAGGTCGGCGGGCAGGTCGACGTAGTCCTCCGGGCCGCGATAGACCTGGCGCCGCTCGTAGTCGAGGATGCCCTTGCGCAGGGCCCGGTAGGCCAGGGTCTGGTCGCCGGAATCGAGGGTGAGCCAGACGTTCAGGCCGCGGGTGTAGGCCTCCGGACCGTATTGGTTGAAGATCATCTGCCGCGCCTGCTCGGCCACGTACTCGGCGTGCACCGCCACTTCCGACGGCCTGCGGTAGTGCAGCACCTGCTTGCGCGCCGCCTCGTGCTGCTCGGCGGTGATGAAGCCGTTCTCGAGCATGCGGTCGATGATGTAGCGCTGGCGGATCGTCGCCCGCTCGGGGTTGACGATCGGGTTGTTCGCCGACGGCGCCTTCGGCAGGCCGGCGAGCATCGCCGCCTCGGCGACCGTAATGTCCTTGAGCGGCTTGCCGAAATAGATCTCGCTGGCCGAGGAGAAACCGAATGCGCGTTGGCCGAGCGCGATATGGTTCATATAGACCTCGAGAATCTGCTCCTTGGTCAGGAGGCTTTCGATTTTCAGCGAAAGCAACATCTCGTAGATTTTGCGAGTAAATGTTTTCTCGGAAGAGAGATAGAAATTGCGTGCGACCTGCATCGTGATGGTCGATGCGCCCTGGGCGCTGCGCGCCTCGCCGAAGTTGGCAAGACCGGCGCGGATCACGCTCACGTAGTTGACGCCGCTGTGCTGATAGAACTTCGCGTCCTCGGCCGCGAGCACCGCGTCTTGCATCACCTTCGGGATCTCGCCGATGGGCACGAAGTTGCGCCGCTCCTCGCCGAACTCCCCCAGGAGCACGCCGTCGGAGGAGAACACCCGCATCGGCAGCTTCGGCCGGTAGTCGAGGAGGCTGTCGATCTCGGGAAGGTTGGGATAGGAGACGGCGAGCGCGATCCCGGCCACGATGACCACGGAGACGACCGCGGCCGCGGCGAGGCCGAACAGCCCGGCGACGATGCGCAGCAGGACCTTCGCCCAGGTCGGCAGCGCCGATCCGGAGCGCCCGCTGCGCGCGGCGCGAGCGCTGTCTTCGCTGTTGGATTCGCTCACACGGTGGCCTGCATCGAGGGCTCATTATAGGAACCGGTGTCTTTCCGGACCGCGTCGCGAGGCCTTCGCCCGGACGGTCCGGAGGGCTTGCGGAAGCGTGAAAAACCGAGCTTTCCGAGGCCTCTTTCGCAAGCTTCGTTCAGCGAGGCTTTGCGTGTGAGATTTGCAACGCACACGAGGGTGGGGCCCGGGTTTTTGCTTTGGTAATCAAGGGCTTTACGGTTAGCATCGAAGTAACTTATTAACAGTCCAGCAGGTTGTTTTTGCCGCTGGAAAAAGGGGTGTCGTGAGCTTTCTAGATGCGCTTCTGGGCCGCAAGCACCCACCGATGATCGGCCTCGACATCAGCTCGTCGAGCGTCAAGCTCGTGGAGCTCGGGCAGAACGGCAGCGGCGAGTACGTGCTCGAGCGTTTCGGCTCCGAGAGCTTCGAGAAGGGCTGGATCTCCGACGGCCAGATCGAGAAGTTCGACGAGGTTGCCGAAGCCGTGAAGCGCGTCGTCACCAAGAGCGGCACCCGCACCCGCCAGGTCGTGATGGCGATGCCGCAGTCGGCCGTGATCACCAAGAAGATCATGCTGCCGGCCGGCCTGCGCGAAGAAGAGCTCGAGATCCAGGTCGAGTCCGAAGCCAATCAGTACATCCCGTTCTCGCTCGACGAAGTCAGCCTCGATTTCTGCGTCATCGGCCCGAGCCCGACCTCCGTCGGCGACGTCGAGGTCCTGATCGCCGCCTCGCGCAAGGACCGGGTCCAGGACCGCCAGGGCCTGGCCGAAGCCGCCGGCCTCAAGCCCGCGGTGCTCGACATCGAATCGCATGCCTCGCGCCTGGCGATGAGCCGGGTCGTCGCCGGCCTGCCGAACGAAGGTCGCGACGCGCTCGTCGCCCTGTTCGAGATCGGCGCCGACACCACCAGCCTCAAGGTGCTGCGTGATGACGAGATGCTCTACGACCGCGACCAGGCGTTCGGCGGCTCGCAGCTCACCCAGCTGATCTCGCGCCAGTACGGCTTCTCTTATGAAGAGGCCGAGCAGAAGAAGCTCGCCGCCGATCTGCCCGACGACTACGAGACCTCGCTGCTCGCTCCGTTCGTCGACAGCCTGTCGCAGGAGATCGGCCGGGCGCTGCAGTATTTCTTCACCAGCACGCCGCACCACAAGGTGCACTACGTGATGCTCGCCGGCGGCACCGCCACGCTGCCCGGTCTCAAGGACCGCGTCACCGAGCTCACCGGGTTCGCGTCGATGGTGGTCAATCCGTTCGAGAACATGAAGCTCGGCTCCGCGGTGCGCGAAGCCAAGCTGCGCCGCGAGGCGTCGTCGTACCTCACGGCGTGCGGCCTGGCGATGCGGAGGTTCGTTCAGTGATCATGATCAACCTGCTCCCCCACCGGGAGGAGCGGCGCAAGCGCAGGAAGGTCGCCTACTACGCGGGGCTCGGCGTCGCCGCGCTGGTCGGGGTGGCGATCGTTGGCGTCTGGTACCTCGTGGTCGAGCAGCTGGTCTCGGGCCAGCAGCAGCGCAACGCCTTCCTCCAGGCTGAGATCGCCAAGCTCGACGTGCAGATCAAGGACATCGCCAGCCTGAAGGCCGAGATCGCTTCGCTGAAGGCGCGGCAGAAGGCGGTCGAGGATCTGCAGATCGATCGCAACGTGCCGGTGCACGTGCTCAACGAGCTGGTGCGCCAGGTGCCCGAGGGCATCTACGTCACCTCGGTCAAGCAGGACGGGGCCAATCTCAGCGTCGCCGGCATCGCCCAGACCCAGGAGCGCGTTTCCGAATTCCTGCGCAACACCACCTACGGCTCGGAGTGGCTGGTCAAGCCGGAGCTGGTGGAGAGCAAGGCCACGGTGATTCAGGGCACGAACAAGGGCGAGCAGAAGCGCCTGTTCGATTTCTCGGTCCGGCTGACGATCAAGCGGCCGCAGGACAGTGCGGCCTCGGCTCCGCCCGGCGCTGTCGCCCGCCCGCTCGCTACCCCGGCCTCGGCCTCGGCACCGGCCACGCCGGTGGCCAAGGCGTCCGTGGAAAAGAAGGCTTGAGAACCCATGGCCACCAAGAGTAGAGCCGTCAGCGTCGACCTGAATTCGGTCTTCGAAGGCGCGGCGTCGCAGTTCCGCGGGCTGAATCCGAACGAGCCGGGCCAGTGGCCCCTGCTGCCGAAGGCGTTGACCTGGGCGGCGGTCTCGGTCGCGGTCATCATCGTCGGCTGGTTCCTGCTGCTATCCACCGCCCACGACGAGCTGGATGCGGAGCACGCCAAGGAGCCGACACTCAAGAACGACTATCGCGCCAAGCTGGCGCAGGCCGTGAACCTGAGCGAGCTGCGCAAGCAGAAGCTGCAGGTCGAGGAATACGTCACCCAGCTCGAGAAGCAGCTTCCGGGCAAGGCGGAGATGGACGCGCTCTTGTCCGACATCAACCAGGCTGGCCTCGGCCGCGGCCTGCAGTTCGAGCTGTTCCGCCCCGGCCAGGTGGCGATCAAGGATTACTACGCGGAGCTGCCGATCTCGCTCAAGGTGGCCGGGCGCTACCACGACATCGGCTCGTTCGCCGCCGACATCGCGAACCTGTCGCGGATCGTGACCTTGCACAACGTCAACATCACCACGCCCAAGGACAGCACCGGCGTCCTCGCGATGGAGGCGACCGCGCGCACCTATCGCTACCTCGACGCCAACGAGCTCGAGGACATTCGCCGGGCGGCGGCCGCGGCCAAGGCCAAGGCCGGCGGCGCCAAGCCGGCGGCCGGGGGAGGCAAGCCATGACGCCGAAGCGTCTGCATCGTTTCGTCGTCATTTCTTCGCTGCTGGTCGGCACGCTCGGGCTCGCCGCCTGCGCCGGCGACGAGGACGAGCTCACCCAGTGGATGGAGCAGCAGAAGCGCGAGGTCAAGCCGAGCGTCGAGCCGCTGTCCGCGCCGAAGAAGTTCAACCCGCAGGCGTACCTGGCGCTCGGCCAGGTCGAGCCTTTCAGCACGCAAAAGCTCGCCGTCGCCCTCAAGCAGGAAGCGCGGCAGCCGAATTCCCTGCTGGCGGCCGAGATCAACCGGCGCAAGGAGCCGCTCGAGGCGTATCCGGTCGACAGCATGGCCATGGTGGGCAGCGTCGTCCGCGGTGGCCGCCCGTACGCGCTGCTGAAAGTCGACAACTTGCTGTACCAGGTCAAGCCGGGCGACTACCTCGGCCAGAACTACGGAAAGATCACCCAGATCTCCGAAACCAACGTGGCCTACCGCGAGATCGTGCAAGACGCGGCGGGCGAATGGATCGAGCGCAACAGCGCCCTCCAACTCCAAGAGAAGGTGGCGGGGCGATGAAAAGCATGTGGGAGAAATCGATGGCTGCGTGGCGCTCGCGTCTGTTCGCATTCATGGCGCTGGCGGCAGCCGCGCTTCCGGCCTGGTCGCAAGGCGCGATCCAGAACATCACGAGCTCGCAGCAGGCGGGCGCCGAGGTGATCCGCATCGAGCTGAGCGAGCCGCTCGCCGCCGTGCCGGCGGGCTTCACCGTCCAGGCGCCGCCGCGGATCGCCATCGACCTTCCCGGCGTCAGCAGCGCGCTCGGCAAGCCGGTGCTCGACATCAACCAGGGCAACCTGCGCTCGGTGAGCGTGGCCCAGTCGGGTGAGCGCACCCGCCTCGTCCTCAACCTCAAGCAGCCCGCAGGCTACCGCGCCACGCTCGACGGCAAGGTTCTCGTCGTCACGCTCGAGAACATCGTGCCCGCGACGCTCGCGTCGGCCAGCACCAACACCACCACGACGACCCGCTTCGCCGAGAGCCTGAACCGCAGCCAGCTGCCGCTGAAGGACATCGACTTCCGCCGCGGCGCCGACGGCGCCGGTCGGGTCGTCGTCGAACTGCCCAACAACCAGGTCGGCGTCGACATCCGCCAGCAGGGCGCGAGCCTCATCGTCGAGTTCCTCCGCTCGAGCCTGCCCGACAGCCTGCGCCGACGCCTCGACGTCACCGACTTCGGCACGCCGGTGCAGAGCATCACCACCACGCAGGCCGGAGACCGGGTGCGGATGGTGGTCGAGCCGCGCGGCACCTGGGAGCACAGCGCCTACCAGAGCGACAACCAGTTCGTGCTCGAGGTCCGCTCGCAGAAGGTCGACCCGAACAAGCTGGTGCAGGGCGCCGGCTATGCGGGCGAGAAGCTCTCGCTCAATTTCCAGAACATCGAGGTCCGCGCGCTCCTGCAGGTGATCGCCGACTTCACCAACTTCAACGTCGTCACGAGCGACACGGTCACCGGCAACGTGACCCTGCGCCTGAAGGACGTGCCCTGGGACCAGGCGCTCGACATCATCCTGCAGGCGAAGAACCTCGGCCTGCGCAAGTCGGGCAACGTGATCCTGATCGCGCCCAAGGACGAGCTCAACGCGAAGGAGAAGATCGAGCTCGAGGCGAAGCAGCAGATCGCCTCG
>Ga0207683_10003822_pt1 | contig 13047 bp, 10 predicted proteins | sample KBSM73metaG_FD_184333 | JGI IMG/M metagenome (GOLD analysis project Ga0207683, IMG submission 184333) | Miscanthus rhizosphere microbial communities from Kellogg Biological Station, Michigan, USA - KBS M7-3 metaG (SPAdes) (version 2) | ecosystem: Host-associated > Plants > Roots > Rhizosphere >...
ACCGTCGTCGGACTGGGATCGGCGATCCGTTCCCACCCCGAGCGGTTCCCGGCGATCGTGATCTTCCCGCAGGCCCCGGAGGGCAAGCGATGGTCCGGTCAGGGCGAGGTGATCGCGCTCAAGGCGCTCGAGCAGACGCTCGCTCAGTTCGAGGCCGACCCGGACCGCGTGTACCTGGTCGGACTCTCGATGGGCGGCCGGGGCGCGATCCAGATCGCGCAACAGCAGCCGGAGCGCTTCGCGGCCATGGTCGCCGTGTGCGGCTGGGTCGTGCCGCCGAAGGCGATCGCCGACATCGAGCCGCCGCCGCCGGAGTCCGAGGGCGATCCCTACGGGGCGGCCGCGGACCGGCTCAAGGGGATCCCGATCCGGCTGTACCACGGCTCGCAGGACACCGTCGTCCCGGCCTCCGAGTCCCGGCGCCTCGCGGTCGCGCTCCACGAGCGAAGCGCCGACGCGAAGTACACGGAGTATTCGGACGTCGGCCACGCGGCCTGGGACAAGGCGTTCGCCGACGCCGATCTCTGGAAGTGGCTCTTCGCGCAGCGCCGGGCGCCGTAGCCTCTCAGCAGCTCCCGCCGCCCGGCGCCATGAAGCCGAGCGATGCCGACGGGAAGTTTCCGATCAGCGGGAAGACCGTGGGCAGGTCGAGCGCCGCGACTCCGAACCACGTCGCGAGCGTCGCGCCGAGCTGCTCGACGGAGCTCGTCGGAATCCAGCGTCCGCGGTCGTCGGGGCTCACGTCGTCCGGGCCGCCGAAGACGAGCGACGGGAAGATCGAGCCCGTCGAGCCGTTCGGGGTGCCGTAGAAGTTTCCGCCGTTCACCGCGCCGCCGATCACGAACTGGTGGCTGCCCCAGCCGTGGTCCGTTCCGACGGACCCGGTGTCTCCGGACGGCTCGAGCGTCCGTCCGAAGTCCGACAGGGTGAAGGACGTGACGCGATTCTGCAGGCCCAGCTCGACGGTCGCGGCGTAGAAGGCGTTCAGCGCGCCGGAGAGCTCGGCGAACCGATCGGCCTGGTCCGACGCCTGGTCCTGGTGCGTGTCGTATCCGCCCTGCGTCACGAAGAAGATCTGGCGGTTCAGCGACAGCTGCGGCGAGGTCTGGTTGAGCTTGATCACCTTGGCGACCTGCAGGAGCTGAGCGCCGAGGTCGGAATCGGGAAAGACCGTCGTGAGAGTCGGGTCGACGGACAGGGCGGCCCCGATGTCGACCGCCTGCTGCGTGACGTCGCTCGCGGCGGCGACGAGCAGGGCGCTTCGGTCGATCGTCCGCGCGAAGTCCATCGAGTTCTTGCGCGCGACGTCGTCGGGGGAGCCGTAATAGCCGTTGAGGACCAGGATCTGGTCGAGCGCGCCCGTGTCGATCGCCAGCGGGTTCTGCGCGATGCCGACGCAGAAGGTCGCGGCGCCGTCGATCGAGGTCACCGTCGGGAATCCGGAGTCGGCGTTGCACGCCAGCGTCGCGTCGGCGACGCGTCCGCCCCAGCCGGTCGCGATCCGCTGGTCGGCGCGCCCGGTGGACCAGCACTGGATCTGGTCCGAGTGCGAGAACAGCGAGTACGGCAGAGGCTTCGTGTCGTTGACGACGTCGGACTGGGTGACCGGCACGACGAGCGGCCCGACGTTGGAGACGACCGCGAGGCGGTTCTGGTTGAAGAGCCCGGCCATCTGCGAGAGCGACGGGTGGAAGCCGAACGTCCGTCCACTTCCGGAGAAGACCGGAGGGACGTTGATCGGCGCGAGCGCCGCCGCGTCGAGGCCCAGGCCGGACGCGAGCGGGCGAGCCGCGAGGTACTGGTTGTAGTGCGTCGAGTCGGTCGGGACGACCATGTTGTTCGAGTCGTTGCCGCCGTCCAGGAAGACGCAGACGAGCGCGCGGTAGTCGCTGGGGGCGAACGGCCGGGCGAGGAGGTTCATCAGGCCGAGCTTGCGGAGCCCCGCCTGCGCCGCCGCCGCGGAGAGGGCGGCGCACGTCGTGCGCCGGAGAAAGTCGCGCCGCGAGGAGGTCATCGGCTCACCTCTGCACCTGGTACTGGGAGGAGACGGCGACGAGGTACAGCGCCTGCCGCGCGCGCCGCTCCGGATCGCCCGGGTCGACCGCGCTGACCGCGCCGACGATCGAGGCTCGCAGCTCGTCGGACATCGTGCCGTGGAGGAGGAGACGGTTCAGGCGGTCGACCAGATTCGCGGGGCTGGAGGCGAGCCCCTCGAGCCCGGAGAGGTCGAGCATGGTTCCGTACGGCGAATCGTCGCCCGCATCCGCCGGAATGCCGCCCCAGATCGTGAACTGGTTGACGAAGTTCGCGCGGCGCAGGGCGGTGTTCGCGTTCATGATGCCGAACTCGGGCCCGTACATCCCCGCCGACGCGGGCGGCGCGAAGTAGAACTGCGGGAAGTACGAGAAGACCGTCGGCGGGCGGAACGCGCTCTGGCCCATTTCCGTCGCGACCCAGTTGTAGTGGCCGTCGCTCGGGTTGGCGGGATCCTCGCCGCGCGCGTGAAACGCGCGCAGGACCGCGTTCAGGTAGAGGACCGGCTCTCGCAGCTTCCCGTAGGCCGGATCCGCGGGCTCCTGCCGCGCCTCCGAATCGAGGAGGATCGCCTTGACGACCGCCCAGAGGCTGCCGCGCACCCCGGCGCCGTTGTCGTCGAAGAAGGCGGAGACGCGCTCGACGTAGGCCGGGCTCGGGTTCGACGTCACGAGGCTCTTGATGAGCTCGCGCGAGAGGTAGGGCCCGACGTTGGGGTGCTGGAAGATCGCGTCGATCGCCGCGTTCAGGTCCTGGTCGCCGGTCTGGTCGGCCGGGATCACCGTCGGGCTCGGGACGAAGCCCGCGAACAGGGTCTTCGCGTCCGTGTCGTGCGCGTCCGGGTCGAACGACATCGGCGAGAGGAAGTCGTAGCAGGTCTCGGCGGCGTTCGGGGCCGGGCAGGTGATCTCGTCGATGTACCACCCGGTGTAGACACGCTTGAACTCGTCGATGACCGCCTGGTCGTAGGTCGGGAGCGGCTTGCCGAGGCCGTCGTTCTGCGTGGTGCCGTCCGGGTTGAGCTTCTCGGTGCCGATCGAGAAGAGCTGCAGGATCTCCCGCGCGTAGTTCTCGTTCGGGTCGTACTTCGTGCTCGTGTCCATGTTGAGGAACTCGCCCATCGCCGGGTTGAGCGTGACGTTCCAGAGCACGTCCCGGTAGTTGCCGAACGCGTTCTGGTCGAGCAGCCGCAGGTACGGCACGAGGTAGAACGGGAACGGAATCGTGTCGGCCGAGACGACGATCAGCTTGTGGAGCGCCCAGGACACGCGCTGGCGGAGCTGGTCCGGGCCGTAGAGCGCGTTCGTGTAGAAGCGCGTCTGCAGCGGGTACATCGTGTAGTGGTCGCGATAGCAGGGGTCGTCGCAGGAGCCCGGTACGCCGTCCGGCCAGAGCGTCTGCGCCGGATAGCTCGACGGCGCGGCGGAGTACTGCGCGGCGAGCCAGGGGAGGTAGCCGAGGCCGAGCACCTGCCCGACGTCGCCGTCGGTCGGACCCCAGCTCGCCTGCTCGAGGAACCGGATCGCCTCCGAGCGGTGGAACGTCTTCGCCATGAAGACCGCCATCTGGCCGCGCGTGACGGAGTTGCCGGGGCAGTAGCTCGTCCCTCCGCAGCCGGTCGTCACCGCGAGCTGCGCGAGCTCCTCGATCCACGGCGCCAGGGGCGAGGAGGAGGGAACGTCTCCGAAGACTCCCTGGGCGGGAGCCGGCGCGTAGCCGGAGCCGTGGTAGATCTTGAGGAGGAAGACGGCCATCTGCCCGCGCGTGACGGGATTTCCGGGGCAGTAGCGCAGCGGGCCCGTCGCGCATCCGCCGGTCACCCCCTCGGTGTAGAGCTGCTCGATCCAGTTGGCGGCGAAGTCGCTCACGGAGACGTCGGCGAAGACCGCGCCGCTCGCGGGCGGCGGCACGTAGGCGCCGCCGTGCTCCGCGCGCAGGAGGAAGACCGCCATCTGCGCCCGCGTGATGGACGACGTCGGGCAGTAGTTTCCGCCGCCGCATCCCGAGGTGATCCCGTCGCGGGAGATCGCCTCGACCGGCGCGTGGAACGGGCTCGCGCCCGGCACGTCGAGGAAGTCGGCGAACCAGCCGCGCGTCAGGACGGCGGTCGGGCCGCCGGGGTTCGACACGGCGACGTCGGCCAGAGAGCCCGGCGAGAGCGACGGTGTCGAGATCTGGAGCCGCGTCGAGCCGATCGCGCTCGCGGAGACGGCCGCGCCGCCGACGGCGACCGACGCCCCCGCCTGGAACTGGTTGCCGACGAGCACGACGGGCGTTCCGCCGGTCGCCGGTCCGGACGTGACCGACGCGTAGGAGAGCTGGAACGTGGTCGCGGCCGGTGCGGCGGCGGAGGCCAGGGCGGCAGCGGCGGCGGCGAGCACGGCGGTGCGCAGACGGATTCCCCGGGGGAGGGACCCAGATCCGTCGCGCATGGTCCGGAAAGCTTAGTGGTCCGCGGCCTGGCGAGACTACTGGCCGAGGGGTCGGGGCGGCGGACAGGCCCGGAGGCCGGTGACATATTAGCCGCGGCTAATGGATCAGGGGTCCCTGTAGCTCGTGTACCGCGGATCGGCGGGCAGCGGATGGCCCGCGAAGAATTCCCAGATCTCCTTGTTGACCTCGCCGGCGACCGCCTTGTAGTTGTGGTCGTGGTCCGGAATCTCCTTGTAGAGCAGGTCGAAGCCCCGCTTCTCGAGCGCCTCGTGGACGCCGCGCACGACGTCGATCGGATAGAACTGGTCGCGGGTCCCGATGTAGATCGCCATCGGGATCTTGCGGGTCGCGGCGTCGAAGACGGTGTAGTAATCGGAGCTGACTGCGCCCGCGTGGATCGCCGCGGCCGCGAAGAACTCGGACTCGAGCATCGCCATCTGGAGCGCGAAGTTCGCGCCGGCCGAGTGGCCGAAGAGATACATGCGGCGGCCGTCGATCGGGTGCGCCTTCGCGACGTCGTCGACGACGTCCTTCAGGAAGAGCGGCCCGTCCTGCGGCGAGACCCACATCTTGTTGTCCGTGGCATCGGGGCCCGCGACGATCATGCCGTGCGCGTCCGCGATGTCGGTCCAGCGCTCGACGATGGTCTTGCCGTTGGACGTCGAGCCGTGCATCGCGACGAGCAGCGGGGCGGGCTTGTCGGCCGCGACGCTCGCCGGCACGTAGAGCGCGTAGGTGCGCTTCTTGCCGCGCGAGACGACCTGGCGCGACTGGATCGAGCCGGCGCTCGCCGGCGGCGCGGCCAGGGTGAAGGCGAACGTGAGGACCGCGGCCCGGGCGGCGGCCCGGCCCGCGCGCGACAGCGGGCTCACCATTTGTGGTACGCGGGGTGACCCGGCTTGACCGCGACGAACGTCCCGCGGCACGTCGCCGTCACCTTGCCGCCGGCCTCGAGCGTCGCGTCCACGACGGCCCGGTCCTCCCGCGACTCGACGACGCGCGCCGTCAGGTGGATCGGCGCGTCGAGCGGCGTCGGCCGCTTGAGCGTGACGTGGAAGTCCGCCGTGACGGTGCAGGGAGGCGCGTCGGCGCCGGCCTGGCGCATGAGATGGTGAGCCGCGGTCCAGTTGCTGTGGCAGTCGAGGAGTGCGCCGCAGATGCCGCCGTTCAGGATCCCCTCGAAGGCCTGGTGGTGCGGCTCGGCCTTCCAGTCGCAGACCACCTCGTCTCCGGCGACGTAGCTCTTGATCCGCAGGCCCTTCTCGTTGGCCGGCCCGCACCCGAAGCACCCGTTGCGCGGCGCATACGTGTCCTGGAGGCTGGTCACGAAACGCAGTCTACTTGGACGGACTCTCGTTCTCGAAGGCCGGGTCGAGGGTGAAGAGGTCCGTGAAGTAGCGCTCGCGCCAGGACGGGTGGATCCGGTCGAGCAGCAGCGCCTCCGCCGCGCCGTAGGGGTAGAAGACGACGCGCTTGGCCTCGGACAGCTTCTGCTCGGCAAGCTCCTTCGAGATCGCGGCCTCGAGATCGCGGGCGACGGCCTCGAACGACGCGTGCTCGTCGCCCGGCAGCGCCAGAAACGCGTCGGTCGGTCGGTAGTGCTCCGCGGCCCACCGCGCGACGCGCAGCTGCGTGTATCGCGCGACTCCCTCCTTCCAGAGCTGGAAGTCCATGTACTTGCGGTCGTCTCCCGAGAGCGCCGCTCGAAGCGCCGCGCGCCGCTCCACATATGCGGCCACGGCGGCGTCGCCGCCGGGCCTGGAGTCGATCGCCGCCCGCAGCGCCGCCGCCGCCGCGGCGTAGGCCGCCTGCACGGGCGCGGCGTCGTACGCGAACGGAAAGTTCAGCATCCACATGCCGGTGGCGTCGCCGCGCGCGAGGCCGAGCGCGGCGGCCTTCTCGTAGAACCCCGGCTGCGCCTCCTGGAGCTGGTGAAAATGCTCGTGCAGCAGCGTCACGACCCAGTCGGTCGGCGACTTCGCCCCGGTCGCATCCGCCGTCCCGACGACGACCGTCGAGATCCCCTCCACCGGAAACGTCGCGAGAAATCCCGGCGAGAAGGTCCTCGCGCGGACGAAGACGTCCGAACCGAGCAATGCGTCGCGGCCGAGCGGCGCGGAGCCGGCCGGGGGATGCGGATGCCGCACGAAGTACTCGCTCTCCCCGGCCACCAGGACCGTGGCGAAGGGGACGCGGCCCCAGCCGGGCCAGATGCCGTCGCCGATCGCCGCCGCCAGCCGGTACGCCTCGGCGAGTCGGATGCGGTCGCCCTCGGGGAGCGCGGGCGGACGACTCGGATGGTTCGTCTCCACGGCGGGCGAACCCCGCAGCCACGCCGACGCGAGCAGCGCGGCCGCGGCGAGATGCAAGCGGGTCGAGCGCATCGCACTCTTCTCGGGCCAGGTCATGGCGTACCTCCGCACCTTCGACGCTCAAGTCTTCCTGAGGTTCTTCCGTCCTTGCGCCGACTTCGTTAGAGAATAGGCCCGGAGGTGCTCCCATGGGCACGGTCGAGGCGACCCGGAACGAACAGGCGGCGACGGCGACCGAAGGAAAGGCCGACGCGCTGACGATCACGGATCGGCGCACCGGCCGCGTCTACGAGGTCCCGATCACGAACGGCACGATCCGCGCCATGGACCTGCGTCAGATCAAGACCGGCGCGGACGACTTCGGCCTGATGTCCTATGACCCCGCGTTCCTGAACACGGCGTCGTGCACGAGCCGGATCACCTTCATCGACGGGGACAAGGGAATCCTCCGCTACCGCGGCTACCCGATCGAGGTCCTCGCCGAGAAGTGCAAGTACCTCGAGGTCGCGTACCTCCTGCTCTACGGCGAGCTCCCGAACAAGAAGCAGTACGACCAGTGGGTCCACGACATCACGTACCACACGATGATCCACGAGTCCCTGAAGAAGGTGATGGACGCGTTCAACTACGACGCCCACCCGATGGGGATGCTCATCTCGACCGTCGCGGCGATGTCCACCTTCTACCCGGACGCGCGCGAGGTCCACGATCCGGAGAAGCGGACCAAGCAGATCCACCGCCTGATCGCGAAGATGCCCACGGTCTCCGCGTTCGCGTACAAGCACTCGATGGGGATGCCGTACGTCTACCCGTCGAACGCGCTCGACTACTGCGAGAACTTCCTGACGATGCTGTTCAAGACGCCGGCCGAGAGCTATACGCCCAACCCCACCCTCGTCCGCGCGCTCGAGGTCCTCTTCATCCTCCACGCCGATCACGAACAGAACTGCGGCACGAACGCGATGCGCAGCATCGGCTCGGCGCACACCGACCCGTATTCGTCCCTCGCCGGCGCCGCGGCGGCGCTGTACGGCCCGCTCCACGGCGGCGCCAACGAGGAAGTCCTGAAGATGCTCGAGGAGATCGGCTCCGTCTCCAACGTGCCCGCGTTCATCGAGCAGGTCAAGCAGGGCAAGGGCGAGAAGCGGCTGATGGGCTTCGGCCACCGGGTCTACAAGAACTTCGATCCGCGCGCGAAGATCATCAAGCGCATGGCCGAGGAGGTCTTCGAGGTCACGGGCCGCAACCCGCTCCTCGACATCGCGCTCGAGCTCGAGCGCATCGCGCTGCAGGACGAGTACTTCGTCAAGCGCAAGCTCTACCCGAACGTCGACTTCTATTCGGGCCTGATCTACCAGGCGATCGGCATCCCGACGGCGGCGTTCACCGTCCTCTTCGCGATCCCGCGCACGTCGGGCTGGCTCGCGCAGTGGCAGGAGATGCTCGAGGATCCCGAGGAGAAGATCGCGCGCCCGCGACAGGTCTACCTGGGCCCGGCAGAGCGGCCGTTCGTGCCGATGGAGAAGCGATAGGAGTCCTTCCGCTGATCGCCGCGGTAATCGTCGCGGCGTCTCCCGCCGCGCGAAACGCGGATTCCAATTCGACGCGCACGATCTCGGTCCCCGGCGGCGCCATCGAGCTCACGGTCGAAGAGCGGCCGAAGTCCATCTCGGACGCCGCGCTCGAATCCTGGATCGAGCGCTCCGCGCGTGCGGTCGCCGCGTACTACGGCCGCTTTCCCGTCGAGCGGCTGGACCTCGCGATCCGCGCGGGAGGCTCCTCGGGCGTGTCCGGAGGAAGGACTCAGGGTTGGGGCAAGAGCCCGCGCATCCGGCTCTACGTGGCGGACGACGCGACGGAGAAGGACCTCTCGACGGACTGGCAGCTCGTCCACGAGATGGTCCACCTGGCGCTGCCGTCGCTGTCGGGGCACGCGTGGCTCGAGGAGGGAATCGCGGTCTACGTCGAGCCGATCGCCCGCGCCCGGGCGGGCCTCCAGTCGAAGGACGAGATCTGGCGCTGGATGCTCTCGGGAGCGCCGCAGGGCCTCGAGTCAATCCAGACGCACGGTCTCGATGGTTCCTCAGGATGGGCCGCGACGTACTGGGGCGGGACGGTGTACTGCCTGCTCGCCGACGTCGGCATCCGCGAGCGGACGAAGGGCAGGAAGTCGCTCGACGACGCGCTGCGTGGAATCCAGGCCGCGGGAGGCAACGTCACGGAGAGCTGGCCGATCGAGCGCGTGCTGGACGCGGGAGACAAAGCGACGGGCGTGCCGGTCCTGCGCGAGCTCTACGCGAAGTGGAAGGACGGGCCGATCGCGGTGGACCTGCCCGATTTGTGGAAGCGGCTCGGAGTGTCGAGCACCGGCGGACGCGACGGGAAGATCGCGTACGACGACGCGGCGCCGCTCGCGTGGGTGAGGAAGGGGATCGAGACGGGGAAGTGACGGCGCATACGCGCCGTCATCCTGAGGAGCGAAGCGACGAAGGATCCCGAACTCGGCGAGCCGCGGATGCCGCCGGTCCCCGGCTCAGGGCCTGCCGACGACGGGATCCCTCGCTATCGCTCGGGATGACGGCTCATCGCCTGGCTGGTCGTCACTTCACCGGCAGATCCAGCTGTGGCGCGTCCGCGACCTCGCTGACGCCGCCCTCCGCCGCCTCTTCCCCGTCCTCGCCGCTCAGCCCGTGCACCGACACGCCCAGCAGCCGCACCGGCGCCCGGCCCGCCTCCGTCTTCTCCAGCAGCGCCAGCGCCCGCGCCGCGATCCCCTCCGCGTCGCGTGTCGGGGGATCCTCCGTGTGGCTGCGCGTCACCGTCTTGAAGTTCGCGTACCGGAGCTTCAACACGACAGTCCGCGCGAACAGCGACTTTCTCCCCAGGATCTTCGCCGTGTGCTCCGCCAGTCCGGCGACCTCCTCGCGGACGCGCTCGATCTCCGCGATGTCCTTCGCGTACGTCGTCTCCGACCCGACCGACTTCCTCTCGCGGTTCGGCTCGACCGCGCGGTCGTCCTCGCCGTGCGAGAGCCGCCGCAAACCCCCGGCCCAGCTCCCGACGGCCTGCTGCAGGACCTCCTCCGGCGCCGTCCGCACGTCCACGAGCCGCTGGATGCCCGCCGCGCGCAGCCGCGCCGCCGTCTTCGGCCCCACGCCCCAGAGGGCGTCCACCGGCTGTTCCTGGAGGAACCGCTCGATGCGGTCCGGCGAGATGACGGTCAGCCCGTCCGGCTTGTTCCACCCGGAGGCGATCTTCGCGAGGAACTTGTTCGGCGCGACGCCGGCGGACGCGGTGAGCAGGGTCTGCTCGCGGATCTGCGTCTTGAGCCTCCGCGCGACCTCGACCCCGAGCGGCTCGCCCCACGCGTTCTCGGTGACGTCGAGGTACGCCTCGTCGAGCGACAGCGGCTCGACGAGCGGCGTGACGGTCCGGAAGATCTCGAAGACCTGGCGCGACACCTCGCCGTACTTGGGAAAGTTCGGCGGCAGGATCACGAGCTCCGGACAGAGCCGCACCGCGCGCGACATCGGGATCGCGGACCGCACGCCGAACTTCCGTGCCTCGTAGCTCGCGGCGCACACGACCCCGCGGCTGTCGGGCCGCCCTCCGACGGCGACGGGCCTGCCCTTCAACGACGGGTCGTCCCGCTGTTCGACGGACGCGTAGAACGCGTCCATGTCGACGTGGAGGATCTTGCGGAGGGTCACGACTCGGAGTTTAAGCCGCGGCTCGACGATCCACTCCGGAGCGTGTTATAGACAGCCGGCCTCGATACGAGCCGCCGTCTACTCACCGCCGTGCATCCATGACCAGCCTTCGCGTCGCCCCGGAGATCTTCCAGAAGTTTCCCGACGCGCTCATCGGTGTCGTCGCGTTCTCCGGAGTGGACAACGCGGGAGAGAGCGCCGAGGTCACGGCGGCGTTGCGCGCCGAGGAGGACCGCGCGGCCGCGGCGTTCGGCGGCGTCTCGATTCCCGATCATCCCCGGATCGCACCGTGGCGCGCCGCGTACCGCGCGTTCGGCGCGAAGCCGAAGGACCACCCGTCGTCGATCGAGAACCTCGTCCGGCGCGCGGCGAAGGGGCAGCGCCTACCGCACGTCAGCACGCTCGTGGACCTCTACAACGCCGTGTCGCTGCGGCACCTCGTCCCGGTCGGCGGCGAGGACCTCGCGTCGGTCGAGGGAGACGTCGAGCTCGCGTTCGCCGGCGAGAACGAGCCGCCGGTGCGCCTGCTCGGCGAGCCCGAACCGCGACCGCCGAAGCCCGGCGAGGTGATCTACCGCGATGCGGTCGGAGCGTTGTGCCGCCGCTGGAACTGGAAGGAGGCGGACCGCACGAAGCTGACCGAGGCGACGCGCGACGGCTTCCTGGTCGTCGAGGCGCTACCCCCGGTCATGCGAGCGGAGCTCGTAGCGGCGCTCACCGACCTCGCGGAGATGGTCCGGGGTCACTGCGACGGCACCGTCCGGACCGCGATCCTGGACGACACGCATCCGGAGACCCTTCTGAAAGCGACATAGAATGTCCTCAAGAGTTCCCAATGTTTCGCCAAGGATCGCTCGTGCTCGCGTCCGCGACCACGCTCGCGGCTTGGATGGCGTGCGGAGGTCTGGGGCCGGCGACGGCGCTCGGTGATTCGGGCGACGCGGCTGCCGCCGCGCTGATCGTCTTGCCGGGAGCGCGCGATCTCCACCAATCGTCCCGACAGGGCGCACGAAGCATTCGCTACCGGATCGAGGCCGAGTTCCCGGCGGCCGGCCCGATCGTCGACATCGTGAAGCGACTCGAGCGGCGCGGCTGGATCCCCCTGCGAGAGGATCCGCTGAACGCGTTGGCGGCGACCTCGCTCCTGCGGGGGTGGACGAGCTTCGTGGACGCGTCGGGAACGACGCCCGTCCGGATCTACAACTGGTGGTCGGAATGGACGAACCTGGGAGGCGACCACGTCTCCTACGGCTTCCGATACGAGGCGCCGGAGCACCGCGGGTCGGCGCTGCGGTCTCTCTCGGTGGCAGCCGGCTTCTACCCGGCCCCGCTCGCGCGTCAGCTGAAGGAGGAGGCGACTCGAGCGGTCGAGGTCTTCGCCACGACGCATCGGGCCGAGGCCGCCGCCAGACCCGACGATGGGCGCGTCCGGACGATGCTTCCAGCGCGAGCCGGAGACGCGTTTCTCGTGTCGGGGCCGGCCGGCGAGGCCGCGGTTCGAATCACCGGGACATCGGGGGAGCAGGTCGCCTACAGGTGGAGGTTCAGAAGGCCTGCGGGATCGGAGTCCTCGGGCTCGATCGCGGAGGCATCCACCATCACGGCGGGACCGTTTCGACTGTTCTGGCTTCCGCGCTCTCCGCTCGCTTCGACGGGCGAGAAGGAAGCGGCCGTCGGATACCTCGCCGGCGTCGACGTGATCCCGATCCCGGGCGAGCAGTTCGCGAGCCTCGACCTGGGTCAGGCCCACGCCCTGGCGACCCTCGTTCCCGAACGCAACCGGCGGCTCGCCGAGGCGGCCTCGGTGCGCGCCGAGGGCGACGTCCGGCGCGACGCGATTCTCGAAGCCGGAAAGAGCACGAGACTCGACTCCGGCCGCGCACTTCTGGTTCAGGGTCCGAAGGGCGCGGGTGTGATCGAGATCGTCCATCCCGGGGCGGAGTCGGTGAAGTACCTCTGGCGTTTTCGGGCGAGCACGGGATCCGCCGACGCCTCCGGCGAAGCGGAGGCTTCCGAGCGGCCGTTCCCCGAGCTGCGCGTGGGCCCGTATCTCCTGCAGTGGCAGGCGCGCTCCATTTCCGACTCCGACGAAACCGGGGCGCGCGCGGCCGGCTGGTCCGCCGACGTCAAGTACCTCCCTGAGGAGCTTTCGCTGGCGACGATCCCCGCAGGCGACGCGACCGGCGTCGATCTCGCGGCGGTCTCCGCCCTGCGGATCTCGCCCTAGGGCGCGGGCATCGTCCCAAGACGTTCGCCGCTGTCGAGCTCCGTGCGTTAGGGAGCGGCCGCGCCCTCGTAGTAGTCCAGCCCGGAGTGGTCCAGCACCTCCTCGCCCACGAGGATGCGCAGCGTGTTCGCGAGCTTCAGGTGCTGGACGAAGAGGTCGTGCTCCGGGCGCAGGTCCGGTCTCGCCATCGGCGACTTGAAGTAGAAGGACAGCCACTCCTGGATGCCGGACAGGCCCGCGCGGCTCGCCAGGTCCAGGAACAGGATCAGGTCGAGCACGACCGGCGCCGCGAGGATCGAGTCGCGGCAGAGGAAGTCGATCTTGATCTGCA
>Ga0207683_10003823_pt1 | contig 13039 bp, 9 predicted proteins | sample KBSM73metaG_FD_184333 | JGI IMG/M metagenome (GOLD analysis project Ga0207683, IMG submission 184333) | Miscanthus rhizosphere microbial communities from Kellogg Biological Station, Michigan, USA - KBS M7-3 metaG (SPAdes) (version 2) | ecosystem: Host-associated > Plants > Roots > Rhizosphere >...
GCTCGAGGTCGCCGCGCAGGTTTGCGAGGCGCTCGCACATGCCCACGCGCATCGAATCGTCCACCGCGACGTGAAGCCGTCGAACATCCTGCTCGCCGACGGCGACGAGCTGTCGATCCGCCTGCTCGACTTCGGGCTTGCTCGGATGGACGGGGAGGAGACCCTGACCGCCGCGGGAGACGTTCCCGGAACGCTCGCCTACATCCCTCCCGAGCGCCTTCGGGGTGAGGAATCGGGCGCGCCGGCGGATGTCTGGGCGGTCGGCGTGCTGCTCTGGGAAGCGCTCGCCGGCTGGCACCCGTTCTGGAAGGGATCGCTACTCGACACCGCCCGGCGGATCGAGTCTGGGGCCGTCTCGCTCGCGAAGGTGAGGCCTGACCTGCCTCGACCGCTGATCGCGCTCGTTGACCGCGCGTTGTCGGTCGATCCGGCCCGGCGACCCTCGGCGGAGAGGCTCGGCGCCGCCCTCCGGGCCACCGGACACCAACGCGAGCGCCGCAGGCGAACGCTTCCGCAACTTTCGACCCCGGCGCCCGTCCGTTTCGCGCCTGCCGCAGCCTCGGGCCTCTTCGCGGGCCTGAGCGCGGCGGCCCTCCCCTTCTACCCAGCCGGCTGGCCGCTGGGCCTGGCGGCCCTGGCCGCCGCAGCGACCCTCGTGCGCGAGCGCGTCGGGCTCGCCGTTGCTCTCGCGGTTCCGGTCCTGCCGCTCGGCAACCTGTCGGCCGGTCTGGCCTGGGCCTATGCCGCGCTGGCGCTCGGCTGGCTTGCGCTGACCTGGAAAGACTCGCGAACGGGGCTGTTCTTCCTCGCCGGGCCGCTGCTGGCGCCGTTAGCGCTGCTCGGGCTGCTACCGCTCGCGGCGCAACGGCTTCGCGGCGGGATCTCTCGCGCTCTTCAGGTCTTCGTCGCTGTGCTCGTCGCGGGGCTGGTCGCCGGAATCCGAGGTGACAAGCTCCCGTTCACGGGCAACTTCGCCCCCGCACTCGAACTCGACCGCACCCGCAGCCCGTTCACGGCCGCAGGAACGATCTGGGACGCTCTGAGCTCCCGACCGGCGCTGTTGTTGGAGGCGGTCGTGCTCGCAGCCGCAGCCGCAGCGCTTCCGCACGTCCGGCGGCCCCGGATCGCGGCCTTCGGGGTGGCGCTGCTGGCGGGCATTCTCGCCCCCGGCCCAGCACTTCCGGACGCAGCGATCGTGGTCACGATTCTGGCCACCTGCCTGGGGCTGGCCTTCAAAGCCGAAAGCTAGTGGTCCGGCCGGTGACGATGCCCGCTTCCTGGGTCGCGAGCACCAAGCCAGAGGCCGCGATCGGCCGCGACAAGGCCGGCAGCCTTGGCAAGGGCGAGCGTGGCCTCTGGCGCCGCGTGATCGCGGGCCAGGGAGCCGGTCAGCGTTGCCGGTCGGACCACTAAACTCGGGGCGGGCTAAGCCCCTGCAATGACCGTGCTCAGGAACATCGAGGCAAAGATCGAATCGCTCTTCGAAGGCGTCTTCGGCCGCGCCTTCAGAACGAACGTCCAGCCGGTCGAGCTTGCCCGCAAGCTCGTCAAGGAGATGGAAGACCATCGCGTGATCTCGGTCTCCCGGCTCTACGTGCCGAACGAGTACACGGTCTACCTCTCTCCCGGTGACCGAGCGCAGTTCGAGAGCTACGAAGAGTCGCTGCTCGCCGAACTGCAGGACTACCTCGCCGAGAACGCCCGCAGGGAAAAATATGTGCTGCTCTCGCCGCCCAAGGTCCTGATGGAGACCGATGAGGACCTCGAGGTCGGCGAGTTCGGGATCGCGACGCGCATGGCGCAGGGCAGCGGCCCACAGCCGGTGCCGGACGAGGCGCCGGTTCCCGACGTCGCTCCCGGCGCGACCATGGTTTACAAGCCAAAACAGCCGGACACCGAGGCGGTATCGGCCGAGGAACTCGGCCTCGAGCGGGAAATCGCGACACTCTCGTGGAACGGAAAACAGCATGAAATCGAGAAGCGGCGGGTTGTGATCGGCCGCTCGAAGGACGCGGACATCCAGGTCGAGGATCCGAACGTGTCGCGCCGGCACGCAGAGGTCCGGCAGGAGGGCGCCGCGTACTGGGTCGTGGACCTCGATTCGACCAACGGCACCGAGATCAACGGCCGGCGCCTCAAGCGGGCCAAGCTGCGCCCCGGCGACACGATCACCGTCGGCTCGACCGAGCTCGTCTTCCGGCGGGAGTCCGGAGGCTGACGTGGCGCTTGCCTCGATCGCGGTCGAGGAGCTCCTGCTCATCCTCAAAATCGCCTTCGTGGTGCTGCTCTACCTGTTCATCTGGCGGATAGTCCGCACCGCCAGCAAAGATCTGCGGACGCCTCAAGAGAGCTTCATCCTGGCGCCGTCACAGGCGAACGAGCTCTTCGCCGTCCGTGACGCCGGGCCGCGCGACGTGGGACGCCTCGTGGTCATCACGAGCCCGACGCTCGAAGAGGGCGAGGGCCGGATCCTCGATTCCGCAGCGATCACGGTCGGTCGTGGGCCTCAGAACGACGTCACGCTCGACGGAGACGACTACGCCTCGGCGAAGCATGCGCGCATCGAGCCCCGTCGCGACGGTGTCTGGGTCGAGGACGTCGGCTCCACGAACGGCACCTACCTGAACGGAATCAAGCTCACACGAGCGCGCAAGCTGACGCCAGGTGACGTGGTGCGCGTCGGCGAGACCGAGCTGAGGTACGAGACGTGACGGTCACGCAGCTCGGCTACGGCACCGACACCGGGAAGAAGCGGCGGCGGAACGAGGACGACTACGTCGTCGAGCCGCCGCTGTTCGCGATCGCCGACGGCATGGGCGGCGCCCAGGCGGGCGAGCTCGCCTCGAGCCTCGCCGCGGGGGCGATTCGCGAGGACGAAGGCGCCGAGGGCAGCGGCGAGCGCCGCGTCACCGAGCTGATCCAGGAAGCGAACCGCCGGGTCTACCAGCGTTCCAGCCAGGACGCCGCTGCCTCCGGGATGGGGACGACGATGACCGTGGCGCTGGTCAGCAACGGAAACGTCGTCTTCGGCCACGTCGGCGACTCCCGCGCGTACCTGATCCGCAACGGCAAGCTCGAGCAGCTGACCGAAGACCACTCGCTGGTCGCGGAGCTGGTTCGCAGCGGCAAGCTCTCGCCCGAGGAAGCCGAGACGCATCCCCAGCGATCGGTGATCACCCGCGCGCTCGGCACCGACCCCGACGTCGACGTCGACACCTTCTCGATCGAGACCGTGCCCGGCGACCTCTTCATGCTCTGCTCGGACGGGCTCACGTCGATGGTCGAGGACGACGTGATCCTGCAGACGGTCGAGAAGAACCGGGACAATCTTCAGGCAGCGGCGAAGGCGCTGATCCGCGCCGCCAACAAGGGCGGCGGCGAAGACAACATCACTGTCGTCTTCTTCGAGATCGGCGATGACGCGGGAGAGCCGCTCGAGGAAACGGCGCAGTACCCGGTCCTAACCCCGGACGGCGACGGCGAGGTCGACGAGGACACGCTGGACGAGCTCGACCGCGTGCCGGCCCTCGACACGATGGTTGTACCCCCCGGCGAGGTCGAGCAGCCGGTCACGGCTGAGCCGAGGCGCCGCCGGGGTCCCCTGATTCCGGCGCTACTGCTGATCCTGGTCGCGCTCGCCGTCATCGCGATCGTCCTCTGGACCCTCCGTGGGAGATAGCCACCATGAAACCGACCCGGAGTACGCAGCGATGACCGCCCCAACAGCCGGGTTTGGACGGCCGCAGCGGCAAAGCCGCCACGGCCTTCAGATCGGCATCGCAAGCGACGCCTCATGAGCCTGCGTAACCGGGAGCTGCTGAACCTGGTCGTCGTCGGCGCGCTGACTGCGCTCGGCTTCGCGAGCGTCTACATCGCCCGCCAGTCGGTCGTCTCGACCGCCTCGCTCTCCTATGCGGCCTTTTTCCTTGCTCTTTACCTCGTCGCGCACCTGGTCGCCCGCTACGCGGTTCCATATGCCGACCCGTACCTGCTGCCGATGGCGGCGCTCCTGACCGCAGTCGGTGTCACCGAGATCTACCGCATCCGCCCCGGTGACGCGTTTCGCCAGGGGGTCTGGATCATCATCGCGGTCGGCGTCTTCGCAGGCACCCTCTTGGCACTGCGGCGCGACTACCGCCGCCTGGAGAGCTACAAGTACATCTTCGGGCTGACGGCGATCGGTCTGCTGATTCTCCCGGTCCTGCCGGGGCTCGGCACGACCGTCAACGGTGCCCGGCTCTGGATCCACTTCGGGTCGCTCCAGTTCCAGCCGGGCGAGATCGCGAAGCTCTGCCTGATCGTCTTCCTCGCGGGCTACCTGCGCGAGAAGCGCGAGGTGCTGGCGCAGGGGCGGCTGAAGGACTTCGGCCCGCTGCTCGTGATCTGGGGCGGCGCCATGCTCGTCCTGGTCGAGACGAACGACCTCGGCTCGGCGCTCCTCTACTTCGGGATCTTCCTGGCGATGCTCTACGTGGCAACCGGCAGGCTGCTGTTCACCGCCATCGGCGTCGCGCTCTTCCTCGCCGGCTCGTACTTCGTCTACACCCGGGTCTCGCACGTGCACGAGCGCGTGACGATCTGGCTCCATCCGTGGACCGACCACAAGGTCTACTGCGCGCTCGATGGGAAGCTCGCGCTCCGCCAGGACTGCGGCAGCTTCCAGCTGGTGAAGTCGCTCTACTCGGTCGCGAACGGCGGCTTCGGCGGTACCGGCCTCGGCAAGGGCACGTTCGAGACCGCCCAGGGCCACCCGCTGATCCCGTACCTGAACACGGACTTCATCTATTCCGCGCTTGCGCAGGAGCTCGGCCTGATCGGCATATCGGCCTTCCTGCTGCTCTTCATGGTCTTCGTCCTGCGCGGGATGCGGATCGCGCTGCTCGCCGATGACGGCTTCTCGAAGCTCGCAGCGGCCGGCCTCACCTTCGGTTTTGCGCTGCAGACGTTCATCATCGTCGGCGGGATCCTGCGGATCATCCCGCTAACCGGGATCACCCTTCCTTTCGTCTCCTACGGCGGCTCGAGCGTGGTCGCGAACTTCGTCCTGCTCGCGGGCCTGCTCCTGATCTCCAACCGCGCGAACGCGCCCAAGAACATATGAATCGCCAGATCACGAAGCTCGCAGTCGCCTCGCTGATCCTTCTCGCCGCGCTGATCGTGGGAACGACCTACTGGCAGACCTGGGCCTCGGCGAGCCTCGCGGAAAAGCAGGACAACGCGATCCAGCGGGTGGCGCAGTTCCGAATCAAGCGCGGGCTGATCCGCGCAGCGGACGGAACGATTCTGGCGACGAACGTGCGCAGGAAGGTGGACGGGCAGACGCTCTATTTCCGCCGCTATCCGACCGGGCGCCTGTTCGCGAACCTTGTCGGCTACTCGACCCAGGTGCGGTCGCGCGCCGGCCTCGAGCAGTCCGAGAACGCCTACCTGACCTCCTCGAACGCCAACCTGAGCACGATCTTCAACAAGACGCTCGACAAGCTCAAAGGCGTCACGATCACCGGGAACGATCTCGTCCTGAGCGTCCGTCCGAGCGTTCAGCGGATCGCCATGCAGCAGCTCGCCGGCAAGTGCGGGGCCGCGGTCGTGATGAACCCGAAGACCGGCAAGGTTTACGCGCTCGCGACGCAGCCGAGTTACAACCCGAACCTGGTCGAGAACCACTTCAACCTGATCAAGACGACGAACGCTCCGTGCAGCCCGGCGGCGCCGCTGCTCAACCGCGCGACGAACGGCCTCTTCACGCCGGGCTCGACTTTCAAGGTCGTCACGGCAACTGCCGCCCTGGACTCGCACAAGTTCACGCCCGAGTCGACCTTCTACGACCCGGGCTACTGCGTCGAGTACGGCAAGCAGGTCTCGAATGCAGCCAGCCCCGACGGCCCGGTCGAGGCGTTCGGCCATCCCACACTCGCGGAGGGCCTCCAACACTCGATCAACTCCGTCTTCTGCAACGTCGGCAAGGCGATCGGGGCCGGGCTGATCCTCGACTACATGAAGAAATACGGCTTCTACAAGGATCCTCCGATCGAGACCCCTGCCGACGAGAAGTCGCCGAGCGGCCTCTACAAGGGCGGCCGGCTCTTCTTCCCCGCTCATCCCTCGACCCAGGTCGACCCCGGCCGCATGGCCTTCGGGCAGGAACGGCTCGCGGTGACGCCGCTGCAGATGGCAATGGTCGCGTCCACGGTCGCGAACGGCGGCGTGGAGATGGAGCCGCAGGTGCTGAACCGCGTCGTCGACTCCGGCGGCCACACGGTTGTCCGCATCCAGCCGCAGAAGCTCAACCGCGTGATGTCGCCCCAGACTGCGAGGGAGATCAACTCGATGATGGTCGCGGCGGTCAACAACGGCACCGGCGGCGCGGCGGCGATACCGGGAATCTCGGTCGCGGGAAAGACTGGTACCGCCGAGACGGGTACCTCCGGCATCAACACGACCTGGTTCATCGCCTTCGCCCCGGCCGACAACCCCAAGGTCGCTGTCGCGGTCACGCTCCAGAACCAGACCGGCTTCGGCGGGACGACCGCCGCGCCGATCGCAAAACAGCTGATGCAGGCGGTTCTGAGCCCGGGGTCGAAGAAGTAAGGCCGTGGCGGTGACAGGCGACACCCTGATCGACTCCGTCTTCGACGGCCGCTACCGGATCATCCGCAAGCTCGGCGCGGGTGGGATGGCGAACGTCTATCTCGCCGAGGACCAGGAGCTCGGCCGCCGGGTCGCGATCAAGATCCTCGACGACCGCCACGCAGCCGACGACTCGTTCATCGAGCGCTTCCGGCGCGAGGCGAAGAACGCCGCCGGCCTCTCGCATCCGAACATCGTCTCGATCTACGACCGCGGCGAGGCCGAGGGCACGTACTACATCGCAATGGAGTACCTCTCGGGGCGGTCGCTGAAGGAGCTGATCGTCAGCCGCGGCCCGACGCCGATCCGGATCGCGATCGACTACACGCGCCAGATGCTGGCCGCGCTCGGCTTCGCCCACCGGCACGGCATCGTCCATCGCGACATCAAGCCGCACAACGTCGTCGTCGATTCGGACGGGCGGCTCAAGGTGACGGACTTCGGGATCGCCCGCTCGGGCGCCAGCCAGATGACCGAGGTCGGCTCGATCATCGGCACCGCGCAGTACCTCTCCCCGGAGCAGGCGCGGGGCGCTCCGGTCGACCAACGCTCCGACGTCTACTCGGTCGGGATCGTCCTCTACGAGATGCTGACCGGCCAGGTGCCCTTCACCGGGGAAACGCCGCTCGAGATCGCGATGAAGCACCTCTCCGAGGTGCCCGTACCGCCTAGCGAGCTGCGCGACGACGTCCCGGACGATCTGGACCTGGTCGTCCTGCGGGCGCTGGCCAAGGATCCCGAGGACCGCTACCAGACCGCGGAGGAGATGAACGCCGACCTCGCGCGGATCCAGCGCGGGCTCTCCGTCTCGAGCGAGACCACCGACGCCGCCACCGCGGTGCTCGCGGGCGCGGGCATCGCCAGCGCGCCGACGATCGTCGCGCCGAGGTCGACGCAGGTCGCGCCACCTCATGCGCCGCCGCCGACCACGCCGGCCGGCTACTACGGCTACGAGGGGCCGCCCCGGCGGTCGCGTTCGATCTGGCCGTGGCTACTGGTCCTGCTGCTGCTGATCGGCGCCGGCTTCGCGGCCTGGTTCGCCTACGGGAAGATCCGCGACGAGCTGAACGCGAACAAGCCGGTCGCGGTGCCGTACGTGGTCGGGCTCAAACAGGCGCAGGCCGTCAAGAAGATCACCGACAAGGGACTGAAAGCCAAGACGGTCACCGGCTTCAGCCAGACCTATCCCGACGGCACGGTGATGAACCAGAGCATCGCCGGCGGGGAGAAGACGGACAAAGGCAACACCGTTCTGCTCACGGTCTCGCACGGGAAACCGAAATCGACCGTTCCCGACGTTGTCGGCAAGCAGCAGAGCGACGCGGTCGCGGCGCTGACGGCGGCGCACCTGAAGGTGTCCGTCTTCCATGTCTACTCGTCCCAGAGCCCGGACACCGTCACCGGCCAGAATCCGCCGGCCGCCAGCCGCGTCTTCTGGAACACGACCGTCCGGATCAACGTCTCGCAGGGGGCGAAGCAGATCGAGATCCCGAACGTGGTCGGCCAGCCCTACGCGAGCGCCCGCTCGACGCTGCTCGGGCAAGGCTTGAACGCCACGGAGACCTTCGTCGACTCGAACCAGCCCGCCGACACCGTCGTCTCGCAGTCGCCCGCCGCCGGGACAAGGGTGGGCTCGGGGACGACGGTGACGCTTAGCGTTTCGCGCGGCTCGACCGCGACGACGCCGGTTCCCGACGTCAGCAACCAGGACGAGCCAACGGCCAAGGCGATCCTGACAGGCTCAGGGTTCAAGGTGAAAGTGATGAAGCAGCCGGTGACCGACCCAGGCGAGCAGGGGATCGTGATCAGCCAGCAGCCCGGAGGCGGCACGAACGCGACGGCAGGTTCGACGGTGACGATCTTCGTGGGCGACTATCAGGGCACGACGACCGCTGTCCCATGAGGTTCGACTCGCAACCCTCGAAACAGCAACTGCGGGTCGCGGTGCTCATGGGCGGCCGCTCCAGCGAGCACGACATTTCGGTTGCTTCGGCGCGCTCAGTCTTGGAGTCGCTTGATCCGGAGCGCTACGAGGCGGTGACCGTCGAAATCGACCGCGAGGGGAAGTGGGAGCTCCAGTCAGGCGAGGCGCGGGGTCTCGGCGCCGGCGCGGGAGGAGTCGACGAGGGCGAAGGGCACACCGCGGTGGAGACCTTGCCGGTACCGACGGAGACCGTTCCTGCGACCCTGGCGGACGTCGACGTCGTCATCCCCATCCTGCACGGCCCGTTCGGGGAGGACGGCACCGTGCAGGGCTTGCTCGAGCTGGCGGGTGTCCCCTACGTCGGCGCCGGCGTGCTGGGCTCGGCACTGGCGATGGACAAGGACTTGTTCAAGGCGGTGATGCGCGACTCCGAGATCCCGGTGACCCGGAACATCACCCTGCGAGAGGGTGATGAGCTCGGCAACCCGTTTGGCTACCCCGTCTTCGTCAAGCCGGCACGACTTGGCTCGTCAGTGGGGATCACGAAGGTGCACACGGAGGAGGAGCTCGGACCGGCAGTGGAGCTCGCCTTCCGGCACGACGAGAAGGTGCTGGTCGAGGAGTTCGTCGAGGGAATCGAGGTCGAGTGCGGCGTCCTGGGCTCGAACCGCAGCCCGATCGCCTCGCTCCCAGGCGAGATCGTCTCACACGGCTTCGGCGCACCCGACTGGTACGACTACTCCGCCAAGTACGACGAAGGCGGCATGGAGCTGATCGTCCCGCCGCGGATCTCGAAGGACCAGGTCGAGCGCGTCCAGCGCCTGGCAGTCGAGAGCTTCATCGCCTCCGAGTGCGAAGGAATGGCCCGGGTCGACTTCTTCGTCCGCAAAGACGGAGTCGTACTCGTCAACGAGCTGAACACGATCCCGGGCTTCACGGCGACGAGCGTCTACGCCAAGCTGTTCGAGGCCTCTGGGATTCCCTATCCGGAGTTGCTCGACCGGCTGGTCGAGCTCGCGCTCGAGCGCCACGAGCGGCGCTCGCAGTTGCAGTTCTAGCGCGCGCGGACCTCTTCGATCCGGACCTGGTCGTTGTCACCGAGGCTGGTGATCCAGAGCAGGAAATACCGCCCGCCGCCGGTCAGGCTGAAGCTTGCATCTGTCCCGGCAATCGTCTTGGAGCCAGAGACCGTGTGGAACGGCCCGGTCGGCGTGTCTCCCGCCTTGATCTCCGCGGTGAAGCCGGGCGTGTCCGTGACGATCGACAGCGTCTTCGGGGACACCGCGTGTCCGGTTCCCACGACGAGCCCGACCCCCTGCTTCGTGAAGCTCCTGTAGTGCTCGGTCATCCACGGCGTCGTGACGTTCCCGTCGATCGCGGCCCGTGCCGCCTCGTCATGCTCCTGGCCGTCGCCGAAGGGGTCGTAGGCCGCGGCGCTGGTGAAGTGAACCGGCCCGGTTGGCCGGGGCGGCGCGCTACCCGAACTAGCGCCGCCGTTGTCCTGAAGCAGGATCGCGCCGGCGAGCCCGCCGATGACGGCGGCGAGGCCGACGCCGAGCAGCACGAACGGCCAGACGCTCCAGCGCCTGAGCCCGCGGGGCGGACGGCGTGACGCTGACCGCGGACGCGAACGCGGCGGTACGACCATCGTCGCGCCTTCGTTGCCGTCCAGCTCCTCGTGGCAGGCTTCGAGCTCAGCGGCGAACTCCGCCATCGACTCGAACCGCTCGTCGTGCTCCTTCGCCATCGCCGTCTGGATCGCCCAGTCGAGGCGCGGGGGGACGTCCAGCCGAACGTCGCGGACACTCGGCACGGGGTCGTTGACGTGGCGCATCGCGACCGCCACGAAGTTGTCGCCCTCGAAGGGGACCTCGCCGGTGAGCAGCTCGTAGAGAACGCACCCGAGCGAATAGACATCGGTCTGCTCGTCGACCGGCTGGCCGCGGGCCTGTTCCGGTGCGATGTAGTTGCTCGTGCCCATGACGGTTCCGGTGATCGTCATCCCGTCGACGTCGACCGCGTGTGCGATGCCGAAGTCGGTCACCTTCGCGCGCCCGTCGGCGTCGAGCAGCACGTTCTGAGGCTTGACGTCGCGGTGGACGAGGCCGCTTTCGTGCGCGAACGAGAGTCCGCGCGCGACCTGGAGCGCGAGCTCGATCGCCTCGCGAGGACTGACGGGGCCCTCCTGCGTCATCAATTCCTTCAGGTTCATCCCGTCGACGTACTCGAAGACGATGAACTGCCTTCCATCCTGCTCGCCCCGGTCGATCACGGTGACGATGTTCGGATGTGCCAGCTGCGCCACCGCCCGGGCTTCGCGACGAAAGCGCTCGACATAGGAGTCGTCGCGAGTGAACTGCTCGTGGAGGATCTTCAGCGCAACCGTCCGCTCGAGCAGCCTGTCGTGCGCGCGGTAGACGCTCGACATGCCTCCTGAGCCGACGAGCTCCTCCAGCTCATACCGGCCCGCAATCAGTTCCCCGACCACTTAGTTGAAGGATGCCCGGACCGGCGCCGAGGCGTTCGCTTGCGACGCCGACTCGGAGGACGTCCCGGCTTTGTCGGGGCGTCCGTCTAATCCCGGTTCGAACTGCGAGCCTAAAGCTTCAGCCGCCGCCAGGTGCGGCCGCTGTCGCGAGTGATGTACGGCACGCCGTGAAAATCGGAAGCGGCGGCGACTCGCGCGTTCAGCGCAACCGGCGCGAAGAGCCTGCGCGCGAGTGGGTGGGTCGACCAGTGCCGCCCTCCGTCGTGCGTGACGTGCGCGGCCGGGTTCGCCCCCGCTGTCAGAAGCCAGACCACCGAGGCAGAGACCGGGCTGAGAACGAACTGGGGAAAGACAGCCGGCGAGGAGCCCGGTAGCGTCGCGAGCAAATGCCAGCTGCGGCCTGCGTCGGCCGTTCGGTAGAAGCCGATCACCGGCTTGCCGCCCCCATACTGGCCTGCAAGGACGCCGTTCCTGCCGAAGAAACGGGGAGCGCCGAGCAAGACCAGCCGCCCGGCGTAACCGTCTGGAGCAGGAAGCGGCTGAATCGCCCAGCTGCTGCCGCCGTCGACCGTCCGCAAGAGGCGTTGGCCGGCGAGCCAGCCGTCTCTCGGACTTGCAAACGCAACCTTCCCTCCGTACGTCGCGAGCTTCGCAACGAGCCGCCACGATCGACCGCCGTTTGTCGTGCGGTAGACGCGCGCGTTCGGCCCGGTTGGCTCGTTTTGCAGCACCCATGCGCGTCGCTCGTTCAAGACGTTCAACGAGAAGTTCGCTCCGCCCGCGCACGTGTGGGCGTGAAACACATACGTCCGCCAGTGTCGTCCGCCGTCGAAGCTCCGGTACACCGAGCCTCGACCAGCCGCGCAATCGCTCGAGATCAGCCACCCCTCACGCGCTCCCTGAAAGGCCACGGCGTCGATCGCCCTGAAGGTGCCCGGGCTGACGGCGCCGCGCGGCGTCACCTGGCGCCAGGTGTGCCCGTCGGCGGTGACGTAGACCTTGCTCCCCGTCCAGAGAGCGAACTCCCGGCCGGAAACGGCATCCGCGGCCGTCGCAAGGACCACGAACGCCACCGCCGCGCAGCCAACGCGCGCGAGCGCCTTCATGCGCGAACTGTATCGCGCTAGCTCAGGACTGACTCGAGCGCTTCGTCCCAGACACCTAGCGCCTCATCGAGCTCGGCATCAGTGAGGATGAGCGGCGCCAGCACACGGATGCAGTTCGCGTAGATGCCGGACTTGAGCAGCAGCAGCCCGCGCTCGGCGGCCGCCTCGACGACCGCGGACGCTGTGTCGGCGTCCGGCTCCTTGCCTTCGGGCTCCTTGACGAGCTCGATCGCCAGCATCGCGCCGAGTCCGCGGACGTCGCCGATCCGGGGCCAGCGCTCCCGCCACGATTCCATCCGAGCCCGAATCGTCTCGCCGAGCTGAGCAGCGCGCTCGCTGACGCTCTCGTCCTCGATCACGTCGAGAACGGCGAGCGCCGCTGCCTGGGCAACCGGGTTGCCGACGTAGGTGCCACCGATCGCCGAGTCGCCCGGCGCGTCCATGATCTCTGCCTTCCCGAGCACGCCCGAGAGCGGTAGTCCTGCGGCGATCGACTTCGCGATCGTGATCAGATCGGGCTCGATCCCGTAGTGCTCGATCGCGAAGAGCTTGCCGGTGCGGCCGAAGCCGGTCTGAACCTCGTCCACCACCATGACGATCCCGTACTCGTCGCAGAGCCGCCGAACACCGTCGAGGAACGTCTGCGGCGCGACCACAAAGCCGCCCTCGCCCTGGACCGGCTCGACCACGATCGCCGCGACCGTTTCCGCGGCGACCTGCGTGATCAGCGCGCGCTCGAGCGCGGCGAGCGCCTCCTCCGCGGTCGGCCCGCGATACTCGTTCGGGAACGGCACTCGATAGACCTCGGGCGCGAACGGCCCCAACCCCGCCTTGTACGGATGCGTCTTCGAGGTGAGCGAGAGCGAAAGCAAAGTTCGCCCGTGGAAGCCGCCC
>Ga0207683_10003824_pt1 | contig 13039 bp, 7 predicted proteins | sample KBSM73metaG_FD_184333 | JGI IMG/M metagenome (GOLD analysis project Ga0207683, IMG submission 184333) | Miscanthus rhizosphere microbial communities from Kellogg Biological Station, Michigan, USA - KBS M7-3 metaG (SPAdes) (version 2) | ecosystem: Host-associated > Plants > Roots > Rhizosphere >...
CTGCTGCGTTTTGGCGCGCACCTTATCGAAGTCAAAGCCCGGTGCCTCTGCGTCCATGTTTGCAATCGCGTTTTGCTCGCTCACCGGGGAAAGCGCAACCTTCACCATGAGCGGGTCCGATGAAGGCGCAAAATCGAAGACCGCCTCCAGTGCCCGTCCTTCCACGCTTTGAGTGTTCTCCGCGGATGTTCCCGGCGTTTTGAATCCACGATACGGCGGCGGATCTTCTTCCTTGTTGTAAAGGACGTGGCCAGACATGGCCGCAGAGAATCGAATCGCAAAGAATAGCTGCCTTCCCGGCGCCCATCCGCGGGTTTCCCGCATTCCGGTCACAGTACCGTCGCTACGAATCCTTAATCGCGACCAGAGCACCTTGCCGGGATAGTTGTAGATGCTGCTGCGCAGATCCAGCAGCAGATGACGCTTCGCTTCTTTCATAAACGTGTAGCGATGCACACCAACGCGTTCGCTGGCGGTCAACTCCGCATCCACTCCAGAGTCCTCAAGGAACACGGAGTAGTAGCCTGGTTCCGCATGCTCACTCGTGTGAGAGAAGTGCGAGCGATATCCGGGCTGAGTCTTCTCCAGATCACCGGGCTCAAGCGGGACGTTCTCGCCGCTGAGCGGCATCAGGAGCACATCGCCAAGGTCGCTGTGTCCCGCACCTGAAAAATGCGTATGCGAGAACCCGAGAATCGTCGTGTCTTCGTATCGATAACCGGCCGCCCACTTATAACTCTGCTTGAACGGCCGAATCTGCGTATCCGGTGACAGCTGCACCATGCCGAACGGCGCCGTCGCTCCTGGAAAAGTATGTCCTTCCGGCCCGGTGCCGATCAGGGGGTCGACAAGCTTAAGAGGATCGGGAACCTGGGCGAGAGCCATCGTAGCCGCGAGCAGCACCGCGAAGCTTAGCCATCTCTTCATGACTACACACTACAGCAGCGTGCTCACCAACCTCGAGGGGTTCGTTGGAGGCACGGTCCAAATAGTCTGGATCTACGCTCCTTCGACGGATTGACGTTCAAAGATCACAACAGAAGTGGGTCAGATTCATTCCTTCTTCGTTGGATTCTGCGCCACGATGCGATAACGCCCAGAGCTGGCGACGAAATCGATGCGATCGTTGCCGCCCGTGGTCCTCTCCACGCCTGCAGCATCGGCAGGTCGTTGACCATTGATCTCCACCGCATCAGGCCTGGACGTCTTTACAGTCACGGTCGCAGTGGCGTTTGCGGGAATAGTAATCTCATATTCTGTGTCCACCGGTCCCCGTTTGAAGGAGCTCTCAATCAAGCCCCATACGGAGTTGTAGCTCGTCCGCACCCATGCGATGTTCCCCACTACCTCTGGGGTGATCGTCAACTGCTTCGGCGGCTCCGCTGAGAAATCCACACCGATTCCTCCCAGGCCTCGATAAAACCACTCCTCCGCATGGCCCAGCATGAAATGATCCTGCGAACTGCGTGGATTCGCGTCCCATGCCTCGGTCAGCGCCGTGGCACCCTGCGCGAGTTGATAGCCGTAGCTCGGACTATCTGTGCGTTCCAACATGTCGTAGAGAACATCCGACCGACCTCCTTCCAGCAGGGCATCCACGACGTAGTGATAGCCCACATCTCCGGCAGTCACGTGGTTGCCATGAGCCCTGATGTCGGTTATCAGCGCAGTGAGCACCTGCGCCCGGTCTTGAGGCGGGATCAATCCGACCACCAGGGGCATCGCTTGCGCGGTCTGGCTACCCTTGTCGTATCGGTGCTCGTTTGCGTCGAAGAATCGTCGATTGAATGATTGCCGCACTGCGTCGGCTTTTGCGCGATAGGCTGCACTCTCCGCATTCTTTCCTGCGAGCGCGAGCACACTTTCGAGTACCCGCAGATCCTGATAATAGATGGCGGTGGCTGTCACTCCGGGGGTAGTCAGTTTTGAAATTCCCGGTTCTCCAGGACCGATGTCGTACCAGTCTCCAAGCCCATAAGCAACGATGTTGTCTTGCGCCCGCGTGCCGAGATAGTCCACGTAGCGTTGCATCACCTGCAAATGCGAGAGCAGAGCTTCACGGTTTCCGTTGCGCTGGTATACATACCAGGGCGCAAGCACCGCGGCGCTCCCCCACTCCGGCGAGTCGTCAAAAACGCCCCAATTTGGCTCAAAGAGCACGTACTGTGGTGCGATCTCCGGAACCCTGCCGGCTTTCGGACCGCTGACCGTCTGCGTGTCGGCAATGTTTCTCGCGGTAGCTGCATACAGCCCGCTATAGTCAAAGTCGTACAACATCGACGAAGCAAGCAGATGAGTTTCCTCGAGCCATCCGAGTTTTTCGCGATGTGGACAATCCGTGAACAGGCTTACGGCGTTGTTCTCAATGGCGCGCAGAATAAGGGTGTGAATGCGGTTCAGCAGGTCGTCGGACGATGAGAAATTTCCTACTGACGCCGAACTCGAATGCACTGCCTGCCCCACCAGCGAATGCAATTTGGGCAACTCTGCGGTTGCATTGCCACGGCCCGTGACACCGTCGGCCGTCGCCCCCTCCACCTGCACGTAGCGAAAGCCGTAGTAGCTGAATCGCGGATGCCACTTTTCCGTTCCACTTCCAAGCAATGTGTAGGAAAACCATTGTGGGCCCCCTGAGCTTTCCTGCGATACGGTGCCGTTCGCATTCAGCAACTCGCCGGGTATCAACTTGATCGTGCTCCCTGCTGGACCGCTGACTTCGATCGAGGGCCATCCGGCAAAGTTCTGCCCGAGGTCGTACACGAGAACCCCAGGCTTTGGCTCGGTGTGCGCCACAGGCGTGTATGTGTGCATTACGCGAATCTCGGGCGCCAATTCAGGCCTCAACGCGCCGCCCGGACCTGCCGTCACCAGCGCGGGGTTCCATGCACTGTCATTGAACCCCGGCCGATCCCATCCAGCGGGTTCGAGCCTCGCATCGAAATCTTCACCGCCATACGTATTTGAAAAAGTGATTGGCCCCGGATGCGACTTCCATGTTTCATCGCTGAGAAACGTGAGTGTCCTGCCCTCGCTCAGTTCGACTATGAGCTGGACGATGCACTTCGGCGGTCCAAAACTGCCGTTAAATTTCGTGTACCTCTCTGGCGTCTTGGGCACGCGGTACATCCCGTTGCCCAGAAGAACGCCGAGCGCATTCGCACCACTCCGCAACAAGGGAGTGACATCGTATGCGTCGTAGAAAACAGTTTTCCGATAGTCGCTCCAGCCCGGTGTCAGTTCGTTGTTGCCAACTTTCGCTCCGTTGATTCGAAACTCGTATTGACCGAGACCGGAGACGTAAAGCAGGGCGCGCTGGACTTTCCCGTCCACCTCGGCCGTTTTGCGTAGCAGCGGCATCGGTCTGTTATCCGCTGCGGTATCATCGCGTTCGGCAGCGATCCACTTGGCCCTCCAGATGGGCTCTTGTCTCCAATGGGCAGGCTGGCTCCATGGACTGGGATGATCGTTTTCGTCCCAGACACGCACTTGCCATGCATAATCGCGCCCCGCTTCGAACGGCGGACCGGAGTAAAGTCCGACAGGCAGTCTCGTAGCCGAGCCAGCCTGTTTGCCACTATCCCAAAGCGTGGATTCTCTGCTCGCGAGGTCTGCATCTCGACGCGCTATCCGGATCTGATAGCTTGACTGCTTTACCCCGTGCAGACTGTCAGAGCTCGCTTTGACCTGCCACGAGAGGTTAGGTCTCGCCCCTGGCACTGCGAGTGGCTCTGTCCGATCAGAGCAGCGCAGTTCTATCGGCGCGGCAAGGTGCGAAGCCGGATCTTCCTGGCAGGTCCCCCCGGGCCCTGAAACCAAGGCGCACCCGAAGCAGATGCAGATTACGAGGCGAAAGAACGGTCTTTGGCTCACGACCGCCATGGTAATGAGCCGCGCTCCTCCTGACAATCTAAGTGCAAGCTGCCGCATCCCACCGGTAATATGTTCTGTTCGCTGATCCTCGGAACTCCTGGAATGATCGATGACTCACGAAATCGCCTTTGAGATGGCCGCGTCCAGCGTGCGGTTCGGTGCTGGGGTAACGCGCGAGGTTGGAATGGATCTGGCGGACCTCGGAATCCGCCACGCCCTGGTGATTACTGATCCGCGCCTGCGACAGATGCGTCCCGTTCAGACCGTGCTCGAATCGTTGGAAGCGCATCGTGTTACCAACACACTGTACGACCGCGTCCGGGTCGAGCCTAATGACGATTCGTTTCTGGATGCGATCGCCTTTGCCAGGTGTTGCGACTATGGCGCGATTGTTGCGGTGGGCGGCGGGTCAACGATTGACACTGCCAAGGCGGTGAATCTTTATACGGCCTACCCACCCGAAGATTTTCTCGACTACGTGAATCCACCCATCGGCAAAGGCCTGCCGGTGCCGGGACCCTTGAAACCGTTGATTGCGATTCCAACTACGGCAGGGACAGGTAGCGAAACCACAGGGGTCTCGATTTTCGATTTGAGTAAGATGCGCGCCAAGACCGGCATCGCCAGCCGCCGGCTCAGGCCCACCCTTGGATTGCTCGATCCTGAAAACACCCGCACTATGCCTGCGCAAGTGGCCGCTGCGACGGGTCTTGACGTGTTGAGCCACGCCATCGAGTCCTACACCGCATTGCCGTACTCCGATCGCCCATTGCCCGATCGCCCGCTGGTGCGGCCCGCATATCAGGGATCGAATCCCATCAGTGATGTGTGGTCGCTGCAAGCCTTGCGCATGGTCGCCCGATACCTGGTGCGCGCGGTGGAAGATCCTTCCGATGACGAAGCCCGCGCCAGCATGCTCCTGGCTTCTACTTACGCGGGAATCGGATTCGGCAACGCCGGCGTGCATTTGCCGCACGGAATGTCGTACCCCGTCTCGGGCATGGTCAAAGGCTATTTTGCGCCCGGATACCCAAGCGATCACGCAATGGTGCCACATGGATATTCCGTCGTGCTAAACGCCCCCGCGGTGTTTCGATTCACCGCCAGTGCGAATCCTCAGCGACACCTTGAAGCTGCCGAAGCACTCGGTGCCAACATATCGGGCGTGCTTCCCGCCGATGCGGGCAAGGTACTCGCGGACCGAATCACGTGGTTCATTGAGCGGCTGAAATTGCCCAATGGATTGCGTGCGCTGGGCTACTCTTCGTCCGAAATCCCCGCTTTGGTGCAGGGCACTCTGCCGCAACACCGTGTTACCAAACTCTCGCCTCGCGAGGCTGGACCCGAGGAACTCGCTCGTTTGTTCGAAGACGCCCTCGTAGCATTTTGATAGCTCGCGGCATTTTGATCACTGTGCCCCAACGTGTTGCCGGCGCCATCTCCGGGCTCATGCAGCATTACCTGCTTTTCTGACCGCCACATCGCAAGAGACCACTGGAGACAAGCAATCACGCCTCGATCGAAAGGGTTACTGCCTAAGCCTTCTTACGTGCTGCAATCTCGCCCATTGCACCCACGAACTTATCCAGATCCGCGATGGTTGTGTAGACGTGTGGGGTAACGCGGATGCAGTGAATCTGCTCATAGTCGATTGCCACCGTGTGGATCTTGTAGCGGTCAAACAGAGTCGTCATGAATGCGGTGGGAGTCATGCCCTCGATGCTGACACCGCAGATCGCGCAGGAGAATTTTGGATCGAGCGACGTATGCAGCTTTACGCCTGGAATCTGGCGCACACGCGTCGCCCAGTAGTTCTTCAGATAAAAGATGCGCTCCTGCTTGCGCCGGGCGCCGATGGCCTCGTGAAAGTTGATGGCTTCTCCAATGCCTTGTTCGATGGGAAAGCTGCGCGTACCAAGCACTTCAAACTTGCGAATGTCGCTGCTGTGTGGGTTCCCGGCGCAGGTCAGCGGCCAGAGCTTTTCGATCTTGTCCGCTTTGACCCACATCATCCCCGACCCTATCGGCGCTGACAGGAACTTGTGCAGGCTGGTCCCGAAGTAATCGCAGTCCAGGTCTGGAATCTTGAAGTCCAGCAGTCCGAAGGAGTGGGCGCCATCGACAATTACTTCAATACCACGTGCATGCGCCATGTCGGCGATCTGTCGGACCGGCATAAGCTGGCCTACCCAGTTCACCATGTGCGTCACATGCACCAGCTTCGTCTTCGGAGTGATGGCCTGCTCGTAAGCCTTCACAATCGCTTCGTTGTCCTCGATCGGGAAGTCAAAATTGATCTGCTTGTAGACGATGCCGTCGCGTTCCGCCCTTTGGCGGTACGCACTCATCATGTTGGGATAGTCCTGCCTGGATCCAACAACTTCGTCTCCCGCCTTGAGGGGGAGACCGAAAATGATTGTATTCAAGGCTTCGGTTGCATTGCGGTTGATCGCAATCTCGTCAGCCGGCGTGCCCGCCAGGTGCGCGAGTTTTTGCCGCAACGGTTCTCGGCCCTGGTCAAGTATTTGCCACATGAAATACGACGGACCCTCGTTCGAAAGCTGGTTGTAGCGTTCCACTGCCTGCTGCACGACGATTGGTGAGGGAGAGACTCCGCCGTTATTGAGGTTGATGATCTGAGGACTGACCGAGTAGCCGCGCTGAATCACGCTCCAAAAATCCTCGTTCTGAGCCACCGCTCCTTCGTCGAGTTCGCCCACCGAACGAACTGCCGCATGCCATTCGGCGGCATGGGCCTGATGGAACAGGCTGTTCGTGGAAAACGCGCCGGCAAGGGTTGCCATCTTTAGGAAGGAGCGACGATTGTTCAAAGCCATGCTTAGCAATCTAGGTTATTGTGAAGTCTTCGGCAAAGAGCAAAAGTAAGCTGTCTCGGATCGACACCACCAAATTTCTTAGTCGCCGCCAATCGTAGAATTCGTCCCCCAATGACAGATGCCGTCCAGACGTCTTCTCTGTCAATCGCGTAAAGGCAACATGAAGAACGCCTTACAGGTTAGTCCGGACTACCAAACACCCCACTAGCACTCAGGATCACGCCAAAGTCGTTGAGATTTTTGCGTTAAGTTTTGGGTTCAACAAACCCAGTTTGGGTGGTGTGACTCAGTACCACTTCCGACCATGTTTGTAACGAATCTCTTGGTGCTTGGCTTTTCTCAAGTGACTGAACACGGAAGGAAAGCCCAAGTGATGAAATACCTTCTTGAGCCCGCCAAATGGCTCATGATCCTATGCTGCCTCGCGGGATCAGGGGTGGTGGTCAGAGCCCAGGAACCTCTAACGCTCAGACAAGCAATCCGGCAAGCGCTTGACAGCAACCCCGAAGCAAAGCTGGCGAGCGTCGGAACCAAACAGGCTGCGGCAGGAGCAGCCCTGGCTAGAACTCAGTATCTACCGCAGGTAAGCTTCACCGAAGACATCTCAGGCGGAAATGATCCTGTGTATGTCTTTGGAGCAAAGCTGCGGCAAAACCAGTTCACGCAAGCCGATTTCAACCTGGAGTCTCTCAACAAACCCGAACCGCTCAGCAACTTTGCCACTCGGCTCTCAGGTCAGTGGCTGGCATTCGACTCATTCAAGACACAGAAGACGGTCAAGAGTGCAGACCTGATGAAGAAAAGCGCAGCATCCTCAGCTGAAGCTGCGAACCAGAAGGTCGTGCTCGATGTAGTGCAGGCCTACCAGTCTGTCCTGTTCGCCGAGCGCCAGATCGAAATTGCGCAGCACGAGCTTGAGACCGCAGAGGCACTCCTGAGCTCCGTGGACGATCACGTGAAAGCCGGGCTGGCCGTGGAGTCCGACCGAATGTCCGCACAAGTCAGCGTGGCTGCCCGCAAGCAGGCACTGATTGCGGCTCAGGGTGAACGCGAGCTGTCCTGGTCGCAGCTGAGCATGGCAATGGGTGAACCAGAGCTGCCCGCCACGAAGCTGAAACCGATCGAGCCGCACGATTTTCCCCAGGCGGATCTTCAACAGGAATTGTCGGCGGCGGCAAAAATGCGGTCAGACTTGAATGCGGTTGGTCAGGCCCGAGAGGCACAGGCGGCAGCTGTGACAGCAGCCAGGTTGAGTTTCGGCCCGCGGATCAACGCCTACGGAAACTGGGAAGGGGATCGGCAGACTTTCGCCGGCTCCGGCGGACACAACTGGGTGGCCGGTGTCCAGATTGGAATCGACCTCACTCCCTTCGCCAAGCGCGAACAACTAAAGAGAGAAAGCGCCGTTAAGGAGCAGGTTGATGCCCAATTGACTGCCTATCAGCATCAAGTACGCCTGCAAGTGACGCAGGCACATATTCAAAAGCAGACTGCTCATCTCTCGTTGCAGACTGCCCGCGCCGCAATCGACCAGGCGACGGAAAGTCTGCGGATTCTGCGCAACCGCTACGGCGCGGGGCTGGCGACGATTACCGATTTGCTTCGCGCAGAAGACGCCGAACGTGAGAGCCAGAACAACTATTGGCGAGCTGTTTATGGAAATGCCGTGGCCTACGCACAACTTCTTTTTGCAACGGGATCGTTGACCCCCGACAAGGCGGAGGAACTTCAATGAAGGCTCTATTTTACGCAACGGTACTGGCTGCCGCATCGGCTGTCATGGTCGGCTGCAACACGGAGCAATCCACATCGACAGTCACTCCGCAAACGATGAAGGCGCGTGTGGTTGAGAGCGAGCAAAAGCAAACGGCCCAGACCGTCAGTGCGAACGGAACCCTTCATGCGCGGGAGACCGCCGTCCTTTCAGCTCAAGTGGTTGGACGCGTTCAACAGGTGCTGGTGCGCGAAGGAGATGTGGTGGCAGCAGGGCAGACGTTGATTGTTCTGGACGATGCCACTCTCCGATCCGCTGCAGAACAGGCTGAAGCGGCGGTCAGAGCAACACAAAACCAGCAGGTTGCAGCCCAGACCAACGCAGACCTGGCTGCAAGTACGCTCGCACGGTACAAGCAGCTTCAAGAACAGAAGAGCGTGAGTCCGCAGGAAATGGACGAGGTGACAAGGCGCGCGCAGGCTTCTGCCGCTCAGGTTGATGCATTGCGTGCGCAGGAAGCTGCAGCCCAGGCGCAAGTATCGGGCGCGCATGCGACGTTGGGCTATACGCGCATCAGGGCGCCGTTCTCGGGCGTCGTCACAGCGCGAATGGTGGATCCGGGCGCGATGGCTGCCCCGGGGGTCGGATTGCTCCAGATCGACAGCGGTGGAACGCTTCAGATGCAGACGACGGTTGATGAGTCGATAATCGCCGCGATCCATAACGGCATGAAGCTCAATATCAGCTTCGATGGCAATAGGGCTCAAGCATCTGACGGAACAGTTGCCGAGATATTCCCGGCAGCCGATCCATCAAGCCATAGTTTCAAGATCGAAATCAATCTCGCATCATCGCAGTTGCGGTCCGGTATGTACGGCACAGTGGAAATTCCTACTGGCGTGCGTAACGCGATCTTTGTGCCACGCTCAGCGGTAGTCATTCGCGGGTCGCTTCCTTGCGCATATGTGCTCGACGCCAACGGTATTGCCCAACTTCGCTATCTCACCCAAGGAGCAGCACAGGGGAACTTCGTTGAAATCCTTTCCGGCATCTCGGCCGGCGAAAAGCTGATCGATGATCCCGCCGATCGAGAGTTCGCAGGGAAACGCATCGAGGTTCAGCTATGAGGCCGAAGTCTGATTTTGCTGGACTCGGGTTGGCCGGGCGCCTCGCGCGCGCGTTTCTCAATTCCAAATTGACGCCTCTGTTCATTGCGGCATCTTTGGCTCTAGGGATATTCGCTGTTGCGATTATTCCGCGCGAAGAGGAGCCGCAGATTCTGGTACCGATGCTGGACATCATGACCGTGATGCCCGGTGCGTCTCCGGCCGAGGTCGAACAGCGGGTCACACTGCCGATCGAGACCCTTGTCCACCAGATCTCCGGCGTCGAATATGTCTATTCAACATCTAGTCCGGGTCAGAGTCTGGTTATCGTGCGCTTTCTCGTCGGCACTCCGCAGGAAGACGCCCTTATCAAGGTCTACAGCAAGCTCTATTCGAAGTTCGATCGCATACCCCCTGGAGTGTCCCAGCCCATCATCAAGGCACGATCGATCGACGATGTCCCCATACTTTCGCTCACTTTGTGGGGAGAGCACTACGACGGATATCAGCTCCGCACCCTTGCGGACGAAATTCAGCACGAAGTCAGCCAGACTCCTGACGTATCAGAAACAAGTGTGATTGGCGGGTTGCCGCGGACCATGCGTGTCGTGCTAAGTATTCCCAAACTCGATGCCTATGGCCTTTCCCCGATGGCCATCGTCGGACGGTTGCAGGGCGCCAACGCCGGTCTTCAGGCCGGAAGCTTCTCTGAGAACAATAGAGAAATTCGTGTTGATGCTGGAAACCTGTTCAGAAGCAAAATGGATCTCGAGTCTGTGGTTGTAGCCGTGGATCACGGCCGTGCCATCTATCTCCGCGATGTGGCTGACCAGATTATCGACGGAGCTCCTGAGCCGTCAGACTACGTCGTGTTCGGAACCACGGGTCGAGACTCAACCGCCCGGCATGGACCGAATCAATACCCCGCAGTCACCATTACCGTCGCCAAGCGCAAGGGCACAAACGCAACTGACATTGCCAATGCAGTTCTCAAGCGGGTTCGCGAGATGCAGGGCGTAACCATTCCCAATGATGTCAACGTCACCACGACGCGCAACTACGGTGAAACAGCCAAAGCCAAGTCCGATGAATTGCTCGAGCACCTTTTGCTGGCGACCATCTCCGTTACTTTCCTGGTGGCGCTTTTCCTCGGCTGGCGAGAGTCCGGCGTCGTCCTGCTGGCAATTCCTGTGACGCTCGCGCTCACCATGTCGATCTTCTATTTCTTCGGTTATACGATCAACCGCGTAACGCTCTTCGCTCTGATCTTCAGCATCGGCATTCTCGTTGACGACGCAATCGTAGTCGTCGAGAACATGGTGCGACATTTCCGGCTGCCTGAGAATCAGCACCGTTCCTGTAGCGACGTCACGATCGAAGCAGTCGCCGAGGTCGGAAATCCTACGATTCTTGCCACTTTCGCCGTGATCGCTGCAGTATTGCCGATGGCATTCGTTCGCGGTCTCATGGGTCCGTACATGCGCCCCATTCCGGTCGGTGCATCGGCCGCAATGTTGTTTTCGCTGATAGTGGCGTTCGTCGTTTCTCCATGGGCCGCGATGCGGCTGCTTGGGAAGCATCTTGGCGGAGCGCGCATCCTCGAGCCTGAAAACGAGAACTGGCGCACCCGGCTGTACCGACGTGTCATGACTCCGCTCATCAATTCGGCGCGCAACCGGATTCTGTTCTTCATTGCAGTGATTGCGTTGCTGTTGATTTCGGTTGTGCTGGTTCCGATGGGCCTTGTCAGGGTAAAGATGCTGCCGTTTGACAACAAAAGCGAACTGCAGGTCGTCATTAACATGCCTGACGGTACTCCCCTTGAGCAGACTGCCCGCGTTGCACAAGTGTTGGGTTCAGAGTTGGGCCGTCAGCCGGACATCCTCAATTACCAGACCTATGCGGGTACTTCCGGTCCCTATAACTTCAATGGACTTGTCAGGCACTATTACATGCGTCGTATGCCCAACCAGGCTGATATCCAGGTCAATCTTGTATCGGCCAAAGACCGTCACGACCAGAGCCACGTTATCGCTAAGCAGCTTAGAAAGGTTCTGGTGAATATCGGAAATCAATACGGCGCGCGCATTCAGGTCAGCGAGGTGCCGCCAGGACCACCGGTTATCCAGACATTAGTTGCCGAAGTCTACGGTCCTGACCTCGAGGGACAGAGCCGTGTTGCACAGCAGATTAGATCAATCTTTCAGCACACAGCAGGCGTGGTCGATACCGACTGGTATGTGGAAGATCCGCAACCGCGTCTGGCCATTCGGGTCGACTCTGCAAAGGCGGCACAGCACGGCATCTCAGTGTCAGATGTTGCCCACGCGCTTGCACTGGCAACATCGGGATCGGAAGTGGGACTCTTGCACGTCGATACAGCCCGAGAGCCCGTCCCAGCGGTTGTGGAGCTTGCCAGATCTGACCGCTCCTCTCAGCAGGCACTTCAAAGCATCCGCCTGCCTGGTGCGGACGGAGCAATGGTTTCACTCCGAGAACTCGTTAGCATCGATCAAGAGACGATCCAGCAGAGCATCTATCACAAGAATCTGCGCCGGGTGGTATATGTGACAGGCGATGTGGCCGGCGCGGAAGAAAGCCCGGTCTACGCGATCCTCAAGATGAACAAGGCTCTTGACGAACTCAAGCTCCCGGCCGGCTACACACTCGCGCGATACAACGCTGTTCAGCCTGAGTCCACGGATCACTACTCAATGAAATGGGATGGGGAATGGCATATCACTATCGAGGTATTTCGCGATCTTGGCCTGGCCTTCGCAGCTGTGCTCATCCTTATCTATGTGCTCGTGGTTGGCTGGTTCCGCTCGTTCATCGTGCCGTTAATCATCATGGCGCCAATTCCACTGACACTCGTGGGAATCCTTCCCGCACACGCGATGCTGGGCGCGTTCTTCACTGCAACCTCAATGATCGGCTTCATCGCGGGCGCCGGTATCATCGTTCGCAATTCGATCATTCTGGTTGATTTCATCGAACTCCGCCGTCGCCAGGGCGCCCCTCTGAGCGAGGCTGTTATCGATGCTGGCGCAATTCGCTTCAGACCCATGTTGCTCACTGCTGCTGCTGTTGTTGTCGGTGCGAGCGTGATCCTCACAGATCCAATCTTTCAGGGCTTGGCTGTTTCTCTCATTGCCGGAGCCGTTGCTTCGACGTTTCTATCCTGGCCGACCATTCCAATCCTCTATTACGTAGTCCACTCTCGGAAAAATTCCGAAATCACCTGCGAACCAGAAATCTTGCAAGGAGTGACCCAATGACTGTAGAACGCGCGCTGCGCCTCATGGCCGGAATAGTTGTACTGCTTTCTCTTGTGCTGGCACACTATCACTCGCCAAATTGGCTTTGGCTGACTGCATTTGTCGGACTCAATCTCTTCCAATCGGCTTTTACCAACTGGTGCCCGGCGATGACGGTCTTTCGCCATATCGGCTTGAAAGATGCAAGATGTACAACTAACTGAAGGCTATGACAGCGCCACTTGATCTCAGAGA
>Ga0207683_10003825_pt1 | contig 13037 bp, 13 predicted proteins | sample KBSM73metaG_FD_184333 | JGI IMG/M metagenome (GOLD analysis project Ga0207683, IMG submission 184333) | Miscanthus rhizosphere microbial communities from Kellogg Biological Station, Michigan, USA - KBS M7-3 metaG (SPAdes) (version 2) | ecosystem: Host-associated > Plants > Roots > Rhizosphere >...
ACGTCGCTCTGGCTCACGCTGGTCACGCCGGGCGCGGCCCGCCCCGACGTCCGCGGGCGGGTGTGGGCGTGGTTCCTGGTCACCGGCCCGGCCGGGTTCCTGCTCACCGTGGTCCTCACCGCGGCCAGCGGGCAGACCTGGTCCTGGCCCTGGGTGCTGGCCGCCGAACCCGCCCTGGTCATCGGCGCGGCGGGCCTGCTGGCCCTGATCGGGGTCCGGTCCGTGAACGGCCCCGCTCCCGACGGCGGCCCCGCGCCCGCGCGCGTGCTCAAGACCCACCTGGCCCTGGTCGCCCTGCCCGTCGTCACCGTGGCGCCGGCCGCCGCCCTGCTCGCCGCCGGCACCGCCACTCACGATGTGGCCCTGCGCTGGCTGGCGGTCCCCGTCGGCCTGGCCTGGGGCGGGTACCTGTGCTGGCGTTCGGTCCGGCTGGCGCAGCAGCGGCTGGAGAGCCAGGGCCCGGAGATCTTCGCCCGGGCCCGCGCCTCGGTGAGTTAAGAGCCTGGCCGGTATTACGAGTTTCTATCGCGGGCGCCGACGGGGTTGCTCATCTCAAATCGGTAACGAGAGGCTCGGTAGCGGGAGACACGGCCGGGGCTTTCTGGGAGCGCCGGAGAAAGGACGTCAGCCTCGTGTACTCCCGCAGAGCCCAGCGTCACTCCCGCAGGCGGCCGGCATCGCGTGACCTGGCCGCCCGTGACCTGGCCGGTCGCCTGGGCCTGATCGTCGCGGCCGTCAGCATCCCCGTTCTCCTCATCGCCTATGCCGTCATGGCGGCGCACGGCGAGCGGGCCGTCAATACCGCCAGCGTGTCGGCTCCTGACGCGGGGGCGGAGGCCGGCGGATGGGGCCGGGGCGGCTACGAGATGAAGCCCGGGCCCGCCGGATCATCGGCACAGCGGGATGCCGCCAACGCAGCCGCGGCGACCAGCGAGAACTGGGCGGGGTACGTGTCGGACGGCGGCGCGGGCACGTTCACGAGCGTGTCCGCCTCCTGGGCTCAGCCGGCGGTGACCTGCACCGCGACGAATACGTTCTCCAGCTTCTGGGTCGGCCTCGATGGTGACGGGACCGCCACGGTGGAACAGACCGGCACCGAGGCCGACTGCGATGGCGGCACCCCCAGCTACCAGGGCTGGTTCGAGATGTTCCCGAACGCGCCGGTGTTCTTCGACAACCCCGTCCAGCCGGGCGATGCGATGAGCGCGTCAGTGGTCGCCGCCGGCGGCGGGGTATTCACCCTGACGCTGACAGACTCGACCCAGGGCTGGACCCAGACCACCAGCCAGACCTCGGACACCGCCCAGCTCGGGTCGGCCGAGGTGATCGCCGAGGCCCCCAGCGACGGGACCGGGGCCGTGCTGCCCCTGTCGAATTTCGGCACCGTCAGCTTCACCGACGCGACGGTCGACAACACGGCTTTCGGTAACGAGAACCCCAGCGCCCTGACCATGGTGTCGGCCAGCGACGTCACCGAGGCCACGCCCTCGGCGCTGACCGGCGGCAGCGCCTTCACCGTGACCTGGGCCGGTGGCTGACCGTCATCTCCGCTACGGATCCGCGGACAGGACCCGGCGGGGGTGCCGACCGTCGACGTACCCCACGAACGGCGGGTAGATGTTGTAGCCGAGCAGTTCCTGCAGGCGTTCCGGCAAGTCGCGGACGACGTTGCGGGGCACGGCCAGGCAGTGGTTCTCCTGGGGCCGCAGCCAGCCGGCCGCGTACTCCAGGATCACCCCGAGCCGCGGCCTCGCGGTGGAGTTCGCGCCGCCACCGTGCCACAGGCTGCCCAGGTAGAACAGGGCCGAACCCGGTGACATCACGGCCGTCTCCACCGGATCGTCCGGGCCCGGCTGCCGGCCCGGCTCCCACCGGTGGCTGCCGGGGATGAACCGGGTGGCCCCGTTCTGCTCGGTGAACTCATCGAGCGGCCACATGGTGTTGACGACCAGCGGCGGGTGCGGCTCGGGCACCGGGTAGATGGCGTCGTCCCGGTGCAGGATCTGCGCCTTCTCGCCGGGCCCGATGCAGATGCCGACCGGGGCGCTGAGCTGGTAGTGGCCCAGGACCTGGTCCAGGACGCCGAGCAGTAGCGGATCGGTGGCCAGCGCGTCGAACACGCGGGTCTTGGCGAACAGCGCGTAGATCCGCTGCGTGTCGAACCCCTCGAAGGAGTTCCGCCCGGTCCGCGTGGTCCGCAGCACCCGGTCCAGATCGGCGCGGGCGCGCTGCACACCGTCCGGGGTCATCACGCCGGTCACGACCACGTAGCCGTCGTCCGTCAGCCGCCGGGCCACGTCCTGGCTGGTCGCGGTGGCGGGCATCGTCGCCATCACCAGCCCGAGACTAGGCCGCCGCGCGCGCGCCGTCTACCGGCCCCGGTGCCGGACGCAGTGGAACCGGGGTTTCACGGCGCCAGAACGCCGTGGATCCGGGGTTTTATGGCGTTCCGGCTGGCCCGGCGGGAAGTCTGCGGGAGGTTCCGGCGTGCCCCGGGGAACCAATGGCGCAATATCGGTCAGCTGACGGATGTTTCGAGCATGCAAGTTGCAGAAATATTTTTAGTGCAACAGGCATCGGGTGGTATCGCGCCCGGGGCCTTGCCCGGGGAGCAGCCCGTCCAGGTGACCGGCGCCGCCCGGAGTCAGCTCATTCCGGCTAGCTGGGGAATCTGATGAACATGATGGCGCCGTGCCGCCGCGACGACAACCAGCACGACATGAGCGAGGACCTGATGACCCGCGGGCAGGTGGCCCTGATGTTCCGGGTGACCTCGGCGGCGGTGGCGTCGTGGGCGCGGCGCGGGCGGCTGCCGGAGGTCAGGAACGAGGCCGGGAGGCCCCGGTACCGGCGCGCGGACGTCGAGGCGCTGTTCCGCAGCGGCATGAGATGGAGGACACGATGACCGGCGTTCCCGAGTCAGCCTTCGCGGGGAAAGGGCAGGAGGGCGGGCCGGCCGGGCCGCCGGAGCGGCAGTGCGCACGGTGCGGCGCGGTGGGCACGCACTACCTGACCTGTCCGGACTTGCGGCTGCCGTCGGGCTATCGGCTCTTCGACGCCGCGGGATCCGAAGCAGAGCACTGAACCGATCGTAACTATTTGTCGTTATATGACTACGTAACGTATTAACACCGGCGAGCTGGAGCGCTGAAGCGAGAAAGGACCGCGATGCGCGACACCTGGACCTGACGGCCCGCGGGCTGACTCAGCGGGGCTGGCCGGGTTCCTCGATGGGACACTCCCCGGCCAGGCCGCTGACCTCCAGGACCAGGCGAACCAGGAGTGCTGTCAGCCGGGCACCGGCACGCCTAGCCACCGGAGAGCCGCCTCGTCCAGCCCGGTGAGCGAACCCAGGACCAGGTCCGCCTCGCGGTAGCGGGGATCGGCCGCGAGCAGCGGGTCGGGGACGGCGACGCAGCGCATGCCCGCCGACCGGGCCGAAGCCACCCCGGCCGGGGAGTCTTCCAACGCCAGGCAGTTCGCCGCGGCGACGCCGAGCCTGCGGGCCGCGGTCAGGTACACGTCCGGCGCCGGCTTGCCCCGGGCCTCGTCCATGGCGGAGCAGCGCACCGTGATGCGGGTCAGGCCGAGCCGGTCGCAGACGGCGTCGATCAGCCGGAGCGGCGACGACGACGCGATCGCGAGCCGCAGCCCGCACCGTTCGAACAGCGCGATCGCCGCGGTAACCCCCGGCATCGGCCGGCCCTCGGCCGTGACGTGCGCGATGACCTGGTCAATGATCAGGCCGGCGATCTCGGCGTCAGTGAGCTCAGTGTCAGTCTGTTCAGGGCCGGCCGGGTCTGGCACCGGCGACCGTCGCCGCCACACCGGTATCAGCTCCTCGATCGGCTGCCCGGTCGAGTCGAGCAGGTCCCTCTCGCTGAGCACGACCCCGAACCCGGCGAAGACGGCGGACTCGGCGGCACGCCAGACCGGTTCGGTGTCGATGAGCACGCCGTCCATATCCAGGACGACGGCCTCCGCGGCCGGCCATGCCAGCACGGCCAGGTCACCTGGCCACAGCAGGGGCCGAACGGGCCTGGCGGGCCGTGTCCATGAACCGGCGGGCCCGGGCCGGGTCGACGGGATTCCAGGTGATGCCGTCGACCTTGAGGCTGGTGCCCACGATCACGCCGTCGGCGACGGCCAGGGTCTCGGCCAGCCGGTCGGCGGTCACGCCGGTGTTCGCCAGCACCGGGGTCTGCGGCGCGGCCTGCTTGGCCGCGCGCAGGTCGCTCATGGCGAACGGGACACCGGCCTCGGGACCGCTGATGAGGATCACGTCGAGGCCGAGGAAGCTCGCGCTGCGGGCGCGCTCGGCGACGGTACGGGTGCCGATCGTGGAGCTGAACTCCGGCGTGATGTTGCCGAACAGGCCCACGTCCGACGCGCCGATCGCGTCGCGGTAGGCCGCCAGGTCACCGAGCGAGGGCGCGATCAGGCCCATGTCGCTCTCGTAGACGCCGGTCAGGACCTCCCGGATGAAGACCGCTCCGGTGGCCCGGGCCACGGCGAGGCTGGCCCGCGGATCCCACAGGACGTTGACCCCGAACGGGACCCGGATCGACGGGTGCAGCTCGCCGATCACGGCCGCCATCGCGGCCGGGATCTCCGGGCCCACCGCCAGCTGGTAGGGAATGTCGGCCTCGTTGCAGAACAGCACCGCGTCGACGCCGGCCTCCTGCAGCACCGCCAGGTCCCGCCCGACGACGTCGAGCAGGCGGTTTCGCCCGGCGTCGCGGTCGTGCCGCGGCCGCCCCGGCAGGCCGGGGAAGTGCACCATCGCGATCACGGGCTTGGCGGTGCCGAACCTCTCCTCGAGCGACATGGCCGACCTTTCTGTGTTCTGCCTGGTCACGACGTGCCGTGGCGGCGGACGAAATCGATGACGGCCGTGTTCCACGGTCCCGGATTCTCCCAGAAGGCGGCGTGGCCGCCGGGTACGACCGCCCAGGTGCCGACGCCAGGGCCGAGCGCGTCGAACAGGCGCCGCGACAGTTCCGGCCGGATGATGATGTCGTCGCCGGCGGCGAGCACGAGCGTCGGCACGCTCACCGCGCCGATCCGGCTGGCGCAGTCGTGGCCGGTCAGCGCGGCCATCTGCGCCGCGAACGCCGCGGCCGGCTGCGTGCTCGTCTCCGCCGCCGCGATCAGCTCGGTCACCCGGTCCGGGTGCTGCTGGTAGAACCCGGGGCTGAAGATCCACGGCGCCTGCTGCCGCATCATGACCGGCATGCCCGCGGCCTCGGCCACCGTGGCCCACGTCTCGAACGCCGCGGCGGTGAACGGATCGGCCACGGCGAAGGTGTTCGCGAGCACGAGCGAGAGCAGGTCGCCGGGATGCGCCACCGCGTACTCCTGGGCGATGGCGCCGCCCATCGACACGCCGGCCAGGTGGAAGGGCGGCAGCCCGAGCCCGGCGACGAGCGCCTTGAGGTCCGCGGCCATCTCGGCGCTGGTGTAGGGGCCCGGCGGCTGGCTGGACCGGCCGACTCCACGGTTGTCGTAGCTGACCACGCGCAGGCCCGCGGCCACGAAGTCGTCCACCTGGTTGGCCCAGCCGTCCAGGTCGTCACCCACGCCGTTGATCAGGACCACGTGCTCCGGCCCGTCACCGCTGATCCGGTAGTGGACATCGATCCCGTTGCCCTGTACGAAACCGCTGGTCATCGCGCCCCTCGCTCGGTCAGTGCGGCCTGCCACAGCTCGGCCGAGGCCCGCAGATCCGCCAGCGCCTCGGCGTCGTCCTGCTCGAACGCCGGAATCACCTCGAGCACGAGGAGGACGTCCTGCGCGCCGGCTTCGGCCAGCGCGTCCAGCACGCGGCCGGGATCGATGCGCCCGGCCTGGTTCCGCTCGGCGGTGAACGGCCAGTGGTGGTCGGCGAGGCCGTCGGACTGCTGCAGCTGGACCTCGGCGAGCCGGCCGCCGAAGTGCGTGAGCCACGCGTACGGATCCCGGTCGGGCCCGGTGGTGCCGGGCACGCACTGGTGCCCGACGTCCAGGCACAGCCGGACCGGCGCGTGGGCGGCGTCGCCCTCGGTGAGCAGGGTCTCCAGGCCGGCGATGGTCGACGGCTCGCGGTAACAGGCGAGGTTCTCGACCAGCAGGTAGTCGAGTCCCGCCGAGCGGGCCGCGGCCGCGATCGCGGCGAGCGAGTGCTGCAGCCCCGCCCAGCGCTCGGCCCGGCGCGCCTCGTCGGCCCAGTCGGGCACGCTCATCGTGCCGACGTGACCGCCGGCCCCGCGCGCCCCCACCCGCCCGGCCAGGTCGACGACGCCCAGGTACCACTCCTCGGCGGCGCGCCGCCGCTCCTCGTCGGGGTGCATGAGCAGGTTGAGCGAGTAGGCGGCCAGGCCGGTGAACACGGTTTCCGCCCGTAGCCCGTATTCATCGAGGGCCGAACGGATCTGGCCAGCCGCTGGCCCGCCCGGATCCTCGATCAGGTCGAGGGAGAGCTCCACGACCTCGAGGCCCAGCTCGTCACGCACGATTCGGGCCCAGTCATCGGGCCGCGGCCAGCGCTTGACCGCGAAGCAGGTGTTGATGCCGAGACGCGCTCTCACCTGACCACCTGCGATCCGGTCAGCGCCTGGTAGCGCTCGTACAGATCGTCGTATAGCGCGCGATGAGCGGGATCGGGTTCGGCCCGGCCGAGCGGGCGGTATCCGGCCGAGACCGCCTCGGCGGCGTCACGGTAGATCCCGGCGCCCAGGCCCGCGAGCATCGCGGCGCCCGCCGCGGTGGAGTCACCCGCGACCCGCACGACCGGGATCCCGGTGACGTCCGCCTTGATCTGGTTCCAGACCGCCATGCCCGCGCCCCCGCCGGACACCCGGAGCTCGGTGGCCGGCGCGGACGTCCGGCCCAGGGTACGGAGGCGGGCGCGGACGCCGCAGGCGATCCCCTCCAGCGCGGCGCGGGCCACTGCGCCGCGATCGTGCCGCAGGGACAGCCCGGTGACCGCCCCGCGCAGCGCCGGGTCGTCCCGCTCGCCGTCGCCGAGCACGGGCGCGAAGAGCAGGCCGCCCGCCCCCGGCGGGGATCCGGCCACGGCCTGCTCCAGGCGGGTGTACCCGGCCCGGCGGACCCGGCCGTAGAACAGCTCTACGAGCCAGTCGACCGCCTCGCCCGTGGTGTTGATCCCCACCTCGGTCACGTAACCGCGGGGACCGGTGATGCTCGGGTAGTGGGTGACGTCCCGGTCCGGCAGCGGCTCGGCCACCACCGAGTTGAAGCAGCTCGAGCTGCCGGCCATCTCGCTGACCGGGCCGGCCCCGGTTACGCCGGCGCCGAGCGCGCAGGCGATGCTGTCGCCCGCGCCCGCCACGACCGGGACGCCGGCCGGAAGCCCGAGGCGGCGCGCGAGCTTCGGCCGGATCTCCCCCGCGATGCTCCAGGAGGGAACGACGGCGGGCAGCATGGCCTCGTCCAGGCCCAGGGCGGCGAGCAGCTCTGGCGCCCAGCGACGGGCGCGCAGATCCAGCAGGGCCGTCGCGGCCGCCATCGACCAGTCGGTCGTCGCGTGGCCGGTCAGCCCGAGCGCGACGTAGTCGGTCGGCTGGACGAAACGCCGGGTCGCGGCGAACACGTCCGGCTGGTGCGCGCGGAGCCATGCAACCTTCGCGGCGACGTGGAAGGCGGCCGGCACGTGGCCGGTCAGCTCGTGCAGCTCCCGGTCGCCGAACTTCTCCCGCATCCAGTCCGCTTCGGCCGTGGCCCGGTTGTCGCGGTAGATGATGCCGGGACCGAGCGGCAGGTCGCGCCGGTCCAGCGGGACCACGCTCGGGCACTGCCCGGTGACGGCGACGGCGCGGACCCCGATGCGCGGCCCGAGGATGCGCACCAGCGCGCCGAGGGCCGACAAGGCGGCGGACTGCCAGCGCCGGGCGTCCTGCTCGGCCCAGCCCTCGGCCGGCAGGTACGTCGGATAGGACCGCCGGACCTCGTCCAGCGGCGCGCCCGACACGTCGAACCCGGACGCGCGGGCGCCCGACGTGCCCACGTCGACGGCGATCAGCACGTCCGCGCCCCGCGTATGCGCGCCCTGCATCTCCGCGCCTAACCGCGGACCAGCTGGGCGTCGGCACGGTCCTTGTGCAGGCTGACCAGGGCCCCGTTGAGCGCGCCGGTCGAGTAGTCGCTGCCCGGGTTGAGGATCACGCCTCGGCGCTTGCCCAGGCGGCGGATGCCGGAGGACTCGTGGATGTGGCCGTGCAGCCCGACCAGCGGCTGGCGTTCGGCCTCGATGTCGCGCACCGCGGTGCTGCCGACCGCCTGGTACTGGACCTGGCCCAGCACCGCCTGGACCCTGAGGTCGTCGTCGAGGGCGGGCGCGTCGTCCAGCTGGGTCGCATACGGCGGCGGGTGCAGGTTGAACACGGCGCGTTCGGGGCGTTCGAGCTGGTCCGCCAGGCCGGCGTAGGCGGCGGCCAGCTGCTGCTCGTCCTGCTCGCGGTAGGTGTGCCAGGGTGTGGTGTTGGCGTAGCCCCAGCTGATCATCTCGTGCTCGTCGTCCAGCTGCACCACCTTGCCCTCGGCGTGGACGCCCCACGGCGCCTGGTCCAGCATCTCGGCGAGCTCCGGCGGGTCGTCGTTGCCGAGCATGAGGTAGAGCGGCACCCCCTGCGGCCGCAGCCTCGTGTCGGCGATGTCCAGCCATTCCGCGAGCCGGTCGCGCATGAGCCGGTAGAACAGGTCGTCGAGGGTTCCGTCGGCCTCCATGGCCTCCAGCTCGCCGGGCTCCGCGCGGTACGGGTAGTAGCCGTGGTCGGCGATGAGCCGTTCCAGCTCGGCGAGCTCGGAGCCCTCGGTCAGCTCGTAGCGCTTGCCGACGAAGGTGCAGTTCCACCGCCCGTTCGGCCCCTTGACGATCGACTGGATCGCCTTGCCCGCCACGTCCCCGCCGAGCACGAGCACGGTGGGCTTGTAGACGCCGGTGGCGTTGACGAACTTCCGGAAGCAGAGGCTGGATCCGTGCAGGTCGCTGACGAAGTACAGCAGGGTGCCCTTGGCCATTACGTGTTCACCGCGCTCTTCGCCTTGTCGGGTTCCACCAGGATCACCTCGACGCCCTCGCCGGCGATGCGCTCCACCTCGACCGGATCGGCGCCGGTATCGGTGACGATCACCGAGACGCGGTTGATCGGCACTACCGTGCTCAGCGCGACATCCCCGAACTTGGAGCCGTCGGCCAGGACGATGATCCGCTCGGTCTTCTCCAGCGCGGCGCGGATGACGCCGGCCTCCTGGTCATCGAGATCGGTGATGCCGCGGCGCACCGACACCCCGGCCGCGCCGATGACGGCGACGTCGGTGTTGTAGCGCTGGACGCATTCCACCGCGGCCGGGCCGACGCAGCTGAGCTCGTCCTGCCGGACCATGCCGCCGGCCATGATCACCCGGACCTGCCGGGTGCCGAGCAGGCTCGCGATGACGAGGGACTGGGTGATGACGAGCAGGCCGTCCCTGGGCGCGGTCAGCCGGGCGAACTGCTCCACGGTGGAGCCAACACCAATGAACATCACCCGCGCATCGGCGGTCAGCTCGGCGGCCCGCAGCGCGATCTGCCGCTTCTCCTGGGCGTGGTGCAGCGTGCGCGCGTTCTGCGTCGCCTCGAAGCCCCCGGCGGAACGGACCACCCGCGTGGTGGCGCCCCCGTAGGTCCGGCGCACGAACCCGTCCCGGTCCAGGCGGCGCAGGTCCCGGCGGATGGTCATCTCGGAGACGCCGAACTCACGCGCCAGGCTGCTCACCTCGACCGCCTGGTCCGCCGCGATCCGCTCCAGCACCTTGAAGCGCCGCTCGACCGCCAGCACCAGCTCTCCCCTCACGAGTGGTGTTCGTTCCTGATATTCGTGCTGATCGTTGATGTCATAACGATTGACAGTTGTTGCTGATTATGTTCGACTTTAGCCAGCCTCACTAGCAGGGTCAACGGGGGCAACCGGCGGGGGCCTGGGCAGTCAGGAGGAGCTCATGGCCACAACGGGCCGATCAGAGAGCCGGCTGTTCGTCCGCAACAGCACCGGGCTCGTGCGTTCCGCGTCGGCCGTCGACGCGACGATCTTCAACGCGGTCATCTCCGCACCGGTCGGCTCGACCCTGGCCTGGTCGATCTTCTTCACCCTGGTCGCCTTCCCGGGCGCCGACCCGGTCGGGGTGCTGATCATCGCGGCGATCATCAACATCCCGGTGCTGATCATGTTCGCGCTGCTGGGCGCCAGCATGCCGCGGGTGGGCGGCGACTACGTGTGGGTGAGCCGGATCCTGAACCCGCCGCTCGCGCTCATCTCGAACCTGTGCATGATCATGGGCGGCCTGCTCGGCGCCGCCTACTTCGCCAAGTTCTTCTCGGTCTTCGCCCTCGGCCCGGCGCTGGTCGCGGGCGGGAGCCTGGCCCACAACAACACGCTGGTCAGCTGGGGCAACTCGTTCCAGACCGACAAGGCCTGGATCCTGGCCGGGGCCCTGGTCATGGTCGCGCTGCAGACCTACATCCTGATCCGCGGCACCAAGTCGACGTTCCGCTGGCAGAACGGGGCGTTCCTGATCGCGATGGCCGGGATGGTGGTCACGTTCATCGTCCTCGCCTTCGCCAGCAAGGGCGGGTTCGTCTCCAACTTCAACACCTTGAACAAGAGCTTCGGCGGCGGGACCGCGCAGAACGTGATCACGGCCGGGGGCGGCACCCACGCCGCGCCCGACCTCGGCAACATGAGCGCGACGCTGCCCACCCTGTTCTCCATCCAGGGCTTCATGATGTGGAACTTCTGGTCGGTCTACATGTCGGGCGAGCTGAAGAGCGCGTCCAACCGGCGGCGTCAGCTGTGGATCATGTTCGGCGCGCTGGCCTTCGACACGGTGCTGCTGGTCATCGGCGCGCTGCTGATCTTCCACGTGGCCGGGTACGACTTCATGTACGCGGCGAACGTGTCGCCGAACAAGGCGTACGCGATCCCGTCCGGGCCGTTCTACCAGTTCCTGGCCGCGGTGTCGGTCAACATCCCGTTCCTCACCGTGATCATCCTGGGCTGCTTCCTGTTCTGGTCGCTGCCGTCCATGATCGCCAACACGTTCATGCCGATCCGGTCGTTCTTCGCCTGGTCGTTCGACCGGCTCATGCCGGAGAAGCTCGCGGACGTGAACGACCGCACGCACTCGCCCGTCGTCGCGATCGTGACTGTGAACGTGATCATCGCCGCGCTGGTGATCTGGAGCGTCACCTCCAACGTGTTCCAGCTCGTGCTCGGGCTGATCGTGCTGGCCGGGTGCCTCGGCGTGGTGATCATCGCCATCGCCGCGATCGCGCTGCCGCTGCGCCGGCCGGAGCTCTACCGGGCCTCGCCGGCGAACGTCAAGTTCCTCGGGATCCCGGTGCTGTTCATCGTCGCGCCGCTGTCCATCGCCATCTTCGTCGCGCTGGCCGTGGTCTCGACCCAGTACCCGGCGCTGGTCATGCAGGGGAACAGCGCCAACTTCTGGTGGATCCCGGCCTGGTTCGCCGGCCTGATCGTGGCCGGCTCGCTGCTGTACTACATCCCGCGGTACATCCGGGCCCGCCGCGGCATCAACGTCAGCTTCGTCTACAAGGAGCTGCCGCCCGAGTAAGGCCGACTTGGTGGCAGGATCACCGCATGGGCTACCTGCCGGAGATGTGGCATGACTTCGGGGTCGCAGTAGCCGGCCTGGCCGGAGCGCTGACCGGCCTGCTGTTCGTCGCCGTGTCCATCAACAGCGATGTGCTGGCCGGATCGCGCAGCCTGGCCTCCCGCGCCGCGCAGACGCTGGTGCTGTTCATCACGCCGGCGATCAGCGCGGTCGTGATCGTGGCGCCGCAGCCCGGTCCGGCCCTGGGCGCCGAGCTGCTGGCGATAGCGGCGGCCTCGGGGGCGGTGCTGCTGGTCCTGGACCGACGGGCCGGGCACAACGCGGCGAGCGGCGTGGCCCGGTACATCGAGCGGGCGTCGCCGAACTCGGTGACCGCCGTGCTGGTGGGCGTGGCCGGCCTCAGCTTCCTGCTGAAGGCCGGCGGCGGCCTGTACTGGATGATCCCGGCGGTGCTGGCCGGCCTGGTCGGCGGCGTGATCAACGCGTGGCTGTTCCTGGTCCGGCTGCCCGCCCGTTCCGCCCGTTCCGAGCGGGACGGCGCCGACAGCAATCCTTAGGCCGGTCTTCACAGCGCTTCCATGGGTTCTGCGCCGGGCCTGCACCGCCCGGAGGTCTGTTGGGACCATGACAACCTCCACACCCACGGACACCGTCGTACTGGTACACGGACTCTGGATGACCCCGCGTAGCTGGGAGCACTGGGTTCCGTACTACGAAGCCAAGGGCTACCGCGTCATCACGCCCGCGTATCCAGGGTTCGACATCGAGGTCGAAGCGCTGCGCCAGAACCCTGACATCATCGCCAACCTGACCGTCCCCGAGACAGTGGATCACCTGGCCGGCGTCATCGAAGCGCTCGATACCGCGCCGCTCATCATCGGTCACTCGTTCGGCGGCACCGTCACCCAGCTGCTCCTGGCCCGCGGCCTGGGTTCCGCCGGGGTCGTCATCGACTCGGCCCCGACCGAAGGAGTCCACGTCACTCCGCTGTCCCAGATCCGGTCCTTTTTCCCGGCCCTGAAGAACCCGGCCAACATCCACAAGGCGGTCGCCTTCACCGCGGAGGAGTTCCACTACGCCTTCGCCAACACGTTGAGCGCCGAGGACTCCAACGCGGCGTGGCAGCGATACGCCATCGCCGCGCCAGGCAACTGGGTCTGGGTCTACGGCCTGATCGCGAACCTCAAGCCGGGCCACCAGGAAACCTGGGTCGACTACGACCAGGACCGTGCGCCGCTGCTGTTCATCGGCGGCGAGAAGGACCACATCATGCCGCCATCGGTCAACAAGTCCAATGCCAGGCACTACGAGAACTCGCCCGCGCTCACCGAGTACGTCGAGTTCGAGGGCCGAGACCACTGGACCTGCGCCGCCCCCGGCTGGGAGGCCGTGGCGGACCACGCGCTCGAATGGGCCGCGAAGCACGC
>Ga0207683_10003826_pt1 | contig 13035 bp, 7 predicted proteins | sample KBSM73metaG_FD_184333 | JGI IMG/M metagenome (GOLD analysis project Ga0207683, IMG submission 184333) | Miscanthus rhizosphere microbial communities from Kellogg Biological Station, Michigan, USA - KBS M7-3 metaG (SPAdes) (version 2) | ecosystem: Host-associated > Plants > Roots > Rhizosphere >...
GCCGGGTTTTGTAGGGTGTGGGGCATGTTTGCTGCGACTGCTGTGCGTATTGACGCTGATGATCCGCTGTCCGGGCTCGAACTGGGCGACCGCCCGGAGCCAGCCTGCCCGGACGGGTGGACGACGGTCACGGTGAAGGCGGCCGCGCTGAACCATCACGACGTCTGGACGCTCCGCGGGGTGGGCATCTCCGAGGACCGGCTCCCCATCGTGCTCGGCTGCGATGCCGCCGGGCTCGACGAGGACGGCAACGAGGTCGTGGTGCACGCGGTCATCGCCGATCCCGACGCGGGTGGCGGCGACGAGACCCTCGATCCGCGCCGGTCGCTGCTGTCCGAGCGCCACGACGGCGCCTTCGCCCAATGGGTCTGCGTACCGCGGCGCAACCTGGTGCCGAAGCCCGCGGCGCTGTCCTTCGAGGAGGCCGCGTGCCTGCCGACGGCCTACCTGACCGCGTACAAGATGCTGTTCGAGAAGTCCGGCGTCCAGCCGGGCGCGACGCTGCTCGTGCAGGGCGCGGGAGGCGGGGTGGCGACCGCGCTGATCGTGCTCGGCCGCGCGGCCGGCTACCGGATCTGGGCGACCAGCCGCAGCGAGACCAAGCGCGAGCAGGCCCTCAAGCTCGGCGCCGACCAGGTCTTCCCGTCCGGGGCCAGGCTGCCGGAACGGGTCGACGTGGTGCTGGAGACGGTCGGACAGGCGACCTGGGCGCATTCCGTGCGGTCACTCAAGCCCGGCGGCCGGATCGTGATTTCCGGTGCGACCAGCGGCGACGCCCCGCCGGCCGAACTGACCCGGGTGTTCTTCACGCAGCTGTCGGTGACCGGCTCGACCATGGGGTCACGCGATCAGCTCGGCCGGCTGACCAGGTTCCTCGAGCAGACCGGGGCCCGCCCGGTCATCGACCGGGTGCTGCCGCTGGCCCAGGCGCGCGACGGTTTCCAGGCCATGATCGCCGGCGACCTGTTCGGCAAGATCGTCTTCACCCTCTAGAGGGTCAGTCCTTTCCGGTCGGCTTCCCGGCGTCGCCCGCAGAGGGAGTGTCGTCGGCGACCGGGGCGTCAGCGGAAGCGTCGTCGGCAGAGCCTGCGGGAGAGCCGGCCGCCCCGGCGGTGCCGGGGCCCTTCCCTTCCGCTTCCTCGTGACCGGGGCCGGAGCCAGGGCCGAAGATCTCGGACTTGATCCGATCCAGCGCGTCTTCCAGGATCGTGCGCAGGTCGGTGATCACGTTCTCGCCCGCGGCCGAAGACTGCATGGCCACCCGGCGCAGGTCGGAGGTGAACTGGACGGCCACCCGCTCCAGGTCGCGCAGCGTCCCGAAGTCGAGCCCGCCGGGCCAGCCGGGCCGCCCGCGCATCCGCGCCCAGTCTTCCCAGCCGCGCCGCCCCGGCCAGTCCGTCCAGCCTGGTCCCTGACCCCAGCCTGACCCGCCCGGCGGATCCCAGTCGTGGTCGCCGGGGCGGAAGCCGGCGCCGACGGGATCGCCGAGTCGCCCGGCGCCGATGGCCTCGTCGCGGGCGCGCCTGGCTTCCTCGCGGAGACGCCGGGCCTGCTCGTGCACCCGCCGGGCCGCCTCGGGGCCCGGTCCCTCGCTGCCGGTGCCGGCACCGGCAGCGGCGGTACTGCCCTCGCCAGCGGCCGCGGCGCTCTCCTCGCCGAACCCGCCAGGATCATGCGGCTGACCCGCCCGGTCCCGCCCCTCTCGGGCCTGCTTCGCCTGCTCACGAGCCTGTTCCTTGGCCTGCTTGACCTGCTCGCGCGCCTCGTCACGGGCCTGCTTCGCCTGCTCGCGCGCCTCATCGCGGGCCTGCTTGGCCTGCTCGCGGACGTCGGTGGCCATCTCCCGGCCCATCCGGCGGGACTCACGGGCCGCCCAGGTCAGCTCCTCGCGCAGGCTCCGCACGGTCTGCCTGACGTCCTCCCTGACCTCACGGACGATGTCGCTGACCGACGCGGACAGTTCCTCCTCGAGCTCGTCGAGCTCATCACTGCGGCTGCGCAGTTCGTCGCGGCCGGCTTCGGTGATCCGGTAGACCTTGCGGCCGTCCACCTCGTCGTGGGTGACCAGGCCCTCTTCCTCGAGACGGGCCAGCCGGGGGTAAATCGTGCCGGGGGAGGGCGAGTACACGCCCATGAACCGGTCACGCAGCAGCCGGATTACCTCGTAGCCGTGCCTGGGCTCCTCATCGAGGAGCCTGAGCAGGTACAGCCGGAGGCTTCCATGGCGGAATACCGGACTCAACTGGCCTCGCCTTCCATCTCATTCTCATTATCAGGCTGATCGTCAGCCCGTACATCCTGCGAGCCGTGCCCGGCGCGTCGCAGCAGCATGACCCGGCCGGACATGGTGGTCACGGACACCTGTCCCGAGCCGGCGCCCAGGCTACCGCTAACGCTACGAGACGCCGGGGCCGATGATCGCCTAAGCTCCGCAAATTCGCTCCGGACGTCACCCGAGACCGAGTGCAGGTTCACCCGGGCGTCGGCTTCGGCCGGGAGCCTGAGCACCACCTCGCCGGACACCGTGGTGACCTGCATCCCGCCCAGCGGGTCCAGGTCGAGGTCGGCGGTCACGTCGCCGCTGACCCCGTTCACGTCAAGGCGCTCGAGCCACCCGTCGGCGAGCGTCAGGTCCCCGGACACCGTGTTGAAGTTGAGCTTGCCGTTGATGCCCTGCGCCTCGACCGCCCCGGAGACGGTGTTGGCGTCGACGTCACCGGTGACGCTGTCCAGCGTGATCCCGCCGGAGACGCTCTTGACCGAGGCGCGCGCGCCCATGCCGGACATGACGGCGGTCGCGCTGACCACGCCGACCTGCGCCGCGCACTTCCGCGGAACGCTCACCGTCACCGTGGCCGAATGCGGCTGCGGCCGCAGCCACTTCAGCAGGCCCTCCCAGCTGAGGTTCTCGTGCGCCACCGTCAGCACCCCGTCGGCCAACGTGACGTTGAGCGGGTCGCCTTCGATGCTGGATACCTCGAGCGTCGGCTTCCCGGTGGTGGCGAGCACCGCTACCGAGCCCGCGATGAGCCTGACCCGCAGCCCGGTCACGTCGTCGAATTCCAGGCTGGTAGGAGTCTCGATGCTCCACTCGCTCGTCGGCATTCCACCCGTCCTTCCCATCGGCCTGCCCAGTACACCTAACGATATATCTCATTTGCTCAAAGTCAAGATGTATCGCGAATGGGGGCTGGGGCCGGGGATAGACGGCCGGCCGGCGACACGACCGCCCTGACGGGGCCGAACGGGCCCGGTCACCCGCCCCGGCGGCCGCCAGGAGCCTAACCGGACGGGTCAGTCGTCCTCGTCGTCGAGCCGGGCCAGAAAACTGGCCAGCCGGTCAACGGCGACGTCGAATCCGGGGTTGAGGTCGACGAAGTCGCGGAGCCGCTCGGCGAGCCAGGCCATCGAGACCTGGTCCTCGCCGCGCCGCTCCCCGAGTTCCTCGATGCCGCGGTCGGTGAAGTACACGTACATCAGCTCCCCTGGGGGATGGCCGTCTCGATGATCTCCCGGTGAGTGGTGGCGTGCAGCTTGGCCGAACCACTCGCGGGCGCCGAGCTGGCCGGCAGCGACACCACGCCAACCTGGCGACCGAGCACTCGCGGCAGCTTCAGCGCCATGGTCGGCCAGGCCCCCATGTTGACCGGCTCCTCCTGCACCCAGGTGACGGACTCCGCCTCCGGGTACCGGGCCAGCTCGGCGCACAGCTCGGACACCGGCAGCGGGTACAGCCGCTCGACCCGGACGATGGCGGTGTCGGTCGCGCTGATCTCCCGGCGCCGCGCGGCCAGGTCGTAGTACACCTTGCCGGAGCACAGGACCACGCGGCGCACATCCGCGTCCGACTCCTGCGCCGAACCGACCAGCGGGCGGAACGACCCGCTGGTGAAGTCCGCGACCGGCGACGCGGCCGCCTTGAGCCGCAGCATGGACTTCGGGGTGAACACGATCAGCGGCTTGTGCCGGCCGGACAGGCACTGCCAGCGCAGCAGGTGGAAGTAGTTGCCCGGCGTGGTCGGCATGGCCACGGTCATGTTGTCCTGCGCGCACAGCGACAGGAACCGCTCTACCCGGGCCGAGGAGTGGTCGGGCCCCTGGCCGTCGTAGCCGTGCGGCAGCAGCAGCACCACGCCGGAACGCTGGCCCCACTTCTGCTCGCCGGAGCTGATGAACTCGTCGATGATCGTCTGCGCGCCGTTGAGGAAGTCGCCGAACTGAGCCTCCCAGCAGACCAGCGCGTCCGGGCGGGCCACCGAGTAGCCGTACTCGAAGCCCATCGCGGCGAACTCGGACAGCAGCGAGTCGTGCACGAAGAACTTGGCCGCGCCCGACTCGAGCTGCTTGAGCGGCGTGTACTCGGCGCCGGTGTGCCGGTCCACCAGCACCGCGTGCCGCTGGCCGAACGTGCCCCGCCGGCTGTCCTGGCCGACCAGCCGCACCGGGTGCCCGTCCAGGACCAGCGCGCCGAACGCCAGCAGCTCGCCGGTCGCCCAGTCGATGGCGTCCTCCTCGCGCATGGCCGCGCGGCGGTCGAGCAGCGGCTTGAGCCGCGGGTGCGGGCTGAAGTCCGCGGGCAGGTTGACCTGGGTGTCGATGATCCGCTTCACGGTCTCGGCGGTCACCGCGGTCGGCACGGCCTGGTGGTTGACCGGGCGGTCCTCGGGCTCAGGCGGCAGCACGCTGCCGGGCTCAGCCGGCCGGTCCGCCGCGTCCCTGGTCTCGGTGAAGACCCGCTCGAGCTGCTGCTGGTAGTCGCGCAGCGCGCCCTCGGCCTCCTCCATGGTGATGTCGCCGCGGGCGATCAGCGACTCCGTGTACACCTTCCTGGTCGACCGCTTGGCCTCCACCAGGTCGTACATGAGCGGCTGGGTGAACGACGGGTTGTCGGTCTCGTTGTGCCCCCGCTTGCGGTAGCAGATCATGTCCACGACGACGTCCTTCTTGAACGCCTGCCGGTAGGCGAAGGCCAGCCTGGCCGTCCGCACCACGGCCTCCGGGTCGTCCCCGTTGACGTGGAAGATGGGCGCCTGGATCATCCGGGCCACGTCGGTCGCGTACACGCTGGACCGCGAGTACTGCGGCGCGGTGGTGAAGCCCACCTGGTTGTTCACGATGATGTGCACGGTGCCGCCGGTCCGGTACCCGCGCAGCAGCGACAGGTTCAGCGTCTCGGCCACCACGCCCTGCCCGGCGAACGCGGCGTCGCCGTGGATGAGCACGGGCAGCACGGTGAAGCCGGGCTCGCCCTTGTCGATGACGTCCTGCTTGGCCCGGACCACGCCCTCCAGTACCGGGTCGACCGCCTCCAGGTGGCTCGGGTTGGCCACCAGCGAGGTCTTGATCGCGCGGCCGTCGGGCGCCCGGAAGGTGCCCTCGGCCCCGAGGTGGTACTTGACGTCGCCGGAGCCCTGCGCGCTGCTCGGGTCCAGGTTGCCCTCGAACTCCTTGAAGATCTGCGCGTAGGACTTGCCCACGATGTTGGCCAGCACGTTCAGCCGGCCGCGGTGGGCCATGCCGACGACGGCCTCGTCCAGGTGCGCCTCGGCCGCCTCGGTGAGCACCGTGTCGATCAGCGGGATGAGCGCCTCGGCGCCCTCGAGCGAGAACCGGCGCTGGCCGACGAACTTGGTCTGCAGGAACATCTCGAACGCCTCGGCCACGTTGAGCCGGGACAAGATGGCCATCTGCTCGTCGTGCTCGGCCCGCGGGTGCGGGACCTCGATCCGGTCCTGCAGCCAGCGGCGCTCCTCCGGGTCCTGGATGTGCATGTACTCGGTGCCCACGGTGCGGCAGTACGAGTCGCGCAGCACGCCCAGGATGTCCCGCAGCTTCATCCGCGCCTTCCCGCCGAACCCGCCGGTGGGGAAGTCGCGCTCAAGGTCCCACAGGGTCAGCCCGTGCAGGTTGATGTCCAGGTCGGGGTGCTTGCGCTGGGTGACCTCGAGCGGGTTGGTGTCGGCCATCAGGTGACCGCGCACCCGGTAGGCGTGGATCAGCTCCTGCACCCGGGCGGACCTGGCGACGTCGTCCTCGTGGCCGGCCGGGAAGTCCCTGACCCAGCGGACCGGCTCGTACGGGATGCGCAGCGCGGCGAAGATCTCGTCGTAGAAGCCGTCCTCGCCGAGCAGCAGCTCGTGGATCTTCTTCAGGAACTCGCCGGACTGGGCGCCCTGGATGATCCGGTGGTCGTAGGTCGAGGTGAGCGTGACCGACTTGCTGATGGCCAGCCGGGCCAGGGTCTCCTCGGACGCCCCGGCGTAGGCGGCCGGGTACTCCATCGCCCCCACGCCCACGATGCAGCCCTGCCCGGCCATCAGCCGCGGCACCGAGTGCTCGGTGCCGATCGTGCCGGGGTTGGTGATCGTCGCGGTCGTGCCCTGGAAGTCGGCCACCGCGAGCTTGCCCGCGCGCGCCCGGCGCACGACGTCCTCGTAGGTCGTCCAGAACTGGCGGAAGTCCATCTCCTCCGCCGCCTTGAGGTTCGGCACCAGCAGCTGCCTGCTGCCGTCACCCGTCCGCACGTCGATGGCCAGGCCCAGGTTGACGTGGTCCGGCCGGGCCACGGCCGGCTTGCCGTTCTCCTCGGCGTAGGCGAGGTTCATCTCCGGCAGCGCCACCAGCGCCTTGACCACCGCGTACCCGATCAGGTGGGTGAACGACACCTTGCCGCCGCGTCCGCGGCGCAGGTGGTTGTTGATGACGATCCTGTTGTCCACGAGCAGCTTGGCCGGGACCGCGCGGACGCTGGTCGCGGTCGGCACGGCCAGGCTGGCCGTCATGTTGCTGACGGTGCGGGCCGCCGCCCCGCGCAGCCTGCTGACCTCGGCGCCCTCAACCGCAGGAGGCGGCGGAGCCGGGCTCGGGGGAGCAGGCCGGGGCGGCGCGGCCGGAGCGGCCGGCGGGGCCTGCTGCGCCGGAGGAGCCGGCGCGGGCGCGGGCGCCGGTGCCGGCGCCGGGGGCTGAGGGGCCGTCCCGTTGGGCAGCGTGGGCTGGTAGTCGGCGAAGAAGCTCCACCACGCCCGGTCGACCGAGCCGGGGTCCGCCAGGTAGCGCTGGTACAGCTCCTCGACCAGCCATTCGTTGGCGCCGAAATCGGCCTGCCCGGTGGCGTGCTCCGGTGCGGCGGGCTGACCCGGCTCGACGGCTGGCTCGTGTGACTCAGAAGACACGGCGGACATCGTCCGAAAACCTTCTTCCGAAGATCTAAATCGTTGATCGGTTCTGCCCATCAAGGCTACCTGCCGCCATCCAGGCCAGGGCCTGAAGAACCGCGGGCGCCCGCGGGTGCGGCTATGGCCCGGGTCGCTGGCCGCCGTCCCCTCCCGCCGGCGGCGTAGCCGAAAGTCCCTGTCACCCAAGGTGCCGGCCGGTAGCATCGGCGGCAATGGCAGATGGTTTTCCCGGTTTAGCCCGCGCTGGCTGTGCTCCCACCGGGGGCCATCGGCCGGAAGATCACACTGACGGCAAGGCACAGGTGACAAGGGAACCGACCGGCCATCCCGCGGCTGACGGCGCCTGGGGCCCTCCGGGTCCCCCGCGTCCCCGGCCTTCGCGTGCCGGTTCCGGTCCCTTTCCCGGTGCCGCCACCGGGCCCATCCCGCGTGTCCCGGTTACCCACGGTCAGCCCGACGACGATCCGTGGAGCGGGACGGCGCCCGGGTTCGAGTTCGAGCACCGCCGCCCGCGGCCGCCCCGCGCGCGCTCTGCTTTCTCCTCCGAGCCGACCCGCAGGATCCCGCCCGGCCGGACCCCGCCGGCTCAGCCCGGCCACGGGCGCGTTCCCCGGGGGCATCCGGCCCCTCAGCCGGCCGATCCGCGCCGGTTCCGGTACACGCCGACGGTGAGCGAGCCCGCCTCGACGCAGGTCCCGCCGCAAGCCTGGCCCGATGACGTGTTCGTCCCGTCCGGATTCGAGTTCGGCAAGTTGTCCGCGCCCGGCACCGGGTTCCCGCCGTCAGCGCACCCGTCCGGCCCGCTTCCCGGCCCGATCCCGGGTCAGCCGTCCGGGCGGCGCGCGGACGGCCCCGGAGCCGGCCGGGCGGCCGGCGCCGAGTGGGCCGGCCTGCTCCGCTCGCTGCTGCCCCAGCCGGCCAGGCGCCGCTGGGCCCGGGAGTTCGTGAACGGCCTGGAGTTCCGCGGCTGGGGGATCAGGGTCGCGATCCCGATCCTGGCCATGGTGGTCTTCGGCGTCGCCGTCGTGGTGATCGCCGGCGCGAACAGCGGCCACGCCGGGCCCGCCCCGTCAGCGGCCTCGCTCGGCTTCCCGCCCGCGACGCTGGCGGGCAACGACTTCACCGCCGCGGGCAGCGGCCGCGGCATCACCCAGACTCTCGGCGGGGTGGCGAGCGTCGGGCACGAGATCGTGGCGGTGGGGTCGCAGGCCGGCACCCGCATCCCGCGGGCGCAGTTCTTCGTGTCCGGCGACGACGGTCGTACCTGGAAGCTGGGGGCGGTCAGGGACGCGGCCGGCGGCGTGCCACCGCCCGGGCACGGTGCCATCTTCGTGGCCGGCGCCCAGGGCGCCTGGGTCGCCCTCGGTCCCGGCTCGATCTGGACCAGCCCGGACGGCCGGACCTGGACGCTGGCACCCGGCAACGGGATGCCGCTTCGCCCCGGTGACCGGATCAACGCGGTGGCCAGGACCGCGCACGGCTTCATCGCGGTGGGCGCCAGCAGGCCCGGCGGGCAGGCGGCCAGGTCCACTCCGCTGATCTTCCTGTCGGCCAACGGGACCAGCTGGGAGCGGCTCGACGCGGCCCGGCTGCGCCTGGCCGCGGGTAACGGCCACGCCCTGGACATCACGTCCGTGGCCGCGGCCGGCCAGCTGATCCTGATCTCCGGGGACGCGGTGACCAGCAACCCCAAGCGGACCGCGACGGTCCAGGCCGGCGTCGCCTGGCTGAGCGCCGACGGCGGCGCCACCTGGGCACCGGTATCTGGCGCGGCCACCGGGCATGGCGCCCGGCCGCAGGTCGCCGGCGTGGCGGCGGTCGGCCACGGGTTCGTCCTGCTCCGGCCGGCCACCGTGGCCAGGCGGCCGGCCGTCGACGTCTTTTCCTCGCCGAACGGTCTGGCCTGGACGTTCCAGGCCACCCTCGGAGCCCCGGCCGGGTTTACCGCCATGACGGCCAGCGGCGGTCCTGACGGCGCTGTGCTAGCCGGAGAAACGGGCGTCACCGGCCAGGCGGGCCGGGTCCTGACCGCGTTCGCCTCCGCCGACGGCCGGACCTGGCACCAGGTCCGCCCGTTCGGCACCGCCGCGTCCGAGGACGTCTCCGGCGTGGCGCTGGCCCCCGGCGGCGCCGTGGTCGCCGCCGGCATCAGCGACGCCCCCGACGCCCGCCAGCCGGTGATCACCCTGAGCGGGGTGAACGCCGCGGCGCGGCAGGTGGACATCGCGACGATCCCGGGCGCGGTCGAGCCGCAGGTAGCGGTCAACAGCATCGCCGCTCAGGACAGCACGCAGGTGGCGGTGGGCAGCGCGAACGGCTATCCCGCCGCGTGGACCTCGGGCAACGGCGGCAGCTCGTGGACGCGGGCCGTCGGCGCCCTCCCGGCCGTATTCAGCAGGCCCGGGTCGCAGCAGCTGACCAGCGTGACGCACGGCCCGATGGGCTGGCTGGCGGTGGGCGACGTCACGGCGGCCGCCCCCGAGCACCCGGTCGTCGTCGTCTCCGCCGACGGTACCGGCTGGCAGGCGGCCGACGGCGAGCGCGTCTTCGGCGCGACCGGGCTGTTCACCGAGCAGGCGGCCGCGGACACCAGGGGCTACGTCATCGTCGGCCACCAGAACGTCAAGCGCGTACAGAACGGCCGGGTCGTCGCGGCCCGCACCGAGGCCGCGGTCTGGTGGTCGGCCACCCTGACCGGCTGGCGGCGTGGCGCGGACGCCACCGCGGGCGCGCTCGACGGGACCGGTAACCGGCAGATGAACGCGGTCACCGCCCTGCCCATTTCTGGGCCCGTTTCTGGCCGGGCCGGTTTCGTGGCGGTGGGCTCGCACGGCGACCAGCCGTCGGCTTGGACCTCGGCCGACGGCGGCCGGACCTGGCGCCTGGCCGATCTGCCCATGCCGGTCGGCTCCACCCGGGCCATGCTCGAGCACGTGGCGAGCTCCGGCCGCGTCGTGGTCGCCGTGGGCACCGCCATCACCACCGCGGGCCGGACGGTGCCGTTCGCGGCTAGCTCGGCCAATGGCGGGGCCAGCTGGGCCGAATCGGCGCTCCCGGTGCCGGCCGGCCTGACCTCGGTCACCGCCCTGGTCGCGGCCGGCGGCACCTTCACCGCCACCGGCAGCTACGGCAGCACCCCGGGCCACCAGGACGTGGTGGTGTGGACGTCGGCCGACGGCTCGGCCTGGCGGGCCGCCGAGCCCGGCGGCAAGGGCCTGACCGGACTGGGCATCCAGGCCATCACCGGCCTCGCCGCGGCCGGCAGCACGCTGACCGGCGTCGGCTTCACCGCCTCCCCGGTCAGCGAGCAGCCCATCTTCTGGCAGGCCCCGGTCAGGTAACGGGTGCGTGGGCCGGTCAGCCCTTCATGAACGCCGTGAAACCCGGGATCCAGTGCGTTCTAACGCACTGGAAGTCCGGTTTCATATCGTTCTGCACGCGGCGAACCCGATGGTGAGGCCGGTCATACGCCGCTGACCGGCGGGGGCGGGCCGAACACGTCGTCGCGGCGGTTGGCCAGGCTGGGCAGGCTGGCCCGGACGGTCGCGATCAGGCCCGTGTCGACCTCGGCGACCGTCACGCCGGGCGCGGGCCCGAGGTCGGCCCGGACCACGCCGAGCGGGTCGACCAGCATGCTGCGCCCGACGCCGGTCGCGGCCTTGGTCGGCGGTTCGTCCGGGTCGGGCACCTGGCAGACGGCCGCCACCCACATGGTGTTCTCGATGGCGCGGGCCCGCACCAGGGTGACCCAGTGCTCTTCCTTGAACAACCCGGCCGCCCAGGCGGCGGGCAGCACGAGCAGCTCGGCCCCGGCCACCGCGAGCGCCCGGGACAGCTCGCCGAACCGCACGTCGTAGCAGATCGCCAGCCCGGCGCGAACCCCGGCGAGGGTGCAGGCGACCGGCGCGGAGCCCGGCGCCACCTCGTCGGACTCGCGGTGGCCGAACGCGTCGAACAGGTGCAGCTTGCGGTACGCGGTGACCAGCTCGCCGGCCCCGTCGTAGGCCACCGCGGTGTTGTACACCCGGCCGCCCGGGGCGGGCTCGAACACCCCGGCCACCAGCGCCACCCCGGTCTGCTTGGCCGCGGCGGCCAGCCCGGAGCAGAACGGGCCGTCCAGCGGCTCGGCCGCGGCGCGCAGGTCCGAGCCGAACCTGACCTGGGTCGCCTCGGGGAACACCGCCAGGTCCGCGCCCTGGTCGGCGGCCCGCTCCAGGGCGTCCCTGACCCGGCCGGAGTTGACCTCGGCGCGGGAGCTGACGGGTATCTGGCACAGTGCGACTCGCATACCTTGCAGCCTAGCCGCCGAACGCGTGATGTCATTGGGCTCATGAGCCGACCACTGCTGAACCGGCGCCTGGAGGGCCTCGGCACCACGATCTTCGCCGAGATGTCCGCGCGCGCCCTGGTCACCGGGTCCGTCAACCTGGGCCAGGGTTTCCCCGACCGGGACGGGCCGGCCAAGATCGCCCAGGTCGCGGCCGACGCGATCCTGGCCGGCCGCGGCAACCAGTACCCGCCGGGCCCCGGCGTACCGGAGCTGCGCCAGGCCATCGCAGCGCACGACGAGCGGTTCTACGGCCTCCGTTACGACCCGGACGGCGAGATCCTGGTCACCGCCGGCGCCACCGAGGCGATCGCGGCGGCCATGCTCGCGCTGGTCGAGCCGGGCGACGAGGTGATCGCGTTCGAGCCCTACTACGACTCCTACGCGGCCAACATCGCCATGGCCGGCGGCGTCCGCGTGCCGGTCACGCTGCGCCCGCCGCACTTCCGCCCCGACCTGGACGAACTCGCAAGAGCCATCACCGGTCGCACCCGCCTCATCCTGCTCAACAGCCCGCACAACCCGACCGGCTCGGTCTTCACCCGCGACGAGCTCGCCGCCATCGCGGCGCTGGCCGTCGAGCGCGACCTGCTCGTGGTCACCGACGAGGTCTACGAGCACCTCGTCTTCGACGGCGAGCACGTGCCGATCGCGCAGTTCCCCGGCATGAGGGACCGAACGGTCTCGGTTTCCTCGGCCGGCAAGACATTCTCCTTCACCGGCTGGAAGATCGGCTGGGTCAAGGCCACGCCGGAGCTGGTGACCGCGGTGAAGACGGCCAAGCAGTTCCTCACCTTCGTCAGCGGCGGCCCGTTCCAGTACGCCGTGGCCGAGGCGCTCGCGCTGCCGGACGAGTACTACGCCAGGCTCCGCGGCGACCTGATGGCCCAGCGCGACCTGCTGTGCGCCGGGCTGAGCGAGATCGGCTTCGAGGTCTACCAGCCGCAGGGCACCTACTTCGTCACCGCGGATATCAAGCGCTTGGGTTTCCAGGACGGCGTGGAGTTCTGCCGGAACCTGCCCGACCGCGCGGGCGTGGTCGCGATCCCCACCGCGATCTTCTACGACCACCCCGAAGCGGCCCGCAGCCACGTCCGCTTCGCCTTCTGCAAGCAGCCCGAGGTGCTGACCGAGGCCCTGCGCCGGCTCTCCCGCCTCACCGGGTAGGGGGCTCAGGCCCACCATCGATCCGGGTCGCAGGCCCATGGCGCGGCCCCAGCGGACTCGCCAGGATAGAGAGCACGGTCTGCTGCGAGAGGAGCCTGGGGCGATGAGTTTTGCGTACCTGGTGTCACTGCTGCTGCTCGGAAGCATCGCGTTCGCCTTGGTGCGGGAGATGCGAAAGGCGAGCCCGCGTCCGGCTGGCCTGCGGGGGCACATCCGGGCGCGCGGCTGGGGCCTGCTGCTCCTGCCCATCGCGTTGATGGCCGCCGCCATGACCGGCCACGTGCATGCGCTGGCCGTGGTCGAGCTCGCCACCGCGGGGGCCCTGGTGACCTGGGCCCCGCGGCTGGCCGCCAAGCTCGTCCCGTA
>Ga0207683_10003827_pt1 | contig 13035 bp, 12 predicted proteins | sample KBSM73metaG_FD_184333 | JGI IMG/M metagenome (GOLD analysis project Ga0207683, IMG submission 184333) | Miscanthus rhizosphere microbial communities from Kellogg Biological Station, Michigan, USA - KBS M7-3 metaG (SPAdes) (version 2) | ecosystem: Host-associated > Plants > Roots > Rhizosphere >...
CTTCGCGCGTGTTTCCTCGCGCTTGGCCTCGACAATCCAGTCGATGTATTCGCGGCGCTGGCTCGGGCTGAATGCTGCGAACGCCGTGGCGGCTTTGCGGTTGCGCTTCAGCGCCGATCCAAGGTCGTCCGGCATGGCCACTTCTGGCCGCGGTTTCGGCTTCGCGCGCAACGGCTTGATGCCCTCTTCGTTGAGCTTCGCGGCCTTGCGGATGTATGCGGTCAGCGCCTTGCGCGAGGGCAGCGCAGCCAACGCGGTGATGCGGCCGAACTGGCCCATGGCGCGCTCGTCCGCTGCGCTGGCGCGGCCTACGACGAGTTCGCCTTTCCAGAATCCGAACGTGCAGTGCTGCTTGAACGCCGCCATCCCGCACATCATCCCGTGATGCATGAAATGTGGAAAGCTCCACTTCATTGTTTCTTCCACTTGTGGACACGCGGCATGGATGACGTCACGAAGGTGCGCCAGGATCGGCTTGGCGAAATCGGCCGACCTCTCGATGTAGGCGTCGACGCGCGGATCACGCTTGCCCATTGTCATTCCTCCCGATGTGCTGACGCAGACAAAAACCGTTGCAGGGCGAACGGCGCGCTCGATTCAACCGCCTACGGCAAACGCCCCGCCCTGTTCGAGCGCCCGCTGGTAGGCCGGCCGCGCGTGGATGCGTTCGAGAAACGCAGCAAGCCTGGGCCGGCCCGAGTCGACCAGACCGCCCGCCTTCCCCGCTTCGATCGGAAAACTCATCTGCACATCGGCGGCACTGAACTCGTCGCCGGCAAACCAGGCATGCTGTCCCAGTTCACTTTCCATATAGTCGAAATGCAGCTTGAGCTGCGGATCGACATACGAGGTCCTTGCCTTGTCTGCAACACCGCGCACGATCGGACGGATGAAGAACGGCATCGGCGCCTTCGGCATGCGGCGGAAGATCAGGCTCAGGAGCAGCGGCGTCATCGCCGAACCTTCGGCATAGTGCAGCCAGTACGTGTAGCGCAAGCGTTGCGGCGTCTCGGGCGGCGGCACAAACCGGCCATCGCCGTAGCGGCCGGTCAGATATTCGATGATTGCTCCGGACTCCGCCACCGTCGTATCGCCATCGCTGATGACCGGCGACTTGCCGAGAGGATGCACGGCGCGCAATTCCGGCGGCGCCAGCATCGTGTTTGCGTCACGCTGGTAGCGCACGATGCGGTACTCGACATCGAGTTCCTCGAGCAGCCAGAGGACGCGTTGCGAGCGTGAGTTGTTCAGGTGGTGAACGGTGATCATGCGCCGTCGCTTCGCCGGTTGGTTGCCATCTCAGTGCGGACTGCTTGCGACCTGCCCGCCACCTGCGTCCGCCGCGACCAGCTTGAGGAAAGCCGGATCGTTTCGCAGCGAATCCCATACCGGGTGCAGGCGCATCGTTGCGCGGGTCTCGCCGTTGGGCACTTCGAGCAGGTGCGGCACCATCGCGACCGCTGTATCGGTGTGGCCGAACACGGCCAGTACTTGCGCGAGCGTCGCCTCGGCGCGCGGCAGCGTGAAGGCATCGCCGGCGTTGAGTTCGACGCCGCGCTTCGCCCACTTCAGAGCCTGTTCCTCGTCGCCGAGTCCGGCATACGTGACCGCGTAACCCTGCGACAGTTTGGCGTCGTCGGCTTCGGATCGGTACAGGGAATTGATGACCGCGAGCGCGCGTTCGAAGCTGGCATGCGCCGCAGCCTTGTCACCGGACCACATCTGAGCCCAGGCGATGAATATCTGGCAATAGGTCTGCCACGGATCGCCGGCAGGCTGCGGTTTCGTCACCGCATCGCCCAAGACCGCGAGCGCTTCGTCGAAGCGCCGTTGCAGCAGCATCTGGTCGATCTGCACGGAAAAACTCTCGGGATCCCTCACGTCGATCGGCAATCCCTCGAGCAGCTTGCCCGATGCATCGAGATTGCCTTCGACCTGATAGGTCGAAGCCTTGCCCGCAATCAGCTTGGCCGAGTCCGGAACCTGGGCCAGCGCGCGGTCGAGCGTGGAGCGCGTTTGCGCAAACTCGCGCAACGCCGCATAGGTGTTGGCCAGCTCGCTCAGCATCTGAACGGCATGCGGGTCGAGGGCCGTTGCCTGCTCCTGGTGCGCGATCGATTCGCGCCACTTGCCCTGGCGCCGCTCGATGTAACCGATCGACGACAGCACGTCGGGATTGTTCGGGAGCCGCTGGCGAGCCTGTTCGAAGGCCTGCAGTCCTCCGGCGTAGTCGCGCAAGCCGCGATAGCGATAGTAGCCAAGCGCCAGGTAGGCTTCGCCGAGTTCGGGCTGCAGCCGCAACGCCGTGTCGGCAGCTTGCTTGACCTCGTCGAGCTGGGTCGGCGAACGATCGATGAAGTTGGCGTACAGGAAGCTCTTGACGATCGCCAGCCGGGCCCACGCTAGCGCAAAACCCGGATCCAGCCTGGCCGCTTCGCCGTAAAGTGCCAGCACGCTGCGCAGGACGTCGGTCGACGGATTGGGTTCGTGCGCCTCGATCGCACGCGCGCGTAGATAGGCATCGTACGCGGCGGCATTCGCGGTCAAGCGGGCTGCGACCGCGGTCTGTTCGCCACCACTGAGCTTCACCTGGAGTTCCGAGGCGATCGCCTGCGCGACCTCGGTCTCGACGCCGAATATGTCATCGAGCTGGCGGTCGTAGGTTTCAGCCCACAGATGCTCGTCGGTCTCGGCCTTGATCAACTGCACGGTCACGCGCACGGCATTGCCGACCTTCTGGACGCTGCCTTCGAGAACCGTCGCAACGCCGAGCTGACGCGCGATCTGCGGCAGATTGCCCGGCTTGGAAGCGTACTGCTGGGTCGACGTGCGCGAGATGACCTTGAGCGCGCCGATCTTTGCCAGGCGCGTGAGGATCTCGTCCTGGATGCCATCGGCGAAATAGGCATTGCTCTGATCGGCGCTGAGGTTCTCGAACGGCAATACGGCGATCGACTGCCCGTTCACGGGAACATCCGCAGCCACCTCGTTTCGCGGCATGAAGCGGTCGGCCAGCAGCAGCACGACAGCCAGGCCCAGGGCAACGATGATCCACCGGTCGTAGCGCTTGCCTGCTGCGCGCACCTGCGGGTCGGATCGGTCGATCTGGCTCTCGCGCTTGATCCCCTGCGGCGTGAGCTCGTAGAACCAGGCGAATACCAGCGCCAGCGGGAAGCCGACGATCGCAGCAACGACGACCAGGCGGACCACGGAATTGGAGATGTTGAAGAATGGCAAAACCTGCGTCGCGACCTGCACGAGCAGCCATGCAGCTGCGGCATAGAACGCCGCGGCGCGCAGGACGTTGCGCCGTTGCAGTTCGATGAAAAGCGAGTTCTGCATGCTTGTTCCAGGGCGACATCACGACTGTACCGCGACGGGCAATGCCCGCGACCCGCGCGAACGTCCGTCGATCGCCGCGCGTCTCATGCGGCGATTGTCACACGAACCGTGTGGATACGGTCAAACCCGGCAGGCGCGGACACCGGCCGCGGAAGGCCGCGCGCAGAGTCGGTGCGCGCGTGGCATCCGGCATTTACAACGTTGTGGCGTCATGCGATCTTGCGCCACCTGCAACGGGAGGAATTTCATGATCGGCTACGTCACCGTCGGAACCGGCAATCTGGCTCGCGCCGCTTCGTTCTACGATGTACTGCTCGGCACGATAGGCGCCTCGCGTTACATGGAATCGGACCGCTTCATAGCCTGGACCGTGTCACCTGCGGCGCCGGCATTCAGCGTCGCCCTGCCCTTCGACGGCAAGCCGGCAAGTGTCGGCAACGGAGGCATGGTCGCGCTGGTGATGGACGGTCGTGCAAGGGTTGACGCGCTGCACGCCAAGGCGCTCGAACTCGGCGGCACTGACGAAGGCGCGCCGGGACCACGCGGCGACGGATTCTATGCCGGCTATTTCCGCGACCTCGATGGCAACAAGCTCAACGCCTTCTGTTTTGGCTGACGACCACGTCACGCCGGATGCGGAGCGACGATTCAATGAGCGTAGCTTGACGGAATCATGGATTGACTGATCATGGCTTGCGACCCGCAACTGCTTGCCGATGTCGAACTGTTCGAGCACGTCGATGACGAAGACCGTGCGCGCCTCGCCGAATTCATCGATGCCTGCCAGTTGTCGGCCGGCGATACCCTGTTCAAGACCGGCGAGCCCGGCGATTCGCTGTACATAGTCCGCTCCGGCGAAGTCGAACTTTTCATCAAGGACACTGCCGGCCAGAAAATCCTGCTCACGATCGCCAATCCCGGCGAAGTGTTCGGTGAACTCGCGTTGCTCGATCGTGGCCCACGCACCGCAACAGCGCTGGCGCTGACCGACTGCGAACTGCTCGAACTCGACCGCGACGACCTGATGCGGCTGTTTCAGAAGAGCCCTTCCGCGGCGCTGCGTCTGCTCGCGGCGATGAGCCACATGACGCGCAAGGCCGACGAACTGTTGCGCACGCGGGTGTCGCGCAACGTCAACGAGGAAGTTGAAGAACACATCAGTATCCTGCAGCGCATCGCCGATTGGATTTCGTGGTTCAGCGGCAGCATGCTGTTCCTGGCGGTCAACCTGGTTTGGTTCGGTCTATGGATCGCGGTGAACGTCTGGCCGCTGGGGGTACCGCAATTCGATCCATTCCCGTTCGGCCTGCTGACGATGATCGTGTCGCTCGAAGCGATCTTCCTTTCCTGCTTCGTCCTTATCAGCCAGAACCGACAGGCCGAGAAAGACCGGGTGCGTGCCGATATCGAGTACGAGATCAACATCAAGGCCGAGCTCGAAATCGCCCATCTGCACGAAAAAACCGATCGCGTCTACAGCGAGATGCTGGAGTACTTCACGCGTCTGGAGAAACGAATAGCGGCGCCGCCGCGCTAGCGAACCTCCGGCGCCGCTTCCTGCAAGAATGTGCTGCAGCCGCCGCAAGAGCGGCGAAATTAACTTTCAAGTCGTCATTCCCGCGAAAGCGGGAATCCAATTTGATCTTGTATCAGTAGCCAGTATCCCTAAGCAAAAATGGATTCCCGCTTTCGCGGGAATGACGGCAATTGAGGGGCGTATTTCTATCGTGGCGAGCGGCTGACCGGACTGCCGATCAGCCTGTGAAGCCCGGCGCAATGGCGTTGAGCCATCTGGCGATGCGCGCCGCCCACTCGGCCTGACCATCATCGCTGGCGATGAGGTCCTGGCGGATTTCGAGGCCGACGTGCGCGATTCCGCGTGTTTCGCAATGCACCGGAATTGCGTAGTCGGTCGTGGCAGTGACCGCATACGGTTCGTTGTCACCGACGTTCCAACGGCCCTCGCCGCGGATGATCGCGAGCAGTCGCTGCGCCACGCGCGCATCTCGACCGTACAGCATGCCGATCTGCCACGGCCGCGCGACCGCGTGGTAGACGGGCGTGAAGCTGTGTACCGAGATCAGAATCGCAGGCCGCCCATCTGCCGCGCGGCGATCGAGTTCCGCAGCGATACGGGCGTGATACGGCAGGAAAATCTCCCTCGCGCGCGCGGCGGCTGCCGTCGAATCGATGTTCGTGTTTCCGGGAATCTCGGTAGATTCGCTGCGCGCGACGATCGAACCGGGTGCATCGAGCGGCCGGTTGCAGTCGATTACGAGGCGCGAATAATTCTGCAGGATCGCGACTGCGTCGAGCGAGTTCGCCAGGCGGACCGCGACGCGAGCCGCGCCGATGTCCCAAGCGACGTGCCGCTGCAGGTCCACCTCGGATACGCCGAGGTCGCCGAGTGCGCGCGGAATCCGCCGGCTCGCATGATCGCAGATCAGCAGAAACGGCGAAGATCCGTGCTCCCGCTCGAGCGTGAATGCAGGCGGTTCATCGACGGCAAGGAGGATTGCGTTATCGGCGTCGTTCATGCGTGGCAACGCTAGCACGCACACTCCGCCGTGCGCCACCAGCCACCCTGACGCGCGATTGCCTGCTGCGGTCCGCGGAAAAGGGCCGGAGCCGTGCGGCTCCGGCCTTGGATATCAACCGTGGTTCACTGCGTTTGCGTTGGCCGGACGCCAACTGGAGATCCTGCGGCGCTCCAGCGGTATTCCGTACATGTCCACGAACTCGCCGTCACGGAACATGGCCGGCTGCCATTCGGCGGTGCCCAGACGCACTTCGATGATCTGGCGGTCCGTCGGAAGCTTGTCGTTCGTCTGACTCTTCAACACGCTGTTTGGCAACATATGTGCGTTCTCCTTGGAATCATCACGGACATCCATTTTCGATCACCTCGCATGAACCTCGGCTATGCAACGCATGAACCCGGCTTCAGCTTGAACCGACGGCTACAGCGGAGTTGCAACAAACGCTGACCGGATTCCGCTGGCCGGATCCGTGGCGGTCCTGCCGGTAATGACCCCGTCGTCGTTGATGTCGTTCGCGAGCGCGATCACCCCGCCGTACCCCGCCTGCTTGAGGTCGTTCAAATCACGCATGCCGTGATCGCGGTCCCAGACGAAGCCGTGCAGCGTGCCGTCTGCAGCGACGAAATAGCCCACGACTTGCCGCTGCGCGTTGATGCCGGTTGCAGTGCTGTTGTCGTTGGCCGCAGTGTTCAGCAAGTGCATGCCGCCGTCCTTCGTCCAGATGAACGCGTGCGTAATGCCTGCAGTCGGGTCGGAGGGATCGCCGGCGAAGCCGGCGACGTCGCCGCGATTGCTGATTGCCGTCGGCGTGTTCCAGAACGGCGCAGTCAGCACGCCCTGGCCAATGTCGGTGACGCTACCCCGGTCCCACATCACTGCATGTGCGGCGGTGTATCGGCCGACTGCCTGGTCGCAGCTGCCCGAGATGCCGACAGCCTGGCCGCGATCGTTGATCGCCGTCGCCGCGCCGGCACTGTCGCCAGCTATCAGTGGCAGCGCGCGGATCGCATCGATCCCCGGGCCGTAGACGACCGGCAGGAATTGCAGCACCTGTCCGCTCAAGCCTGGGCCAGCACCCTCGCAGGATGGATCGAAGACCGCCGTCTCCGCCCATCCGGTTATCTCGCCGCGATTGTTTCCACCTGCGGCATAACCGTTGTTGCCGCCGAGCGTCGGCAACGCGCGCATGCTGCCGTTTTCCCAGACGAAGCCGCGGCAGATGTATCCGCTCGCATCCGTCTGGAAGAAACCGGCGCAACTCCAGCGTTCGCCGAGAGGCTCGGGAGTATTCGTCTGGGAAATGCCGATGATTCTTCCCGACGTGTTCTTCACCGGCCAGGCGACGTTGCTGTTCGGCCCGCCAAGCGTATCCAGGTCGTAAGCCTGGCCGGAGACCCAAACAGTGGCGTGGCGGTGCAGGTCGCCGGGACGCGTCGTGAAACCCGAAACGATGTCGTCGTTGTTGACGCTGTTGGCCTGATTCCTCGTTCCGCCGAACGCTGCGAGGTTGACGACGGAATATTCCGGCGCGGCATTCGTCGTCGACGGTGCAAAGGCGCTGCCGAGCGCTGTAACGATTGCCGCTGTGCAAAGATGAAGGCGCATGAATTTCTCCTCATGGTGTGGTGTGGCAAGCGAGACACAGCTTGTCCACCCGCCGAGGCGATCGGGAGCTCCACTTCTGCGACGCTCGCTGGTCCGGTTACGTCATGGACTGCATGTGCCTGCAGGAGGTGGACTCATGCGTCGCTGGGAATTGAGCGTTGCCCTGGATCCGGAGCGCGAGCAGCCTCTGTTCCTGCAGTTGGCAAACGCCGTCGCGGACGATATCCGCTGCGGCCGCCTCAAGGCCGGCGATGCATTGCCGGGATCGCGCGAACTCGCCGAGCTGCTCGGCGTGAACCGCAATACGATCGTTGCCGGCTACGGCGAGCTCGCCGCGGAAGGATTGATCGGCGCGCGTGTCGGCGGCGGAACGTTCGTGCTGCCGACGACGCCACGGCGCTCGTCGCTTTGCGCAATTCCGGCAACGCCGGAAACACCCACGTTCACGCTGGCGCGTCCGTTGCCGATGCCGGTGCAGCGCCGCCCGCCGCCGCCGGGCGGCTTGACGCTCGCGCTCAGCATGCCGGACGCCCGACTTTTTCCCGCGCAGGCGCTGGCACGCGCGTTCCACCGCGCGATCGGCCAGCGCGGGCGCAGTCTGGTCGCCTACGCCGATCTGTGCGGCCACCTGCGCCTGCGCAGCGAACTGGCGACGATGCTCACGCGCAGCCGCGGCCTCGCGGTAACACCCGACAACCTCATGATCACGCGCAGCATCGAGCAGGCAATCGACCTGGTTGCGCGCACGCTGCTTTCACCCGGCGATGTCGTCGCCGTCGAGGCATTCGGTTATCCGCCGGCGTGGAACGTCCTGAAACTGGCCGGCGCGCGGCTCGTGCCACTGCCGCTCGACAGCGAAGGCCTCGACGTCGATGCGCTCGAAGTGCTGCTTTCGCGCGAGAGCGTCCGCGCGGTGTTCCTGACGCCACACCATCAGTTTCCGACCACGGCGGTGATGTCGCGAAACCGCCGCGTGCGACTCGCCGAACTGGCGCTGCAACATCGATTCGCCATCATCGAGGACGACTACGATCACGAGTTCCATTACGCCGGCAAACCGGTGCTCCCTATCGCCGCCGGGAGCGGGCGCGCGAATGTCGTCTACATCGGTTCGCTGGCAAATCTGCTCGCGCCGGGGATCAGCACCGGCTTCATCGCCGCGCCACCGGCCGTGTTCGAGCGGCTGCGCAGCTTGCGAGCCGCGAGCGATGCGCGCAGCGACGTGGCGATGGAGTGCGCCATCGCCGAACTGTTCGCCGACGGCGAAGTGCTGCGCCACACACGGCGCATGCGCCGCACGTTCGCCGCCCGGCGCGACGTGCTGGTCGCGATGCTGACCCATCACCTCGGCACAGCCTTGACGTTCCGTGTGCCCGACGGCGGCATGGCGCTGTGGGCGCGCGTCGACGACTCGATCGACCTGCCCGCCTGGGAGCGCGCCGGAGAGCGCGAAGGTGTATTTTTCCACAATGCGCGACCCTACGACTTCGGCCAGCGCGAGCAGCCGTTCATGCGCTTGGCATTCAGCTATCTGGACGAAGCCGAACTTGGCGAGGCGGTGCGGCGCATGGCGCGGGCGCTCACGCGCGCGCGTACCTCGCAACTGACGACAATTGCGCGCGCGCCGGCACGCCGGACAGCGCCGGTCGACAGCGTCGAGGTCGAAGCACAGCCGCGCCGCGCCGCGGCACAGCGCGCGCGCCGCATCTGATGGGACCGATTTGGCCCAGATCTCCGGTCTGGCGTATTTCGCCATAAAAGTAGCAAATCCGCCACTCCCTCTGCTAGGCTTCCAGGCGCAAAGTGCGCACCGTGAGCAGTCGCCGCGAGATGGCGCAGTCAAGGCCAGCAGTTCGTTTCTCGCAGTAGCGCTGCCACCCAGCCCGTAAATCGGGTTTGGGTTGTCAGTCCGCCCAGGTCCGCTACCGGAGATACAGCCATGTTCAAGCACTCATTGATTGCCCTTTTCGCTGCCGCGGCGACTGGCGCCGGTATGCTTGCCGCCGCCACGCCGATTTACGAGCCTCTTTACATATTCGACGGGCAGTACACCGCGACGTTGAAGCAGCATTCGCATCGCTGGCAGCTGCAGCCGCTGCGCGGCGCCGAGGTCGAGGTCAGCGACCATGCGAAGGACTGCGGCAGCTCCAAGCCGATACCGAATGGTCTGTGGTTCGTCAGCCAGGATGCGGAAGGAAAGCCGCAGCTCGTCGCGCCATCGGTGACGGCCCTGCCGGCCGGATTCCCGCAGCACGTTGCGATGCGCGCCTGCGGCGAGAAGGCCGACGACGATGTCGCACTGTACGTCCCGGCCGTCGCCTTGAACTGGATCAACGCAAACGTCGGCTCGGTCCTGATCGATGACTAGGAAGACCTTCCGCCTTGGCTTGATGGCGCTCGACGGCTGCATGCTGTCGAGCCTTTCCGGACCGGCCGATGCGCTGCGCGTGGCGCAGACGCTGGCCGAGATCCGCTCGCCGCACGATGCGCCGAAATTCGAGAGCGTCGTGTTCAGCGCTCGCAATGCCAAGCGCGTGCGCACCGAGTCCGGCATCGCGATCAGCGATATCAAGCCGCTCGGACGCGATCAGAAGTTCGATCTGGTCCTCGTGCCAGGCATCAACCATCACCGCCCGGGCGAATTGTGGCAGCGGCGCGCGGAGTTCGAACCCGAGTTCGCCGCGTTGCGGGCATTTCACCTTCGTGGCACGCGCATCGCTGCAACCTGCAGCGGCACGTACCTGCTCGGCATGGCCGGCTTGCTCGATGGCCACCGCGCGACGACCAGCTGGTGGATGGCGAGTTCTTTCCGCCGTCACTTCCCCAACGTGCAGCTCGAAGAACAGGCGCTGATGATCGAAGACGGAAACGTCATCACGACCGGCGCGTCGACGGCCGTGTTCTCGCTGGTGGTTCGTCTGATTGCGGAATTCGCCGGCGAGGAACTCGCACAGCAGACCAGCCGGATGATGCTGCTCGATACCGAGCGCCAGAGCCAGGCACCGTACGTCAGCCAGGCCCTGCTCGAAAAACCGCGCCACTCGCTGGCCGAGAAGATCACGCACTTCCTCGACAAGGAACTGCACAACCAGATCAGCGTGTCGCGGCTCGCATCGCACTGCGGCACCAGCGAGCGCAGCCTGCTGCGGCATTTCCGCGCGCATTTCGGCGCCACCCCGCTCGGCTACATCCAGCATCTGCGCGTGGAACGCGCCAAGGCGTTGCTCGAAGCGACCCAACTGAGCTTCGACGAGGTCGTCGGGCGCTGCGGCTATAGCGACGTACCGAGTTTCCGCAAGCTGTTCAAACGCGAGACTTCGCTGACTCCGGGCGACTACCGCGAACGCTTCCGCCTGCGCGCGCGCTGAGCGGTCACGTCGCGTCCGGCAACATCGTCACTCGTTGACGATACCGCGTATCGGCAGCGCCAGGCGGTCGCCCGGATCATGGTCGAGGCGAACGTGAATATTCTCGCCCTGATACGCATAGACGACGTCATATAGCGGAGCAGTCCCGGGCGCCTGCTCGACCATGCGGCAACGCTTGACCCCGTGGGTCACCGTGTCCTTGCTCTGATGATTCCTCTGCACTTCCTTGCCGACGACACCGCCACCGACGGCGCCGCCAACGGTCGCAAGCGTCTTGCCTTTGCCGCCGCCGAACTGATTGCCGATCACGCCACCGGCAATCGCTCCGATGACGGTGCCGGCGACTTGATGCTGGTCATTCGGCTTGCGTTGTTCGGTCACGGTCTCGTTCGTGCACACCTGGCGCGGTCCGGTCATGGGCGTCACGCTGACGACGCGAGCGTATTCGACATCGGCACTTTCCGGCATTCCCGCCGGCGTGGGCATTCCTGCCGGCGTGACTGAACTACCGTCGTTCGGGTTCTGCGTGGACGATGACTTATCGGGAAGCGCGGGCTGCTGCGCTTCCGATCCCGCCAGCAACTCGGCGACGGTTGCGTCCTGCGACCCCGTCGCCGTGGTGTTTCCGGAAGTCGCCGCAGGCGGCTGCGCCGAAGCGCTGGCAGTCGACGTCGGCGCTGCCGGCTTGTCGCTGCAGGCCGCAAGAAGCGCCACCAAACCACACAGCGCGCATCGACGCCACAAATCGACTATGGGCTGAGCCATGGCGAGTCTCCTTCTTGTACGACTCGACAATGCTACGCCTCGAATTTGTACGCTGGCTGAAGGACGGCGCCGCGTGGCGCCGACAAGACCGCGCGATTACCTCGTCTCCGGCTCGCGCAGCGTCCACCGATCCAGGACTTCATGCTGCGCCGTTGGGCCGTGGCTTTCGACCAGCTCAAACTCGTGCACGCGCCACGCCACGGCCCGGATCGTGATCGGCTCGTTCAGACGTCCATCGACATACGCGATCGTGACGTGCGGAGTGAAGCGATCCTCGAGCAGGTGCCCCAAGCCCTCACCGGCAAGGGCGCTTCCCAATGCCGCCCGCAATCCTTCCAGCGAACGATCCGAATCCGGCGAGCAACGCAGGACGCACGGAGATTGCCGGTGCGCGCCGAAGGTCTCGACACGATCGAGTTCGATTTCGAATGGCGCGCCCCGCACCTGCTGAGCGGCCGAGCAAGCCTGCTCAATCAGGCTCGTGGGCCGACCGGCATGGTTGCCCAAAAAATGCACGGTCAGGTGATGTTTCGACGGCTGCAACCAGCGGCCGCGCACGCGCCCGCTGGCCTTGAGCGCCGTGGCAGCGCTTTCGATTTCGCGCGCCGTAGCTGCATCGGGACGAAGCGCGAAGAACAGGCGATGAATCGGCTCGGACATGTCATTGAGTCGCGGAGTGCGGAACCCGCGAACGATTTGGACTGCGGGCGGCGCCAGTTCGCTAGTGCTCGACCGGCGTTACGTGGTCCACGTCGACCGGTTCGGCGACGAGCGTAGCCAGGAACGTCGACACCCGATTGCGGCCTTCGCGCTTGGCGCGATACAGCGCGCTGTCGGCGTGAATCAGCATCTGGCGCAGGTCGCATCCGGATTCGATCGTCGTCGTGACGCCGAAGCTGGCCGAGACGTCGAAGTCGATTCCGGTCTCCGAGCGCGCGAGGCCTGAAATCGCGACACGCAGCAGTTCCGCGCGCTGCAAGGCCGTATCAAGGCCACAATCCGGCAACAGGATCCCGAACTCCTCGCCGCCGAGACGGCCGAAGATGTCGTTCGCGCGCATGTGCACCTGGAGCACGGCGACGGCGCTCTGCAGCACGACATCGCCGGCGACGTGGCCATGGGTATCGTTGACGACCTTGAAGTTGTCGAAGTCGACCAGGATCATGCAGGCCTCGCGCCCCGACTTGCTGCAGTACTGCAGTATCGCTTTGGCCTCGTCCATGAAATGCTGGCGGTTGAGTATTCCGGTCAGGCCATCGCGGCGGGCGAGCTTCTGGAAGCGCAGCTGCGAGCGCTTGGTTCGATACGCCCACAACACCAGGAACCCGAGAACGCTGACGAGCAGCAGCACGTACAGCCGCTCGGTCTCCTCGGATTTTTCCGCGACCTCCTGTTGCAGCTGCAACAGCTGATTG
>Ga0207683_10003828_pt1 | contig 13034 bp, 25 predicted proteins | sample KBSM73metaG_FD_184333 | JGI IMG/M metagenome (GOLD analysis project Ga0207683, IMG submission 184333) | Miscanthus rhizosphere microbial communities from Kellogg Biological Station, Michigan, USA - KBS M7-3 metaG (SPAdes) (version 2) | ecosystem: Host-associated > Plants > Roots > Rhizosphere >...
GTCGACGTCGGCACCCCACCAGTGAATGTCGACCTCGGTCTCCCGCTCGACGCTCACCTCGCGGTTGGTCGTGCCGGTCTGCTCGACGTCGGCGTTGACATCCGCCGTGACCGTGCTCTCGGTTGGGGCTGTGGTCTTCTTCTCGTGTGTGGCCATCAGGACACCATCACTCGATTCACCTTGTAGGGTTCTAGCCAACTATCCGCAACCAGGTCACCGGTAGTCCGTTCGCCCCCACCGGCTTTCCCCTGCGGCGGACCCGGGTCCGTTTCATCTTGGAGAGTTGGGGCGGGGGGTCGGCCGATCGGATTACCCTCAGCGTCGGCCTGGCCACTGAACGGAGCGGGGCTGTAGATGGCCGCCAACGCGCCGCAGCTCTCGATACAGCCAGTGGCACCGTTCTGCTGCCGATATCAGCAGACACAAGCCATTCACCGCCCACCACACTGCTATATGACCAAGGGTAGGTGGTCGGGGGGTACCAGGTAAATCCGTCGACATCGAGAGTCCCCTCGGTGACGGATGCTGCCCAGCGTGGGAGTCGTCCATACACATCACCCACATATACAGTCAGAACCGCGTTAGTCGGCTCGAAAGTCTCCCGGCAGTATTGATCGATCGTCACCTTCGCTTGGTCGATCGCCGCCTGGATGTCGGTGTCCGTGCCCGACGCACCCGCACTTTTTGCCTGGTCGATCGTGCAGTAACTCATCGTCTCCCGGTCCCTTGTACTGTTTTGGCGGGATGGGGGCCGGGTCACTAGCCCCCATCCCACAACAGCGGCACCGACCCGTCACGTAGCCGACAGCTGAATGAACGCTGGGGGAGCATACACGGCGAGCTGGGACCGAGTCTCTGCGAGCAGGACCAAGATGTTCTTGATGAAGTTGTCGATGTGGCTGTCCGACATCAGGATCCGGACGCCCGGCTTGCGCCAAAGCGTGGCGCCTTCCTTGAACGCGCCCACCAGGCCCACACCAGCCGCGATCGCCGTCGTGGGAACGACGGGGAGGCCCCAAACGCGAGGTGCCGCGAGGGAAGCCGGGTCCTTGGTGAAGAGGAACGTTCCCGTGGTGGAGTCCTGGGTCAGCTCGACACCTTCCCAGTCGGTCGGGTGGAGCACCACACCGGAGGGGGTGTATCCCGTGATCTGGGCCTTGGTGATCGCCTTGCGGATCGCGATCAGCATCCCTGCCGTGGTGAGCTGCTTCTGGATGCCCGCCGTGTTGAGGATGCCCCGCATGTTGGGCGCGGCACCATCACCATTCAGGACCTGCGCGTCGATCCGCTTCTCGACCGCGTACGACAGGCGACCCTGGATGTAACCCGTGAGCTGCGCGTTGTCCTCGGCGGACTGGCGAGTCAGTGGGATCCACACGGCGATCGTGGCGAGTGAGGCGCTCGCGACCGTGAAGCTCATCGCGGCCTCGGGCTTGGCCGAACCCTCCGTGACCTCGACGGCGGGCGGGGCGGCCGAATTGTCGATCACCCATTCCACCGTCATCGACGTGGCGGTCTGCTGGTCGAGCAGGTCGGCCACGCGAAGCACCATGTCCGGGGCGTGGATGATGCCCGGCAGGCGCTGCTTCTCGTTGGGGAACGTGGTCGTGGTGACCAGCGTCCGGAGATCGGTGGCGTTCGGCAGCCGAAGCACCTCGGCCGATCCGGTCATCCCGCGCTCGCGGTACTGTTCGGCTCCACGGGCTAGCTGGGCGCGCCAGTCGCGCGGCACGGCCAGCTCTTCACTGGGGTCGTCCTCGACGGGACGCTGGCCACGGCGCTCGGGATCGGTCGAGCTGCGCTGGCCGTTGCCCTGGTTGGTCCAGCGCTCGGTCACCTGGAGCTGGGCGAGCCGCTGACGCCGGGCGTTGGTCGACTCGGTGACCGCGTTGCGGCGCTCGATCTCGGCGCCGATCTGGTCGGCCCGAGTGGCGTCCTCCTCGGTCGCGTTCTCCCCTTCGAGCGTGGAGAGAACGTCGTCCCGCGCCTGGCGCAGCTCGGCATCAGTGAACTGGGTGTAGTCCACCTGGGTAGGGGCGGTGCGGTATCCGGTGGCACCGAATGCGCGGATCCGGGCGAACTGGATCTCGGCGTCGGTCGGCCGGACGGAGAGCGTGCTTGGAAACACGGTCGTCCTTTCGATTAGCGGGGGAGCAGGATGCTCGTCCGCAAACGGAGTCGCGATAGTGCGACCTGGCGCCGACCGGTGGCAGTTGCCGATCGTGCTGATGTGAACTCCGAGCCAGGCACGGCAGCCATGCGCGCCGTGATCTGGCTCACTTCGACTAACTTGACAGCGACGATGCGATTGGGCTTGTCATCGTCGAAGATCGCCTGCCGGAATCCAACCGACAGCTCGGGCGCCGAGCCGGTCTGGCCCTTGACGCGGGCGTCTCGCCCATCGGCCGTGTCGTCCCACCATCCCCGGATCCACAGGCCCTCGGCCTGGTCCTGGGCACGGAATACCCCGACTGGGGTGGTGGGGTCGTGCATCCAGCACAACGCGTAGGCCTCGCCGTCAAGGCCGCCAGCTGACCAGCTGCCCGGGGCAAATTCAGTACCATATGCGTCGAGCGTGTCATGCCGACAGGCCCAGCCTTCGAAGTGGGGAGCGTCGCCCTCTTGATCAGAGCGGACGGCTAGGTTCTGGAACGCTACGTATCGGTAGTCGTCAGATACGATTTCCACTCGGGTCTCTACCATTCCATCTGTAGACGCGACCCTCGCGGGTCCGCATCTTGGTAGAGCCCGGGACAAAGTCAGTAACGTCGGTGTTCTCCGACGTACGCAGGTAGGTCCACGTACCGTAAACGCCTATCTTCAGTTCGAGCTGGCGCGGCAGCGCGCCGATGTGCTCTCCCGTTTGGCCGTCAAGCGGCCCGTCTTTCAGTATAAGCGCATGGCCGGTTCTATCATACTCCGCCGCATTCGCGGGTACGACCATAAGCTTCGTCATGTGGCAGATCCAATCGGAAGATGGCCGTTACTGGTGCGAAGCGGGGTCCGGGCCACGCCTGGTAACGGGAAGGAGCGGTCTTGATTGTCGTCAACAAACGGGTTTTCATCCGGTTGCCCGTTGTCGGGGGGCGGCTGTGGGTCCTGCGCCCCCGGTAGAAGTGCGGGTGGTGTCTCTCCCTTAACGTCTGGGAGCTGGTGCGCGCCAATGCTGTTGGCTCGCGCTCGATACACTGACAGGGTCACCGTGCCGATCTGGTCGGGCAGCGGCTCCTGGCCGATCTCCTCGCGCGCCTCGTCGATGGTGACGACGTCCGTCTGGACCAGCGACACCAGACGGGCAACACGCGCGTCATTCGACTCTTGTAGTGCCTCCACGTCTTCGGTGTTGAATGTTGCGGTCTGGCGCGGATCCGGCACCACCGCCAGGTCGATCTCTGACGCTACGACCTGGAGCTTCGGTAGGATGGTGTCGGACCAGAGGGTGGTTCGTGCGGCGTCGCGGTTCTCGTAGGTGGTCCCACCCATGAGGTAATCGCGCGGCACGCCAAAGGCCAGCATGACCTCTTCGGCGGTGCGAACCCGCGTGTCTAGGTAGCTTACCTCTTCGGCTGTTAGAGAGATTCTATCGTATTTTGACTGTATCGGACCAGAGAGGACAAGGTGCCGCCCGGCGTCTTCCGGTCGTTCGTGCCGCGCCTGTAGATCCGCCTTGACCTGCTGGAAGGTTCTTTCATCGACGTCACCCAAGTAGACGACACCACCTGGGGTGCCTCCACGTGACAAAGTCGCGGACTGATAACGACGAGCATAGTCGTCCAGGTCCAGAGCGAACTGAGCTGCTCGCAGCGGCGGCAGGCAGGCCCAGACGTCGTCGGGATCTGGGTACCGCAGCCAAAGCATCTCGTCGGGCAGGAGGATTCCACTGCGACCGGAATTGCCCCAGACTCGATATCCGACCAGAACATCGATTCCCTCCGGGCCGGTGTCGTCGATCAGCGGCTCCACGGCCCAACTCTGGTCCAAAACATGCAGCGAGGCAACCGGGCCTTTGCCCGAGTTGCCCCTGTCCATGAATATGAAGGTTTGGCCTCGCGTTTCCAGTCGGAGCCAGGCGATCTCGCGCAGCATCCGAGCGGACATGTATGCGTTGGGAGCGTGATTCCAGAGGTCAGCTACCTCGTTTGGTATCGCCTCCTCTCCGTCGGACAGTACCTCAAGCGGACAGGTGGCGGCGTTGGTCGCGATGGCGACGATGCAGCGGTAGGCCACGGCGGAGTTTCTCCATCCGGTACCGCTCCCCTCAGCATACCATTGGTAGAGTCCATCGGGACCCATGGTCACCTGGAGGCCGTGAGGCCCGGTGACCGGTGGATCGACCGGCATGGATCGACGCGCCCAGCTACGGCTTGCCTGGTCTGCCAGCAGGCTTGCTGCGCCTTTGAGCGCGCCGACCCAGCCTCCCCCGGGCTCAATCGGGGAGCTTATACTACGCGACATCCGCCATCCCGCGCCTCCGGAAGAATAGGTGAGCAAAGGCCCAAACCAACGCGTCGAGGCGGTCGGGGGACAGGCGATCAGCCGGTGTCCACGTCGTCATTTGATCCTCCAGCGTGTGGTGGATCCCAACGTGGTGCATCAGTCCCTGCTCGTACAGGGTACTGATCGGCTCCGCTCTCAGCCTCTTACCTCGCGTGGCAGTTACGGCCTTGAATCTCACTCCTCGCGGCAGACGCTCGGATTCTAATGTACTGCGGACCATCTCGCCACCGTTGTTTACTTCGGCGACGATGTAGCTTGCGCCCCAGGCCTGGGCGGCCTGGATTGCAGCTTGAGCCCATCCATGTGGAGAGTAGTGGCCTGACAGATCGGCTAGGACGAAACCTTCCGCTACGTCCGTCACGTCTAGCCGACCACAGACGACGATGCCCGTTTCGTCGCCACCGTAGGTCACTGCTGGGTCGATCGCAACTACGATCTCCATTTGAGGGAAGAACGGGCTAACCAGTTCTAGATCAGCTCGGTGTTCCTCGATGAGATCGTTCGTCCAGAGAGCGCCCTCGACGTCTTCAAGGAGCTCCCCATCTAGCTCCTGCCTCCCGAGTCGTGAGCCCTCATACTTGCGAAGCACAGTCTCTCGGAAGGCAGGAGCCAGATTGTGGAGATTATCATACGTCCGGCCTCCGGTGATCACGGTGGTCGGTGAGTACCTCAGCTCCCGGATCTCCGGCCGGGGGCGTGGGGTGGTTGTGATCACACAGCGGGGGTCCACCCCGAGGCGCAACCCGAGGCGGTAGTTGGTGATCACATCCTCTAGATTGTAGAACGTCGCCGCTTCGTCGATCCAGGCCGCATGGTGTTGGGGACCACGTAGCTGGTCTGGTTCATCGGACGAATAGCAGAAGGCGACTGCGCCGTTCTTAAAAACCACCTGCCTCTTGCTGGGGTAGTGAACCGGCCTCTCCTTGTTGGGGAAGACGGACAGCAAGCCTGACTCGCCGTGCAACATGACGTCGCGCACGTCGGCTGCAGTTCTGCCCACGAGCGCAATTCGACCCTTCGGCCCGAGTGCGGCGACCCGCTCGCGAATAAACTCGGCTCCGGTACGGGTCTTGCCCCACCCGCGTCCCGCCATGATCAGCCACTCTAACCATGGAAGAGTGACTTGTACCGGTGCCGGCTGACGCGGATCGCGCACCGTACGGGGGACGTCGGGTGGGGCAAGCTGATCAAATCGTGCATGTGGCGCAACGAATGCGCCGTGGGGTCGGCCGTCGCAGAATGGGATGTCGCAACGCCACAGCGTGCGACGACGCTCCATCTCGTCAGACAACCGATCGCGCAAGTGTGCCTTTCGTTCGGGATCCCAGGTACGCCAGTCGCCATCGCCCGGACCGTAGCCCGGACGCCAGCTTCCCGGCGAATCAGACATCCGCGTCTTCAGCCTCCGGATCCACGACCATCGGCAGGGCGCCGAGCTGGGCCATCAGACCCTCAATCTCCTGATCGAGAGCCCCACTGTATTTGACTTCCAGCTCAGCGGGAGCATTGAGCCCAAGTAGTGCAGCTCGTACTCTTGAAACAGCCAGCCAAGCCTGCTGGGCGGTGAACTTCTCCGCCAGAGTGGTGCCAGCCGACTCAATGACCAGCTCGTTGAACCGCTGCATGCGGTCGAGACGGGTAACCTCCATGAGTCGAGCCTGCTCGCGATCTTCCTTAGGGATTCCATCCTGAATCGCCTTCCGGATTCGCTTGCGCACCGTCGGGACGGTCACGTTCTGCACGTCCGCAATGTCGCGGTAGCTCCAGTGTTGCAACCGTAGCTGGAGTGCCTCGCGCTCCTTGGCGACCTGGTCCATTAGCTCCAGTTCGCGCTGCGGATACTCGGACATGGGGCCCATTCTACCAGACGGGTTGACGGCTGCGCAATCCCCCCTCAACCTCCCAGCCCTGCCAGTGCCGCGCGCATAGCTAAAAGTCGGACCCCCAACATTTCGCTGGGGGTCCGACGCGGGAGGCTTATCTGACGTCGTAGTCCGGTAGCCAGGTTAGATCCATCACCTTGGCGTACTCCAGCATGTCACTGATCTCGCAGCCGTTGCGATGGTAGAACGATCCGACCATGACGGCCTTGTTGCCTCGGTACCCACGCAGGTCTTGGGCGTTGCGCAGGTAGCGGAACGCTCGTCGACTCGGCAGGCGCGACCATGTGCGCCCAGTATTCGGCTTGGGCGTAGCTACCCGCGAACACCAGGATCGGCGGGTCCTCCGGTCGCCATTCGACCGGCTGGGGCTCGGGCGCGCTCATCAGCCCCACCACATGTCGATTAGCATCACCATCGAGAACAGCAGCCCCAGCACGCCGAGCCAGGATCCCGCGTTCATGTGGATCGAGCCGATGAGCCAGATCAGCCCGGCGATGAGCAACACCGCGAGGAGTGTGGTTAGCGCCCACCGCAGCGTCAGCTGCCACCGGGGTGGAATGCGCGGCATCTCGATCGTCATGTGCTTCATTAGGTCCACACCTCCACCACTCGTCCCCAGGGCATGACCAGCGCGTGGGGTGGCGGGTGGTTGGGCGCCAGGCGGCACGGGCTGGCCCCGTGGTCTGTCTGGAAGACGGCCTGGCAGTAGGGCTCCCCGCGCCAATAGGGCAGGTCCTCCACGGGGATGATGTCGCCCGGACCGATCCCCTCGTCCGCCTCCCGCGCAGGCAGGCCGAACGGCTCGGTGGACTCAACGGATTCTGGCATCGCAACCCTTCTCTCGTAGCACTTCGGCCTCGGCCGCAACCGCCACGTCGATAAGCGACGTGTGGTACTTTTGCGCCGAGTAGTAAAGGCGCCCCCCGATTTCAAGCGTCACGTGCCACAGGTGCGAGTGCCGGGCGACGTCCTTGCTTACGATGATCAGTTGGTCGATGCCAGCATCGCCAGGTGGCTGCCGCAAATCCATATCGCTCCCCCTCCGTCCCAGTGGGCCTTGGTGTTGGCCAGATCGCCGCACTCGACGAGATCCACCCGGCTGTACGGGTCGAGGATCTCGATTTGGCACGCGGGGTACAGCTCGATCCGGTGGTTGGTCACGTCAGCGAACAGGGCCAGGTGCCGCTGGCACGCCTCGTCGCTGTAGTTCTCCCCCGCCCAGTGGATGGCTCCGGCGACCGGCTGGCCGCACTCCAGGCCCGCGACGTTCACGTGGCAGATCCTCATTTTCGGTGCTTCCCTTCCCTCTGTTGTACTTCCATTATACCAGACGGAAGACTCGTTGTCAAGGGTGCATAGGCACGCACCCTGCGCGATCTTGGCTCCGCCTCCTCCAGCGCGTGCCTGGCGTCCCAGTACGCGATTCGTTCAGCGAGGGTCCGGCGGGGGAGCGATTCGAGCCAGGCCCACTCCTCCGGGCTCACAGCCAGCTAATGCCCGTCCCGTTCGTCACCCGAGTGAAGGCCTTCTGGAAGCCCTTGCGCTCGATGGTGTCGGCCAGCTTGCTGTTGTCGGCAACCGAGACGGCCCAACGGTCGCCCTGCTGCTCGCGGATCACGGCCTGGTCGGCGAAGCACAGCCGCAGCACGTATGCAGCCAGACCGCGGTCGTCGATCAGTTCACCGTTGGCGTAGATCTTGACGCCGAAGGTCGCGGTGCTGGTGATCTCGCTCATTGGGTTCCTTCCCTCGCTGTTATTACCATTTTATCAGTCCCTGCGCCGGAACACAATGTGGCCTGACTCACTGAGATCGAACAGTGGGATCGCGTTGAGGATCGCGATCTGCCCTCGGGCGCTGACGTCCTCCCGGATCAGGATACCCCATCGGGAATCAAGTCGCGTTCCCGGAGGAACCCACAGGCGGAATCGCTTGCGGGCGTAGATCGGCCAACCGGCGCTCTCCCAGCCGCCCGGATCGAAACCGGTTCGCCGAGGTGTAGTCATACTGACGCGACCTTCTTCCAATCCTCATGCGCTCGGGCATTCGCCCAAATCTCCATCTTCCAGTCCATCGCGTCGCGACCCGTGATCCGCCACACCTCCCGGTGGGCGAAAATGATGATCACGTCATCCTGATCGTCCGTAACCCCGGACACGTACCCTTCTCCGCCGACGACCTGGTCGCCCGTGGCGGCGACCTCCTCCAGGGTCGATAGTCGGCTCATGATCACGTACTTGCCCACGAGGTGGGAGTAGTTGGCCGCATTGATGATCACTGTCTCCGCGCCTCCATCCGAGAACGTATCCGATTAGCAGACCTGCCAGAAATGCAATGACGAACGCGATCCACCAGGAGCGACCCAAGCCGCCGAGCTGGAAGTAGAACACCGTTCCGAATCCCAGTGCGGCGGCCAAAGCCACGGCCATCCATCGCGTCACCTAGGGAATGCCTGCTGGTAGGCCATCGTCGCGACCGAGCTGGCCGTCAGGCTGAACATCTCCTGGCTACGGTCGATGACCGGGCCGCCCGGTGCGCTCAGCAGATCCGTGCGCACCGTCATCGACTGTCGGGCCGAACCCAGCTCGCTGCCATCCATGTCGAGCAGCCGCACCTCGATGTACACTCGCTTAGCTTCCATGGCGGGCTCTCCTGCGCTGGTAGGGCACCGGGATCGGCTTCTTCGAGCCCATGCTTGATCGCCGCATCCACTCGGCGACAAAATTCTCGCGGGTGTAGCCGCCGTCGATGCCGTACCAGTCGGGGGCGCTGCGCTTCCAACCCCAGCGCTTGCCCGAGGCCGGATCGATATAATGGCCTTTGGTGCAGCCGCAACCGTTGTCGCAGCGGTGATCCTGCCGCAGCTGCCGGACTTTGCCTACCAGGTAAACGGTCTCGGTGGTGGGCGGATCGTCCCAGTTGTGCCCGTAGGCGTGGCACCAGACCATCTCGTCGCTCAGCTCGGACAGGAGGGTCGATCTCTTAGGGCCTGCCATTACCAGTATCATCCTCGGGGTTGCGTCGCTTCTTGTACCACTCCGGAGGACCATCCTGCGGAGTGTCGGGTTCGGTGAAAGGTGGCAGCTCCTCGGTGCCCTCGGCATCCGGGTGGAGCACGGCCCACAGGCCCTCGTCACGGAACTCGCCCCACAGCTCGACCCAGCCCTGCCAGCGCCAGACCCACCGACGCCGGAAGCCAGCCCAGCCGTGGATCGTCTCGTTGCGGTGGCGGACCATCTGCGCGCGGATCCGGTGAGCGTGGTTCCGCTTGCGCCAGTGATCGCCTTCTTTGCAGTCGGCGCAGTTGCACTTGCAGGCGGTGCGCCCGTCGACGTCCTCGCTGGCCACGGCCTCGATGCAGTAGCACCAGTCGTAGGCCCTACCCGTGGCCATGTCCTTCGAGCCCTGCCACTTGATGGGGGCGAAATCGACCCCACCGCGTTGCAGATCCAGGGCGCGCTGGGCTCGGTCCTTCGAGCCGACCCGCTCGATGCGGGATGCGCGCCACCATCGGGGCGGCGTGACCTCCATGTCCCACATACGGGTCGAGCGGTTCATCGGCGTGATGCCGTGCTCGCTCAGCCACTCCACGCGGTCACGCTCGCGGGGAGCGGAACTGGCGGAGCCCTTGCCCCGCCAGCCCCACGCCATCTTAGTTGCCCTCGTCCGCGCCAGCGGCGTCGTCCACCTGCGCCTCGATGTCGGCCTCGGTCAGCTCCTCGTCCGGCTTGGCGCCCATCACGGCGGTCTGCGGGACGGTGGTCCCCGCCTCGGCGTCCAGCTTCTGGAGCTGGGCTGCCCGCGACGTGTGGGTGACGTGGGGCAGGAGTTTGGGTGCGACCAGTCGTGCGATCGCGTCGGCCTCCAGCTCCACCTCGCCGACCAGCGGCTGCGGGTTGCCCTCGGCGTCCGTGACCACCGCGTGGTCGTCGGCCTCGAAGGCGAACGGCACCTTGCGTCCCTGGCGGAACGCGGTCTGCAGGATGCCCTTGAATCGGGCGTCGTGGCCGATCGAGAACCGGCTCTTCGTGGTCAGTTCGCACTCGTGGCCGCGCACCCGGTTGCAGAGGCACGGGCGCGTCCCGCCCGATGTGCCCTTCGGGGGGCTCCACGTCATGGTCGTCCAGTCGAAGTCGCGCCCGTGGAGCGCGTCGACGGTCCACTCGCGCTCGTCGCCCTCGACCGTGGGGTCGGCTGCGTCCGGGTCGCCGGTCCGGCCGGTCAGCTCGGCTTCGGCCGTGACGACGGTTGCGGCGTCCAGCGCCTGCTCGACCTGCTCGTCCTGCACCTCGTCGACGACGACGGGCTGGGCCTGGCGGACTCCGCGTGACTTCGTGCTGCGTGGCATTTTGGGTTCCCTTCCCCAATTGCGGGGGGCTGGTGCCGCCCCGTCTATGACAATTATATCACACGCGACGGCGCGACACAATACCTGCCGTGCGCTGGATCAGGCCAAGCTGCCTGTCGATGAGCACCAGGTGCAGGTGCAGCGCGTTAAGCTCGGCGGCGAGGTGGGCGTGCAGGGCCGTCCGGCTGGCCTGATCTGTCGCCGTGCACGCGTCGCTGAGCGACTCGCGCGCCCGTTGGATCCAGTTCGTATTCGGGTGGGTAGCGTCGGACGTTGTCTCGCAGGATGGCGCGGATCCGCTGGTCGATTTCGTCATCGGTCCTGAATCCCCGTTTGTCCGTCACGGTGCTCCCAACTGTGGTGCTCGCACGGTTCGGTCAGGTAGTACGGCTGCACCGCCTGGGCGAATAGGTTCCATGCCCTGAGCAGCGTGTCCGCCGAGGCGGTGCCGTGACTGGCCATCACGATGTCGGCAATGCCGCCGATCGCGTGGGCCGCCGTGCCCATCAGTGCGTGGATCACGGCCGGATCGATCTCCTCGTGACCCAGCTCGTGCATGATCCGGGTCACCTCCTCGGCTCGCACCTCGGGCGACGCGGGTGTCTCGAAGGGTGTCCAACCGAGGACGCCGTCTTTGACCGTGAGAACCCACACCCGACCGCACACGCCACACACCATCTCCCAGCCGTCGCCGAAATCGGCCACGTTGTAGGGCAGGGTGCACAGGTGGGTGTTCGCGGTCCGGAACCAGCCCAGCTTCTCAGGGTTGCCGTCGTGTGCGTATTCGGACTCGTACATCGTGCGCCATTCGGCACCGCACGTTCCGCAAGTGTGCCTGGCATCCTTGGTCGGCTCGGGTAGTTCACAGAAGTGCTTGTCGTCCATCGACCCCTCATCTCCTGGTTGAGCACGTGGCGTTGCTGCATCTGTCGTTCAACACCCGGCAGTGGCAGGCTCCGCACCACACGTTGCCGTTACCGTCTATGCGGTTACCGGTCTTCTTGTGCACAGTGGTGCGGACCCCGTCGCGTCGGGTGATCCGGGTAGGCCGCTTCTCGTTGGTGACGTCCGGATCCTTGAGTCGGGTGCACCGACACGTGTATTTGCGACACTCAGGGCATTTCTGCCGCTCCTTCTCAAATACACGGTCGATGAGCCCCATCAGCGGAACAGCCCTCCCGGATTAATCAAGTAGGCCAGGCCTACGCCGATCAGTGTGCCGATCACGAAACATCCTAGCGTCAACCACATGCGTTGTTCCCTCCCCTCACCAGCGGTGAAGCCACTTCCAGTATAGGTTCTTGACGTGGGCGATCAGGCCGACCACCGCAACCGCGATGATGATCCCCCACCAGCCCATGCTTGGGTAGTAGTAGATCCCGACCAGGACCGCGATTAGCAACAGCCACCGGATCATCTTGTGCCCCTTCCCTGAGCGCCATGATCATTATATCACGCGACTTGCCCTTCTGTCAACCCTTCAAGCCGTAGGCTGGGTTCCACTTGATGACCAGCCGGACCTGCTCCGTCAAAGACCGCACAGCCCCCATCAGATCGGCTTGCAGCGCAGCCGGGCCGGTCAATTCGTCGGGCAGCAGCATCATGTGCGCAAACATCGACGCGCTGTACACGTTGGGAAACGTAATCACGCTGGATCCGTACTCGCCCTCGATCACTGTGGTGATTACGGTGGCCCTGTATCCCTTGGCCCATGCCCTGATTGTATGTGCGGTGATGTCCACTGGGTTTCCCTTCCCCTCAACTACCCCACTATCATATCATATTAATGGGGTTGGGGGCAATGTGATATTGGTCACATTATAACTCGCTAACTGTCTGGTGTTAAACCTGACTGAGAGAGACGGATTATCACCTTTGGGCGACCCTCGCGCGCGCGTACGCGCCCGGCCAGGCGCGCGCGCGTAGCACCGCTCTGGCACCCGTCTGGACCCCCCTCAAACGCTCTTAAATCCGGGAGCATGCTAGGCCCGGCCCCCCTTGCTTTGACGGCCGCTGAGGCGGTCATACGCCCCCCACGAGGAGCCGGTACGGCTCTTCTCTCGGTAGTCTTTCCAGCGAAAGCAAACACATCGCTCATCGAAGGCAAGTAGGCGCTGGTTGGAGACTGCGACGCGATGTATATATTCGCACTTCTGGCTTACGGCGAACGTATCAGGCAACGCCAGTGCAGTAACCATGCGTCAAGGCGTTTAATGTCATCTACGGTCGCACAGGTGGATTGAACGATGGCAAGACAGGTCGGACAACCATCCCATCTATTTAGCTGAATGCGCGACATTTGAACTG
>Ga0207683_10003829_pt1 | contig 13033 bp, 11 predicted proteins | sample KBSM73metaG_FD_184333 | JGI IMG/M metagenome (GOLD analysis project Ga0207683, IMG submission 184333) | Miscanthus rhizosphere microbial communities from Kellogg Biological Station, Michigan, USA - KBS M7-3 metaG (SPAdes) (version 2) | ecosystem: Host-associated > Plants > Roots > Rhizosphere >...
TTTCAGAGAGAGGGCTTGATTGTCGAACCGATCAGGATCAACAGTGCCCCGACGACCTACCAGGCATTGATTTCAGGAGACGTTGACGGTGCGGTGGGCGCGCCCACGGGCTTGTTGCCCAGCTACGCTCAAGGCGCAGACATTATCACGGTCGGCAGCTGGGATAACCTTGTGCCGTACGTCTGGCTCACCAAAGGAAAGATCAACGATGTTCGCGAACTCCGCGGCAAGCGGATCGGCGTCAATCGCGCCGGCAGTAAACCCTGGCTCATTATCCAGGTGCTGCTGCAAAACGCAGGGCTCGACCCCGTCAAAGATTTGTCTTTGTTGCAAATGGGCGGTGGTTCTCAGGAAAGGGTCGCAGCTTTGATGCGCGGCGGAATCGACGCGACGCTTGCGGACGTGCTACTCGAGCCGATCATGAAGAAGCGCGGGTTTTTTGTGTTGCGCGGCAGGCCGACTCCATTCATGAACGCGCCGATCGCCTTCAGGCGCTCTTATCTTGCAAGCCAACGCTCGACGGCGAAAAAGTTTGTCAAAGCTTTCGCTGACGCCACGCTCTTCATCGTCGATAACAAGCCGGGAACGCTGCGCCCTCTGACTAAGCTTTTAAATACCAATGACGCCGAGGTGATCGACTTTGCTTACGCTTACCTGCACGCCAATTCAGAGACAACGCTCTATCCGCCCGCCGAGGCGGTAGAGAATTTAATCAAAATGTCCGGCTATATGGACAAGAAGCTGCAATTGATCAGCGCCAAGCAAGTGGTCGATCTCTCGGTTTTAGATGAGCTGGGCACAAAGCAAAACGAGCGTGCGCATCGATAAATCCACACCTGCGCCGATTTGCCTTATGACGGACCGGTTTCTGCTAATCGTCCAGCCTGAAACCGAGCTTGATCGTCACCTGCCAGTAATCGATCGCGTTATTTTCGATATAGCCGCGGGTTTCCACGACTTGGAACCAGTGAACATTGTGGAGTGTCTTGCCGGCCTTCTTAATGGCATTTTGTACCGCGTCTTCAACGCTCGTCTTGGACGTCCCAGTCAATTCAACCTGTTTGTAGACATGCTCGCTCATACCGCCCTCCGTTCGCGCCAATTTGCTAGGGCCGTGTGCAAGAACGATACCCTCCGTCTCGCTCGGATTTAACCGGCTAAAATCAAATAGGGAGCGATCGGCGATTACTCGCCGGAGAGCTCAGCGTCGCTCTTGGTTTGTCGTCTTTCTGGGACAATTGACTCCGCATCATCGGATAGTTCCTCCGCATTAATGACGTCGATCATCTGCCGCAAGCGCGCATAATCTTCACGATTGAACCGCATGCGCAGACGATGCAAATGAAGCTTGCCGGGATCATCTGCTTCGGCGGGCAGAGGCTCGGTTTGCTGCACCTTGCCGTCCTTCAGAATATCGGCAAAGTCGCGGTTGAGGCGCTCGATCAATTCGGGCGACGGCGGATAGTTCAGGCGAATCACCAGATCATGTTTTACAAATCGGTACGAATGGAAGTTACGATAAAACTTCTGGATCTCTTGCACCGCTGCATCGGCGCTCGTGGCGATGCGGAAAAAAGACATTTCTTTTTCGGTAATGTAACCCCGGCTCACGACATCCTCCCGCAGAAACTCTTGCCACCGGCTCCAGTAAGTACCCCCGGGAATATCCATCAGAATGATCGGCACCAGATGGGTTTTGCCGGTCTGTGCCAGGGTAATCGATTCCAGAAGCTCGTCGTGAGTGCCGAAGCCGCCGGGAAAAATAGCCACTGCGTCGGCTTCTTTGACGAACATGAGCTTGCGGGTAAAGAAAAAATGAAAGTTCATGAGCTTCGGATCGTTGCGAATGAACGGATTGGCGTCCTGCACCGAGGGCAGACGGATATTGACGCCGAAGCTCTTCTCCCGGCCCGCACCTTCGTGCCCAGCTTGCATAATGCCCGGTCCAGCGCCCGTAATCACCATCAACCCTGCTCGAGCAAGCTCCTCGGCGAAGCTCCGCGCCAGATGGTAATATGGGTCGCTTTCTTTCACGCGCGTCGAACCGAAGATGCTGACCTTGCGCACATGCCGATAGGGCGCAAAGATGCTGAAGGCGCGGCGCAGTTCCTGCAATGCGCGGTTAAGGATTTTGAGGTCGCCCCGTTCCGCGTTATCCTTCGCGAGCCTGAGCAAAGTCCTGAGAATCCCGGCAAATTGATCGGCATTGACGAAATCTTTCTGCGCGGCCAGCCAGTCGTCGATTTCCGCCGCCAGATCCGCCAAGCTTCTGTTTTCCTGTTCCACTTGCGCCACCTTCTCTCGGAGAGCAATTCCCCGTCTACGACAGTATAGACGATGGAGCCGCCCCTCGGTAGTGAACCGTTGCGGCAACCGGTGAAGCTCGCACCCTTCAGCCGATACTTCTGAGCGGAACCGGTATGTGTCATTCCGAGCGAGGAATCTTTCCGAGTCAGCCCCGTTTGACACGTTTCAGATTTACTTGTTACGGTCGCGCTGATCCCGAAAAATATCATCTCAAGGACTTTCATGAACTTATCCCGTTATCACTTGCTCGCATGCTCTTTTCTAATTGCCCTTCTTCTACCAAATTCGCGAACAGCAGAGGCGCAATCGTTAAAAATTCCATACGTGTCCCTCTCTCCTACCGCGGGGCCTCTTTGGATTGCCTACGAGACGGGATCGTTCAAGCGCAACAATATCAATGCTGAATTGCTTTACATATCGGGCGGATCCACGATCATCCAGGCGATCATTTCAGGCGATGTGAAAATCGCCAACATGGCTCCTCCGTCGGCGATCGGAGCTTGGGCAAAGGGTTTTGATCTGACTTTGGTCGCAAGTGGCGTCGATCAACTCTTGGAAACCGTGGTGACCGGAGCTGCAATCAAAACCGCTGCCGATCTCAAAAACAAAAAAATCGGTGTCAGCCGCTTTGGCTCGCTGACGGATATGGCGTTGCGTGAAGCGTTGCGCCATTACAAGCTCATTCCTGATAAAGACGTGACGATTCTGCAGACCGGCGGTGAAGCGACGCGATTCGCCGCTTTGACTTCCGGCGCCATCGACGGCGCGATGCTTTCCGGTGACAAATTGGTGCAGGCGGAAAAAATGGGCTATCACGTGACCATCGATCTGAGCCAACTGCCGATCTATTACCCGGTTAACGGCGTAATCACGTCGAGGAAGTTTCTTGCCAGCAATCGCGATATTGTGAGAGGCTTTTTAAGAGCGTGGGTGGAAGGAATCAAAATTTTCAAAACCGATAAGGATCAATCCTTAAAAGTCCTGGCCAAGTACCTCAAGATTCAGGACCGCGAGGTGCTGGAGAAAAGCCACGAGATTTACCGTCCGGTTTACAAAAAAATTCCCTACGGTGATCGGCGCGCGGTCAAGTTTGCATTGGAACAGATGACCAAAGAAATCCCCGAGGCGGCCAAGCTCAACGCCGACGATTTCATCGACAATAGTATTCTATCAGAGCTGGAAAAAACCGGCTTCATCGATCAGCTTTACGAGCCAAGTGCGAAGCGTCAATAGGGAGATGCCATGTTCGCGAAACTAAAACACCTTGCCATTATCAGCGACAATTATGTTTTGTTGAGCCGGTTCTATGAAGCTCTCTTCGGCATGCGAACGTCGAAATCACCTCGGCCGGAGAGCGCTGTGGCCATTGGCGACGGCTATGTCGGCATGAACATCATTCCGCAAAAATTGGGAAGACAAGCCGGCCTGGAACACTTCGGCCTGGAAGTGGAGGATGTCGACAAGGTCGCTGCCCGATTGAAAGAAAAATACCCGGCGATTCAACTGGTGAAACGACCGACGAATCGCCCGTTTGCCGGAATCAGCACTCACGACCCGGACGGCTACGTCTTCGATCTATCACAGCAGGCGATGACCAACCGCGCGGAAGTGTACGTTGAAGGCGAATGGCAGCAGGAGCGCTATATCAGCCATTTTGTGCTCCGCTCTTTGAACCCGACGGATTTGGCAAAGTTCTATCGAGAAGTCTACGAGCTGCAAGAGCTCGAAAAGCCCGCCGACGATCGAAATCACTATTTAAGCGACGGCCGCGTGACCATGATTATCTCACCCTGGGCCATCACGGATTATGAGGGCGCCGGCATCGAGCCGAGACACATGGATCATTTGGGATTCAGAGTCGAAGACGTGGAGAGCTTCAAAAAAGATCTCGCCGCCCTGGTCAATAGGAACCCGGCATTATCTCCCAAACCGGGAGGCACGGAAGGTAACATTCGGCTGAAACTGCTCGCCCAGTGTAAGCACGGTCAATTCCAACTCGCCGATCCGGACGGCGTTCCGATCGATGTCGCCGCGGCACATTAGCAACTGATTGATATTCCGAGGCCCTTCGACTTTGCTCAGGATAAACTCCGCCGAGAAATCTTCTTCGTAGTAGCTGAAGCAAGGTCTTTCGGTGACGCTGACTGCACCTCGCTACGCGCTTTGCGCTACTCGGGGAATCGGCCTTAATCAAGATCCTGAGTAGCAGCCGTATCGAGCTTGCGAGCCGGAATCCAGTGGTTGTAGGGCGCATGGCATGCGCCCGGACCCCCCTTCCGATCTCGTCCAGTACAAACAATAGTCGGATCACAAAATGCGGTGAAACCAGAGGAGCGACAGCAACGCGGACGTCACTGCGATCAGCGCCGCGGCACCCGCAAACAGCGAGCTGATTTCCATCGGTTTTTTTTCGAGCAGGAACTTGGAATTCAACACCTGGTAAACTTTTTTCAGGTCGGCTGCCGTGCCGGCGTAGAAATATTCGCCCCGTGTCAAATTTGCAATCGTCTTGAGTGTCTCCTCATCGAGGCGGACCCGCATCGACCATCCTTCAAAGCCGATCGTCTCACCGCTTTGAGTGCCGAAGCCAACCGTAAAAATGCGCACGCCACGATCGGCGGCCAGTCGAGCCGCTTCGATGGAGTCGGGGCCGGTCGTTCTCTGGCCGTCGCTCAACAAAATAATCGCCGCTGAAGTGTAACTCCCCGGAGCCACCGGCTTCACAGGTGGTTTATCGGATTTCTCGGCCTGATCGATCGGCACGCCGCGCGCGCCGCTGCGTCCATAAATAAATGAGCTCACATCGATGCCCGCGTCCGGGAAGATCGTCGCCAAAGAAACAATGATGCCGCTCCCGATCGCGGTGCCGCGCTGCAGCTGGAAACGGTCGATGGCGGTGATGATGTCCTCGCGATTTTGTGTCGGTGTTTGCACCACCGAGGCTGTTGCCGCGAACGAGACCACGCCAATTCGGACGTTGGAAGGCTGTTCGTCAACGAAAGCTTTTGCCGCCGCCTGCGCGGCAGAGATACGATTGGGTTTAACGTCGGTCGCGCGCATGCTGCCCGATACATCCATCGCGAGAATGATCGTTTGATATTGGGACGGCAGCATTACAATCGCTGCAGGACGGGCGATCGCGACGATCATCGCAGTCAGCGCGATCAGAAATAACAGCGGCGGAATGTGGCGACGAAATCTCTGGCGCGGCCCGATCGCCTGTTTTACCATCGTCAAGCTGGCATATTTCACTGCGCTCTCTTGCTTACGGCGCAGAATATAAAAATATCCGGCGACTAACGCCGGAACGATCAGTATTAGCCAGAGCATTTCAGGCCAAAGAAATGTCATAGCTCCCTCTCGAGGGCCGAGTTAAAATCGCGCCCCCTGCTAATTGCCGGCGCCGTTTGCGAAGATCGGCGAAGCGCAAGATGGCATCGACTAAGTCATCATGGGTAGACAATTCCAACGCGTCCACGCCGGCTTGCCCGAAGGCAGAGCGCAGGTCCTGCTCATGAGTGGCGGCCAGGGTCGCGAACCGCCTCCTGAAGCGCCGATCGTGGGTATCGACGAACAGTTGTTCGCCCGTCTCGGCGTCGCGCATCAACACAAAGCCAAGATCAGGCAGTTCCATCTCCAGCGGATCGAACAGACGCACGGCAATGACTTCGTGCCGCTGCGCCAGATGCGCCAGCGGTTTGGTCCAGCCCGGCACGCTGAAAAAATCGGAGACGATAAACACTAACGATCTTCGCGGTATCACCCGGAAACCGCTTCGCAGCAGATCACCCAGATCCGTCTCGGACGAGCGGGAGCTATCCTTCCGGGATAGCATGCGATGTAAAATATGCAGCGCCTGGCGCCGGCCTGTGCGCGCGGGAATAACCGTGTCCACCTGGTCGCCATAAAAAACGGCGCCGATCCGGTTACCATGGCGGGTTAACAGACGCGCCAACACGGTGACGAATTCCGCGGAGACCGAGCGTTTGTTCACCTGTGCGCCAAAGTCGACCGAGGGACTTAGATCCAGCAGAAACCATGCGGTAATTTCGCGATCTTCGTTGTACACGCGCACATAGGGCGACTGAAGGCGCGCCGTCACGTTCCAATCGATGTACCGGACATCGTCGTGATACTGATATTCGCGTATGTCCGCGAGATCGAGCCCGAAGCCGCGAAACAGCGTCTGATAATCGCCCTGCAGCAAACCGTCGAGACGGCGGATGACCGTCCACTCGAGTCGGCGCAGGATGCTATCTGCGCTCGCGGTACCACTAAGGCCTTGAGGAGGGTTCACCAACTGCGCTCCAGAGACAGAACAGGAGTAATTGAGTGATGGAATACTGAAGTGGTGTTCCTCGACCCATCACGCCGTTACTCCAACACGCCAATCCTACGATCCCGCAGCGAATTTCACATGGGCGTCCAGCGGCTTTTCCGGTGCGCCAATATGCTGCATGATGCGCTGAATCAAATCGTCCGGCGTTATGCCTTCGGCGAGCGCCTCGTAGGTCAGCACCAGGCGATGGCGAAATACGTCGGGCACTAAATCTTGCACGTCCTCCGGGAGGACATAGCTTCGACCGCGCAGAAGCGCGAGCGCCTTGGCGCCCTCGATGACGTTGATTGATGCTCGGGGGCTCGCGCCGAAGGATAAAAATTTCGCGGTTTCCCCGATCCCGAAGCGCGCCGGATCCCGAGATGCAGCGGCCAACCGCACAGCATACTGCTTGAGCGCCGGATCCACATAGACGGCTCGACACTCGCGTTGCAGCACGCTCAGCTGTTCGGTGGTGGCCATCGGCACGACGTCGTTGGGAGTGCCCGTCACTCGGTCAACGATAACAAATTCCTCTTCTTCGGTGGGATAACCGACGAGCACCTTCATCATGAAACGGTCGACTTGCGCCTCGGGCAATTGGTAAGTGCCTTCCGTCTCGATGGGATTCTGTGTCGCCATCACCAGGAACGGCTCGGGAACGTGATGGCTTTCTCCTGCGATCGTGACTTGTCGCTCCTGCATCACCTCGAGCAATGCGCTTTGCACTTTTGCCGGCGCGCGATTGATCTCATCGGCGAGCAAAAGATTCGTAAATACGGGGCCCAAAGAGGTCGTAAAATCTCCGGTCTTCTGATTGTAAATGCGGGTTCCCACCAAATCCGCCGGCACAAGGTCCGGTGTGAACTGTATTCTCTTGAACGAACCGCGGATGGTGCGCGCGAGCGTCTTCACGGTTAGCGTCTTGGCCAGGCCAGGAACACCCTCCACGAGCAGATGTCCTTGCGCCAACACAGCAACGAGCACGCGTTCGAGGAAACGATCCTGGCCGACGATCACTTTTTTGACTTCGTAGAGAATCCGCTCCATGAGCGAAGCGACGTCGCGGCGGTTGTTTTCTTGCACGTCCATAGACTCCTTACCGTTGCAACTGGCGATGAACTACTCCCGCTAAAACGGCGGCACGCCCACCGCAGATGCTGCATTTTCGATCGGCACCGCAAAGCCAATCCCCACGAAAAAACGCTGCTGAGTAGGATTTAAAATGGCCGTGACGATGCCGACCACTTCGCCGTGGGCCGTTACCAAGGCACCGCCGGAACTGCCGGGATTCGCCGCGGCGTCGAACTGGATCAGGTTCGTCAACAACCGCTTTCCTTCGGGAGACAGAAACTCGCGCCGCAGGCCGGACACAATTCCGGCGGTTGCGGACGGCCCGATCCCGAACGGGAAGCCAACGGCGACAACCTCGTCGCCCACCGAAAGATCTGCCGTCGAGCGCATGGTCGCGGCGGTAAGATCGTCGGGAATTTTCTCCGCTTGCAGCACCGCCAAATCATCCTCGGGCCGCGTTCCGGTCACGGTCGCGGGCGACTCGAGTCCATCATAAAATACCACTTGGATCCGCTTGGCACCTGCGACCACGTGCAGACTGGTCAAGATGACGCCTTTATCCACAATTACAACACCGGTGCCGACGCCCCTTTCTTTATCCTCGCCGCTCTTCTCGTCCTGTTCCATGCGTCGCACACGTACAATGGACGGCCGAATGACTTCGTATGCCTTTGTCGCAGCCGATGGCAAAGTCGTCGTCTCCAAGGTGTGAAGCACTGCGGAGTCGATATCTTTCTGGGTAATCTCACGAGTTGCAGGCGTGAATACGGCGTGGGTCAACACGATCAGCAAAGCGAGACCGCCGGCCGCGCCGACCCACAAAATCCGTTCGTAGCGCTGGCACAATTGCCGCCACCGCTGTCGGCGTGAAGAAAGGGCCTGGCCCTGGCTGGAAGACCCATCAGCAGCTTTCTCGGGAGCTCTCTGCTGCGTGGACGAGCTTGGAAGTTGCCGCCCGCTTTGAGTCGGACGGCTGGAGCTGTAAAGCGCGATTTTTTTCATGGCGGCCCACCCAATTTCCTTTGCCGCTGCAATGAATGATAAAACCTAACGAGCTTACTTTTTTCTCTATCCTATGATACCGCGACATGAAAGCCCCTTTTTTATAAATTTACAAATGCCACTCAGATTAACTTCCGCATTGTCGGTTTTTCAGCAGAAAGCCGATCGCTGCCATAGAGGCGCCAGCCATTACGTAAGGCGCCGGCTGGATCTCCCGATCAGTCTTGAACTCTCTCCGACTCGCGATATGTTACACGCCGCCGTCCGATCCAATCCGCCAGCCGGTCGGTTTCATTCGATTCTGCAGCGATGGCCGGATGCTTTTCACGATTCTCGCGGCACTGGCAATCCGGAGGAATTATGAAAAAGACTTCGCTTCTGATCACCGGGTTATCGATGTTGGTGCTGTTGCTCATGAATGCCGCCGGAGTTTCGGCCGCCGACAAAATCACAGCTAGCTACGGCGCCATCAGCGGCACCATGGCACCGATCTGGATTGACAAGGAGGCCCGGCTGTTCGAAAAACAGGGATTTGATTTCGGCCTGGTTTATATTCCTGGGGGACCGCGCAGCATCATGTCGCTCATCGGCGGCAGTATTCAGTTCGTAAATCATTCTGGGTTACCGGCGCTCGAAGCGTACCAAAGGGGGGCGGATACGGTGATGCTCGCCTCGTCGATGAACCAACTGGAGCATGCGGTTGTCGCGCAAAAGAGCATTACCACCGTTGAACAGCTGCGCGGCAAAGTTCTCGGCATCAGCGCCCAAGGATCGCTCACGGACATTTTGATGCGTGAAGGATTGCGCATGAATGGCATTGGCGAAAAGGATGTCACAATTCTTCCGGTCGGAGATGAAGGCGGCCGTCTAAGCTCGCTTCAAACCGGAAGAGTTCAGGCGGTCATTATATCTGGAATTCACCGCCTGACCGCAACTAAAATGGGATTTCGCGAGGTGATCGACTTTGGGAAATTGCCGATACAGGTTTCCGGCTCGACGATTCTCACGCGCCGCTCCTACACGCAAAAATTTCCTGATGTGGTTGTACGGTTTCTCAAAGCCTGGATCGAAGGCACTTATTTGTTCAAGGCGAACCGAGAATTCGCTATCGGCGTGCTAAAAAAATACGTCGCGAATAAGGATAGCGAGCTTCTCAACGCGATTTATGAGCAGCACCGGGAGAATTTATCCTCCAAGCCCTTCCCTTACGTCGAGGTCGTAAAATCGATGATGGATCTGCTCGCTCGCACGAGGCCCGATATTCCGAGCGCGAGCCCGGAAGGTTTTATCGAGGCGCGTTTTATGAAGGAGCTCGACGCCACAGGCTATTTTGATGAGATGAATCGTAAGTACTCGAAGTGAACGGTCCATTGAGGATCGGCGCTGTTTGAGAAAAGAGGAGAGCACGTTTTTCGATGTTTCTCTTACCCTATGCGGCGGGTGTCATTCTGAGCGTCAGCGAAGAATCTAGACCACTGCAGCATAGACAAAAGAGATCCTTCGGCTTAGCCTCAGGATGACATCGCGACAGACTCTCAAGTTACCTGCACAAAGACTCTTCAATGCTCATCGACGCTCACGTACATCTCGACAAATACGGCGGCCTGCTCGACCAAGCTCTACAAGAAATCGATACAGAGCCTATCTTCACCGTCGCCACGGCGATGGACCTACCCTCCTATCTGGAATTGCAGCGGATCGCAGAGCGCTCCAATCTCGTGCTGCCAACCTTCGGCATCCATCCACGCCGCGCTGCCGAATATGTCGATCGCTTATCCGAAATCGGCCGCTACATCGAAACCAGTCCCGCCATCGGCGAGATCGGCCTGGATTTTCACTGGGTCAAGGACTCGGCGACTTATCCCGCGCAGAGAAAAATCCTGGAATATTTCATCGCTGCCGCCCGGGAACAAAAGAAGTTTGTCAACCTCCACACCAAAGCCGGCGAAAAAGAAATTCTGGATCTGTTGGAACGCTACGATATCAAACGCGCGATCATCCACTGGTATTCAGGACCAATGGACATCCTGCGCGCACTGATCGATTACGGTTGCTACTTTACGATCGGTGTCGAAGTGCTTTATTCCGATTACATCAAAGCAATCGCCCGCACGATCCCCGACCATCTTCTGCTTACCGAAACCGACAATCCTGGCGCGTTACCCTGGCTAAAGAAAACTGACGAGATCGGCATGCCCGTAGCAATCAAAGATGTCGTCGCCGCTCTTGCCACATTGAGGCAAACAGCTCAGGACGAAATCGCATCATTGGTTCGCGCAAATTTTGCGCGCCTGATTGCCCATGATCCATGGCTTCACGAAGTCCATCGCTCGCTGTTCTCCTGCTCGTCATAATTTAATTGAGTGCAGCACGATAGAGGTGTCATTGTGAAATCTGTTTCTTCGTTTGCCGCTTCCGCTTAAATCTGCTGCGAAAACATCATGGCGTTAGATTTCGTCACGAACCAGGAAATTATCATCGCCGCGCGGCGCAATCTTACGGACAACGTTTGGCATTACCTGACCGGCGGCGCCGAATCCGAAACCACGATGCGGCGCAATCGCTTCGGCCTCGACAGCCTCGCTTTTCGCCCGCGCGCGCTGGCCGATGTATCCAAAGTCGATCCTTCCACAACTTTCCTGGGACAGAACCTCGCTATTCCTGTCATGCTCGCGCCCATCGGATCGCTGCAGTCGATCACGCCCGGCGGCGGGGCCACTGTGGCCAAGGCCGCGGCCGAGTTCGGCACGATCAATTTTGTGAGCTCCGTGACTCAACCCTCGCTCGAAGAAATCGCCGCGGCAAGCGCCAAGTCAAAGATCTTTCAACTTTACGTGCAGGGAGATCTGAAATGGGTCGAGAATCTCTTAGCCCGCGTCACGTGTGCCGGTTATTCCGCCCTCTGCTTGACCGTGGACACGGCGCATTACGGCCGCCGCGAGCGCCAAATGATGGACCGATGGCTGCCGCCGAGCCGGCGCGGCGTCGGGTACGAATATCGCGCCGGTCTTACCTGGGACACATTGGACGCCATCAAGGAGATGGCCGGACTGCCTTTCATTTTAAAAGGTGTCGCGACGGCGGAGGACGCCGTGTTGGCCGTAGAACATGGCGTCAGCGCGATTTACGTTTCGAATCATGGCGGACGCCAGTTGGATCACGGCCGCGCAACCATCGATATGCTGCCGGAAATCGCCAATGCGGTAGGCGGGCGTGCTGAGATCGTCCTGGACGGCGGCATCGTTCGCGGCAGCGATGTGCTCAAGGCGATTGCGCTCGGCGCGCGCGCTGTGGCGATCGGCAAACTACAAGGCTGGGGACTCGCCGCCGCGGGTCAGGCGGGGCTGGTACGGGTTCTCGAAATACTTAGGGACGAGATTGTCACGACAATGGGTTTGCTCGGCACTGCCAAGCTCGATCAAGTCGACTTGAACCATTTGGGCAAAGTTGAAGCCATTCCTCCGGCACATGAAATGAGTGCTTTTGCGCACATGCCCGGCGGCCGCGTGCTGTAAAGTCTCGACCTGTCGAAGAAGCAAGAAGGGAACTTTATTCGCGACTAAAATCGTCGTAGATCATTTTACAAAGGTGCCGAACGTTCCTTAGGAGACACTAATGGCCGATATTGTCGTCTGCGGCGATCTCGAACATGAGATCGAAAAAACGGGTGAGTTAAACAAATTACAATCCCTTGGCTCGATCGAAATCGTTAACGAGCTCGATCCGAGCAGGGAGTTCCTGATCCGCCGATTGCGCAGCGCCCGCGCAGTGTTGGAGATTCGCGGGCGAGCTGCTCTCGATGAAAAGACTCTAGCGCAATTGCCCGAGTTGGAGATGATCGCGACAACCGGTCCCCACCGTATCGATATTGAAGCCGCAACCCGTTTGGGCATCGTCGTCGCCACAACACCCGGAGCCTCAACCGCCGCGGTCGCCGATCATGTTTGCGCGCTCACTCTCGCTCTGGCGCGGCATATCGTAAGCGCAGATAACGCATTACGGCGACGCCGCTGGGAACCGATAACCGGATTCAATTTGGAAGGGAAAACATTCGGGATCTTAGGACTCGGCCGAATCGGCAGCGCCGTCGCCAAGCGCATATCCGCTTTCGGGGTCAATCTAATCGCCTGGGGTCCGACGCTGACCGCAGAGCGCGCCGCGGCGTCACACGCTCGATTCGTCCGCGAAAAGGAACTGTTTCAAAATTCCGATATTCTCTCGGTCCACTTGCGTTACAGTAACTTGTCCGAGAACTTTGTCGATGCCGCGCGGCTCGCGCTGATGAAACTGACGGCTCTTTTGGTCGATATTTCACGCGTCGGCATCGTCAAT
>Ga0207683_10003830_pt1 | contig 13033 bp, 15 predicted proteins | sample KBSM73metaG_FD_184333 | JGI IMG/M metagenome (GOLD analysis project Ga0207683, IMG submission 184333) | Miscanthus rhizosphere microbial communities from Kellogg Biological Station, Michigan, USA - KBS M7-3 metaG (SPAdes) (version 2) | ecosystem: Host-associated > Plants > Roots > Rhizosphere >...
CGCCTCGGCGCGGGCAGTCATGCCGGACGATCGTCCATTGCGGCGCTGCGCCTCTCCGCGTCCTGTCGTCGAGCCCGGGCGGCCGTCGAGTGCCGTCGGGATGATTGCCAGCGCTCGGCAATGAGCGTGCGGATCAGCTCACCGGCTCCGGCCCTCAACTTGTGAGCGGCAGCAGGGCATCGTGGGCGCCACGGAGGTGGCTGCCATGTTGAGTGACCGGGAACGTGCGACCTTGGACGAGATCCAGGACCGGATACTCGCCGAAGACCCTGGGTTCGCCCGCGCATTCGAGGGTGCGCTCCAGCAGCGGAACAGCGTTTCCGGCAAGGTCTTCCTGCGACGGGCTCTGCACGTCCTGCCGTGGTGCATGACCGCACTGGCCGCCCTCCTGCTGATGGCCGGTTCGCTGGGTGCGGCGGCGCTGGTCGCGATGCTCGGCGTTGCGCTCTGGATGGCACGCCGCTGAGGGAGCCGGCCTTCTCGGTCAACCGGCGGCGGTGGGGGACGTTCGGCAGGGGGCCGGCCCGGAGGTCCCGGCCGGGCCCGGACGACTGGACGGGTCATGCGGTGCGGCGGAACACCGCCCAGACGAACGGTTGGACAGCACCGGCGGGGGTGACGTGCTCCTCCCGGTCGTCGACCACGGGTGCCCACCCGTCGCCGAGCAGTGCGGCGAGGTCGTGGGCGCTGTAGCGGGCGACGGGCAGCCCCGAGCATTGCCGTGGCCCATCCGGGGCGAAGGTCGCGAGAATGGCTGCCGCACCCGCGGCGGTGGACGCGGTCAGGGTGTCCAGGTAGCTCTGCCGGTCGGCGTCCGCGGTGAGGAAGTGCAGCACCGCACGGTCATGCCAGACCTGGTAGGTCCGTGAAGGTCGCCAGTCGCGCAGATCTGCCACGATCCACTGCACTCGCCCGGCGGACGGACCGAGCCGACGCTGGGCGGCCTGTATGCCTGTGGCGGAGATGTCGAGCACGGTCACGTCGTCGAAGCCGCGCTCCAGGAGCGCGTCCACCAGCGTCGACGCTCCGCCGCCGGCATCGATCACACTGTCGGCCGGGCTCACGCCGGCGAGCTGGAACATCCGCAACGATCCGACCGGTTCGGGCTCGAACCAGCTGCGCGTCCGCTCTCCCTCGCTGTACGCAAGATCCCAGTGATGGGCTGCGTCCATCGACACATCATCGCGCCCCGCTGCGTGACGGTGAACCGTGCGGGGCGGTCATCTCCGGGCCGCGCGTGCCGATCTTCGTGCTGCTCCGGTCCCCCCGGCGCTCACCGCGGGGCGGATGTCAGGTCGCTCCGGCTACGCGCTTGGCGCTCAGGCGCTCAGAGCGGGGCCAGCGCACCGACGTTGCCCAGCCGAGCTTCTCGAAGGCCCAGATGACGCGGGCGCTGGAGTCCATCTGACCGCGAAGGACGCCGTGGCGGGCGCACGTGGGATCGGCGTGGTGCAGGTTGTGCCACGACTCGCCCATCGACAGCGCAGCAAGCCACCAGACGTTGCCCGAGCGGTCCCGGCTGGCGAAGGGCCGCTCACCGATCGCATGGCAGATCGAGTTGATCGACCAGGTCACGTGGTGGAGCAACCCGACGCGCACCAGCGACGCCCAGAAGAACGCGGTCGCCGCACCGGCCCATGACCATGTGAGCAGGCCACCGACGAGCGCCGGGGCGAGCAGCGAGACCGCGACCAGCAGGGGGAAGGCGCGGGACACGCGGCTGATGTCCTTGTCCCTGAGCAGGTCCGGAACGTACTGCCGCTTGTCGGTCTGCTCGACGTCGAACAACCAGCCCATATGGGCGTAGGCCAGACCCTTGACCAGGCCACGGGTGCTCGTGCCGAAGCGCCACGGCGAGTGCGGGTCGCCGTCCTTGTCGGAGAACTTGTGGTGCTTGCGGTGGTCAGCCACCCAGGTGTCGACCGGGCCTTCGATGGCGAGGCTGCCAGCGACGGCGAGCGCGACCCGCAGCGGCCGGTTCGCCCGGAACGAGCCGTGGGTGAAGTAGCGGTGGAACCCGACCGTGATGCCGTGCCCGGAGACCAGGAACATGACCACGGCGAGGAGCACGTCGAGCCAGGAGATCCAGCCGTACAGGACAGCCACCGGGATCGCGGCCGCCATCGCCAGGAACGGCACGGCGATGAAGATCCCGAGGATCACCCGCTCAGTGAGGCTCTGGCGGAGATCGGACTCGGTACCCGTGTCGGCTTCGGGCTGGTTCCACGGCGCGCGAGCCGAGCCGGCATCGAACTGCACCGGAGGGGCGTCGGAGAGTGGTACGGCTGTCGAAACAGTCATGCAGATCCCGTCAGGATGAGAAGGTCGGATCGGGCTGCGCCCGGCCTGCGCGGCCGTCCGGAGTGCGCCGTGGGCCGGTCAGCCCCGGGCGCAGTCCGGTGAAGGCCACGTTTCCGGGTGCCCTGTCCAGGCCGTCCAGGCGCCGGATCGGCCGATCGGCTCGTCTGGAGTTCCACCGAGCGATCAGCAGTTCCCGGGCACCGGAGGATGAGGTCGGGGGTGTTCGCGTCGGCCAGTACTCACCGACGCCGGCTGTCCTGTTCGGGTGCTGAGCCACGTCGGTCCCGACCCCACCGGGACCGACGTGCAGTGATCGACCGGGGGCCGGTCTCAGATCACCCTGACCCGCTCGGCCTGGGGGCCCTTCTGGCCCTGGCTGACGTCGAACTCCACCCGCTGGTTCTCGTCGAGACTGCGGTAGCCGGTCCCGTCGATGGCCGAGTGGTGGACGAAGACGTCAGGTCCGCCGCCGTCCGGTGCGATAAAGCCGAAGCCCTTCTCGCCGCTGAACCACTTCACACTGCCCTGAGTCATGCACTACTCCCTGGTGAGACACTTCGCGCGCACACCGCACCGTGCGGCTGCACCTGATTGCAGGAAGGCGCTACACCAGGTCCCGAGGCTCGGAATAGAAGAAGACGCCCGCGGTCATACTCCCACGGCGTCCGAGACGTTCGAGGAATGCAACTGCGCACCACAATCGGATGTATCGTAGCACACGCGTTCAGGGCGGCCCGGGAGACGGTCTTACGGCGTTTACAAGTACTGGCCGGTGGTGGCGCTGTCCGCGACGGATACCTGTACCGTCACCACGTTCGCGAGGTTGACGACCAGACCATTTTCCTTCGCTTCCCGATCGTATCGGGCCTGCGTCAGGACCAGGCTGCGCCGCTCATCCACCGCGCGAGCGATCGCTGTCAGTGCTTCCGCTTCCCCGGCGAAGTCCCGACTTATGACTGACACATCTTCGCCGCTCACCGGGTGCAGTCGAATAGCAAGTGCTTTCGCGGACACGACGGGTCCCTTCCAGGAATTGACAGGCCCTTTGCTTCGTTCATCGGGTTCGTCCGCGGGCGATGGCGTACGGTTCCGACGCACAATGCCCGCGAGTCGCCCGGGCGCTGCAGTCGTGCCTGCGCACCCGATCCCGGCCGGCAGGCACCATCTGGAACACCTACCGCCGGCCGGCCCGGCGCCGCGCTTCCTCCAGCTGCAGGCGGGCGGCGCTGGCGGCCCCGGCCGCGGCCGGGTCGTCCGGATCAGCGGCAGAGATCTGGTCGAGCAGTTCGGCCTTTCGCTCGTAGAAGGAAAATCGTTCGGCGAGCGAAGCGCCGCGGGTGATCAACTCGTAGCCGTCGCGGCGGAGTTCGGCAGCGGCCGCCTGCGCGCTCTGCGGTCCCTGCTGGCCGGACACCGGATGCTCGCCGGTGTCCAGGTCGGTGGATTCCCGGTGCCGGATCACCCACCAGTCCAGCACCCGTCCCCACCGCTCGGGATCGTCGGCGCCAGCCGGCAGCCGCCGCGCGGGCCGGCCGCCGGGACCGGCCTCGGCGTCGGCACGATGCAGCGCATCCTTCCACCGCCGCTCGACCTCGGCGAACCGTTCGTGCGCGGTCTGCCGGCTGATGCCCAGGGCCGCGCCGATGGTCTGCCACGACGCGCCCCGCTCGCGCTCGTAGACCACAGCGCGCTCCAGCACACCGCGAGCGTCATCGCCGAGCTGCACAGCCCGTTCCACGACCTCGCCCGGACCGCTTCCCCGGTCGTCAGCGGAGACCAAGCCCCGGGCGTAGTCGCTGAGCTCCTTCGCAGCCGCAGACAGCGCGAGTCGCGCCCGGGCCTCATGGCTGTACCGATCATCCACCCTGTCAGGTTAGGCCTGACTTGCCCCGTCGGTGAAGGTCTCAGCGATTACGGCCGGCCGGACCCGGAGAGGCCGTCGGCGGGTATCGTGGGTCTGGCCGCCCGGGACCTCGGTGGCGCTGCGGGGCAGCAGCATCGAGGATGACCGGGGGACGAGATGGTCGAGAAGGCGGCGGTCGCTCCGTCCCGCGAGCGGATCGAGTTCGTTCGCCGGCTCTGGCCGGCGCAGCCTCGGCAGTTGGCGCAGATCCAGGCAGAGGTACGCCGGTGGCTGGCATCGATCGGCCTGACCGGAGCGACCCAGGATGACGTCCTGCTCGCCGTCACCGAGGCCGCGAGCAACTCCGTCGATCACGCGTATCCCGCGGCGACCGCGGACGACGCCGTCGAGCTGATCTTCTGGACGGAGCCGGACACGGTCTGCATCGAGATCGTCGACTACGGCGCATGGCAAACGCCGGCGGCCAAATCCGAACCCGGCCGCGGAATCCCTCTGATGCGGCGGCTGATGGACTCAGTTCTGATCCACCGTGGGCCCACCGGCACGCGAGTGCTCCTTCAGCGTCGCCTGCCGGAGGATCCCGTCGGCGACGAGATGGCGACCCGGCTGGACCGGGTCGGCGGCAATGCCGGGACCCGACCCTTGTCGCGATCTCGATAACTTGGAGATCCGCATGGTCGCTAGGGCGACGTGCTGCCGTGGAGGGGGCCGAGGACGACGTCGGCGGCGATGGTGCGGTTGACGACGCCGAGGGCGACGTCGCTGAGGCGCTGCTGGCTGGACCGGGCATGTCGCCGCAGCAGCTCGAAGGCCCGGTCCATTTCCAGCTGGCCGCGCTCGGCGAGGACGCCCTTGGCCTGCTCGATGATCACCCGGCTGTTCAGGGCCAGCTGCAGTTGCTCGGCCAGGACGTCGCGTCGGCGGATGGCGCGTTCCTGCAGGATTCCGATGGTCGCCACATCGGCCAGAGCTTGGGCGATGCGCAGCTCGTTCGGTCCCAGCGCGCGGGGCTCGATGCCGAACAGGTTGAGCGCGCCGATGGTCTCGGTACGCAGCCGCATGGGCACGGCGTGCACCGACCGGTAGCCGGTGTCCAGGGTGTGTCCGATGAAGCGTGGCCACTCGGTCATGCCGCGCAGGTCGGGTGCTGCGATCGGCCGGCTGGTACGGAAGCAGTCCAGGCAGGGTCCCTCGTCGTTCTGCAGCTGGAACAGTTCCACCACCCGGGCCCGCTCGGTGGAGGCCGCGGCCATCTGAAGGTTGCCGCGCTGGTCGGACAGAAGCAGTCCGGCCGCGTCCACCCGCAGCAGCTCGACGCACTCGACGGTCAGCTGATGGAGCACGTCGATGACGTCGTAGTCGGCGACGAGGGTGTCTGCCAGGGTGACGAATGCCTCGGCCAGCGCCCTCTCGCGGGTGCCCTGATCGGCGCTCATGGCTTCTCCTCATCGAATCGCAACCGCCGCCCGACCACCTCATGAGCCACCTCGAGGATGGTCTGGCCCCGGGCGAATGCGTGCGCCCGAAGCGCACTCAGCGCCACCTTCGGACTCACCTGCATCTGCTCGACGATCATGCCCGTCGCCTGGTAGACCTCGAGGCGGTGCAGTTCGGACTCCGGGTGCCCATCTTTCCCCCCGGAGCGGGATACCCCGTCTACTCCACCGTCTCCCGTCACGCCGTCCAGCAGCCCCAGCAGCGTCCACATTGCCGCGTCGGCGGCGCGCAGCGCACCGGTCAACTCGTCCGGCTCCAGCATTCCCGGCGAGTCCCGGTAGAGATCGAGGACGCCGACGGTGATCGCCCCGGCGTGCACCGGCAGCACGAACAACGCCCGCACCGGGGTCCGGAGCGCAGCCGCAGCGAACACCGGCCACCGGGAGTGTGCGTGCTCGGTCAGGTCGGCAACGAGGACCGGGCGCCGGTCGACGAACGCTTCCACGCACGGACCCTCGCCCAGGCTGAACTGCAGGTCGTCGAGCTTGCGGGCCACCTCGTCGCTGGCCCAGAGGCGTTCCTGCTGGTCCGGGGCGGTCATCAGAGCGAGCGCGGCCCGGTCCAACGGCAACGCCGCCATGCACGCCTGACAGATCCGCCGGGGCGCGTCCGCGCCGCCCTCGGCCACGATCTCGCGGAGAACCTGCTCCAGGGCCGGGAGTTCGGTCATGCCAACCGGGGCGGAATCGACCGGTCGACGACGAACGAGACCCTCGGAGTCCTCATTTCCGTGCTCCATCCGTGAGGCTCGCAAAGAGCTCCCGGCGGGCGACGGATCCGATCGACATGATCGACGCTCTGACGGCTCTGCGGTGACGGCCGACGCTACACGATCTCGCCGCCGAAGGCTGTCGGGTACGCCTGGCGTGGGAGCGGACGACCTGGCTCGGCACGGCAGGCCCACGTGACAGCCGGCACCGGTCGGGCGCCGGTCCGCCGCTGGATGCCGGCCTTCCCGTCGAGCCGCTACCGTCACGGTCCGTTACACACCCTTCCCTTGCCGCATCCTGATCGCGTAGCCTCTCCCGTGCGGTGCTACCCCAGATCCCGGCGGCCCGTTGCATGGGCGTGCAACATCCCGCGAGCGACCAGCTACCGATCACGGTGCTGCGTCGCGGCATGAGCCGATCGGACTGGCACACGTGAGCAAATCCAGCCCAGCGCACTGGACGACCTTGTCGTCGCGGCGCGCTGATGTCCCCTGTTCCTAAGGGGCACGGGGGGTCGTCGGCGACTGTGGGCCGCAACGGGGACGGGGCCCACAGTCGTCGACGGCGTCACCGCGGTCGCGGCGGGATGCAGCGCCGACCGGTGCCGGTCACCGGGATCGAGTCCTGCGGAACGGTCCGAGTTCGGGTAACGGCGGCCGCCTCCCGGAGTGTGGGGACGGCGACAGCGGGTATTACTAAGGATTGTCTGCCCAAGACCTCGGTGGCGTGGTTTCTGCATCAAGCGGAACTCGTGAGCGACCGGGGACGAGATGATGGAGCGGGTGATCAGGTCGACCGCGGAAGCCCGGCGCGGGATCTGGCCGGCGCACCCTCGGCAATTGGCGCCGATGCGGCTGGAGTTGCGGCGCTGGCTGGCGCCGCTGGCGATGACCGGAGAGACCCAGGAGGACATGATCCTCGCCGCCAACGAAGCGGCGGCGAACTCCGTCGAGCACGCCTATCCCGACGCGACCGAGGACGACACCGTCGAGTTGGTGTTCTGGACCGAACCGGACGCCGTGTACGTCCAGATCATCGACCACGGACTGTGGCAGACGCCGCCGACAGAACCCCTCGACCGCGGCCGCGGAATTCCCATGATGCATCGGCTCACCGACTCGGTGCTCATCCACCACGGCCCCGACGGGACGAACGTGCTTCTTCGTTGTCCGCTGGGATGACGGCGGGCGGGCCGCGCCGGTAAGCCGGCGGGTGATCGGAGCAGAGTCGCCGGGCGGTCGCTCGGACTGGGCACCGGGCCGGTCGTGGCGTCCACGGCGTCGACACCGGCGAGTACTCTCCCGCGAGCGACCCGCCTTTGGTCCCCCCGTGCCAGGGGCGGGTCGCCCGGCCCCCGCCGCGTTGACCCACTACAGCCAGCCGGCCGCCGTCCTGTGCGCGGAGGCATGGGTCGGCTCCGGGCTAGGGTGCCTTCCATGGCGGAGATCGAGCTGCGGGTCCGGCTGATCGGTGGCGACAGGATCGATGTCACCTACGCACAGCCGGACACGGTGGAGGCAGACGTCGTCGAACACGCCATCTCCACTCTCGCCGATGATCGTGGGGTCCTTCGCAGCAGGCACGGCGGCCGGCTGGTTGTCCTCTTCAGCCGAGGCGTCAGTGCCGTCGAGGTGTCTCCCCGCGGCGCGATTCTGTGATCGGCGCGGCCCACCCGGGCCGCCGGTCAGGTGCCCGGGTGAGTCGCTGCCGCTTGCCCGCGACCCTCGCCTCACCGGCGCGATCGTGGCGGTCGAGGGGCTCATCGCACCGGCGCAGCCGGGTCCGGTGAGGCTGCGGTCGGCACTCCCGACGGCGGCGGAGTGGGCGAGACGGGTTGTGAGCCGGGGTCGGTGCCGCCCTGGTCGAGTCGGAAGGGTGGATAGGCGTCGGTCATCAGCCCGACGTAGGCGACGACCCGCAGCACCCAGCGGTCCATGCCGAGGATGAAGCGGTAGAGCGCCGGCGGGTAGCGGCCGGTGAACAGCAGCACGATCGCGGCGATCAGCACGAGCAGGCCGACGAGGCCGCCGCCTCCCCATCCGCCGTTCCATCCGCTGTCGGTCGTGCCGCGGCTGGTCAGCCAGAGTCCACCGCCGACGAAGATCGAGAGGACGATGTAGTGCGGCAGGGCCAGCAGCCACCACTTCACCAGCACGAGGCCTCGGGACAGCCGTTCGGGATAGGGCACGTGGAGGTGGGCCGGGTAGTCCGGCACCTCGGCCAGGGTGAACGGCGGATACCGGTCCGTCCCGAGGGCGCTGTAGCCGTAGTAGTTCACCCGCCAGGTCCAGCGGAGCACGCCGACGTTGAAGTCGAACAGCCCGCGCGGATAGCCCGCGGTGAACAGGATCGCGAAGAACGCCACCACGCTGACTACGAAGAACGCCAGCCAGAGGAAGAACAGCACGACGAAGTGCGGGATCAGCAGCAACCACTTGACCAGCCACAGCCATCGGGAGGTCGACGGGTCGAGCGACGCGTCGATGCGGACGGGGTAGGGGGTTCTGCTCTCGGTCACGGGGTGCTCCCCGGGTCTGGGCTCTGGATGCTGCTGGGCGGGACGGAGATGACGATCTTGCCGCGGGCCTGCCCGTCCAGCAGGTGGCGAATGGCTGGGGCGGCCTCGGTGAGCGGGTAGGTCCGGTCGATCGCCGGGGCGAGCTTGCCGGCCTCGATGAGGTCGCGGAGGGCATTGAGGTCGGCGGCGTTCTCCGAGGCGACGAAGGTGCCCAGCTTCTGGCCGATGAAGGGGGACAGCAGCTGGGCCCGGATCTGGCGGCTGGTGCCGCCGAGCAACCGTCCGCCGGTTTCGCCGCCGATGATGATCAGTCGTCCCCGCGGGGTGAGGGCGCGCCGGAGAGAGGAAAGCCGGGCGTTGCCGCCGATGTCGAGGATCACGTCGTAGCGGGAGCCGCCGTCGGCGAAGTCCGCGCGGGTGTAATCGAGGACATCGTCCGCGCCCAGGGCGCGCACCATGTCGACCTTCCCCGTGCTGCACACGCCGATGACCTCGGCCCCGAACGCCTTCGCGATCTGCACCGCGAAGCTGCCGACGCCGCCGGACGCGCCGATGATCAGCACCTTCTCGCCGGCCCGGACGCGCCCGTGGTCGCGGACGGCCTGCAGGGCGGTGCCCCCGGAGACCGGGACGGCGGCCGCTTCGTCGAAGGAGATGTTCGCCGGCTTCAGGGAGAGCTTGTCGGCCCGGGCCGTCGCATACTCCGCGAAGGTGCTCGTGGACATCCCGAACACCTCGTCTCCTGGTGCGAAGCCGGCCACGTCGGCACCGACCGCCTCGACCGTGCCGGCGAGGTTCCGGCCCGGGTTGGCGTACTTCGGCCGGCGCAGACCGAAACCTGCCAGCCGGATGGGATACGGCAAGCCGGACATGATGTGCCAGGTGCCGCGGTCCACGCTGGCCGCATGCACCCGCACCAGCGCCTCGCCGTCGCCGACGACCGGCCTGTCGATCTCCACCAGCCGGAAGAGCCCTTCGGGCGCGCTGCCGTAACGGTCCTGCACGATCGCCGTCATGGTCGTCCGGTCGATGGTCGCCCCGGGCGGTGCCCTCAGCCGGTCAAACTTTCCCGCAGTCATCGTGACCCCCGCGTAGTTCTCGATTTACAGTGTAAGTTCTAGCGTGAGTTTCTACTTACGCCGTAAGGTTGTCAAGGGTTGATGGAGAGGATGATGCAGATGAGCGCCTCGACCGCGGGAGGTCGCGCGCCGCGCATCCCGTTGACCCGGGAGCGGGTGCTGCACGCCGCGGTCGCCCTCGCCGACGCGAGCGGGTCCGAGACGCTGAGCATGCGCAAGCTCGGCGAGGCACTCGGGGTCGAGGCGATGTCGCTGTACAACCACGTGGCCAACAAGGAAGACCTCCTCGACGGCATGATCGACGTGGTCTTCGCCGAGATCGACCTACCCACCGGCTGGGCCGACTGGAGGGCGGCAATGCGCCAGCGGGCGATCTCGGCCCGCCGGGTCCTGTCCCGTCACGGCTGGGCCATCGGCCTCATGGAGTCGCGGAGCTCGCCGGGCCGGGCGACGCTGCGTCATCACGACGCCGTCATCGGGTGTCTCCGGGATGCCGGCTTCTCGATCGAGCTGGCCGCGCACGCATTCTCGGTCCTCGACAGCTACATCTACGGGTTCGCGTTGCAGGAGCGCAGCCTGCCGTTCCCCACGCCGGAGCAGACCGCCGGCCTGGCCCAGGACATCCTGGCGAGCTTCCCCGCCGACAGATACCCGCACCTGGCCGAGCTGACGGCCCGGCACGTCCTGCAGCCCGGCTACGACTACGGCGACGAGTTCGAGTTCGGACTCGACCTGATCCTCGACGGCCTGGAGAGGATCCGGAAAGGCCGCAGGGTGACCGGTGCGGGGCCCAACCGTGCGCAACCGTGAGCAATAAGGGCGTCGGTCTCAGCCGGCGAGCAGCACCGCCGACCGGCGCCGCCGAATCTCATCCGAGCCGGATGCATATGTCGTGACCGTGGGCCACAGCCGATTGCTTCTGCCGGCCCGGGTCGGGCCGGCAGAAGGCGTAGAGTCCATACACCGAGGATTTCCGCAGGCTGACCGACGTGTCCGCGTCACCCCGGCACCCAGCTATCCAGCTCGATCCGGATTGGGACGGGTGGACGACATGACGTCGACCAGCGACGCTGTACCGACGACCTCGACAGAACCGCCACATTCTCGTGCCGAAGGCAGATCCCGGTCGCGGCTCCGTCAGATCGTCAAGGGCGTGCTGTCGGCCGTCCTGGTGGCCGCGATCTTCTACTTCCTGTTCAGGAAGATCGACTTCGCGGAGGTGTGGACCGAGATCCGGAGCCTGACCTGGCTCGAAGTCGGCACCCTGCTCATCCTCGCCGTCTGGAACCTGCTGACCTACGCGTTCGTGTGGATGTCGGTGACGGTGCCCCGGCTGTCGTTCGGTCGGGCGATGGTGATGACCCAGTCGACGACCGCGGTCGCGAATACCGTGTACGGCGGCGCCGCCATCGGGATCGGTATGACGTACTCGATGTTCGGCGGCTGGGGTTACTCGCGCTCGAGGACGACCACCGCGGTGCTGGTCTCCGGTGTGTGGAACAGCTTCATCAAGCTGGGGTTGCCCGTGCTGGCGCTGGCGCTCGTCGCTCTCCAGGGCGGCGCCGGAGGCGGCCGGATCACCGCGGCCCTGATCGGACTGGCCGGCTTGGTGGCGGCCATCGCGGTCTTCGTGCTGATCCTGCGGAGCGAGGCGACAGCGCGCCTGGTCGGCCTGCGGGCCGCCCGCGTCGCCTCGCGGGTCGTGCGCCTGATCGGCCGGCCGCCGGTGCAGGGCTGGGAACTTGCCACGGTCAAGTTCCGCTCCCGCACCGTCGAGCTGGTCAGGCAGCGCTGGATCCCGATCACCGCGACCTCACTGGCCAGCCATCTGTCGCTGTACCTGGTCCTGCTGGTGGCCCTGCGCCACATGGGAGTCAGTGACGCCGAGGTCTCCTGGACCGAGGTGCTGGCCGTCTTCGCCTTCGCCCGGCTGGCCACCGCCGTGCCGTTCACACCCGGCGGGGCCGGCGTCGTCGAGGCCGTGCTGATCGGCGGCCTGGTTGCCGCCGGCGGCGACCGGGCCGAGGTGACGGCCGCGGTGCTGATCTACCGGGCGCTCACCTGGGGCCTGCCGATCCTCGTCGGCATCGTCGCCGTCCTGTGGTGGCGGCGTCGGTCAACCGCGTCCGGATCGTCCGACGGACGACAACTCGGCACGGCGAAGCACTCGACCGCGGTGGTTCGTCAATGACCGGGCTGCCGCAGACGCGTCGGCGCGGGCGGCTGGAGAGACGGGCATGAGCCCGATCCCGCGGGCGAAGCGGGCCGTCCGCCGGAGGCCGCGGTGAGCGCTGCCGGGCCTCGCTCGACCCGCGACGTGATGCCCGGCACCGCCCGGACCGGGACCCTGCGGCGCAGACCGACGGGCGCCCCACCGCCCCTGCCGAGAAAGCTCGGCGCCAGCGGCAAGGGCTGGCTCGGCCTCGCCGGGCTTCTCGCGGTGGCGCTCGTGGCCTTCGTCCTGCGGGGGCAACCGCTGGTTGCCGCGCAGCTGGAGACCTGGTTCCTGCGCTCGATCGCATCGCTGCGGACGGACTCGCTGACTCCCGCCATGCGCGTCCTCGGCGCGGTCGGCACCGGCTGGTCGAAACCCATCCTCGGCGGGGGCATCCTCGTTCTCCTGATCGTCTTCAGGCGCTGGCGGCATCTGTTCACGTTCTTCGCCAGCCTGCTCGTCGCCGGGATCCTCGGCCTGCTCGTCTACCTGCTGGTGCAGCGGGCGCGCCCGTACGGCGTCACGATCATCGGCGACTGGACGGGATACGCGGCGCCCTCGTTCCCGATACTCACCCTCGCCGCCGGCCTCGTCGGAGTCACCTACTCGATGGTGGTGCCGGGACGGCCGCGCGAATGGGCGAAGCTGGTGACCGCCGTCGTGATCGGCCTCGTCGCCTTCGCCCGGCTTTACCTGGCGGTCGACCACCCCTCCGACATCGTCTGGGCCGTCGTGCTCGGGGTGGCGATCCCGCTCGCCGCGTTCCGCTGGTTCACCCCGAACGAGGCGTTCCCGGTCACGTACCGGCGGGGCAAGACGGCCCACCTCGACGTCACCGGAGCCAGGGGC
>Ga0207683_10003835_pt1 | contig 13026 bp, 3 predicted proteins | sample KBSM73metaG_FD_184333 | JGI IMG/M metagenome (GOLD analysis project Ga0207683, IMG submission 184333) | Miscanthus rhizosphere microbial communities from Kellogg Biological Station, Michigan, USA - KBS M7-3 metaG (SPAdes) (version 2) | ecosystem: Host-associated > Plants > Roots > Rhizosphere >...
CGCGGATCGAGGCGCGGTTGCCGGGGGGCAGAGTCCTGGCGATGGAGAACGCGAACGCGAGCGGCTACCTCTCGACGGGCAGCCCGATCGTGCATCTCGGACTCGGCGCCGCGACGCGCGTCGACGCGCTCACCGTGCGTTGGCCGTCCGGAAGAGTCCAGCAGCTCGGAGCGGTCGAGCCCGTGGACCGAACGATCGAGGTCGGCGAAACGAGGGGTCAACCGTGAGCTCGTGAACTATTCAAAGAGTTCAGGAGTTCACGACTGACCCCTTTTCGACCCCGGCCCCGTCGCCCGAAGTAAACTCGTCCTTCTCATGGCCCAATCTCCCCCGGATCCCACCTTCTACGACGTCGTCGTCGTGGGCGGCGCCGTCGCCGGCGCGTCCTCGGCGATTCTCCTGAAGCGCGGCCGTCCCGACCTCCGCGTCCTCGTCGTCGAGAAGACGGACCGGTTCGACTGGAAGGTCGGCGAGTCCACCGTCGAGGTGTCGGCCTACTTCCTCACGCGCGTCCTCAAGCAGTACGACCACCTCTCGCGCGAGCAGCTGCCGAAGCAGGCGTTCCGCTTCTGGTTCCACAACGACGACGTGACGAGCCTGCGCGAGGCGTCCGAGACCGGACCGACCCAGCTCGCGCGCACTCCGTCGTTCCAGCTCGACCGCGCCCGCCTGGACGAGCGTCTGATCGCCGTGGCCCGCGAGGAGGGCAGCGAGGTCTGGCGGCCGGCGAAGGTGGCGGCGTGGACGCTCGGCGAGGGCGCGGGGCCGAACACGCTGACGATCGAGAAGGCCGACGGCACGACCGCGACCGTGACCTGCCGCTGGCTGGTCGACGCGACGGGCCGGCAGGCGATGCTCGCGCGAAAGCGCGGCGGCGTGACGCCGATCGACTCGCATCCGACGGCGGCGATCTGGGTCCGCTACGAAAACGTGCCGGACATGGACGGCGTCGCGATCGCGGGCACCGATCCCGGGGATCCGTGGGCGCGGGCCGTGCTGACGGCGCGCCGGCTCGCGACCAACCACTTCACCGGATGGGGCTACTGGATCTGGTTCATCCCGCTGAAGGGCGGCGAGACGAGCGTCGGACTCGTGTGGGACAAGCGGCTCGTCGACCCGCCCGGCCGCACGCCGCTCGAGAAGCTCACGCGATTCCTCCAGACGAATCCGCTCTCCCGGCAGCTCATCGAGGGGGCGACGCCGATCGAGGGCGACTGCCGCTACTACGCGCACCTGCCGTACTTCGTCGACAAGTTCATCGGGCCGGGCTGGGCGCAGGTCGGCGACGCCGGCGGGTTCCTCGACCCCTTCTACTCTCCGGGGCTCGACCAGATGGCCTTCTCCGTCTGGACGCGCACGCGGCTGATCCTGAAGGAGCTCGGCGGCGCGACGGCGGCGGACATGGAGAAGGAGTACGCGGATCACAACAGGAAGTACGACCGCTTCTTCAAGTACTTCTACGACTCGATCTACAAGGACAAGTACTACGTCATGGGCGACTACGACACCATGACGATCGCGTTCCTGCTCGACACGGCGCTCTACTACTTCGCCGCGGTGATGCCGATCTACCGCTGGTCGCACGAGCGTCTCGGCATCCCGCCGTTCTTCCAGGACGGCGCGGAGATCGGCTACTACCCGATCCGCTTCTACAACCGGCGGCTCGTGAAGATCGCGCAGCGCAAGAAGGCGCTCGGGATCTACGGCAACCACAACGCCGGGCGGCGGCCGAAGCTCGTCGGGTTCTCGGTGCGCAGCGCGATGTGGGTGATGGTGTTCCACGGCCTCGTGCGCTGGGCGAAGCTCGAGCTCGCCAACGCTTGGACGTACGTGGTGAAGCCGAAGCCGATCGGGAGGCGGGCGACGGACGCACCAGTGGCGGACGCGACGGCCAGGAGCGCGGAGGCGCGCTGACCGCCTGCGGTCACGGTCGTAGGGGCGGGGCTTGCCCCCGCCCCCTCACGCCGGAGCATCGGCCGCGTCAGTCGTCTTGGAGGGGGCGGCCGCAAGGGCCGCCCCTACGCCGATCCCAAAAGCGATGAAATCTCCATGCCCACCGCGCTGATCACCGGCGCCTCGAGCGGCATCGGGCTCGAGCTCGCCGCCGCGGCCGCGCGCGACGGGCACGACCTGATCCTCGTCGCCCGCAACGCGGAGCGCCTGGAGGCGGTCGGCCGCGGCCTCGCGGAGAAGCACGGCGTGCAGGCCATGGTGATCGCGAAAGACCTCGCCCGGCCCCCGGCCGCCTCCGAGCTCCACGCCGATCTGTCCGCGCGCGGCATCGCCGTCGACGTGCTCGTCAACAACGCCGGCGTGGGCGTCTACGGCTTCTTCGCGGAGACCCGCCTCGAGGACGAGCTCGCGATGATCGAGGTCAACGTCTCCGCCGTGACGCGCCTGACGAAGACGTTCCTGTCCGGGATGCTCGAGAGACGCCGCGGCTGGATCCTCAACGTCGCCTCGACGGCCGCGTTCCAGCCCGGTCCCATCATGGCGGTCTACTACGCGACCAAGGCGTACGTCCTGTCGTTCAGCGAGGCGCTCGCCAACGAGACCTCCGGCACGGGCGTCCGCGTCACCGCGCTCTGTCCCGGTCCGACGCGGACCGAATTCCAGAGGCGCGCCGGGTTCAAGCCGATCCCCCTGTTGAAAACGCCGCTCGTCTCGACCGCCGCGGACGTCGCGCGCGAAGGCTGGGAGGGGATGAAGCACGGCCGCCGGATCGTCGTCCCGGGTCTCGCCAATCGACTCCTCGTCCAGGCCGAGCGGGTCACGCCGCGCCGTCTCGTCACGGCGGTCATTCGGAGGCTCCAGGAGTCCCGGAGTTGAGCGACTAATCCCACGGAGGCAACCCCGCCTGTCATCCCGAGCGCAGCGAGGGACCCCTTTGGGCGCCGGGTTTCCGTTTCACCGCCGTCGTTTGCCACCCTGATACTCTCCTCGAAACTTTTTCGACCGAGGAGAATCCATGCGCCTCCGCCGTAACGCCACCGTGCTGCTGCTCTGCCTGCTCGCGCTTCCTCTCGCCGCCGCCGATTCCGATACCCCGGCCAACCCGAAGACTCCGATCGCGCAGAGTCCCGGCGTCGCGGCGGCCCTCCAGGTCTTCGACTCCTGGGTCGACTGGACCGCGAGGAACCGTGAGCAGCCCGCCGTCTCCGTCGGGATCGTCTACGACCAGGAGGTCGTGTTCGCCAAGGGTTACGGCTTCGCGGATCTGGCGCGGAAGATCCCGGCCACGCCGGAGACCGCGTACCGCATCGCGTCGATTTCCAAGACCTTCACGGCGCACGCGATCCTTCAGCTGCGAGACGCCGGCAAGCTGACGCTGGACGACCCGATCACGAAGTGGATCCCCGAGCTGCGCCTCGCGAACGTCGACCCGGCGCGGCCCGTCATCACCATCCGCCACCTGCTCACGCACACCAGCGGCATCCCGCGCGAGGTCGACGGCACCTACTGGAACGACATGAACTTTCCCTCGCGCGCCGCGATGCTTCCGGTCCTCTCGAAGATGGGCGTGGCGCTGCCGTCCGAGACGGAGTGGAAGTACTCGAACGTCGCCGTCTCGCTCGCGGGCTACGTCGTCGAGGCCGCCTCCGGCGAGCCGTATGCCGACTACGTCTCGAAGCACGTCCTCGCGCCGCTCGGCATGACCGGCACCCGCGTGATCCCGCCGACCGACATGCCGTCGCTCGTCGTCCCGTACGGCCGGCGCATGCAGGGCAAGCCGCGCCGCATCGAGCCGTTCTTCAACGGCGCCTACATGACGCCCGCGTCGAACCTCGCGTCGACGGTCGACGATCTCGCGAAGTACCTGCAGCTCCAGTTCCGCACCGCGGCGACCGCGGCGGCCGGCGGCGCGCAGATCGTGAAGGGACCGACGCTCGCCGAGATGCATCGCGTGCAGTGGCTGCAGCCGGACTGGAAGAGCGGGTGGGGGCTCGGCTGGGGGATCGGACGCGTGGACGCGCAGACGCGGATCGGGCACGGCGGGTCGGTGCCGGGCAACCGAACCCAGGTCTCGTTCGCGCCGGCGGAGAAGTTCGGCGTCATCGTGTTGACGAACTCGGAAGACGGTCGCCCCGGGCTGTACGTCAACCAGGCCTATGCGATCGTCGCGCCCGCGATCGCGAAGGCGGCGCTGATCGCCGCGGAGGCGAAGACTCCGACGCCGGACTCGGCGTGGTCGAAGTACGCGGGGGTCTACACGTGGGAGGACGAGGAGATCCACGTCGCCGTGCTCGACGGGAAGCTGACGATGTTCGATCCCTCCGAGGACAACCCGTGGGCGTCGAAGGTGGTGCTCGAGCCCGTGAAGTCCGGCGTTGGCGTCTTCAAGCAGGTCGGCGGAGACGCGACCGGCGAGACGGTCACGTTCGTCACGGACGCCTCCGGCAAGGTCACGCGCTACGAGGCGCCGGGGTACTACATGGTCAGGAAGGACTGACGAGCCACTCGCGAAGCGGACGGCTGACGTCCGAGTCCTCAGCCGAGCAGCACGTCCACCCGGTGGATTCCGCCGTCGTCCTGGAGCGTGACTCCGTCCTCACCCTCCTGCAGCCGGCGTCCGTCGAATCGGACCTCGACGACTCCGCGCGAGACGCCGCGCGGATTCTCGACGGTGATCTGGTAACGCGTCGAGTGATAGCGCAGCGTGGCCTCGAAGTGCGGCCATGCGCGCGGGATGCACGGGTCGACGCGCAGGCGGTCCTTCGCGACGCGCACCCCCAGGATCCACTCCACGGCCGCCCTGTACATCCACCCGGCCGATCCGGTGTACCAGGTCCAGCCGCAGCGGCTGACGTGCGGCGGCTCCGAGTAGACGTCGCCGGCGACGACGTAGGGCTCCCCCATGTAGCGGTGCAGCCCGGTCGCGGTCCGAGTCCGATGGATCGGATTCATCAGCGACAGCAGCTCGCCTGCGCGATCTCCGTCGCCGAGCGCGGCAAACGCGATGATCGACCAGATCGCGCCGTGCGTGTATTGCCCCCCGTTCTCCCGGATTCCGGGCGGGTACGCCTGGATGTACCCCGGATCGGGTTGCCCGCCGTCGAAGGGCGGAGTGAACAGGAGGACGAGGCCGTCGCGCCGCCGCACGAGGTGCCGGTCCACGGCGGCCATGGCCGTGCGCGCCCGGGCCGGATCCCCTCCGCCGGCGATCACCGCCCAGGACTGCGCGATCGAGTCGATCCGGCACGCCGCCCCCGCGCTCGTGCCGAGCGGGGTCCCATCGTCGAAGTACGCGCGCCGGTACCAGTCCCCGTCCCAACCCTCCCGCTCGACCGCATCGGTGAGCGCTCCCGCGTGCTCGCGCCAGCGGCCGGCGCGCTCGCTCTCGGGTCCGCCGCGGCGCTCCGCAATCGGCACGAAGGCGTCGAGGTTCGCGCGCAGGAACCACGCGAGCCAGACGCTCTCTCCCTTGCCGCCGATGCCGACCCGGTTCATGCCGTCGTTCCAATCGCCCGCTCCCATGAGCGGAAGTCCGTGCGTTCCGACGGCGAGGCTGCGGTCGAGCGCGCGGGCGCAGTGCTCGTACAGGTCGGCGCTCTGGCCGGAATCGGCGGGGACGAAGTAGCGCTCGGCCTCGCCCTCCCGGAGCGTCTCGCCCCCGAGGAACGCGATCTTCTCGTCCAGGATCGCCTCGTCGCCGGTGACCTCGAGATAGCGCGCGACGGCGTACGGCAGCCAGAGCAGGTCGTCCGAGATCCGCGTCCGCACGCCTTTTCCCGACGGCGGATGCCACCAGTGCTGCACGTCTCCCTCGGCGAACTGCCTCGAGGCCGAGCGAAGGATCTGCTCGCGCAGGATCTCGCGGCGCGGGACGACGAGCGCGACCGCGTCCTGGAGCTGGTCCCGGAAGCCGAAGGCGCCGCCCGACTGATAGAAGGCGCTGCGTCCCCAGATGCGGCAGGACAGCGTCTGGTACAGGAGCCAGCGGTTGACGAGCAGGTCGAGCCCCGGCTCGGGCGTCCGGACCTGCAGGCCGCCGAGGACGGCGTCCCAGCTGCGCCGGACCTCGCCGAGCGCCTCGTCCGCATTCTTCTCGCGGTGGACGCGCACCAGCCGGCGCGCCTCCTCCGCGTCCTTCGCCTGACCGAGAAAGATCCGGAGCTCGGCGCGGCCGTGCGCGGGAAGCGTCACCGGCGCCTGCAGGGCGGCGCATGGATCGAGCCCCGCGCCGGCACGTCCGGACAGGGAGACGCCGGGGGCGAGCGCGGCGGGCAGACCGATCCGGCCGTTGCGCCCGAGGAACTCCGTGCGATCCGCCGTGTACGACCTGGGGGCGACGTCGAGCGCCAGAAACGCGATGCGGTTCGGGAAGTCCGGGCTCCACGCGCTCCGCGCATGGAGCGATCCGGTATCGGCGTCGAACGTGGAGACGACGTGCCTCGCCGCGTCGGAGCGCGTGACGCCCAGGATCCACTCCGCGTACGCGGTGACGGAGATGGAGCGCGGGCGCGCCGAGCGGTTCTCGAGGGTGAGCCGCGAGATCTTGATCGGGTCCGCGAGGTCGGCATGGACGGTCAGCGTGACGAAGACGTCGTGGCTCTCGTGCTCGAAACGGCTGTAGCCCTGTCCGTGGCGCGCGACGTAAGGCGGGTCCTCCCGGATCGGCAGCGCGGTCGGCGTCCAGACCTCTCCGCTCTCCTCGTCGCGGAGAAAAACCGCCTCGCCCGCCGTGTCGCATACCGCGTCGTTCGACCAGGGCGTGAGCTGGTTCTCGCGGCTGTTGCCCGCCCACGTGAATCCGGAGCCCGACTCGGTGACGAGGAAGCCGAAGTCCGGGTTCGCCACGACGTTCGACCACGGAGCCGGCGTGTTCTCGCTGCGGCTGAGGACCGTGACGTACTCGGACGTGCCCTCGTCGAAGCCGCCCACGCCGTTCCAGAAGCTCAGGCTCGGACGGGCGGGCGGGAACTCGCGTTGCGTCGCCGCGGGAGCACGCGCCGCCGGCGGTTGCGGCGCGGGCCGCTTCGGCAGCGAGCGCACGACCTGGTCGACGAGCGAGCCGTGGCTCGACAGGACGATCCGTGCGGCCGCGGCGATCGCGTCGCGGTTCTCCGGCGGCACCTGGCTCGTCTTCAGGATGAACACGTCGCCGCGGCTCGCGCTCGCGTTTCCGAAGCCGCTCGTCCGGAGCGCCGTCTCCAGGCTCGACTGCAGCTCGGAGCCATACGACGGCTTCTCCTCGTTGAACACGACGAGGTCCACGGACAGGCCCTTCTGGCGCCAGTACTCCTGCGCGCGGAGTATCTGCCGGAACAGGCCTCCGTCCTCGATCTGGTCGATCCGGAGAAGCACGATCGGGCGATCGCCGGAGATGCCGTAGGGCCAGAGGCCCGCGGCGGCGCCGCGGGTGTTGCGCGCCAGGACGTCGGCGGGCGCGCGGAGGCTCGGATCGGAGTAGACGAGTCGCGTCGCCAGACGCTGAAAGAGATGCGCCTCGTCGGGGACGATCTGCAGATGTCGTAGCGCCACCTGGGCCGCAGTCCAGGCGAGCGTCGCGGTGCGTTCGTAGATCGACGGGTCGCGATAGCGGTCCGCCGCCGCGAGCAGGCTCTCCCTGGACCGCGCGACGATGGTGGAAAACGTGATTCGCGCACTCGCTCCCGGCGCGAGCCGCAGCCGCCGGCGGAGGCTGAAGATCGGGTCGAGCACGGGGCCGGTCGTGCCCGACAGCGGATGCCCGCGCATGGCGGCCGCGGTCCGCAGCTCGTTGCCGCGGCCGATGAAACGCGCGCGATCCGTTTCGAACTGGACCGCCCCCTGCGCGAATCCCTCCGCGACGGAGAGGTGCGCGCACCACAGCCCGGGCTCGTCGGCCGAGCGCGGCCGGCGCGTCGCGAGGAGCGTCTCGAGCTCGGGCACGAACTCCGTCGACACGAACAGATTCGAGAACGCGGGATGGGCGTCGTCCGTCTTCGGGTCGTTCAGGACGATCTCGGCGTAGGACGTCAGCTCGAGGTCCCGCGCGCGGAGCCCGAGGTTCGTGATCGAGACCTGCCGCAGCTCGGCGTCTTCCTCCGGAGAAACGACGACGTCGAGCGTCGTCGTGAGGTTGCCGTCGCGGCGCAGGATCCGCACGTGATCCTCGAAGTAACCCGCCTCGTAGGAGTCCGCCTCCGCGCCGCTCGGCTGGTGGCCCGCCGACCAGACCCGGCCGCTCTGGACGTCGCGGATGAAGACGTAGCTTCCCCAGGAATCGCGAGTGGGATCCTCGCGCCAGCGCGTCAGCGCGGTTCCCTCGAAGCGCGAGTAGCCGGAGCCCGCGGCCGTCATCATCACGGAATATCGGCCGTTGGAGAGGAAGTGCGCGCGCGGCGTCTGGTCGTGCGGAGACTTGAACAGTCTCAGCGCCGGTGCGACGGGCTCCCGCACGTGCCGGCGGGATCCGATCTCCTCGGAACGAGGACGCGAGACGCTGACGGCGCGCGGCGTGCGCTCCTGCAGGAGGAGCTCGGCGGACTGGACGAGCGGCTCGGAGTGGAAGCGCCGGCGCATCTTCCAGCCGGTCAGAATGTTCGCCAGCGCGACGAGGGTCATGCCCTGGTGGTGCGCCATGTACTCGCGCACGACGGCGCGCTTCGCTCCTTCCGGCAGCCGCGAGCGCGTGTAGTCGATCGCCTCGTAGTAGCCGAGCGCGCCGAGCGCCCCCGCCTTCGTGAGCGCGCGAAAGTTCTCCGCCGCGGCGGCCGGGTCGATCATCGCCGCGAGAGCGGTCGCATAGGGCGTGATCACCAGGTCCTCCGAGAGCCCTCGCTTCAGGCCGAGACCGGTGACTCCGAAGCTCGAATACTGGTAGTTCATGTTGACGTCGCGGCCGTTGTAGCCCGACTCCGAGACGCCCCACGGCACCCCGTGCTCGGCGCCGTAGCGGATCTGGCGGCCGACCGCGAGCCGCGTCGAGACCTCGAGCAGGCTGTCGGTGGGAACGTCCATGACGAGGTCCGGCATCAGGTACTCGAACATCGATCCCGACCACGAGACGAGCGCGGAGCCCTTCCCGACCGGCGTGAGCGGCCGCCCCAGGTGGAACCAGTGTGACCACGGCACCTCGTCCCGGGCGATCGCCAGAAAGCTCGTCAGGCGGGCCTCCGATGCGAGGAGGTCGTAGTACCCGGAGTCGAGCCGGCCGTCCGCGACGCGATACCCGATCGAGAAGAGCTTCCGCGCCCGGTCGAAGAGAAAGTCGAAGTCCATCTCCATCGCCAGCTTCTCGGCGGCGGCGGCGATCGCGTGCAGCCGAAGGGCGAGGGCAAGGGCGGGTGCGGGCTCGGCGGAGCCGGCGGGATCGAGCTGCCCCGTCGGGGCGCCGCCGTGAGTCTCGAGCTCGCCGGGCGACGGCGGGAGCCCCGCCGTGTCCGCCTCGCGGGCCGAGCGGGCGAGCGCGAGCTCGATCTCCGGGATTGGATCCGACGCGGGGGGCGCGGCCGTTCGATCGGTTTCGAGGTCGCGCCGGTGGCTCGCGACGGACGACTTCACCGCGAGCGCCCAGGTCCGGAGCTCGGCTCCGGCGTCCGCTTCGACGTGGCCGGCCGGCGGAGGCGGACCGGCGGCGCGCTCGAGCTCGTCCGCGAGCACCCTGAGCTCACTCAGGCGGGCCGCGAGGGTCTCGGCCCGGGACAACGGCGCGAGGGCGGCCTCGATCGCACGGATCGCGGACCGGACGTCCTTCCTCGCGCGCGCCGGCGCGTCGCCGCGGCCCGCCTCCGCGGCGTCGCGGGCCAGCCGGAGAGCGTCGCCGATTCCCCGGAAGACGGTCTCGGAGGGAGTCTCGGAGTCGGCGTCCTCCAGGCACGCTTGCTTCACGACGAGGAGGTGCCCGACCAGATTGCCGCTGTCGACGGTGGAGATGTATCGCGGCTCGAGCGGCGCGCGCGACTGCGTCCCATACCAGTTGTAGAGATGGCCGCGGAATCGCTCGAGGGAGGCCGCCGCCGACAGCGCGGCTTCCAGACGCTCCGCCATCTCGGTCGTGCCGATCCAGCCGCAGTCCCGCGCGGCGACGATCGAGAGGAGCGAGAGGCCGATGTTCGTCGGCGACGTGCGGTGCGCGATGAGCGGCCGCGGATCCTCCTGGAAGTTGTCCGGAAGGAGGTAGTTGTCGTCGGCGCTCGCGTACAACTCGAAGAAGCGCCAGGTCCGGCGGGCGGTCGACCGGAAGAGCAGCTCGTTCGATTTCGACAGAGGCTCACGCGCCGCGTCGCGCGGCGGCAGGCTGAGAGTCCAGGCCACGAGCGGCGAGGCCAGCCAGCCGACACAGAGAAAGACGGCGGTCGGCGCGGCCCCGGACGGGCGCAGGGCGGCCGAGAACGCCACCGCCGCCACGGCGATCCCGATCGCGCCGGCGTTGCGCCGTACGAAGCCGAGAGGTGTCAGGTCGAATTGCGACTGGGCGCGCGCCGTCGTCGTCCACTCGAGCAACCGGCGGCGCGTCCAGAGGACCCGCCCGAGCGTGCGCACGATCGCGTCCGACATCAGCCACGCCTGGTGACCGAGGAGCACGAACGACGTGGCGAAGTGCGACGCCGCCAGCGAGAGATCCTTCGCGACACCGCCGAGAACGTTTCGTTTCGCGACGCCGCGGCGCCGCGGGATCGCGCCCGCGAGTATCGGAAGCAGGCGTGGGATGGCGATCGTCGCGGCGACGAAAGCCGTCCAGACGAGCGGGCCCGCGCCCGCGAGCGTCCCGCCCGCGATCAGCGCCGCGGCGGCGGAGGGGGCGAAGAGAGAGCGGCGGAGGTTGTCGAGGACCTTCCAGATTCCCATCGCGGGCAGCGGATTCCGAACCCGCCCACCGGACTCGTCCGGCACGCGAGGCGCGAGCCACGGGATCAGCTGCCAGTCGCCGCGAGCCCACCGATGCTGCCGCGCGGCGGCGACCTCGTAGTGCGACGGGAACTCCTCGAAGACCTCCACGTCCGTGAGGAGACCGGCCCGCGCGAAGATCCCCTCGAAGAGATCGTGAGAGAGGAGCGTGTCGTCGGGCACCCGTCCGGCGAGCGCGCGTTCGAACGCGTCGACCTCGTAGATTCCCTTGCCCGTGTAGATCCCCTCGCCGAACAGGTCCTGGTAAACGTCCGATACCGCGAACGCGTACGGGTCGATGCCTCGCGGCCCCGAGAAGACCCTTTCGTAGAGCGTGCCGTGGCCCACGCGCGGCAGCGTCGGAGTGACTCGCGGCTGGAGGATGCCGTGCCCCTCCACGACCAGCCGAGTCTCCGGATCGAAGATCGGCCGGTTGAGAGGGTGCGCGAGCGCGCCGACCATCTTGGCGACCGCGCCCCGCGGCAGCCGCGTGTCCGCATCGAGCGTGATCACGTATCGAATCGGAGTCGGCGGAAGCTCCTCCCCCGGGAGGAAGCTGGTGTCCTTCGCGCCCCGGAGGAGACGGTCGAACTCGGTGAGCTTTCCCCGCTTGCGTTCCCAACCCATCCAGCAGTTCTCGGACGCGTTCCAGAGCCTCCGCCGGTGAAACAGGAGGAAGCGAGGGCTCCCGTCCGGCGCCGGCCCGTGCCGCTCGTTCAGATCCGCGATCGCGGCTCGCGCGGTCGCGAGCGCGGCCTCGTCTCCGCTCAGCGTCTCCTCCCCCGCGTCGGTCCAGTCGGTCAGGAGCGCGAAGTAGACGAATCCCTCCGCGTTGGCGAGGAAGCGCACCTCGAGCTGTTCGACCTGGCTCGTCGCCTCGTTCTCGGAAGCGAGCATCGTCGGGACGACGACGATCGCGGCCATCTCCTCCGGAATCCCTTCCTCGAGCGCGAGCTTCGGCAGTCTCCGCGGCCCGAGCAGCTCCGCGACGTCCAGGTTCAGGACCGCGACGGCGATCTCCGACCCCGGAACGAGGGAGAGCAGGCCCAGGATCGCCGCGACCGCAGCGCTCGCGCCGAGCCGGAGCGCTGCCGCGACCGGCAGGGCCACCACGAGGAGCGTGAGGAGCACGACGGCGGCCGGATAGCCGGGGACCGCCCAGCGCACCCAGGCCCGCCTCACGCGCTGGCCCAGGGAAGGCCGGTAGTCGAGCTCTCGCTCGAACTCCCGCCGGCCCCGCGAGATCAGGTAATAGCCGGGATCCGATCGGATCTCGCCGGGCGGATCGCCCGACGCGGCCCCGTGCTCGGCCGCACGGCGAGCGATCTCCTCCTCGGCGAATCGGCTGCCCTTCGCGAGCTCCTCGACGCCGTCGCGGTAGCGGTTGCGCGTCGCGAAGTCCATGTTCGCGACGTTCGTCCCGCGGCGCAGCTCCCGCTCGACCAGGCTCACGCTCTCGAAGAAGTCCCGCCAGTCGACGGCGGAGAGCAGCCGCATGCTCGTGATGACGTTGCGCACCGAGACGTGGAGCGCCGCCTGCTCCCGGTGCTCGGCGGTGACCAGCTCGTCGCGGTTCACGCCCGCGCCCGCGATCCATTCCTCGATCCGGCGCAGCGCCGGAATCTCCTTCGGATCGTGATCGCGAAGACGCTCGATCAGCTGAACGGCGAACGCCGTGTGGAGCCGCACCTCCGCGGGGAGGCGAATGGCGCTCTGCCCCTTCGGGCCCGCCTTCTCGATGAGGATGGAATCCGCGAGCGCATCCGCCGCCTGCTGCTCGGCGCGGCGCGCGACGATCGCCTCGGCGAGACGCCGAAGATTCTCCGACAGGACGAGGCGCAGCGAGATGGCGAGCGCCCACAGCTCGCCGATCTTGAGCGGCTGGACCTCCTGGTAGGACGCGACGAACCGTCGCAGCGTCTCGACGTCGATCCGGCTGTCCGTGTGCTCGATGTAGGTCCAGGCGATGCCGTAGATTCGCGGAGCGCCCGCGAGTCTCCCGTTCAGGAGCTTGGGGAGCTCGCGATAGAAGCCGGGCGGCAGATCGTCGCGGATCTGCCGGAGCTGCTCCTCGACGATGTAGTAGTTGTCCGCGAGCCATTCGGCGGCGGGCGAGATCGTTCCGCCCTCGCCGATGGTTCGCGCGATCTCGCGGTAGCACGCGAGCAGGACGCGCGCGTTCTCCTCCAGCCGCTCGAGGAGTCTCGCGCCCCG
>Ga0207683_10003837_pt1 | contig 13025 bp, 14 predicted proteins | sample KBSM73metaG_FD_184333 | JGI IMG/M metagenome (GOLD analysis project Ga0207683, IMG submission 184333) | Miscanthus rhizosphere microbial communities from Kellogg Biological Station, Michigan, USA - KBS M7-3 metaG (SPAdes) (version 2) | ecosystem: Host-associated > Plants > Roots > Rhizosphere >...
AATCGCCCCTGGTAAGCCCAATGTCCGCTTTGCGCCAATAGCGGACATTCGCCAGCGCCTCAGCTGGCCCGCGTGGAGCGTGACACTGCGGGCAACATGCCTTTCCCGGCTAGCTGGCCGACACGTGAAAAACGTTGACAAGCATGGTCCAGATCTTACGGCGCAATTTCGCAAATTTGGCCTCTGTTTCATGCCGCATGGACAACGCCATGCTGACGCGACGCCGCTCTTCTGCATCCCAATAGTACTGAGCCATGCACAGACGCTCCCGTAGCGTTGGTTTGGCAATAGGAGCCCCGACAGCGGGATAGTGTCTCGTTCCCTGGAGGAAAACTGAGCCGTATTGCTCACTGTGAGTCGGCGCGGGGCGGGGCGGCAAAAGGGGCGCAACTATGGGACGTCCGCTTTGGGGTCAAAAGCGGTCATTCGATCTCGGTCAACCCTATGTCCGCTTTGCGCCAAAGCGGTCGTAGCGGAGTGCGGCGTGGGAACCGGCGCCCCTTCCACACATTTCCGTCACGGATGGCGCTGAGGAACCGATTTTTGTGATGATCAGGACTGCCGGACTGACAGCCAGCTTGGCGGCCATACTGTTACTGGCCGGCTGCACCAGCGTGCGCAACACCACTCCCGCCCACAGCGCCAAGGAAGATCTCCTGATCAACACGGCTGCCGATCGCGCGGCAGAGGCGCTGGCGGCGCAGGTGCCGCCCAATCTCGCGGCCTGGATAGACACCAGCGGCATGCTTGTCCGGGAAGACCGGAATGGCGTCTATGCTCTAGCGACGATCGAGGATGCGCTGCTGCGACATGGCGTGCGGCTGGTCGGCGACCGCGCCCAGGCCGATGCCGTGATCCTGCCGCGGGCCGGCATGCTGTCAACCTATGAGAAGAGCACCTTGTTCGGCATCCCGTCGCTGCCCGTACCGCTGGCGCCGGGCCTGGTGTCGCCATCCCTGTCGCTCTTTTCCCAAAACGTGGCCAAGGGCGCCGCAAAATTCGCGGCATCGGTCTATGATGCCAAGACGGGCAAGCTGATCGTCTCTACCGATCCGGCTTACGGCTTCAGCCGCGAGGATAATGGCGTGGTGCTGTTCCTGTTCGACTGGGACAAGAACGACATGGGCGTGGATTTCAAGACGAACCCGCCGCAGGCCCGATCGCGACAGTAGACGTACGCAATCGCGGGTCAGGTGCCGGGAACGTCCGCTTTGGGTCAAAAGCGGTCAATCGCCCCTGGTCAGCCCAATGTCCGCTTTGCGCCAAAGGCACTGGCTTTCCAACCTTAGCGGACGATGCTTACTCGGGGAGGCTCGCTGGGCGAAACGCCCGCCAACAACGCCAATGTTGCTCCAGCCACTATTGCCAACAGCGCCAGAGCGGCGAGCCGTGCGATTCGCTTGATGTCTCCAGACTCCGGAATTTCCAGCGCCGCGTGATCAGGAATTTCGAACACATCAGGAATCGATTTTGGGCTCATCATATGTTCGATAGCAGGGGCAGTCTGTGTCATCCTCTTCACTTCGATGAACAACGGTTGACAATTCAATGAACGAGGCGGGAGTTGCTGTCAGGGCAGGCGTATCGGGTTTTCGCCTTATATGTCCGCTTTGCGCCAAGAGAGAATGCTAAGGCGGTTTCGTGTTGGTCCTGCCTACTGGTCCTACACCAGTCTAATTTTGCGCCGCAATGTCCCAAGCCCGACAAGGCCGAAAAGGCACATGACAACGAGACCAAAGCTGCCGGGTTCGGGAATGCTACAGGGGGCTGTAACACATTGGGGGTTGATGACGGGATTGTTTGTGTTGACCAAAGCGAAACTATCCGATCCTGCGCTTTGGTTAGGGAAGCTAAGCGTCGCGTCAAGCGCAAGTACATCCGAGAATGCACCCGCGATCATCGAGTCGAACAGCGCCGCCTGAGTTGTGTCGAGTAGGAAGAGATAATCCGTACTTCCGTTTCCAGGATTGGTTAGCAACATCAAGTTATCAGGAACCAGGACAGCAGTGGTGAGCAGAGTCACTCCGCTGTAGAGCTTCAAAGTCAAATCGTTGATTGTAACCGTGGCATTGTTGGCATTTTGCGGCTGCACGGCATCGAACAAGATCCCGATCTGGCTCGCGGAGGTAATTCCAAGCGAGCTTAAGGACGGTGCTGATTGTTTGGGAAAGCCGATCGGAGATGCCTCATCTCCTCCTATACTGTTCCCGGCGCACGCACCGGCACCGGAGGTCAGTCCCGGCGCAATGCAGCCGCTTTCGGTATTCGTGCTAGGCCCGTGGGATTGGATCGTGAGAGCCCGTGGTAGGTTGCCAAAGCCGGACCCGCCGACAATGACTTGTCCACCAAAAATGAGATTGGCCATCGCCGGAAGCGGTGCAAGGATCACCAGGACAGCCAAGCCGCCTATTGCGCCGTGCATCAGCTTCCTATTCGAGCGGAACGGGAACTTCGCCGTGATACTCGCCAATCGGCTAAATTTCGACATGGCCCGCTCCTACACTGCCCCCTTCGAATGGCACAAGCGTGTGCTGCCCAGCGGCAAGATGGTAATCGGCACGCTCGACACCTACCTAGATGGACCAAGGTCCAATACGACCGCTTGTGTCCGACGCAGCATTCTTTACCGCTCATTGTTCGCAAGCATGAAGTCCGAGCCCGGGCTGTCGTTTTTTGCTGCGAGCAAGGGACGAACTCCCTTAGACGCCCAGTTGCCTTGGGTCAGCATTTGGCTCGCGATAACCTTCCCCGGCGGCGTAATTGACCTCCAGCCGGAATGTCCGCTTTGGGTCAGAAGCGGTCAATCAGCCCCGACTACCCGATGACCGCTTTGCGCCAATAGCGGACATTCGTCAACGCCCGCTGACGGGTAACGCTGCCGGCGCCTCGGGATGGAGCAGTGCTATCTTCTGCCGGTGCGCCTCATCGCGCTCCTGCTTGGCAATTTTATTCCGGAGAGTCCGCCTCGACGCACACCCGCCAGTTCTGCGCCGGCAGGGCGAATGGCGAGACGGCGGAGCCATCAAGGCCAATTCGACCGCGGATTGTAGCCGCTACAATTAGGCACTAGGAGGACATCCTCCCACCACACAGAGCAGCATGGCGGCTAAAGAACTGGCACGATGGCGCACCTTACTCAGGCGAGATTAGCAACTTTCTTAAGGCGAGACACAAACTGAAGGCGCTCAAACTGTAAAGGAACGCAAGATGAATCCAGTACATTCGCGGCGTTCCGTTCCAAAGCCCTCTCCAAGTTCTGAATGCAACGTTGTACGCAGCGATAGCGGTAAAGCCAACAGCTGCTATTGAAAGGGCAATGACGTTCAGCATCTTTGGGCCCCGGTTCACAACGTCGATATGCTGAGCGCGTTTATAAGCCTTGTCACGAGAAAGATGTGGTTATTCGCCCATTCACGCTGAAATGCGTTCGCTATGAACATGACGTCTATTTTAACGCACTGCGAAAATCGCAGGATTTTAATTGCTTTTAGATTATCAGCACATTCCTGAAGGAATTGCGGGGGCCACTAAAATTGGCAACTTACCAAACCTAACTTTTCCGCTCTCACGGTGAAGTTCCGAGGGCGAAATTGGGCGATCGGATCAAATCCATTCCCGCGCGCAAACCGCTTGTTAGCCGTGCCTGTAGCTCGCATTTGCTGAAATGAGTCGTCCTCGCGCAGTGTTGCACGTTGGCGTTGCCCTCGCAGCGCCAGTGAGAAAACCGACGGAGGACTCGATGAGGCTGTTAATTGCCGCAATGAGTGGGATTGCCTGCAGCGTATTATTCAATCCGGCAATGGGCTCGGAAAGCTGTGTTTCACGCTCAGATGCGATGGCACTGAAGACCGCTGCTGTGCAGCAACAATTGATGGTTGCCGCATTCATGTGCCACGATACGAAGGCCTATAACCTCTTTGTCCACACTTATCAGACTGATCTGCAAAAGTCCGATGCCTCCCTTAAGTCCTACTTCGTCCATCGCTTGGGAAGGCGCGGCCAGGCTGCATACGATACCTATAAGACGAAAGCCGCAAATTTGGCAGGGCTTAGCCAAGCCAGGAATGACAGAGCGTTTTGCGGCGTGGCGAACCGTCTATTCGCAGAGGCGCTGGAACGTCCCGCATCGCTGAGTTCGTTTGTTGAAGATGCTCCGCCGCCCCCAGGCTTTCGCAACGTTTGTGTCAACGCTCCGACGGAAGCGAGCTCCCGCATGCGGCTGCATATCGCGCAAGCGAGATCCTCGGGATCACGCTGATCTATTGCAAACCGGTTCGGCAGAACAAAGTGTGGTTCACTTCATAGGTCTCGAGCTGCGTCCGCGCCGTTAGGGCCCTACGCGGGCGACCCGTGGTTATTTGTAGTTCATTCACCGCTGCCATTGCGCAAGTCTTCAGAGGAGCCAAACGATGCGAGTATTTACGACCGTGATTGTTGGAGCCTTGCTGTTATCCGGCTGCGGAACAGCGGCGGGCGACCGTGGACTTTCAGGTGCGGGGATAGGCGCTGGAATTGGGGTAATTGGCGGTCCGCCTGGAATTCTGGTAGGCGGTGTTATCGGTGCTGGCGTTGGGTTGGTTTCCAAGCCGAGTCAAATAAATCTCGGTCACCCAGCTTGGAAGGACTGTGTCCTAGAATGCTGACCGCCCGCGGCGCGCTTGATTGTTCGTTGCCGCACCTACAATTGGTGTGGGTGAACCCTGGTTTTCATTAGGGTCCCGTCGACAAGTGATCGACCAACGCACGTAGGGATTTTCTACGTTGCCGGCCTCACCGCTGGCGAACATGATAGAACTTTGCCATGGGGTGCCAGGTAGGGTCCTGGACTGTTAGTCCCCAGGCTCGTGAACCCGTCAATGGGAATTCACCAGCTGGAAGAGATGGCGGAACCGGCGCTGGCCAATACCCGCAATGTGCCTCGCATCAGCGGGGCAACACAAAAGACCGGAAGTTTCCGGTCTGAAGTTCTTTCTCATGTCTGAGCTTTACAAGCCCACGGTCGCACGGAAAACATAGTTAAATAGCGGCTTTAACTCGCTCTTAGCGCCAAGGGGCGCAATTTTACCTTTCGCCATTTGCAGGAGCGAAGCTTCGCTGCGGGAGAATTAGAGCAACAAATGCCGACGTTCTCTAAACGAAATCGCCAACAGCTAAGGGAGTTCCTCCCTGTGACCGCCTTAGCGATTGCGGGAATCGTCTTTTCAATTTCGGTCTTCGCGGTATTGCGAGGCTACTATGTCAGCACTGACCGGCAACAATTCCAGCGCGATGCGGCTTATTATAGCGGCGTTTTCAAAAGCGATGTCGAGCGTCACGTCACCTCGCTAGCGGCCATCCATGCCTTTGTATCGGCGGCCCATGACGTTAATCGTTGGGAATTCTCTGCCTTCGCACACCAGATCCTGCCGCAAAACTCCGGCTTCAAAGCGGTGTTATGGTTGCCCCAGGTCAGCCAAAGGCAGCGCAAGGCTTTTGAGACCAGCCTCCAGCGCGACGGGCTCTACGGGCTGAAGCTTCGCGAGCTTACTGAACAAAATCTCTTGGTCGATGCCGGGGCGCGCCCAATCTATCTCCCGGTTGCATATGTCGAACCGTTTGAAAGCAGCGGAAATCTGATCGGGGTCGATCTATCCACCAACAAAATCTATGCCCAGCTGCTGACACAAGCGCGCAAGGCGGGGCGGCAGGCTGCATCTGATCCGGTTTCCCAAGCTCTGGTTGATAGCGCAGAGCCTCCTATCGTACTGGTGGCTTTCCCGCTCAATCGGCCCAAGGCGCCGCACGAGTTCGGGGCGCCCGAAGGACCACAAGGCTATGTCCTGGGTATTCTGCAACTGAACGGTGTAATCGCGAAAGCCATCGGGCCCCGCGCCCCTATACAAGCAGGCATTGGATATGGCGGTCCCGTCGACCCCACTGTATTCCTTGACGCGCCGGGAAAAACATCAAGTCTTGACCAGTGGTTTGGCGATTCCGAGTTCCACCAAAAGGTGGCCTTCACGGTTGCCGATAAACATTTCTTCCTGGTACTTCGCTCTGGTCGGCACGGTGCTGCACTGACTCGTTTTTATGCACCTGCAGGCGCCGCACTGCTTGTACTCACCCTCGCCGCGATGCTGGCGCAAAGCATGCTCACCACCATACTGCGCAAACGAGAAGTCGAGCATGCTGTGATAGAGCGCACTGCCGAACTTTCCACGCTCAACGAAGCCCTGAGTGGAGAGGTGGCACAGAGGCGCCAGGCAGAGGCCGCGCTGAGGATTGCCAAAGAAAAGGCAGAGAGCGCCAATCGAGCGAAATCGGCATTCCTGTCAACCATGAGTCACGAACTACGGACGCCGCTAAATGCCATCATTGGATTTTCCAGTATCCTGGTTCATCCGGACCACAACCCGGATGCGAAAACTTGCGATTATCTGCAGGAGATCAATCGCAGCGGCGTGCACCTCCTGGAACTTCTCAACGACATTCTGGACATCACCCAGATGGACACTGACGATGCTGCTCCAAACGAGCCCGTGCCCATTACCGACATCGTAGACGCCGCGCTCGCAGCTATTCAGCCCCAAGCCGACAACGCCGGCGTATCTCTCCAACGCGCGGTGGGCGAGGCATTCGGGGTTCTACACGGGGAGCCCAGGCGACTACAAAAAGCGTTGCTCAATCTTCTTTCCAACGCAGTGAAATTCAATAAAAAGGGCGGCTGGGTTCAGGTTGCCGTTCGCCGCGATGGGGACTGTTTGGCGATCGAGGTCAGCGACAACGGCATCGGCATGCCTGCGGGCGCCGAAGCGCTGATTACCAAACTGTTCTCGCAATATGATGGGTCGCTGGCGCGCAAACATGAAGGTATAGGTCTGGGCCTCACATTCGTCCAACGGGTGGCGCGTTATCATGATGCCGCCCTGACCATATCCAGCACACTTGGAGAGGGCACTGTTGTCAAAATGCTTTTCTCTGGACATCGCGTCGTTCGCGCGCTGGAGGTCGCATGAAACGCCGCCTGTTTAATCGAGGTTGCAAGCTGGCCGAGGGTTTGTTCGCAGCTATTCTAACGGTTTCTTGCTCTCAACCAGCAAGACAGATGCAGGAGACTGGCCCGAGTCGGGCACCGCAAAGCGTGGCCCTACCCCATCCCGCTCTGCTCGTGCCAGCACCGCTCGCGGACGAGCACATGGTCATCGTGGGCCAACGCGCCCTGATACAACTCGGTTATAATGTAGGATCGATTGATGGCGTTATGGGACCTGCCACACACCAAGCCATCCTTGCTTTTCAAAAGGATCGTGGGCTTGCCCAGGACGGACAGCTAACACCGGCACTGGCTACTTTGCTCAACAACCTCGTGGCGCAATTGCCGAAAATCAATACGACAACGGTGATGGCCGGCGATGTCCTATTGTATGGAGACGGCTCCAAAGAGGTTGCCAAATCCTCGCATATTGTATCCTGGGACTTGGCGGGTGATAACGGCCTGGTGGCTATTCGCCCTTCAACAGCCGGATGGCCTCAAGCGGCTCGGGCCGGACTCGACTGGGCGATAAGCCATGCACTGGACGTAGCAGGCGGCCCGTCAATTGCATGGTCGAGTACCGGCGTCGAACGTCAGTTCGAAATTCTTGCGACGCCGATCCTGTCTGCACGGGAGACTGCCCTTGCCGGAGACAGTGCGCTATCTTGCCGACATTTTGAATTGCGGGATAGCCAACACCGCTACCCAGCCCTCGTATGTCGTGATCAGTTTGGTGAATGGTACTTTCTACGCTCGCGCATCCGTCTGGCTCATCCGGCTAGAACGCTCGGTTCTCAAGCGCACACTGAGTCCATTCGCGCGAAATAACCAGCTTTAGCTCCCTCATCAATTTTTGCGTGCCGATGGCTCCTGCCAGACGCTCACCGGAGATGTCCGCTTTGGGTCAAAAGCGGTCATTCCGCCCGGTCAGCCCGATGTCCGCTTTGCGCCAATAGCGGCCAATCAAGGATAGGGTATGCCAACGGCTATTTGATCGCGTTAAGCAGGGATTCGACCGTGGCGGCGTACTTCTTGGCAGTTGCCACGTCCTTTGATGCGATGCCATCCGCAGCTGCAGACATGGCGTTTTGAAGTTTCGTTTTGATCTCCGCGTCGCTCTCATCAGGGAACGCGCCCTTACCCTGCTGGGCGCAAGGATTCGTATTGGTTTTATCGAAGTCGGCATCTTGGGGCCCGACCAGGCAATTCATCGCGTGATGCAGGTGCATGTGTGTTTGAACGAGATCGGGTGCTGCGGCAGCGAGGCCGGCATGCTGGGCTGCGGTGGCAATTTCGGACTTGGCATCGGCATAAGCCGCTATGGGGAATGTTAGCAGTCCGCTGATTACGGCAGCGATCACTATAATGTTATACATATGATCCTCCCTTGAAGTTCAGGCGCTGAACCACCTGGTGCGATTTGGACCAAAATCACGATGGAGTTGGGCTGCGATTGGCTCTTGCTGATCTTTGAGAAACGCGTCCACACGCTCGCGACTGGCGCCAGCCATCGCCAGCGCTACCGCCGTAGGATCAATGCCTGCGCTGTTGCCTTTAGGGCCTGAACCGGCCCTTTCGGTTTCCTCAGACACCCCGGCCTCCGAAAGCCAGATTTGCAAGGATTCAGCCACATTCAACTGTTCGAGACAACGAGGCTCTCAGTCCTTTGAATATGTTCGACATTCCCCTGCTCGGATCGGCGCTCGCGCCAGCGGCATCAGCACCGGGAGCTGCCAAGATCGGTCCGGCCCGAATGTCCGCTTTGGGTCAGGAGCGGCCATTCCGCCCTGGTCGGCCCAGTGTCCGCTTTGCGCCAACAGCGGACATTCATATTCTACCGCCGCGCATGCGGATTGCCGCTCGCACCGTCGCCAAGTCTTCGCGTACACCCTGGGTGAGCCGCCCCCCCATGTGCAAAACGGACTGCACGCCAAGTGCATACTCGCCTGGAAACGTCACACGAGCAGAGCGAACCGCGAGGGGATCGACAAGAACTGACGATCCATCGGGGCGCGTTAGGCTGACGGCGCTAATATAAGTACCGTCGCGCCCCCCAGCTCCATTCAGTATCCCCCCGATCCTATCGACATAATTACGGGTTTCCTCCGGCAGAGGGGTCCCATCCGCCAAGAGTTTGTCCACTCGCAGCGGACCGGCATTGTAAGCGGCAAATATAGCGGGATATGCATATTTGCTCTTTAGCCAACGCAGATAAGCCGTGCCCGCCTGAATATTGTCGTTTGGATCGAACGGATTTGACCCCAATCGGTATTGCGTTCGCATCTCCGTGTAGGTCTGGGGCAATAGCTGCATGATGCCAACGGCGCCTTTTTCGGAGACCATGGGCATTCCTTCCGACAACATGGTCCGCCCCCCGCTTTCCACGCGCATGACTGCGTTGATCCAACCGACCGGAACCCCAAAACGGCGCGATGCCTTGGCCACCATCGGCTTCCACCTTTTTAATAGTTCGGCGGGAGCCATGGCTTGTTCTTTTTCAAACACGGATTGCCGTGGAAGAACTGGATTTGTCGCCTTGAGCACTCTGCGAGGTGACACGGGGGCAGCATTGGGACTAGCGGCTTCGGCACTTTGGAGCCACAGCATTGTCGCAAGCCCAATAGAGGCTGCTCGCGTGACAAACCAATCCCAAGGGCAGGTTCGGCCGGCCAAGGCTATTCCACAAATGACAGCTGGCCGAACCGGTCCGGATAATGCGGGTCCGGCTTCACCATGCCCGAATCCGACCATTGCGAAAGCCGGCGGTCGGGTTCGGTTCCATCCCAACGATTCATGTTCGCGATCCAGCGGTCGCCGATCTTAGGCAGAGGGTTATCCGTCAAATCGGCAAACGAGCGCCAGGGAATCGCCACTTCGAGATTCCAACCCTTGTCCTGGTCTCCCGCCTTGTTGAGCGTACCCTTTCTCGACACGGCAAGTCGCACGCCCGGCAGGTTGTAGTTCTTCACTATGCGCTGGGGAAACGGATAAAGATAATCATACAGGACAGCGCGGGCATTCATTTCAAGGCCTAGGTACAGGTTCTTGACGCCCGGCGGGGCAATAAAAATTTCGACCGCATCGTCCTTGTAGGTGGGGTCGTCGTGCTGGGTATGGACCGCGGTGATGTCGTTATCCTCACATTCGTAGGCGACATAGAGATTGTCATTATCCCAGGCCAGCCGGGCCACGGTCTTCTGCTTCTTGCCGGTCTGATCGGCCCAGGGGAAGACGAAGGTCACCGGCTTTGCCGCTTGCCAGGCAGCATCATCCAGGTGGCCGTCGATGCGCGGCGCAATTCTGGCGCGATGCACCTCGTAGGTCGGGATGGGAGCAAGACCGGGCCGCTGGGCTTGGGCCCATGCAGGCGAGGCGCCCAGGATAAAGGCGAAGGCAAGCAAGGCTCTCATGGACCCCTCCACATTTTCGGAAACGCTAGGAGGATCGCTGCCGGCCTACAAGTGTGATTCTATGAAAGGTGCCGGGCTTTCGGCCTGGACCGCGCGATTCGTTATGGATCCAAAACGGTCATTCGTCCCCGACAGCCTGATGTCCGCTTTGGGTCAAAAGCGGACATTGGAAATCTCACCTACCTCAATCGTGTGCCATTCCACGTTCTCATGAAGCATTTGCAACCGTCCCAGTAGGGGCAAAGGCTCCGCCAGGGGCAATCTCAATTTCGAGCCCGCTGAAACGTGTCTGCAGTTCTGTTTGTCGGCGTTGCGGACTACGCCGAAGCTTGCCCAAAGTATCGCTATGGGGCGAATGCTTTTTCAATAGTCGCTATCAACACGACAGCATCAACGGGCTTTTCCAGGAAAGCCCGTGCGCCAGTTCGCAAAGCTTCTTCTTTCATATGTGCATGCGAGCTGCCCGTAATGATGATCACCGGCAGGGTCCAACCTCGGGATTGCGCTTGTCTCATGACTTCTAAGCCGTTCAATTCGGGCAAATCGAAATCAAGCACAACGCATCCCGCCGGTGGTGGCTCTTGATCAAGGAACTCATTTCCCGACGCAAAAACACGCACCACGAAACCTTCCAACTCGAGGTAGCGGCGCAGTGCTGCGCGAACAGCGCCGTTATCATCGACAACATAAATGGTAGATGCGGCGTTCGACATGCCAACCCGTTTGCGATTTTGCGGAAGTACGGGCACCAAGTGCCAGTAAGGCGACTATGGTACGGAAACGGACGGGTGTCGATGGGTGAAAACTCGGGGGAATAATGCCGCTTGTCCGCGTTGGGCGGCGGAACCCGGTGGCATATTGGCACCGCAGCCCAGGCTGGAGCCCGTCAAATTTGGTTAACGGGTCGCGCGGCCACTATGCGTCGAAAAGAAGGACCTCGATTTTCCTTCTCATCTGGTCGTCACCGATCAGGGAAATAGCAATACGGCAGCGCTCAAGAATTTCGCCAGTAAGAAAGTTACCGCGTTCAATGTGCTCGGCCACCTGGGCGAACAGAACCGCAGCGCCTATTAAAACCTTTTTGTCCGCCGGCGCGGCTTTGCTGCTGCTAGCATGTTCGCACGCCTTCGTCGCCTCTCGAAACTTCTCAGCCGTGGTCATACGTGGGAATCAATCAGAATTGCCCCGAAGCATAAACTTAAGGCACGTATCGCAAACACGACATAAATCTAACCCCTATTAATTTCCCCCAACAATCCCATTGGAAGGGCTGAGGATACCGGTGAATGTGACGCAGAGCGGTCGATTGAACTGTTGGGGCAGGGATTTGCGGGTGTCGTGGCCAAGCCAATAGCCGTCGCCGATCTGCGCATCCTGGTTTGGGATAGGTGTTTTGGCGACAGTGACGCACTAGGTGAGAGCGTGCGAAAGGCCGGATAGGTGGAATGTCCGCTTGGCTCAGAAGCGGTTACTCGTCCTTGATCAGCCTAATGTCCGCTTTGCGCCTAACGCGGACATGCGGTACCCAGCCATGCACCGGGCCTTCGCCGGGCCTGTCAAGGCAAGCCTTGGCTGCGCTTTCAACCGTCGCGCCTGGTGTCGGTCCGAGCGCAAAATGGGCGATATAGAACGCGCAGGCTTGGTCCGAAGTGTGCGCGTGGCCGATAATCTTCGCATCGGTTTCCGCATCACTAAAGACCGGCGCCAGGAATGGATAGAACTTCTCGGGGTCCGTCGTGCCGTTTCGGGCCTTGGCAATGGCGGCTAGGGCGATGCCCTGGTCTGACGTTGGATCAGGGTTCTTCACATGCGCGGTCAAATGCTCAAGCGCAGAAAGCAGATCGGGCGCCGCCACGATCAAGTCGGCCACGGCCTTGCCGTTGTCGGGATCGTCCAGCAGACCGATAGTGCAAATGTCACTTGATGCGGCGTCGTTCACGCACAGGTCGCCATTCTGATCTGCCCCCAGTTGCCAGGGCGCGCGGTAAATCTTGTCACTCATTTGTTCGTTCTCCGCAGTCGGCAGGATTCCCACACATGCCGGCTGGAAACGATCGGCTGCCTCCGCATTGGCGGAATGGTCGCTTGATGGCCCACCCCCAAAATAAAAGGACCGGCACGAGGGTAAATCAGACGTGGCCCACGGAAGTTTTGGCAACGGCACGCCCCCAACTTCCGAGACGACTAAGCCAATACACGCAAGCGTGGTCAATTTCGGCTGCGTGTCCAAACGCGCCAAATTATGCGCGAAGCGCGCCAACTTGGCTGGTGCGGAAGCAAGGCGATATCGCGTCGCGCCGCAATGTCCGCTTTGGGCCAAAAGCGGTCATGGGTAAGCGATCAACCCCACCACTCAGGTGTAGATTTCTACGGTAGTGGGTACGATATTACCCCTGCTTCTTGCGACGCCGCGCCAGGAATGCGCCCGCCAATCCCGCGCCAAACAGCGACATGGTCACCGGCTCGGGAACGTCAGTCGAGGGAGGGTCAATGCCGACGCTCCAAGCCTGGGAGCCTGTGTTGCGCCCGTCCGACAAGTCGGCGGAAAAGAACACGCCTTGGTCATTGCCGATAAAATCATCGGTGCTAAGGCCGCCGACGCG
>Ga0207683_10003838_pt1 | contig 13024 bp, 6 predicted proteins | sample KBSM73metaG_FD_184333 | JGI IMG/M metagenome (GOLD analysis project Ga0207683, IMG submission 184333) | Miscanthus rhizosphere microbial communities from Kellogg Biological Station, Michigan, USA - KBS M7-3 metaG (SPAdes) (version 2) | ecosystem: Host-associated > Plants > Roots > Rhizosphere >...
CACCTCACCTCGGGTGTCGGAGCGGATCGGTAGTTCGCCTGAGTCTTGGATATGCCCCAAATCCTCACGTCGTCGGACCTCCTTGCAAGCCACGTTCTGGTCGTGGGGTTGCCTTGCCCGCCTCGCTGCTAGTCGGAAATGATAATCGGCGCCGGTTGCTCGCGTCGAGTGCCCACTAGCCAGGGACGACGTTGCCGCGCGCATAGATCGAGGGCTCGGTTGCTGCAGTGTTGGTCTGATTCTTCGCCGTGGGCGCCAATGTGGCGACGCTCTCGGTTGCCTGAGCGCGCTTCTCGCGCGGGCGCGAGGAGGTGATACAGCGTGTCGCAGTGCTGAGGATCGGTTACGGGTGGTCGCGTGCAAGTGACGTTTGGAGCCGATCGAGGAAGGGAACCTGCGCTGCCTTCAGCCTTCGGCGTGCCTCGTCGAGATCGAACCATTCGACGCGGTCGATCTCGGGGAATGTCTGGATGGTGCCGGAATGCGGTGGCCACTCGATGTCGTAGGTGTTGCTCACGGCGGTCGATGGGTCGAGGTCTCCCTGAACTGCCCACCCCAGCACGCGCTTGCCCGACTTCTGTGTGATCTGCCCAAGATCGATGAGCGGATGGTTGGGGGCTTCGTGTCCGGTTTCTTCCGCGAACTCACGGCGAGCCACTGCGACTAACTCTTCACCGGGCTCAACCTCGCCCTTTGGGATCGTCCAGTGGCCGATGTCCTTCTTGACCCAGAAAGGCCCGCCCTGATGGGCCAGGAGCACCTCCAACCGGCCGTTCCGGCTGCGCCAGAGCAGGATGCCGGCACTCGTGCGCCCCGATTTGTCGGTAGTCACACGCACCTCCTTGCCCGTGGGTCGGTGTAACTGCCTGGGTACAACGTAATCGACGAACTCTGCCTCGCCAGGGACCACGGCACTCCAACTTGGGCTGGGGACGAAGACCGTGGCAAGCGCACCGGTCGGGAACTTCTCCTCGAACTGCGGTAGATCAGCACCCCGCGAAGCTAGGGGCGCGTTGGCAGCGTCGGCGCTACTACGGACCGCCCACGCGTGGGTTTAGCGCTGTAGAAGTCGGACCGAGGAAATGCGCAGGCTGGGCAGGGGTGCTCTGCGGCAGAGAAAATGCGATTGCAAAACCTGCGGCAGCGAGTCCCAGGACAACGAGCAGTGTCCACGCCAGCTTTGCCGGCGCGAACAGCACCCACGCTCTCGCAGGTCTGAACGGGATGGCCGGGGTGTGAGATGCGCCCACACTTTCTAGACGCCTGTCGGCTGGCGGTTCTTCCGACGACGCGCGAAAGCTGTTCCTTTGTGATGCGTTGGTACGGCGTGTCAGTGACGACAGGCCGAGGCGAGTCTGGTGAAGATGCGTTGGAGGCGCCGAGGTCTGTCCACGAAATGTTCGTTTTCAGGTCCCGTGATTCGCCGTAAACCAGGCCGCAGCACCAGCCCGCAATGCGTCTCTACCTTGTCAGGATGGAGTGGCACGGCACCGAGTCTAGAGGGAGTGCAGATGACAGGCAATTGGCGCTACGCCATGGAAACATTTGGACAACGCACCCTCGCGCGTTGAACTCGGAGACAGGGAGGCGAGGTGATCGACGTCTACATTCGGCGGGAGGATGCTTTCATCGCGCTCGAGGAGATCCTTGGCGACGAGCCTGACTGGACGGGACTCCTCAGTGTCGTACCGATCGAGCTCGACGAGCGGGCGATCTCTGCGAATTGGTCACTTCGAGGGGAAGGCGTCGGTTGAGATCACCGGCTGGCCGGCCTAGGTGGCGTATCGAATCTGCTTCCGACGCGTCGCTTGCAGAGGTGGCGACGTGGCGATACGACCCTCCGTATGACTTCTACAACGACGACGGCAAGCCAGTTCGTAATCCGGAGCGATTTTTCGCGGTTAGCGACGAGAACGGTCGCCTCCTCGGATCGCTGTATTTCGAAGAACGAGAGAGAGGAGTCTTCTACGGCCTTGGGATGCGGCCTGATCTGACCGGTCGCGGCCTCGGCCTCGCCTTCGTTCGGCTCGGCTTGGAATTCGCTCATGAGCGATTTCCGGGCAGACGTGTGATCCTTGATGTTGCCGACTTCAACGAGCGCGCGCGAAAGGTCTACGAGCGTGCGGGCTTTTACATCACCGGCAGCCACGTGAAGCACTTCGACGGTTGGGGCGATGTGACACTCATAGACATGGAAGAACGTTGATCGCGCCGGCGGGGCGAGAGCTGAGAGCTCGGCGTTACGGCGGAGCAGTCCTGATACTCGCGATTGCCGCGTCGGCAGAAGATGTTTTTGCGAAGGCGGCCTCACCTGTCTATCGCGTCGACCAGATCGCGCTTCGCAACGGGCAGCAGAAGGGTCCGCCCTGATGGGCCAAGAGCCCTCCAGGCGACCTTTGTGGCTGCGTCAGAGCAAGATGCCGGCACTCGTGCGCCCAGATTTGTCGGTCGTCACACGCACCTCTTCGCCCGCGGGTTCGTGGAGCTCAGTCCAGGTGCCTCGGTAAACGTATTCGGCGAGCTCCGGCCTCGGCAGGGCTTAGAGCGGCCAGCTCTCGCTGTGGACGACGAGCATCGCGAGCGCACCGGTCGCGCGACCTTATGGTGACATTGGCAATTCCCACAAAGGCAACTTGCACTTGGCGTCGCGATAGTTCGGGAAGAGCTTGACCATGCGCTGGTGAGCGGCGAGCGCATAAGCGAGCAGATCGTTCGTGAGCGGTTGCGACGCGCCGAGGCGCTCGGCGCCGTTTTTGAAGTGGCGAATCGCCTGGCACTCGACCTTGGCTTCGCTACGGCGCCCTGACCAGCGGCGAAGGTGGTAGGCCTCGTGCACGAGCACGAGCACTCCCGTTGCTCTTTGCCACAGTGGAAGTGTTGCGTCGCTGATCGCGAGCGCCCCCGCACACAGCGCTGGGTGCAACACGATGTAATCGCCGATCATGTCCGTGTAGCCCCAAGCTCGGGCGGGATTTGGCCCGTTACCCCAGACCGGGTCGCCGATCCACTCGTCGGTCGACGGGCAGCGAACCTCGGCGTCCCGCAACGCGAAGATTGAGGCGACGCGTTCGAGCTCTCCTGGCCGTTCGTACGCGGAAGCGGGAGACGCCGCGGCAAGGACAGCGCTGATGAGGAGGAGTATGAGGGCGGGACGCCTCATGCGTCGACGATCGCTGCCGTCGGTTGGCGGTGGGTAGTAGGGGGCTTGCCGGACGCCTGCAAATACAGCGCCAGGTCGTCCCGGCAATGCAGATGCGGAGCCACGGCGCCTCGCTTAGGGGAGTCCCTGACTCCGGCGTCGGTGTGCGCCCCGCCAGCGGACGGAGAAGGATCTGCCGTCCGCCGAGAGGACTGACGGCAGAGCTGCCGGTTGCTCTCTTGTCGTGATGAGTTTGATCCGGTGGTGCATCCAGGCAGAGTCCTTGATCGTTCCCATGTGACCCTCGGTACGCGCTGTTGCGCTCGTGAAGGTGAGATTGCCGAATTTCGCCAGTGGCAACGTCGTGCAACGCTGAAAACACAAGGATGGTGCTTCCACGATCCACTCCGCTGAGGACAGGTCGAGAAGACGAGCAGGCACCTCGGTTGCGAACGCCTCGTCGGTCGTCACATTGCGGAGCGTGAACGTAACGGTCGTGTCGCTCGCTGCGACTTGTGCCGTGATTGTGTCGCCGGGAGCGACACTGATGGGCAACTCGACTGGCCGGGCGGGAGCGGGTATGAGCTCGCTCCACGCCGAGTAGGAGGGCATGAGAGTGTCAGAACAGTCGGCCGACGTGCCGATTTGCTCCAGCCCTCTCGCGTGGCGAGTTGCTCCACCAAGGCCAATCCAGAAGGCGACTGAGCTGCTCGGTCGATCGCAGCGGATACGAGGCTGAACCCAGGTCGCTTGTACAGCCGTAAAAGCGCCCGCTCTTGGAATTGCGACGTAACCGGCCCAGTGGCTACTGGTCCGTCGCACAGGGTCCGGTGGCGCTATGGCGCCCAGCTGAGAGGACGCGGCTCTCACTCCAGCTCCTGCGGACAGACTCTGGATCGACACAACGACGAGAACCGTCGCCACGAGGCAAGAAGTCCTCTCTGTTCGTCGCTTTGGAGCTGTTCCGGACGTTCGGAGCATGCGCCGAGCCTCGCGGAGCGATGTCCCAGACTTGTCCCAAAACGGTCCGCCGCGATTGTGTTGAGCCTGTGCAAGGAGGACACTTTTCTCGGACGCAAATGCCGACGAGTCGCCTTGAGTTCCGGATCCTCGGCCCGCTCACGGTTCGGGTGGATGGTGTCGCACTCCCGATCGGGGGCCCGAAGCAACGCGCGCTGCTCGCGATGCTGCTGATGAGCGCAAACCGCGTCGTCTCGCGGGAGCGACTCATACGCGAGCTGTTCCCCGCGCAGGACGTCGAGTCCGCCGACCATGCGCTCCGAAACCATGTCTCGCGGTTACGCAAGGTGCTCAGACCGGTCGCGACGGACGAGCCGCGTCTCGTGGCCCGGCCCCCTGGCTACCTGTTACGCGTCGAGCCGGGTGAGCTCGATCTCGACACGTTCGAGCAGCTGGTGGCAGACGCGCGTGAGTCGCTCGCGGACTCCGACCCGGACGCGGCAGCAGACTCTCTGCGCGCCGCCGAGGCTCTGTGGGAGGGGCGGCCGCTCTCGGACCTGGAGTTCGAAGCGATCATGCACATCGAGGTTGGGCGCCTAGAGGAGGTGCGTCTTGCCGCGATCGAGGAGCGGATCGGGGCGGAGCTTGCACTGGGCAGACAGCGCACGCTCGTCCCCGAGCTCGAGTCCCTCACCGCGGAGCACCCGTTTCGGGAGCGGTTCCGCGCGCAACTGATGCTCGCCCTCTACCGCTCTGGTCGCCAGGCGGAAGGGCTCGAGGTGTACCGGCGCACTCGGTCGCTGATGAACGACGAGCTCGGGATTGAACCCGGCGTCGAGCTCCAGCAGCTCGAACGCGCAATGCTCAAACAGGACGTCGAGCTGGACATCAGGAGCAATGGTGGTGGGAGCTCCGCTGCGACTCTGCTGGACGTCTGTCCGTTCAAGGGCCTGGCGCCGTTCGAGCTCGTGGATGCCGAGTACTTCTTCGGCCGCGAACGACTCGTCGACGAGCTGGTGGCGCGGCTCGCTGAGACGCCGCTACTCGCCGTTGTCGGGCCGTCCGGGAGCGGCAAGTCCTCGCTGGTGCGCGCGGGTGTGCTGCCGGCCCTCGGTTACGAGTCCGTGCTCATCCGTCCGGGACAGGAACCAGTGGCACTTCTTGCCGCCGCCCTCGCCGAGGTCACGCCGGGCGAGCGACTCGTGCTCGCTGTCGACCAGTTCGAGGAGTTGTTCGCCGTATCCGTGGCGGAGAACGAGCGGCGTAGCTTCATCGATTCGCTCGTCGAGGCGGCGTGGGATGCTGACCGCCGCGTGCTGGTCGTGATTGCGCTACGCGCCGACTTCTTCGGCCGTCTGGCGGCATACGTCGAGCTGGCGGATCTCGTCGGGCCGAATCACGCGCTGCTCGGGCCGATGAGCCCGACCGAGCTCCGCCGCGCGATCCAGGGGCCGGCCGAGCGAACGGGCCTCGAGGTCGAGCCGGCGCTCGTCGACGCGCTCGTGGACGAGGTCGCCGGAGAAGCCGGCGGGCTGCCGTTGCTCTCGACGGCGCTCCTCGATTTGTGGCGCGAGCGCCAGGACCACTCGCTGACGCTCGCCGCTTACGCGCGGACAGGAGGGGTTCGCGGCGCGATCAGTCGACATGCCGAGGCCGCTTTCCGGTCGCTCAGCGAGGACGAGCAGCAGGTCGCGCGTCGCATGTTCCTCCGGCTCGTCGCAGGCGGCGGCGGTGAGCCTCTCACGAGGCGCCGGGTGACGCGAAGCGAGCTCGATGCCGACGATGACGAGCGCGTGCTCAGGGTGCTGGGGGTCCTGGTCGAGCGGCGACTGCTCGTCGTCGATGACGGAACGGTCGAGCTCGTGCACGAAGCCCTGCTCGAACGATGGCAGAGGCTAGTCGACTGGCTGGAGGCGGACGTTCAGGGACGCCTCCAACACAGGCACTTAACTCTGGCGGCCGCGGAGTGGGAGGCCGCGGGCTCCGACCCGAGTGCGCTCTATCGGGGCGCCCGCCTCGCGGGCGCTCTCGACTGGGCGACTGAGCACGCACCTGACCTGAATCAATTGGAGCGGCACTTCCTGGACGAGAGCCAGGCCGCGTCGGTGCGTGAGGCAAGCCGTCAACGGCGGACCAATCGGCGACTTCGCGCTCTGCTCATAGTCACCGTCGCGCTGCTTGCGCTTTCGGCCCTGGCCGCCGCGTTTGCGTTGGAGAAGCGGGGCCAGGCGCGGCGAGATGCGACGGCCGCCGTGGCGCAACGCCTCGGAGCGCAGGCACTGATCGATCCCAGCCTCGACCGGTCGCTGCTCCTGGCCCGGGAGGGCATGAACCTTGACGACTCGGAAGCGACCCGCAGCAACCTCCTTGCGGCGCTGCTCCGTATCCCGAACGCGATCGGCATCGTGCACCAAGGAAGCAACCGCATTCTCGACGAGGCGCTGAGCCCCGACGGCCGTACGCTCGCGGTGCGAGGCGACGACGGCAATGTCGCCTTCTTCGACACGCGAACGCTGCGCCCAAGCGGCACTGCGCTATCCGGAAACAGCGACATCGCCTTCCGTACGGGAATACCCAGGTCCCTCCACGCTCTCGACTTCAGCCCCGACGGGAGGACGCTTGCCGTCGGAAGCACGACAGGAGGGGGCGTCGATCAGTCCGCCACCGTGGAACTCATCGGGTTGCGCACGCGTGCATCGAGAGCGGGCAAGAGCACGAGCTTCGGCGGCATCGCGGCCGAAGTCGCGTTCGCGCCCGACGGCCGCACGTTTGCGACCGGGGGGTCGGGCGGCGATACGAGCCCGCCATCCGAGGTGATCGTCGTCCGCCGGGTACGGACCGGGCACGCCATAGCGCGAACAGGCCCCATTCTGGGCGGGCGACTCGGCGGGTATACACGGGACGGCCGGTTCCTGCTCGTCGCAGCCGGCAACGGCAGATCATCGCTCTACAACGCCTACACCCTGCGGCTGGCTCGATCGTTTGACGTGGGTGGGGTTCCCGCAGTTTCGCCGGCGTCGGACGAAGCGGCGTTTGGTCAGACGGACGGGAGGGTCGTCCTCCTCGAACTGCACACCGGCAGAACGACGAGCCTCTCCGGGCGGGCGAGCGGCCGGATCAACGCAGTCACGTTCAGCGGCGACGGCCGCACGCTCGCGAGCGCAGACGAGGACGGCACAGTCTCGGTCTGGAACGTTCCTGCTCGTGTGCTGCGCGAGACGCTCAAGGGACACTCAGCTCCGGCGCAGGAGGCAGTGTTCAGTCCTGACGGACGAACGCTGTACACGGCCGGCTACGACGGGAGCGTGATCGTCTGGGACATCGGAGGCGCTCGCCGGCTCGGGAATACCTTCCGTTACAGCTCGCGAGCCGACGGCGCCGCGACCGCATCGGCCGTCGATCCGAACGGCTCGATGTACGCCGTCTCACCTCGTCCGGATCGCGTTAGCCTCTGGAACACGGCGACTCGCACTCCGACCGGGCCCGCGCTGCGCGGCCCGATCGGCTTCATCAGAGCTATCGCCTTCAGTCCGGACGGTAAGCTCATCGCGGCAGCAGGCCGTCGGGGCGCAGTGATCTGGGACACGGCGACTCGGATGACGATTAGGGTCGTCCCGGTCGGAGGTCATGGTGCGTCAACGGTGTCGTTCAGCCCAGACAGCCTCACGTTGGCGATCGCGCGCTCCGACAGCATCGTTGCTCTTTACGACCTCCGGACGGGCAGGCAGACGGGCAAGCTTGTCGGTTACGGAAGCATTACCGATCTCGACTTCAGCCCTGACGGAAAGTTGCTCGCGACAGCTTCCCTGGGCGGGAAGACGTTCATCTGGGACGTCGCCCACCAGAGCATCTTGTCCAGCCTCGCAAGTGAGGTGCCTGCTCATTTTGCCGTTCGGTTTTCGCCGACGGACGGAAAACTCGTCGCCGTCGGCGAAAGTTCCGGCAGAGTTGTGTTCTGGAAACTCGACCCAACGCACCGCTTCGAGGGCGCATGGGCTGCGCGACCCGTCGGGCAACCGCTTACGGGCCACAACGGAGGCGTAAACTCTCTCGACTTCGACCCCAGAGGGCGTACGCTCGTGACTCTGAGCGACGACGGAAAGCTTCGCCTCTGGGACGTCGCTACGAGCAAACTGATCGGAGCGGCGCTGCCGGCTTCGAACGTCGGCGGATCCGTTCACTTCTTCCCGGACGGAAAACACGTGCTCGGCGTCTTCGGATCAGGCACGGGCATCGTGTGGAGCGTCGATCCCGCCGCTTGGGCAGCCAAAGCCTGCAGCATCGCCCATCGCAACCTCACGCCTGGTGAATGGACCGAGTTCCTCGGTCACCGTCGCTACCGAAACGTGTGTCCATAGCAAGATCGACTTATCGTCGGGGGCGCCGCCTTGAAGAGGCTCCCGATCTTCCATACAGTTGGGTCGCGGCGTCACCAACTTCAGGAGGGTCATTCCTTTGGACACGTACCACGTGGTTCTGTACCTGCACTTGCTCGCGCTCTTCATCGGGATCGGGGCGGCCTCGATTCTCCTCGTATGCCTCTTTCAGCTCCGTAGCGCGCAGACGCTTGCGGATGCGGTCCCGTGGGGGAGAGTCGCGGGCAAGATCGGCCGCGCATTCCCGATCGCGGTCATCGGGCTGTTCGCCACCGGTGCGTACATGACGTCGGACATCTGGACGTGGGACACCGGCTGGATCTACGTGTCGATCGTCGGCCTCGCAGTGGTGACGCTCCAGGGGCCCATCGTTGCCGAGCGGACCGCGCACAAGCTCGGGGAAGCATTGCAGGAAAACGGCCCCGGCCCGCTCGGCGAGCACGCGCGGCGAATGACGCGGCATCCGGGCCTTTGGGTCGCCGAGTTCACAAACATCGCGCTGGTGCTCGGGATTGTTTGGAACATGACGCAGAAGCCCGGGACCGCGAGCGCGGTGGCCACCCTCGTCGTCGCCTACGCCGTCGGTGTGGCTGGTGCGCTTTGGTTCTCGCGGGCTCCCATGGACGCGCCGGTTCCGGCGACGGAGCCGACCGCTTAGCCCGATTACCTGAAGGCCGCATCGGAGCCGGACCCACGGTACTGGTCCCCGAGCTTGCAATGCGACGCCCTGATCGTGCCCGTAGCGTTGCCATAGGGCCTTCTCTCGTGCCCCGGCCAGGCACAATCGCCTAATGGCGTCGATGAGGTCAGGCTCAGCGGAACTCATCCCGTTCGTTCCGCGGATCACCGTCGAGTGGCTGCAGGACAATCCTGAGCTTCGATGGCTCGAGGTGGACGGGACCATTTCGTTCGTCGACATCTCCGGTTTCACGGCGATGTCGGAGCGGCTGTCGAACATTGGCCGCGCCGGTGCCGAGGAGGTGACCGACGTCATGAATGCGACCTTCTCGGCGCTGCTCGATGTCGCATACGCCCAAGGCGGCGGATTGCTCAAGTTCGGGGGCGATGCACTGCTGCTGCTCTACGACGGCGACGACCATGCTGCGCGCGCGGCTCGGGCTGCGTTCGAAATGCGCCGGACTCTGCGGGCGATCGGCCGGCCGCGAACATCGGCGGGGTCGGTGATGCTGAAGATGCACGCCGGGCTCCACTCCGGCCGCTTCCAGTTCTTCCTCGTCGGAGGCTCTCATCGTGAGCTGCTCGTAACGGGACCGGCCGCGACGCGGGTCGTCGAGATGGAGGCAGCGTCGGAAGCCGGCGAGATCCTCGTCAGCCCCGAGACCGCTGCGCTGCTCGAGCCGCAGGCGCTCGGCGAGGACAAAGGGCCGGGCAAGCTTCTGCAGGCGGCCCCGGCCGCCTTCGGGGAGCTGATGCCGATGCCCGATGTGGGCAGCACGCCGATCGAGGTGGCGGTGCCGGCGGCGCTGCGCGCGCAGTTGCTCGAGGTCGGACCACTCGAGGGCGAGCACCGGCATGCGGCCGTCGCGTTCGTCCGGTTCGCGGGAACCGACGAAATCGTCGCGACCGAGGGCGCCGCGGCGGTGGCGGAAGCGCTCGAGGCGTTGATGGAGACGATTCAGGTCGCCGCGGACGAGCACGAGGTAACGGTCCTCGAAAGCGACATCGACCGCGACGGCGGCCGGATCATCCTCGTGGCGGGGGCACCACAGACGTTCGGAGACGACGAGGAGCGGCTCCTCCGGACCCTCCGAGCGGCCGTCGACCAAGGCCTGCCGCTCCCGGTGCACGTGGGCGTCAGTGAAGGACGGGTCTTTGCCGGTCAGGTCGGGGCCACGTTTCGGCGCACGTACACGATTCTCGGAGACACGGCCGCGCTTGCCGCGCGCTTGATGGCTCGGGCAGGCGAGGACGAGATCTGGGTCTCCGCGCAGGCGTTCTCGCGGGGAGGCGGATCGTTTGCTGCCACTGAGCTCGAACCGTTCCAGGTGAAGGGAAAGGCGGATGCCGTTCGTGCGGTGGTGCTTGGGGATCTCTTGACCGAGACCGAGCGGGCGGCCGAAACCCCCGACGACAAGTTGCCGTTCGTCGACCGCGAGCGTGAGCGCGCGGTGCTTGCGGCGTCGGTCGCCCCGGTTCGAATGGGCTTCGGGACGCTCGTCGAGCTCATCGGCGAGCCCGGCATCGGCAAGTCACGGCTTGCCGACGAGCTACGCACGCACTGCGACGACATGGAGCTCGTGACGCTCCGGTGCGAGCAGTACGAGTCGTCGACGCCGTATCACGTCTTCCGGCCCTTCCTCCGCACGCTCCTCGACGTGCCGCTGACGGACACCGGGACGGAGAATCGCGCCGCGCTCGGCCAGCGCCTGCGCACTGTGGACGAGGAGCTCGTGCCGTGGGCGCCGCTGCTCGGTGCGCCGCTGGATGCGGAGGTCGACTCGACGCCCGAGGTCGACGACCTCGACCCGTCTTTCCGGCGCGCACGGCTTCACGGTGTGCTCGCATCCTTGCTCGGAAAGCTGCTCGACTCGCCGACGCTTCTCGTGTTCGAGGACGTCCACTGGATGGACGACGCATCCACGGAGCTTCTGCGCCACCTCGGGACGCAGCTGTCGACGCGCCCGTGGCTGACCTGTACGACCCGTCGAGCGAGCGAGGGCGGATTCCTCGCGGCCGAAGGGATACCGCCGCTGCCGGCGCTGACGCTCCGGCTCGAGCCGCTTCCGCCGGACGATGCGAAGTCGCTGATCCGAGCGGCCGCGGGCGACCGGGAGCTCACCGACGACGAGCTTGCAGCGATCTTCGAACGAGGCGCAGGGAACCCGCTCTTTCTCCAAGAGCTGGCCGGCCCCGAGGAGGCGGGCGATACGGCGGAGCAGCTGCCGGACACCGTGGAGGCGCTCGTCGCGACCCGCATCGACCGGCTCGCCCCTGCCGACCGCGCTCTCCTACGCTGGGCGTCGGTCCTCGGCACGTCGTTCTCGGGTGCTGTGATCACCGACGTGCTCGAAGACGATCCCACCGCCGCGTCCGATTCCGAGGCGTGGAACCGCCTCGGCGAGTTCGTCGAGCGCGACCCGGACGTGGCCGGCGCCTTTCGTTTCCGCCACGCCCTGATTCGCGACGGCGCCTACGAAGGGCTCTCCTACAAGCGCCGGCGCGAGCTCCACGGGCGGGTTGCGGACGTGATCGAGCGGCGCGAGGCGTATACGGCAGACGAGTCCGCGGAGCTCCTCTCGCTGCACTACTCCCGGGCGGAGCGGCGGCCTGAGACGTGGCGCTACTCGGTCGAGGCGGCGAAAAGGGCGGAGGAGAAGTACGCGAACGTTGAAACAACCCAGTTCCTCGAACGGGCGCTCGAGGCTGCAAAGGGATGGACCGGCGCGCCGGCCGACGAGGTCGCGCGCGTCTGGGAGCTGCTCGGCGATGTCAGGATGCGACTTGCGGCCTACGACGAGGCCGCGAGCGCATATCGTGAAGCGCGGACATTCTGGCGCAGCGAGCCCGTGCATCAGGCGCGGCTGATCCAGCAGGAGGCCGTCGTGCGGGTCCGGCTTGGCAACTATCCCCAGGCGCTGCGTCGGCTGACCCAGGCGCTCCGGCTGCTCGACGGCGTGGAAGGCGTCGCAGCCGGCGCGCAGCGCGCCCACCTCTGCAACTGGTACGCCGGCGTGCTCCAGTACCAGTGGCGTCCGAACGAAGCGATTCTCTGGTGCAACCGCGCGATCGACGAGGCAGAGCCGTCCGGTGCCGAGGACGCGCTTGCGCACGCTTACTTCAACCTCGACTGGGCTTATCTGGCGCTCGGCCGCCGCGACGAGGCTATCCACTCTCCCCGCGCCGTCGAGATCTACGAGCGGCTCGGTGCTCTCGACCGGCTCGCGTGGGCCCTCAACATCATGGGCGGCCGCTCATACCTCGCGGGCCGCTGGGAGGAAGCGATCGAGTTCGCCGACCGCGCGCGGAGGACTTTCCTGCGGATCGGCGACGAGATGAACGCAACCGTCGCCGCCCTTAACGTCGCGTGCATCCGCTCCGACCAGGGAAGGATGGAGGACGCGGAGCCGCTCTTCCGTCGCGGTCTCGAGCTCCGTCGGTCTGCCGGGAACCCACTCAAGATCGGTGAGGCAGCCAGTGAGCTCGGCCGCTTCGCCGGGCGGACAGGCAACTTCGAGGAAGCCCATGCCCTCCTCGCCGAGGCACGCGAGCTGTTCGAGACTGAGGGGGACCAGGTCGAGGCGCTGGCGGCTGATGTCTGGCGCGTCGAATCCCTTGTCACTGAAGGCTCGAGCGCTGCGGCCCTCGAACTCGCCGCCGACGCGCTCGAGCGCACGGAGACGATCCCGGGTGTCGCAATCCTCGCGGCGATGTTGCACCGGCTACGTGGCTGGGCGTTCATGCAGCTGAGAGATCTCGAAGGCGCCGGCGCTGCGTTCGACGAGAGCCTGAAGCTCGCCCGCCTCGAGGGCGAGAACCTCGGGATGCGGAGCGCCGATTACGAGGCTGCGCTGACGCTGGACGCCTTGGA
>Ga0207683_10003839_pt1 | contig 13024 bp, 14 predicted proteins | sample KBSM73metaG_FD_184333 | JGI IMG/M metagenome (GOLD analysis project Ga0207683, IMG submission 184333) | Miscanthus rhizosphere microbial communities from Kellogg Biological Station, Michigan, USA - KBS M7-3 metaG (SPAdes) (version 2) | ecosystem: Host-associated > Plants > Roots > Rhizosphere >...
CGTTCCAGAAATGACGCAGCATGCCCTGCACCGGCCATGCAGCGGCTTCGCCGAATGCGCAGATCGTGTGGCCTTCGATCTGGCCGGCCGCCTGCTTGAGCATCTGCACGTCTTCCATCGTCGCATGGCCGTCGACGATGCGGTTCAGCACGCGGTACATCCAGCCCGTGCCTTCACGGCACGGCGTGCACTGGCCGCACGATTCGGCGAAGTAGAAACGCGCGATGCGCCGGCATGCGCGCACCATGCACGTCGTCTCGTCCATGACGATGACCGCACCGGAGCCCAGGCCGGAACCAGCCTTCTGCAGCGCATCGTAGTCCATCGTCAGGTTCATCATCGTGTCGCCCGGCAACACCGGCATCGACGATCCGCCCGGAATGACGCCCTTGAGCTTGTGGCCGTTGCGCACGCCGCCAGCCATCTCGAGCAGCGCGGAGAACGGCGTGCCGAGCTTGATCTCGTAGTTGCCGGGCTTGTTGACGTGCCCCGACACGGAAAAGATCTTCGGGCCGCCGTTGTTCGGCTTGCCCTGGCTCAGGAACCACTCCGCACCCTTGCGCAGGATGATCGGTACCGACGCGTAGGTTTCGGTGTTGTTGATCGTCGTGGGCTTGCCATACAGGCCGAAACCGGCCGGGAACGGCGGCTTGAAGCGCGGCTGGCCCTTCTTGCCCTCGAGCGACTCCATCAACGCAGTTTCCTCGCCGCAGATGTACGCGCCCGCGCCGAGCGCGTTGTGGATGTCGACATCGATCCCGCTGCCGCCGATATTCGTGCCGAGGAGGCCGGCCGCATACGCTTCCTTCAGTGCCTCCTCGCAGCGCTCGAACGGCTCGTGATGAAACTCGCCGCGCAGATAGTTGTAGGCGACTGTCGAACCGGTGGCATAGCAGGCGATCGCCATGCCTTCGATGACAGAGTGCGGATTGAAGCGCAGGATGTCGCGATCCTTGCACGTGCCGGGCTCGGATTCGTCCGAGTTGCACAAAATATACTTCTGCATCGCGCCCTTCGGCATGAACGACCACTTCAGGCCCGTCGGGAAGCCGGCGCCGCCGCGTCCGCGCAGCGAACTCTTCTTCAACTCGTCGACGATCGACGCCGGTTCGGGCTTCTCGGCGAGGATCTTCTTCCACGCCTCGTAGCCGCCGGTCCTGACGTAGTTGTCCAGCGTCCACGGCGCATCGAAATGCAGCGTCGTGAGGACGGCCTGGTGTTCCTGCGGTGCGGGGCCAACTGCCATAACCTTATCCGAACCCATCCATCGTAGGGTGGGCCTGGGCCCACCGCCGCTATTTGGTGCTTCTAAAAGGTGAGCCAAGGCCCACCCTACATTGTTACTTCAATTCGTCGAGGATCTGGTCGACCTTTTCGGTCGTCAGATGCTCGTGATAATGCCCGTTGACAACCATCATCGGCGCGCCGCAGCACGCTGCCAGGCACTCCTCCTCCGGCTTCAGGTAGACGCGACCGTCTGCCGTGCTCTCGCCGACCTTGATGCCGAGCTTCTTCTCGCAATGGCGCACGATGTCTTCGCCGCCATTGAGCCAGCACGAAATGTTCGTGCAGATCGCGACGTTGTTGCGGCCGACCGGATGCGTCTCGAACATCGAGTAGAACGTAGCAACTTCGTACGCCCAGATCGCCGGCAACCCCAGATACTTCGCGACCGCGGTAATGAGCTCGTCGGTCAGCCAGCCACCGTTCTGTTCCTGCGCCGCCGTCAGTCCCTGGATCAGCGCCGAGCGCTTGCGATCGGCGGGGAACTTCGCGACCCAATGATCGATGTGCTCGCGCGTGTGCGCGGTCAGCGCGACCAGCGGGTCGACGTCCTTGACTTCGTTGTAGTGGCCGGTGGCTTTCATGGTTGCGGAGCCGGGGTGGTTCGAGATTCGAGGTTCGAGATTCCGGGAAACGCGCCCGAACCCGAAGTCTGAGGCGAGCGGATGCGATGGCACACTGATGAGCCTGCGCCAACACTGGCACGCCCGAATCTCGAATCTCGAATCTCGAATCCCGGGTGGCTCACCGATCTATCTCCCCGAACACGACGTCATACGTGCCGATCATCGCCACGACGTCCGGAAGCATGTGGCCGCGCACGATCGCATCCATCGACGACAGGTGCGCGAAGCCCGGAGCGCGCAGCTTGACGCGGAACGGCTTGTTCGCGCCATCGGAAACCAGATAGCAGCCGAATTCGCCCTTCGGCGCCTCGACCGCGGTATAGATCTCCCCGGCCGGAACGGTATAGCCCTCGGTGAACAGCTTGAAGTGATGGATCAGGGCTTCCATGTCCTCCTTCATCTCTTCGCGGCGCGGCGGCGACACCTTGAAGTTGCGCAGCATGACTTCGCCGGGATTCGCGCGCAGCCACTTCACGCATTGCTTGATGATGCGATTGGACTGGCGCATCTCCTCGACCCGGACGAGATAGCGATCGTAGCAGTCGCCCTGCACGCCGACCGGGATGTCGAAGTCCATCTCGTCGTACATCGCGTATGGCTGCTTCTTGCGCAGATCCCACTCGATGCCCGAGCCGCGCAGCATCGGGCCGGTCATGCCCCAGTCCAGCGCCTGCTCCGGCGACACGACGCCGATGCCGACCGTGCGCTGTTTCCAGATGCGGTTGTCGGTCAGCAGCGTTTCGTACTCGTCGACCTTGTGCGGAAAATCGTCGGCGAACGCGTCGAGGAAATCGAGCATCGATCCTTCGCGCCACGCGTTGCGCTGCTTCAGGTCGTCACCCTTGTGCCAGCGCGATTCCTTGTACTGCGGCATCTTCTCCGGCAAGTCGCGGTAGACGCCGCCGGGCCGGTAGTAGGTCGCGTGCATGCGCGCGCCGCTGACCGCTTCGTAGCAGTCCATCAGCTCTTCGCGCTCGCGGAAGGCATACAGGAACACCGCCATCGCGCCGAGGTCGAGCGCATTCGACCCGATCCACATCAGGTGATTCAGGATGCGCGTGATCTCGTCGAACAGCGTGCGGATATAGCGCGCCCGGACCGGCGCCTCGATGCCGAGCAGCTTCTCGATCGCGCCGACATAGGCGTGCTCGTTGCACATCATCGACACGTAGTCGAGCCGGTCCATGTAACCGATCGACTGGTTGTACGGCTTGGATTCCGCCAGCTTCTCGGTGCCGCGATGGAGCAGGCCGATGTGCGGGTCGGCGCGCTGGATCACTTCGCCGTCCATCTCCAGCACCAGGCGCAGTACGCCGTGCGCCGCCGGATGCTGCGGACCGAAGTTGATCGTGTAATTCTTGATCTCTTGCATGGCGACTGGAAGATTGAACCACGAAGAACACGAAGAACACGAAGAAAGCAACCGCTGACTTGTGTGTTCGTGTGCGCGCGCGCCTGCACACGGCGTCGACGCATGAATTCGTGGCTTGTTCCCTTCCGCTCTCCTTCGTGTTCTTCGTGTACTTCGTGGTTCAGTCTTTTCTTTATTAGTTCTTGCCAGCAGCATCTTCGGCGCGCGACTGGTCATAGCGCGAATCGTCGCGGATCACGCGCGGCACGAGGACGCGCGGCTCGACGCTCGTCACCGGCTCGTAGATCACGCGTTGCTGCGCTTCGTCGTAGCGCACTTCCACGTTGCCGATGAGCGGAAAATCCTTGCGGAATGGATGGCCGACGAAGCCGTAGTCGGTCAGGATGCGGCGCAGGTCGGGATGGCCCTCGAACACGATGCCGAACAGGTCGAACGCCTCGCGTTCGAACCAGTTTGCGCCGGACCACAGGCCGGTGAGCGACGGCACGACCGGCAGTGCGTCGTCCTGGGCATGGCAGCGGATGCGCACGCGTCGATTGTTCCTGATCGAGAGCAGGTGCGCGACCGCGGCGAAACGCTTGTGGCCGAATACCGTCGGCGGGCGATTCGACCAGGCGAAGCGGCCCGCACCGTCGCCTTCCACGCCGCGCGAGAAACCCGTCGCGCTGACGTCGGTCGTGTCCCATTCGACCTGGCCGTAGCTCAGGTAATCGATGCCGCTGACGTCGACCAGTTGCTCGAAGCGGAATTCGTCGAGATCGCGCAGTTCTGTCGCGACGGCGATCCAGTTTTCCGGCAGCACCTCGACCGTCGTTTCGCCGAGCGCCTCGGTCACGGCGACGACTTTGTCCGCGAAATGCGCGCCGATGCGCTGGGCGAGCGTGCTCGATGTCGGGTCACTCATGGCGTCAGCGCGCGAACGTGTTCGAGGCGAGCCCGGTCGGGCCGCCCTTGCCGATCGTGTTGGTGCGGCGGATCTTCTTCTGCAGCTGCAAAATGCCGTAGATCAGCGCTTCGGCGGTCGGCGGGCAACCCGGAACGTAGATGTCGACCGGCACGATGCGATCGCAGCCGCGCACGACCGCGTAGGAATAGTGATAGTAGCCGCCGCCGTTCGCGCACGAGCCCATCGAAATGACCCACTTCGGGTCGGGCATCTGGTCATAGACCTTGCGCAGCGCCGGCGCCATCTTGTTCACGAGCGTACCGGCCACGATCATGACGTCGGACTGGCGCGGACTCGGGCGGAACACGACGCCGTAGCGGTCCAGGTCCATGCGCGCCGCACCGGCGTGCATCATCTCGACCGCGCAGCAGGCCAGGCCGAACGTCACCGGCCACATCGAGCCGGTGCGCGCCCAGTTGATCAGGCTGTCCACGGACGCCGTGACGAAACCACGCTCGAGCAGCGGATTGTCTCCACCGGGACGCAGGATGTCGTCGACCGGCCCGGTCGGGACCGGGTTGTGCATCAGCGTCTTGGTGACGGTGGTGTCGGTCGCTGCCTTGTGGGTTTCGATGATCACTCCCATTCCAGCGCGCCCTTCTTCCAGCAGTACACATACCCGAGCAGCAGCAGCAACAGGAACATGCCCATCTCTACCAGCGCGACGAGGCCGATCTTCTTGAACACGACCGCCCACGGAAACAGGAACGCGATTTCCAGATCGAAGATGATGAAAAGAATGGCGATCAGGTAGTAGCGCACGTCGAACTGCATGCGCGAATCTTCGAATGCGTCGAAGCCGCATTCGTAAGCCTGCCCCTTCGTCACGCTGCCGCGTCGTGGCCCGATCACCCAGCCCGCGACGAGCAAGGCAATGCCGATGCCGCCGGCAACGATCAGGAACAGGAGAATCGGCAGATACTCGGCCAGCACGGCGAAAACCTCAAAGGCGCGTTTGGGTCGGGTTAGCCTTGAAATTTTCGCATGCGCGCGTGCTATTGCGCAATGCGGCAAAACGACGAAGCCAAGCGTTGTTGCTGCCGCACGGTGCGGCAAAGGTCGCGCAGGGCCGGGGTCGCCATGCGAATGCCGGCGCGGTCAGGGGACTGCTTGTGCTTCCTCGGGCCCGCTCTGGTCTGGAGCGCGCGTGTCCCGTCTCACGCGCTGACCGAAAACGTCCACCACCAGAGGTACCGTCGTCAGGACACCAACGGCAGTCAATGTCAGGCCTACCGCCTTGCGCTGGCTGGAATCCATCCGGTCGGCGAGCAACAACGCAATCCCGGCGCCCAGCATCGCGCGGGTAATGGCGATGAGTCCCAATTCCGGCAATGAGATCTCGGCCTTCATCATTTCGAACTTCATGGGTTCGGGGCGGCTGATTCGATCGTCACTGGTTCAATCGTGGCTGGCTGCGCAGATCGGCGGCACGCGCTGCGGAATTTCCAGCGCGTGCCCTTGCAATGCGGCAGCATCGATCCTGTCGTTACAGGTGCATCACGAGATAGATGATGACCAGCAAGCCGGCCGGAACGCCGAGTATCCATGCGAGAAAATACTTGCCCATGTGATTCTCCTTTGATGAATTGGTCCAACCGTGATGATGCGAAATTGCGTCTGCACGAGATCGCGTCTGTATGAAAGCAGGCGCACCGCTCACGCCACAGCAAGTGTCGTACCGTCATTCTGAAGAATCGCTAAAGGAGGCGGGGGCTGAGCCCTGGAGCGCCGGCACGCGGAAGCAGCGATAGAAACGAGGCGCAAACAAAGCCGTTATCTGCATGCACCATCCCTGCGAATCCTGCAATTCGCCCGGATGCACACTCGCTATCGATGTGATCGCTCGAACCCGAACAGCGCGGCCAGCGGATGGCGGCGCCGCTTGATGGACGCTGCCAGCAGATCAGCGCCGAGCGCGCTGTAGGTTATACCGTTGCCGCCATAGGCCATCGCGAACAGCACGCGCGGCCCGTATTGCGCGTGCGCGCCGAAATACGGCAGGCCATCCGGCGTTTCGGCGAACGTTCCGGCCCAGGCGAACGCCGACTTGACCGGCACATCCGGGAAGAACTTCTCCGCGCGGCGCTCGAGCCTGCGGACCTTGCGTTCGAGCCGCCGGTCGCGCAGCGCCGGGATGTCGATCGCGTCGTCCTCGCCTCCGATCATGAGGCGGTTGTCGTCCGTCGGGCGCGCGTAGAAATACGGGCGCGCGGACTCCCACAGCAGCGTGTCGCGCCACGGCCCCAGCGCCTCGCGATCGATCGGGTCGGTCGCGCACGCATAGCTGCTGCGATTCGCGGCCACGCAGTCGCGCAACCACTTCTGCGCCGCGTATCCGGTCGCCATGACGACGTGGCGTGCGCGGATCTGCATATCTTCGGCGTGGACGACTACCTGGCGGCCCGACACGTCGAGGCGTTCGACGCGCGTGCGGTCGAAGATGCGCACGCCGCGCCTGCTCAGGCGGCGCAGCAGGCGGCTCGTGAGTCGATACGGATCCACGCGCGCGGCGACCGAGCTCAGGATCGCGCACGGCGCCTGTACTCCGAAGCGCTCGCGCACCTCGTCTGCACCCAGCCATTCGACGTCGATGTCATGGCTCGACCGCATCTCGTATTCGCGGCGCAGGGCGCGCTTGTGCAACCAGCGGCTCGCCACGTAGAGGCTGCGAGCCGACGCGAACCCGACATCGCGGACCTCCGCTGCGATGTCCTGCAGCATTCCGATCGCAGACGCGCACGACTCGTAGACCAGTGCGGCCGGGCCCTCGCCGTAGCGATGCGCCAGGTCGGTCATGTGCGTATCGATTTCGTACTGCAGCAGCGCCGTGCTCGCCGCCGTGCTGCCCCACGCGATATCGCGCTCATCGACGACGACGACATCGAGTTGCTCCGCCGCCAGCGCGCGCGCGATCAACGCCCCGGTCACGCCCGCGCCGATGACCGCGACATCGCAGCGGATGTCCTGCTCCAGGCGTGGAAAGGCGCACATGAGGCCGTTCTTGATCGCCCAGTATGGGTAACCGCTTTTCAGGTCCATGGCGTCTGGTTCTCTTTGTCCGGCAGCATGTGAATAGCAGCAGTCGCCCGCTTCCGACGGCACAGCACGCATCACGGAATCGGCACACGGCACACACAACTGACCAACTCAGCCGATCGGGCCACTGGTGCCGAGATCCTGCGCCTCGCCGAGCAACGCCGCCTTGCCAAACTTGATCAGCGTGCCGAGTACCGATTCGCTGCCGTCCCAGTAGCGGCCGCTCGACGGAACGACCTTCAGCAGCGCCAGTTCCGGATCGTCGCGGCCGCGCGGAAAGAAAATTGTCTGCGCGATGCTCCACAAGCGGTCGATTCGGTCCCGATCCTCGACAATCGCCGCGCGGCCGCCGATGCTCACGAACATCTTGCTGCGTGGTTCCGAGCAGGTCACGCTCACTTCGGCGTCACGGCCGATGTCCCGCACCTTCGCGCTGGACGCCGCCGTGAAGAACCACATCGCGCCGTCACGATCCAGTTCGAGCAATTGCAACGGCCGGCTGACCAGCGCGCCGGTCGCATCGCGCGTGGTCAGCATTACGTACTGCACGCCGGCCAGAAGGCTGGAGAGAGTCGGCGTCTCCTGCTGGGCCGAGTCCGTCATCACGCTACCGTCATTGCCCGTTTCTGTGCTGGCCAACTTTGCGATGTTTGTCGTGATCGCAGCGCATCCTCACGGCGCACGGTTGGGCGGAATCTCGCGCGGCGTCTCGTCGGGCAGCTCGCGGCCTGGCTGGTCGGGCGACTCTCGTGGCGGACTGTCCGGATGCTCTTCGGGCGGCTCCGCCGGGCGCTCGTCCGGATTCTGTGGCGGCGACTCGACTGGCGTCGAGTCGGGAATCCCCGGCCCGGGGCCGGCGCTGCCGGACTGCTGCAGGACGCCGCCGTTGCCGGCGAGCGCGATCCAGCTTCCCTGGTTTTCCTGATCGGCTCCTGTCATTTCCGTGATCTCCGCATTGTGTGAGTCGCGCCCGCGCTGCATCGCCGGCGCGGCCTGACAGAAAGAGAGTCGCAAGAGATGTGCCATGCACGCTACGGACGCAGCGGCCTGATCGCGTTACCTATTTCGGGTCCGCTCGCGCAGAGGACATTGCAAATCGCCGTCATCGCATCGCGCGATGGCGCAGAATTCCCGGAGCGCGTCTCCGCTCAGGCAGCCAGGCGGTGCTCGTAATACGGACGCTCGCGATCATCGAGGATCGCGTACAGCGCGCGCAGATCCTTCCGATCCGGATTCAACCACGCGTCGACGTGCTGCGGCTTGATCGGAATGATGCAGCGATCGTGTCCGGCCGCCGCGATTTCGGCCGGCGGCTCGTCCGTGATCGCGGCAAACGACAGCAACTCGGGCTCGCCGGGCGCGTGCCAGTGCGACCACAGGCACGCCACCAGCATGTCCTGTGTCGGCCGCGGCCGGAATTCGAGAATGACATTCTCTTCCTTCTCGCCCGCGCGCAGTTCGCGCGCTTCCATGCGATGGCGGCTGACGTTCTCGAAGAATGCGTTCGCAACCATCACGCCATGCGAAAAGCCGAACTGATCCTTCCAGAATCCTTCCAGATTGTCGCGCCGCGCGTTGTACGTGCCGGGAAATTTCGCGTCGTAGAACGCAGGCTTGCCGGCAAGCCGGCATTGATAGCGCATCGGCTTCACGACGCGCCGGCCGTTCTCGACGATCATGACCGGCGCGTACCAGCCCGGGAAGATGCGCGAGTCCTCGTCGGTCAGCTCGGTGCGGCGCAAGTCGGCGAGCTTGCCGAGCACCCAGGCGATCTTGTCGGTCGCGATGCGCCGGCTCTCGTTCGCGGCTTTCGTGTTCTTCGTCTGCAGCGTGCGCTCGGCGTCGGCGAGGCGCTTGCGCTGCTTGAACAACTCCTGCTCGAGCTTCGCGGTCTGCTGCCGGTCGAACTCGTCGATCAGTCCCTTGATCGTGCGCTCGTCATCGGTCTGCGCATCCGCGAATGCCGCATCCATCGCCTTGGCGATCCTGATCTTCGGATCCGCCTGGCGATTCCAGTACAGGCGCACGAACGCCTCGAGGCTGATGTCGGCACCCCACGTCCGCACATACTTGCGATAGTTCTGCCAGATTTGCGCCGAATAGCACACGTTCCGCTCCGTCGAAGCACGTAGATGAATCTACCATCACGTGCGTGACCAGGACAAAACTCGGCAGATTGCCCGAGCTTCGACACGGCGGGTACGAAACCCTCACCGGGCTATCAGCGCGAAGATCTAGCGCAGACAGCGCCCGTTGCTGATCTGCATCCGATAGACGCGCACGCCCTCTTCCTGTGCGCGCATGAAGACGATCGAACGGCCATCCGGCGCAAAGGTCGGATAGGCATCTTTCGCAGGATGGGTCGTGAGTCGGCGCGCGTGGGTTCCGTCACTGCGCATCAGATACAGATCGGTTTTTCCCTTGTCCTGCAGCGTGTCATCCCCGTAGGCGATCCAGCGATTGTCCGGAGACCACGCCGGATACGCCTGCTCGCGACGCGACCCGGGCAATTCCGTGACGCGGCGCGTGCGCACGTCGAGGACGGCCAATGCGTAGTCGTCAGGCTCGACTTCGCGGTGGAACAGGATGCGCTTTCCATCGTTCGAGAATTGCGCGTGTGCCTCGTAGCGCGGATCTTGCGTCAGACGCTCGACCGCAGCGCTGCGCAGGTCGACGCGATAAAGATCCGACGCGCCGCTGCGGAGTGAATTGAAAACGACCCAGCGCCCGTCCGGCGAATACGACGGCAGCCAATCGAGTGCCGGATCAGGCGCCAGCGAGCGAAGCTTGCCGGTATCCAGGTCGAGTTCGACAATTTCGGTCTTGAGTTCGCCGGGCGCGGGATCCGGATAGTTGGCCGCGACCAAACGCTTGCCGTCCGGCGCGAAAGCCGCGGCATTGTTGAGCCCCGGCAGGTCGCGCTTGTTGCCCGTGACCAGGTCTAGCAGATACGCGCCGCGTTCGGTCCGATCCGCATTGCGCCGATCCCAGCCGACCGCAAGCTCGCGACCGTCAGGCGAAATGCCGCGAAACAGAACATGATTTTCGCCGTCGACGGCCGCTAGGCGCTCCAGCCGGCAACCACCGGGGTCACGCTCCTGCGGAAACGGTGATGCAGCGGCGAGGCTCATTGCAGCAAGCGCGGCAAGCATGGGCATCGTGTGGCCTCCACAGCCAAGACTAGGAGGGCGACGGCCAGGCTGGCTACAACAATTGCGCCCAGATCGAAAACGAATCACACGATGTATTGCGCGATGAAGCATAAAAAACCCCGCTGCAAGGCGGGGTTTAGGTATTCCGCGTATTTCTGCGGATTTTGTTCTGGTGCCCAAGGGGGGACTCGAACCCCCACACCTTACGGCGCTACCACCTCAAGGTAGTGCGTCTACCAATTCCGCCACCTGGGCTGATGTTGCGTGTACTTCTGTTCGAAAGCGTGTCGTGTCAGTGCTTTTCGGGTTCCGCCGGTTTCGGTTTGTCGCCGGCTTTCTTCTGGGCCTTGGCCACCGGAGACGGTTTGTCGCCTGCGGGAGCCGCTGCGGGCTTGTCGCTCGTCGCGGTGGGCGCCGGCGTCGCGGCAGGTGCCGGCGTGTCGACCGTGGCTGCGGGAGCCGGCTTGTCGCTCGCACCGGCGGCGTCATTCGCCGCGGCGCCAGCCGGCTTCGGGACTTCCGCCCCGCCCGGAGCTTCGGGTGTCTTCGGCGCCGTCGTCTCGACGCCGCCCATGATGCCGAGATCGTCGGCCGGACGGCTCGTTCCCGTGTTGCCGAGGTAGATGCCCATGGCAAGGCTCAGCAGGAAAAACAGGCCCGCGAGGATGCCCGTGCTGCGCGACAGGAATGTGGCCGCCCCGCGCGCACCGAACACGGTGCCGGAAGCGCCGCCGCCGAAGCCCGAGCCCGCGGCCGCACCGGCGCCGCGTTGCAACAGGATCATCACGCTCATTCCGATCGCGACGAGGACGTATACAACATTGAAAATGGTCAGCAACATGCAATCGATCCAATCAAATCAGAATGACAAATCAGGGTTCTGCAAATCAGGGTCGCGCGGCGCGGCAGATGGCGATGAAATCCGCGGCAACGAGCGATGCGCCGCCGATCAATCCGCCGTCGACATCCGCCTGCGCGAACAGCTCCGCGGCGTTGGCCGGCTTCACGCTGCCACCGTACAGGAGGCGCAGCGAGTCGGATATTCTAGCATTTGCGGACCCCAATTTGCCACGGATGAAGGCGTGGACGTCCTGGGCCTGGGCCGGCGTGGCGGTCCGGCCGGTGCCGATGGCCCACACGGGCTCGTAGGCCACGATCGCGTTGGCCAGCGCGTCGATGCCGCTGCGGGCCAGCACGGCGTCCAGTTGCGCGGCGATGACTGTCTCGGTGGCGCCCGAATCGCGTTGGTCCAGCGTTTCCCCGACACACAGGACCGGGATGAGCCCGGACGCCTGTGCCTGGGCGAATTTGGCGGCCACGCGCTCGTTCGATTCGGCGTGATACTGGCGCCGCTCGGAATGCCCGACCAGCACGTGGGTTGCGCCGATGTCGGCCAGCATCGCCGCAGCGACTTCGCCGGTGAAGGCGCCCAGCGCATGCTCGCTGACGTCCTGCGCGCCAAACGCCACTTCGGCACCGCCGCGCTGGCGGATCAGCTCGGCAAGGTAGACGTATGGCGGGAACACCGCGATATCGATGTCGTCGATCTGCTCGGCGACGATCGCACTGACCAGCTCCGCAGCCGACGCGTGCGTCGAATGCATTTTCCAGTTTCCGGCAACGAACTTGCGGCGCATGGCTCACGTCGTTTCGCGAATAAGGCCGCGAGGATAGCCATCAGCAGCCGCAGCGACAAGGATCGCATGTGCGCGGGCCGCAACGGCGAGCGAGCCTGAACACCGGATAGAATCAGCGACATGAGCCAATACTCCACCCCGCAACGCTGGGCCCTCGTCACCGGCGCTTCCGCCGGAATCGGCGCCGCGTTCGCGCGCGAACTCGCGGCACGCGGCGCGAACCTCGTGCTCACGGCGCGGCGCCTCGATCGCCTCGAAGAACTCGCGCGCAAGCTGAGCGGACGCCATTCGGTGCGCTGCGTGTGCATCGCCGCCGATCTCGGCCTGGCGGAGGCGACGCAGCAGTTGTGCGCGGAAATTTCCGGCCACGGCATTGCGATCGATATCCTCGTCAACAATGCAGGCTATGGCCTGCCCGGCCACTATCAATCGCAGCCGTGGCACGCGCATCGGCAATTCCTCCAGGTCATGGTCGACGCGCCGTGCGAACTCGCCTATCGCTTGCTGCCGGACATGCAGCAGCGCGGTTACGGCCGCATCATGAACGTCGCCTCACTCGCGGGGCTCATTCCGGGTTCTGCAGGACACACTATGTACGGGGCCGCGAAGGCGTTCCTGATCAAGTTTTCGCAGTCGCTCGCTCTGGAAAATCTCTCGCGCGGCGTCAATGTCTGCGCGGTGTGTCCGGGGTTCACGTATTCCGAATTCCATGACGTGACCGGAACGCGGTCGATCGTCTCGAAGATGCCCGGCTGGATGTGGCTGAGCGCCGAGCAGGTGGTGCGTGAGGGCATCGACGCGGTCGAACGCGGCGAGGCAGTCTGGGTGACCGGGCGCGCAAATCGCGTCATCAAGGCGCTGGTCAAGCTCGTGCCGGATCGCCTGGCGCTGCATTTCGTGCAGAAGCGCTCGAAGAATTTTCGCGCGCAGTAATCGTCGCCATCACGGCGGCATGAGAAATCATCCGTACC